>Ga0101941_1001421_pt1 | contig 17342 bp, 15 predicted proteins | sample DewCreD2012metaG_3_FD_75242 | JGI IMG/M metagenome (GOLD analysis project Ga0101941, IMG submission 75242) | Hot spring sediment bacterial and archeal communities from British Columbia, Canada, to study Microbial Dark Matter (Phase II) - Dewar... ...
GGCGAGCGTCGGACCGGGGCCGACGCCATCCCCCATGCCGACCTCTTTCCCCCCCGCCTCTGGCAGCGCGGGGAGATCGTCCTCGAGGAGCGCATGCTCCCCTGGTCGGCCGATCTGCCGGCGGCGGTCTATACCCTGGCCCTGGTGCTCTACTACCCCGAGAACGGCGAGACCCGGCGGGTGCTGGCCACCACGGCCAGCGGCCAGAGCGACCGGGCCGTCCTGGCCCGCTGGCGCTACCTCCCGCCGGTGGCCCTCCCGCCGGGGCCGGCGCTCTGCCTCTTCGGCCGGTCGCTGGCCCTGCGCGACCTGACATGGTCGGCGACCAGCACGCATCTGGACGTCGCCCTGGTCTGGGAGGCCCACCAGGCCCTCGACCGGCGGCTGACCGTCTCGGTCCAGGTCCTCGATGAGCCGGGCCGGCTGGTGGCTCAGCACGACAGCGAGCCCGTCCAGGGACTCTTTCCCACCCCGCTCTGGGAGCCGGGCGACCGCGTCCGCGACGAACACCGTCTGAACAGGCCGGCGGGCCGTGGCCCCTTCCGTCTGCTGGTGGTCGTCTACGACACCCTGACCCACCAGCGGCTGACAGCGACCACCCCGACCGGCCCGCCGGGCGATCACTGCCCGGTCGGACAGATCCGGTTCTGAGCGCAGCCTCACGACCAGCCCCGTCAGGCTGGCTCCCTAGCGGGCCCGCCGCGCGGCCAGGGTGGACGACCCGGCGGGAGCCAGCGGTCGCACCGTCGGGCTCTCCGGAGCGGCCACCAGCGGTCCGCAGGCGACGTAGAGTTCGGCGTCGTCGACATACCAGCTGGTGGTCAGCGAAAAGTCGGTGACGCCCCCGAGCCAGAGACTCAGCGCCTGCCCCCGGTAGGCGGCGAGGTTGGGAATCGTCAGCCGCCAGGTGGTCCAGAGACCGCGCGGGGCGGTGTTCCAGACCTTGCCGGCGGCGATGGGCACCGTCGAGGTCGGGGCGTAGACCTCGACCCCCAGCCAGTCGAAGTTGACATACAGGGAATCGCTGGAGAACATCAGCACCGAGACGTAGACCGCCCCGGTCTCGGCCCAGGGCGGCACGGTGAAGCTCTGAACCAGGACATCCAGGGCGTTGTTATAGCCGCCGAACAGCACCGAGGAGAGACCGGTCCGGGCGAAGAGCGTGGTCCGGAGCGGGGTCCCCCAGAGAACCTCCCAGGGCGCCAGGCCGCCCTCAAAACTGGGGTTGCTGAGCAGCTGCTGACGGGTGCTGCACGGCGTCGGGGTTGGCGTGGGCAGAGGAGCGGTCGGCGGCCCGATTTCGGCCGCCCGGATCACGGCCGGCAGATACACCCGGTAGGTCCGGCTGGCCGCCACCACGGTGGTGATCCGCTCCAGCGAGGCGGTGAGGCGGTAGATCTGTCCCCCCAGATCGCTGACCTGGCTGTCGGCCACCGGCTGCCAGGCGCCGGTCAGACTGCTGGGAACGTACAGGCGCACCGCCCCGGGCCGCTCGCCGGGCGGGAGATCGGCGGCGGTGAAGGTCAGGCTGAAACGGGCCGGGGCCGGGAGCGGCGCCTCACTGGCCATCCCGTTGACCAGCAGGCTGGCCTGCAGCCCGTAGAACGGACGGGCCGGCGCCGGCAGCGTCGGCAGAGCGCTGCGCGCGATGGGCGTGGCCACGAGGCGCACGTCGCCGGCGGGGACGACCGGGAACTCCATGGTCACCCGCCCGCTGTCCAGCGTGACCTGGGCTGGCTGGCCCCCCGGCAGCGGCAGACCCGGCGGGGTTGGGGTCGGCGTGGGCGACGGCGTGGCCGTCGGCGACGGGGTGGGTGACGGTGTCGGCGACAGCGTCGGGGTGCTGGTGGGCGTGCTGGTCGGCGAGAAGGTAGGGGTGGACGTGGGGGTCGGCGACGGCGAGGGAGTGGGCGTGAGGGTTGGCGTGGGGGTGGCGGTGAACGAGGGCGTCGGGGTGGGGGTGCCGGTCGGCGAGGGCGTGGCCGTGGGCGTCGGGGTGAGCACCGCGGGCTGGACCGCCGCCCAGGCGTTGATCCGCCCGCTCTCCCAGAGACTGCCCGTGCCGGCGATGCGGTCGGCGGTGGCCTTGATCCGGTCGACCACCGCCTGGTTGCTGGTGCCCCAGCCGGTCGTCCAGACCAGCGCCGCCAGCCCCGAGACCAGCGGCGCCGCCATCGAGGTCCCGCTCATGGTCCGGTAGCCGCCGATATAGTCGGTTGACAGAATATCTTTGCCCGGCGCGGCCAGGTCGACATCGAGCCCGTAGTTGGAGAAACTGGCCCGGCTGTCAGACTGGTCGGTGGCCGCCACCCCCAGCACCCGCTGGCAGTTGGCCGGTGATTCGGCCTGGGGATCGCCGATCCCGTCGCTCCCGCCGTTCCCGGCTGCGGCCACGATGACCGCTCCCCGGCTCCAGGCGTAGTCGATGGCGCTCTGCAACGCCACCGGGCAGGGACCGGGTCCGCCCAGGCTCAGGTTGATGACCCGGGCCCCGCTGTCGGCCGCCCAGATAAGGCCGTTGATGAGCCACGAGGTCGCTCCGACGCCGGTGTCGTTCAGAACCTTGCCGTTGAGCAGCCGGGCCTCGCGGCCCAGGCCGGCGACGCCCAGGCCGTTATTGACCGTGGCCGCCGCGATCCCGGCCACGTGGGTGCCGTGGTTGCAGTAGTCGTCGGTGTCCAGGCTGTCGCTGAAATTGGCCCGGGCCACCACCTTGCCGCGGAGGTCGGGATGGCCCGGCAGACCGTCCGGTGCCAGGAAGCGCGAGGCCTCGTCGAAGATGCCGCAGTCCAGGATGGCGATGGTGATCGCCGGGCTGCCCCGGGTGATGTCCCAGGCGGCCGCCGCCTGGACGCGGGCCAGGGCCCACTGCTGGCTGAAGAGCGGATCGTTGGGCACCTCCTGGACGGTGAGATAGCGGTCGGGCTCGACCGCCAGGACCGCCGGGTCGGCCTGGTAGGCGGCGATGGCCGCCGCCCGACCAGCCGGCGGCACCCGCACCACCCGGAGCCGCAGGGCCGGGATCTCCTGCAGCACCTCTCCCCCCGCCTGGAGGTGGAGAGCCCGTTCGCGCTGGGGTGAGAGAGCGGAGCGGAAAGTGACGAGCAGGCGGTCTGGCGCGGCCTCGCCGGGCAACGGGGTCCGGGTCGGTCGGGGACGCTGGATGGCCGGCCGGAAGGCCGGCGTTGCGGTGGCCGTGGGCGTTGCCGACGGCCACACGCCCGTCGGGGGCGTCACCGACGGCGACATGGTGGCCGTGGGCGTCGCGCTCGCCGTGACGGTCACGGTGGCCGGTCCCGCCGGGGCTGCCAGTCCGGACGCCGGACCAGCCAGGAGCAGGAGAGCCAGAGCACACCCGACCAGCGCCAGACCCGGTCTCAGAGGCTGGGAACGGTCCATGGACCACCCCTCCCGGCGGCGATCGCGGCGCCCACCGCCCACTGCGCTTTCACCCATCTTACTTTTCCGCTCCGACAGAGCCAGAGACGACAAACAATCGGGGAAACGCTGTCCGAACCGCCCACACAACCAGCCGCCGGCCAGCCAGCGCCTGCGCAGCCGCTGCCGCGTCCCACCGCCCGGGAGCGCCCTCGCCGGTCGCGATCCCGTCCGGCCTGGGCCTGCGGCCGGCGGCACCGCCAGGGCTGGTCTCGGGTATCATACGGGAAAAACGGTGGGAGGAACCGGTGTTCCGGCGGCTTGACCACGTGGGGCTGGTGGTCCGGGAGACCGCAGCCGCCCTGCGCCTCTATCGCGATCTCCTCGGTCTACCGGCCGGGCCGACGCTCCCTCATCCCCGCGAGGGGGTGAAGATCACCTTTCTGCGGGCCGGCGACAGTCTTCTTGAACTCATCGAGCCGACCGACCCGACCACCGGCGTGGCCCGCTTTCTGGAGAAACGCGGCGAGGGCCTGCACCATCTCTGCTATGAGGTGGCTGACCTCCGGGCGGCCATCCAGCACCTGCAGGCCGCCGGTCTCCAGGTGCTCGACCGCGAGCCCCGGCGCGGGCTGCACGGAGAGGAACTGGCCTTCATCCATCCCAGGTCAGCCCACGGGGTTCTGCTCGAACTCTACCAGGCTGGCTCGCGCCAGCACCCGGTCGTGCCCTGAGCACCGGCCCGGCGCGGCGATGGCCCTCCGTGCTCTCCGGCGCCGGTGCTGCGGCCGGGCTGCGCGTTCAAGACCAGCCCTTGTTTCCACCAGCCTCAGCCGGACGCCCGTACGAGCGCGCCCCGGTGGCACCGGTCTCCAGGGGCACACGCCATTCGTCCGGCCGGACGAACCCCGGGCCACCGCCCTCAGGAAGGCCATACCGACCGGCCCGCCGTCGAGGCCCTAGCGGACAAGCATCCCTCTGGCTCCTCGAGCGCGTCACCCAGCGGCGTTTCACCGAGGATAACGATCGGCACGACGGCCCCCGGATCCGGGAACATGCGCCTCAGACGCCGCCTGTTCGGGCAGCGGCGGCCACCGCTTCTGTCTGTCGCGGGCGTGTTTTGTCCCGGCTCCTGACCGACGACGGCCGCCCTCGTTGGGCGCAGGGGAGAGCGGGTGGGACCCGGTTGCTGAGCGCCTGACCATCTGGTACGATCCCTGGGGGGTCCATCCGGCTGGGTGCCCCATCAGCCTGGCCCCAGCGCGCGGACTCCGGACACCAGGCCGACCGGGTGAGCACGATGAGCGAGCGACGCATTCGCGTCCTGGTCGCCAAGCCGGGCCTCGACGGCCACGACCGGGGTGCTAAAGTGATCGCCCGGGCCCTGCGCGACGCCGGGATGGAGGTCATCTACACCGGCATCCGTCAGACCCCGGCGATGATCGCCGAGGCCGCCGCCCAGGAGGACGTTGATGTGGTGGGCCTGAGCATCCTCTCCGGCGCTCACCTGGAACTGGTGCCCCGCGTGATGGCCGAACTGCGGGCCCGGGGCCTCGACCATGTCCTGGTGGTGGTCGGCGGCATCATCCCGGAGACCGATGTTCCGCTCCTGCAACAGCACGGCGTGGCCGCCGTCTTCGGCCCCGGCACGCCCCTGCCCACCATCATCGACTTCATCCGCCAGCACGCTCCCCTCCGGCAGGCCAGCGGTGGAACTGGTTGACCGCCTCCGCCAGGGCGACCGGCGCGCCCTGGCCCGCATCCTGACCCTCCTCGAGCGCCAGGAGCCGGAGGCCCGCCGGCTCAGCGCCGCGCTCCACCGACTGGCCGGCCCGGCCCACACCGTGGGCGTCACCGGTCCCCCGGGCGCCGGCAAAAGCACCCTTATCGCCCGCCTGGTGGCCGCCCTCCGCCAGCGCCCGCAGACGGTGGCGGTGGTGGCCATCGACCCCTCCAGTCCGCTGACCGGCGGGGCGCTCCTGGGCGACCGGGTCCGCATGACCGATCTGACCGGCGACCCCGGCGTCTTCGTCCGCAGTCTGGCCGCCCGGGGCGGTCGGGGCGGCCTGGCCGACGTGGTCGGCGACTTCCTCACCGCTCTGGCGGCCGCCGGCTTTGAGCGGATTCTGATCGAAACTGTCGGCGCCGGGCAGGACCAGGTCGAGGTCGCCGATCTGGTCCACACCACCCTGGTGGTCGAGCCACCCGGTCTGGGCGATGAGATCCAGGCCCTCAAGGCCGGCCTCCTCGAGGTGGCCGACCTCTTCGTCGTCAACAAGGCCGATCGCGAGGGAGCCGCCCAGACGGCGGCCATCCTGCGGCAGATGCTCCGCCTGGGGCCCCGCCGGCCCTGGGAGCCCCCGGTCCTCCTGACCACGGCCACCACCGGCCAGGGCGTCGAGGCGGTGGTGGCGGCGCTGGACCAGCATCGCGCTCATCTTCTCCGCAGCGGCGAGTGGTCGCGGGTCGAGGAGCGACGGGCGGCCAGCACCATCCGCCGGCTGGCCCAGCGCCGGCTCTGGCGGCGGCTGGAGGCGGCGCTGCCCCCCGACCGCTGGACGACGCTGGTCCAGGCGGTGGCCGCCCGCCAGACCGACCCCCACCACGCCGCCGACGAACTGCTCCGGGCCCTGGGGCTGCCCCCGGAGGAGCCCCCGCCCGACTGAGCCGTCCGGCCCCATTCACCATCCGCCGGCGCGGGCAGAGGCGGTCGCTTCCCCACCCGGGATCGCGCCCGGTCCGGGCGAAACTGCGGTCTGGACCCGGTGATAGCGGGGCAGCCCTGATTGTCAGCGTCCGGCCGGCCGTGTACAATGGCCTCAGCCCGGAGACCACCGGGCGCCCACGCTTATCTCCCAAAGGAGGGTTCATGGCACTGCCTGTCGGTCAGCCCGTGCCCGACTTCACCCTGCCCAGCAGCGAGGGCGGTCTCATCACCTTAAGCGACTGGCTGAGCCGCGGACCGGTCGTCCTCGGCACGGTCCGCCTGGCCTTCACCGGCGGCTGAGGGAACGAGCTGTCCCGGTTGCGGGACACAGCCGACCAGATCCGCACCATGGGAGCCCAGATCCTGGGGCTGACCGTGGACAGCCCCTTCGCCCAGCGCGAGTGGGCCCGCCAGCTCAATCTGAACTTCCCGCTGGTCAGCGACTTCAACCGCGATCTCATCAAGGCCTACGACATCGTCCGCTCGATCCCGGCGCCCTACAACTTCCGCGAGGTCGGGCGGCGCTCGCTCTGGCTGATCGACCGCGACCGGACGGCCCGCTATGTCTGGGCCGAGACGCCCGGTCAGGACGAGGTCTACCATCTCGAAGAACTGCTGGCCGCCCTGCGCGACCTGGCCAGCACCAGGTCGTAGCGCCCAAACCACCGGCGGGCTGGCGAAAGGAGCGCGATGGAGATCGTCCCCGGTGTGCACCGGATCACCGGCGTCGTTGGTGGCCGGCCACTCTACCTGTACCTGCTGCGCGGCCCGGAGCGCACCGTCCTGCTCGATACCGGCACCGCCAGCGACCCCCAGGCCGTGATCTTCCCCTACCTGGACCGGATCGGCCTGCGTCCGACCGACATCGACCTCGTCATCAACACCCACAGCGACCTCGACCACTGCGGCGGCAACAGCGCCCTCAAGGCCGCCCATCCGGGGGTGCTCCTCTCCTGCGGCGAGGCCGACCGCTTCCTCATCGAGGACCCGGAGCGCATGCTGGAGTTCCGCTACAACCATTACGCCGCCCGACACGGGATCGCCTACGATGAGGCGACGCGGGCCTGGATCCGTTCGACGCTGGGCGCCCCCCAGCCGGTGGACCTCACCTGGCGCGGTGGCGAGATCCTGCGCCTGGGCCGCGACTGGCTCCTGGAGATCCACCACACGCCGGGCCACTCGTTCGGCCACCTCACCCTCTTCGACACCCGCCACCGCATCGCCTTCACCGGCGACGCCGTCCAGGGCAGCGTCTACCGCGACACCGAAGGACGTCCGGCCCTCTGCCCGACCTACCTCTACGTCGACCAGTATCTCCAGACCATCCGCTACCTGGAGAACCTGGGCGCGGCCATGCTCTGCGGCTGCCACTGGCCGGTCTTCCGCGGCCCCGAGGTCGGTCAGTTCCTGGCCGAGAGCCGGCAGTTTGTCGAACTGGCCGACCGCCTGGTCCTGGAGGTCCTGCGCGAGCGGCCGCGCACCCTCCAGGAGATCATCACCCTGCTCAGCCCGCGCCTGGGCGAATGGCCACGGAGCGTGGACATCGAACTGGCCTACGCCCTGAACGGCCATCTGGAGCGGCTGGTGGCCCTGGAGAAGGTCGTGGCCGACGAGAGCCAGCGGCCGGTGGTCTTCCGGGCGCGCTGAGGCGGCTTTGTGCTAGAATTCCCCTGCGATGAGTGGACGACGGTCAGCGGTCCCGGGTGTGATCGATACGCTCCAGGCCGGGTTCGATGCGGTCAACCGCATCCCCTGGATCCTGCTCATCCCGGTGGGACTGGACCTGCTGCTGATCCTGGGCCCCCGGCTCTCGGTGCGGGCAGCGGTCGAGCCGCTGCTGGCCGCCTACGAGGAGAGCGTCCGGTGGTACAGCCGCCAGGTGGGCGCGGGCGAGCCACTGGCCGGCCAGGCCACCCAGGTGCTGACCCTGGCCCGGGCCTGGGCCAGCGAGTTCAATCTGCTGAGCCTGCTGGTGGCGGTGGTGGCCGGCGTGCCGGTGGCCGGGCTGCCGGGCCGGCATCTTCTGGGCGAGTACCAGCTGCGCGGGTTGGGGGAGGTCGTCGGCCTGGCGATCCTCTGTCAGCTCGTCGGCCTCTGGCTCGGCTGCCTCTACTTCGGCCTGCTCGCCCAGCAGGTGCGCGATGGCCGGGTCGACCTGACACTGCTCCTCCGTCGGCGGGTCTGGCTCTACTGGGTCAGCCTGCTCGAGTTCATCGGCCTCTTCTTCGGCGGGATCGTGGCCGTCGGGCTGCCGACCTCGCTCCTGGTCGGCCTGGTGCAGCTGCTGGCCCCGGCGGTCGGCGCCTTCCTGAGCGTCCTGCTCCTGGTGCTCTTCCAGGTGGGACTGCTCTGGCTGCTCATTTACCTCTTTTTCCTGGTGGACGCGGTGGTGATCAGCGAGGTCGGGCCGCTCCAGGCCGTCGCCAACAGCGTCCGGGTGGTCGGGAGCAACTTCTGGCCGGCCCTGGGGCTCATCGCCCTTATCTTCCTCATCTCGACGGGCATGCACCTTATCTGGCAGGCGCTGGCGCGGGAGAACTGGGGGCTGGCCATCGGCGTGGTCGGCAACGCCTATATCGCCAGCGGGCTGGCGGCGGGCAGCATGGTCTTCTATCGCACCCGTCTCCTCCAGCAGACCGAGGCTCCACCGGTGACGTTGCGGGGGTTGGGATAGGGACGTATGGCCACGGAGGCTCCACTGGAATACGGTGTTGAAAGCATTCAGGTCCTGGAAGGGCTGGAGGCGGTTCGACGCCGCCCCGGCATGTACATCGGCTCGACCGATATCCGCGGGCTGCACCACCTGATCTTCGAGGTGGTGGACAACTCGGTGGACGAGGCCCTGGCCGGGGCCTGCGACCACATCGTGGTGACCATCCACAAGGATAAAAGCGTGACCGTCTCCGACAACGGCCGGGGCATTCCGGTGGGCATCCACCCCAAGACCGGCAAATCGGCCCTGGAGACGGTGATGACGGTGCTGCACGCCGGCGGCAAGTTCGGCGGCGGCGGCTACAAGGTCGCCTCGGGCCTGCACGGCGTCGGCGTCTCAGCCGTCAACGCCCTCTCCGAATGGCTGCGGGTCGAGACCGTCCCCCTCAGCCGCGACGGCGTCCTCCGGCGCTACCGACAGGAGTACCGCCGTGGTCAGCCGACCATGCCGGTCACCGAGGTCGGTCCCGCCGAGCACACCGGCACCACCACCACCTTCCTGCCGGACCGAACGATCTTCGAGACCCTGGACTACCACTTCGAGACCCTGGCCCAGCGCTTCCGCGAAATGGCCTACCTCACGCGGGGCCTGACCATCACCTTCCGCGACGAGCGGACCGACCGCGAACTCTCGTTCTACTTCGAGGGCGGTATCCTCTCGTTCGTCCGCCACCTCAACAAGCACCGCCAGGTCCTGCACCGCCCAATCTACATCGAAAAGCAGGTCAACGGCATCCAGGTTGAGGCGGCCATCCAGTACAACGACACCTTCACGGAAACGGTCTTCAGCTTCGCCAACAACATCAACACCACCGATGGCGGCACCCATCTGACCGGCTTCCGCACGGCCCTGACCCGGACGCTCAACGAGTACGCCCGCAAGCACAACCTCCTGAAAGAGGACGAGGCCAACCTGACCGGCGATGACGTCCGCGAGGGGCTGACCGCCATTATCAGCGTGAAACTGCCCGAGCCGCAGTTCGAGAGCCAGACCAAGGCCAAGCTCGGCAACGCCGAGGTCCGCCCACTGGTCGAGAACGTGGTCAGCGAGGGGCTGCGGCAGTACTTCGAGGAGAACCCGGCCGAGGCCCGCAAGATCATCGAGAAGTGCGTGACGGCCGCCCGGGCCCGCAAGGCCGCCCAGATGGCCCGCGAGACGGTCATCCGCAAGAGCGCCATGGAGGGGCTGACCCTCCCCGGCAAACTGGCCGACTGCACCGAGCGCGACCCGGCCCGCTGCGAACTGTATCTCGTCGAGGGCGATTCCGCCGGCGGCTCGGCCAAGCAGGGCCGCGACCGCCGCTTCCAGGCGGTGCTGCCGCTGCGGGGCAAGATCCTCAATGTCGAGAAGGCCCGCGAGGACAAGATGCTGGCCCACGAGGAGATCCGGGCCATCATCACCGCCCTGGGCTGCGGGATCGGGGCCCACCTGAATCTTGAGAAACTGCGCTACCACCGCATCGTGATCATGACCGACGCCGACGTGGACGGCAGCCACATCCGCACGCTGCTTCTGACCTTCTTCTTCCGGTACATGCAGCCGCTCATCGAGCACGGCCACCTCTACATCGCCCAGCCGCCGCTCTACCGGATCCAGGTCGGCAAGGAGCACCACTACGTCTACAGCGACGCTGAGAAAGAGGCGATCTTAGCCCAGCTCAAAGGCAAGCCGGTGACGATTCAGCGCTACAAGGGCCTGGGCGAAATGAACCCCGAGCAGCTGTGGGAGACAACGATGGACCCGGCCCGCCGGACGATCCTGCGCGTCACCATCGAGGATGCGCTGGCGGCGGCCGAGACGTTCGAGATGCTGATGGGCGACGACGTGCCGCCCCGCCGGCGCTTCATCCAGACCCACGCCCGCCAGGTGCGCAACCTGGACGTCTAACCACGCGCAGTCCGTGCCGGCGTCGACGGGGACGCCCGCCCAACGCCAGAGCGCCAGGCTTGGCGCCCGCTGGACCGGCGACGCCGAAAGCCCGCGCCGAGCCTCTCCAGCCCGCAGCGCGCCGGTGGGACAGCAGTCATTCAGCCTTCTGGCGCCACCGGCGCGCTAGCCTCTACGGCGCACTCTCTTGTCTCGCCGCCCTCGGCCGCCTCACGCCGCAGCTCCTCAACCGCCGCCCGGGCCAGGATGGCCACAATGCGCTCCCGATGCCGACCCACCACGACCGCCCCGTGGGTCTCCGCCAGAAGGCGCACCACCGCCGCCGCCAGCCCTCCCAGCACCAGCACCCGCTCGACCGGCGCCAGGCGCCTGCTCAGCCGCACCCAGCGCCGAAAGATCGGCAGATACCGTCTGCCGCCCCTCTGCACGCCAGCCTCCCCCGTTATCCCCGCCGCGCGTGACGGTCCGGTGCGGTCGCCCCCTCTACCCCATCGCCGCCGACGGAGGACACGCTCAGCGCCGGCGCAGCTGGCGCACCCAGCCCAGCAGCCCGCGACCATCTGGGCGGGGGGAGGCCCGGCCGTCGGTATACGAGCGGTAGTAATAGTAGTAGTCGGCGGGGCCGGCCGTCAGGTTGTTGACCACCAGCCCCAGGAGCGGGACCTGGCGCTCGCGCAACTGCCGCACCACCCTCTGGGCCCAGCGCCGGTCGGTCGCCCCGGCGTCCACCACCACCAGCACCCCGGCGCTGCGGCTGGCCAGCAGCAGCGCATCGGCTCCCGCCGCCACCGGCGGGCTGTCGACCAACACCTGGTCCGCCCCGGTCTGGAGCCGCGTCAGCACCGCCTCCAGCCGCGCCGAGGCCAGAAGCTCCCCGGGATTGGGCGGCGGCGTCCCCGCCAGCAGCACCTGAAGACTCCCCGGGCCCGCCACCGGCACCGCCTGGAGCAGGGCCACCGGGTCGAGGTCCGGGTTGGCCAGACAGTCCGCCAGCCCCGGCGCCCGGGGCTGCGCCAGCACCCGGTGCAGCACCGGGCGCCGCAAGTCGGCATCCACCACCACCACCCGCTGGCCCAGCAGCGCCAGCGCCCCCGCCAGCCCCAGGACCACGGTCGACTTCCCCTCCTCGGCTTGACTGCTGGTGACGGTCAGCACCGGCACCGGCCGGCCCCCGCTGGCGAACCGCAGATTCGTCCGCAGGAGCCGGAAGGCCTCGCCGTTGGGCCCGGTCAGATCCCAGGGCGGGGTCGCCGGATCCGCCACCCGCACCAGCGTCGCCAGCACCGGCAGCCCCAGCACCTGCTCGGCCGCCTCCGGGGTCCGCAGCCGCCGGTCCAGCTGGTCGGCCAGGATGATCCCCACACCCCCCAGCGCCAGCCCCAGGACCGCCCCCAGTCCAGCGGCCACCGGCAGACTGGGCCAGGCCGGCCGGAGCGGCAGCCGGGCGGGCTCCAGCACAGTCAAAAGATCCGTCATCTGGGCCTCGGCCAGCCGGAGGGTGGCCTCACTGGCCTGCAGCTGCGCCAGGGCCGTCTGCAGCCGGGTGAGCTGCTCCGTCTCCGTCGGGGTCAGCCCCGGCCGCGCCCGCAGCGTCGCCACCTCCGCCTGGAGACTAGCGATCTGCTCCTCCAGGCGCTCGCGGACGGCGGCAAACCGCTGCGCCTGCCGCTGGCGGGTGCCCTCCACGAGCACGGCCGTCAGAGTCTCGGCGGCCCGGAAGGCCAGCGTCCGGTCGGCGCTCTCCACCTGAATCTCCACAATGGGGGTGCCACTCAGCGCGCGAGCCCGGACCCGGAAGGGCAGGTCCGGCAGCGCCGCCGGCGCGACCTCGGCGGGCAGCAGCCCCAGCCGCTGGGCCACCGCCCGCTTCAGCTCCTCACCGGCGGCAATCTGGGCGTACAGAGGAGCGCTTGCCCCCCCCGGTGGGGAGGGGGCCAGGCTGGCCGGGGAGACCGCTCTCGACCAGGATGCGGACCGTCACCTGGTAGACGGGGGTCAATAGAAACCGGACGGTGAGCAGGGCGCTCAGGAGCCCCACCAGGGTCGCCACCACCAGAAACCGCCACCGCTGGCGCAGGACCAGCAGGACCCGATCGACCTCCAGCCAGTCCTCGGCCGGGCGGACAACAGGGGACGGAGAGGAGACAAGCGACATCCCAGGCCTTCCCCGGCACCAGTGTCGTCGGCCGTATTGTACTTAGAGACAACGACCTATGTCAATGCCGCCAGCTCGCGTGGCTCTTGCTCACCCCCGGCCGGCCGGCTACAATGCCGGCACACCGAACACCTGGAGGGAAACGGTCTATGCCGCTGCGCGTTGGGGTGCTGGGCGCCGGTGCCATCGGCCGCCGGCACGCCGAGGTCTATGCCCGCCAGCCCGACTGCCAGGTGGTGGCCATCGCCGACCTCGACCCGGCCCGCGGCCAGCCCCTGGCCGACGCCCTGGGCGCCCGCTACTACCCCGATCTCCAGACCCTCCTGACCGACGAACGGGTGCAGGCTGTGAGCGTCTGCCTGCCTCATGCCCTCCACGCCGAGGCGGTGGTGGCCCTGGCCCGGGCCGGCAAACACGTCCTGGTCGAGAAACCCATCGCCACCACCCTGGCCGACGCCGACCGGCTGATCGCCGCCTGCCGCCAGGCCGGGGTCGTCCTGATAGTCGGCCAGACCCACCGCTTCTACCCTGAGCACCGGCTGGCCGACAGGCTCCTCCACGAGGGCGCCATCGGCCAGGTCCTCACGGTCACCGATACGATCTGGGCCGGCCACGACGAGGACCGTCCGCTGGGTTGGCGAGGCCGCCTGGCCCTCAACGGCGGCGGCATCTTTATGGACAACGGCGTCCACGCCGCCGACCGTCTGCGCTGGTGGCTGCGCAGCCCGGTGACCTGGGTGGCGGCCCGGACCGGTCGGGGACGGGGACTCCTTGAGGGCGAGGAGCACGGGACGGCCCTCCTGGGCTTCGCCAACGGTCTGACCGCCACTCTCCACCAGGTTCTGGGGGTCCCCCGGGCGGCCAGCCGCTGCCGGGTCGAATTCGTCGGCACCGACGGGATCCTCCAGGTTGACACCTGGCAGGGCGTCCGCCTCTGCCGGCGCGGTGGCGTCTGGGAGGAGGTGCCGGTGCCGCCGGCGTGGCCGGGCGGCTTCGAGGCCGAGATCGCCGAGTTCCTGGCAGCCATCCGCGAGGGCCGGCCCCCGACCGTGCCCGGCGAGGAGGGGCGGGCCGCCCTGGAGGTCATCCTGGCCATCTACCGGGCAGCTGAGACCGGCACCGTGGTCCAGCTCCCGCTCCCGGCCGCCTGAGCCGCCGGCGTCGTCTCCGGGAGCGCGAAACCACGAAATCCCACGGGTCCGCCGCCCGCCTGGCCCCGCCGGCGATGGCCAGGAGGTCCAGGCCGGCAGTATAATCGAGAGAGAAGACCGGGGACAGCCGGAGCCCAGACGATGCCTCCCTTCCGCGTGGTCGCGCCGTTCGAACCGACCGGTGACCAGCCCCAGGCCATCGCCAAACTGGTCGAGGGGCTGCGCAGGGGCTACCGCTATCAGACCCTCCTGGGGGTGACCGGGTCGGGCAAGACCCACACCATGGCCCGGGTCATCGAGGCGGTCCAGCGCCCGACGCTGGTCATCGCCCCCAACAAGACGCTGGCCGCCCAGCTGTACAGCGAGTTCCGCGACTTCTTTCCCGATAACGCCGTCGAGTACTTCGTCAGCTACTACGATTACTATCAGCCCGAGGCCTATATCCCCCAGACCGACACCTACATCGAAAAAGACGCCACCATCAACGACGAGATCGACCGGCTCCGCCACGCCGCCACCCAGGCCCTCTTCACCCGCCGCGACGTCATCATCGTGGCCTCGGTCTCCTGCATCTACAGCCTGGGCTCGCCCGAGGATTACAACCAGACCGTGGTCCGCCTGCGGCGCGGCGAGGTCCGCAAGCGCGACCACGTCCTGCGCTTCCTCACCGCCATCCAGTACGAGCGCAACGACCACAACCTGACCCGCGGCAAGTTCCGGGTCCGGGGCGACACCCTCGAGGTCTTCCCGGCCTACGAGGAACTGGTCGTCCGGATCGAGTTCTGGGGCGACGAGGTCGACCGCATCACCCTGATCGACCCGCTCACCGGCGAGGTCCTGGGCGAGCGTGACGAGATCGCCATCTACCCGGCCAAGCACTTCATCACCACCGAAGAGAAACTGCGCCTGGCCATCGCCGACATCCTGGCCGAACTGGAGGAGCGCGTCCGCGAACTGGAGAGCCAGGGCAAACTGCTGGAGGCCCAGCGCCTGCGCCAGCGCACCCTCTTCGATGTGGAGATGCTGCGCGAGACCGGCTACTGCCCCGGCATCGAGAACTACGCCCGCCACCTCTCCCGCCGGGCGCCCGGCTCGACCCCCTGGACCCTCCTCGACTACTTCCCCGACGATTTCCTCATGTTCATCGACGAATCGCACCTCTCCATCCCCCAGATCCGGGGGATGTACCACGGCGACCGCTCGCGCAAGGAGGTGCTGGTCGAGTATGGCTTCCGCCTGCCCTCGGCCCTGGACAACCGGCCGCTGACCTTCGAGGAGTTCGAGCAGCACATCAACCAGGTGATCTTCGTCTCGGCCACCCCCGGCCCCTACGAGCGCGCGGTCAGCGCCCAGATCGTCGAACAGATCATCCGACCGACCGGCCTGCTCGACCCCACCATCGAGGTCCGCCCCACGCGGGGCCAGATCGACCATCTCATCGAGGAGATCCGCAAACGGGTGGCTCGGGGCGAGCGGGCTCTGGTCACCACCCTCACCAAGAAGATGGCCGAGGACCTGGCCGACTACCTGCGCGAGATCGGCATCAAGGTCCACTACCTGCACTCGGACATCGAGACGCTGGAGCGGGTGGAGATCCTGCGCGACCTGCGCCTGGGCGTCTACGACGTGGTGGTGGGGATCAACCTCCTGCGCGAGGGGCTGGACCTGCCGGAGGTCTCGCTGGTGGCCATCCTCGACGCCGATAAAGAGGGGTTCCTCCGTTCGGAGGGCTCGCTCATCCAGATGATCGGCCGGGCCGCCCGCCATGTGGACGGCCACGTGATCATGTACGCCGACGTCATCACCGACTCGATGCGCCGGGCCATCGAGGAGACCTACCGCCGGCGACAGATCCAGATGGAGTACAACCAGGCCCACGGCATCACCCCGACCGGCATCCGCAAGGCCATCCGCGATATCACCGACCGGGTGCGCCAGGTGGCCGAGGCCCGCGCCAGCTACGCCGCCGGCCCGGCCGTGGCCGAGCTGCCGCGCGAGGAGATCGCCCGCCTGATCAAAGACCTCGAGATGCAGATGAAGCAGGCGGCGCGGGAGCTGGAGTTCGAGCGGGCCGCCCTGCTGCGCGACCAGATCATCGAACTCCGCCGGGTCCTGCAGTCCTGAGCGGGAAAGGGTATAATCTTCGGGCAGACCGGCCACGGGCCGGAGCGGGAGAGCCGTGTCGCTCCTGAAATTCGTGCTGCTGCTCCTGGGAGTGAGCGCCCTCATCGTCCTCTGGGTCGTCGCCCGGCAGCGAATGAACCGGGTCTTTCTCATCGCCGGCCTGACCATCCTGGCCGGCGCCGCCTGGCGGGCCTGGGACTACAGCGACGACGCCGCCTACAGCGGCCGCCTCTGGGCCCCGGCCATCGGCCTGGGAGCGCTGGCCGCCCTCTGGGCCGTCGGCTGGGTGGTCACCCGCCTCCGCCAGCGGCCAGCGGGCGGCCGGGAGCACGACCGGGATTGACAATAACGACCGGACTCTCTATCATGGCCCGCCACAGAAGCCGGCAGGGTTTGTGTGTGAGGTGAGGGAGACCGTGATCGTGGTCATGCGCAAAGACGCCACCGAGGCCGAGGTCCAGGCCGTGGTGGCCCACGTCGAGGAACTGGGGTTCCGCGCCCACCTGTCACGCGGGGTCGAGCGCACCATCATCGGCATCATCGGCGATGAGCGGCCGCTGTCGACCCAGCCACTGGAGCGGCTGCCGGGCGTCGAGCGGGTGGTCCCCATCCTCCAGCCCTACAAACTGGCCAGCCGCGACTTCAAGCCGGAGAACACCGTCATCACCATCAACGGCGTGCGGATCGGCGGCCCGGAGATCGTGGTCATCGCCGGTCCCTGCGCGGTCGAGAGCCGGGAGCAGCTGCTGGAGACCGCCTTCGCCGTCAAGGAGGCCGGGGCCAAGATGCTGCGCGGCGGCGCCTACAAGCCCCGGACCTCGCCCTACAGTTTCCAGGGCCTGGGGCCACGCGGGCTGGAACTGCTGGCCGAGGCCCGTGAGGCCACCGGGCTGCCGGTCGTGACCGAGGTGATGTCGCCGACCGACCTCGAGCTGGTCTGCCAGTACGCCGATATGCTCCAGATCGGCGCCCGCAATATGCAGAACTTCAGCCTGCTCCAGGCAGTCGGCCGCTCCGGCCACCCGGTGCTGCTCAAGCGCGGCATGAGTTCGCGCATCGACGAACTGCTGATGGCCGCCGAGTACATCCTGGCCAACAGCAACTACAACGTGGCCCTCTGCGAGCGCGGGATCCGCACCTTCGAGACCGCCACCCGCTTCACCCTGGACATCAACGCGGTGGCCGTCCTGCGCGAGGCCACCCACCTGCCCATCGTCGTCGACCCCA
>Ga0101941_1001425_pt1 | contig 17302 bp, 14 predicted proteins | sample DewCreD2012metaG_3_FD_75242 | JGI IMG/M metagenome (GOLD analysis project Ga0101941, IMG submission 75242) | Hot spring sediment bacterial and archeal communities from British Columbia, Canada, to study Microbial Dark Matter (Phase II) - Dewar... ...
GCTGACCACGCACCCGCTGCTGGCGAAGGGGCTGCTGATGCTGGCGGGTATGTTCGGCGTGATGCAGTTGGTCAGCACGAACACCGCGCTGCAGACCGCCGCGCCCGATTACTTGCGCGGGCGGGTCGTCTCGCTGCACACTTGGGCAATCAACGCGCCCGCGCCATTCGCCTCGCTGCTGATTGGCAAACTCGCGCAGCTGTGGGGCGCGCCGACCGCCGTCGCCGTCAGCACAAGCGTCTGTGCGCTGTTCGCCGTCGCGCTTGCCCTCCAAAAAGAGGCGCGCGCCCTGCGATAGGGTACAATTCTGCCGCCATGTCGACGCAGACGGCAACCGCCCAACCCAAACGCAAACCACGCGCCAAACGGCAGGACACACCCCAACCCTGCCCAGACCCCATCGTCGCGTCGCTTGAGCAACTCCAACAACTCAAACTCCCTTCTGGAGACGGAGACAAAATGGAATCCGATTGGCATGTCGTCAGCATCACACTCCTCGACGAACTCGTCCGCAACCACCTCGGCGAACCCACCCACTACTTCTGCGGCGGCAATATGTTCGTCTACTACAGCGTCGAACAAGCCAAAGAGATTGAAGAGTATGTAGAGGCGAAGACCGTCAAGCGCAAGCCGCGCTTCAAGGGTTCCGACTTTTTCCTTGTGCGTGATGTAGACGGAACCAAGCCGCGCGAGAGTTGGGTGGTGTGGAACGAGGACGGGCGGTATCCCGACTTGGTGGTGGAATTCGTTTCGCCGTCCACGCGCGGGAAGGATGTGGAAGCGAATGCGAAGTTTTACGCGCAGGTGTTTCGTGTGCCTGAGTATTTTTGGTTTGACCGTCGCACGGGCGAGTTGCGCGGGTATCGGCTGTCGGGTCGGGACTATGCGCCAATCAAGCCCGACGCGCGGGGGTGGTTGTGGAGTAAGGTGTTGGAGGCGTACTTGGGTGTGTGGCAGGGTGAGTATCGCGGGCGCGTGTGGTCGTGGTTGCGGCTGTGGGACAGGGACGGGAACTTGGTGCTGACGCAGGCGGAGCGCAGGGCGCAGGCGGAAGCGCACGCGGCGCAACTGCAAGCGGAGCTGGAGCGGCTGCGCGCCCAGATGCGTGGGCAAGACGCGGAATGACCTGCCAGCCTACGGCGTAATCTGCACGGGGCAGCCGACGGGAACCAACATATACAGTAGCTCGATGTGCGCGTCGTCGACGGCGATGCAGCCGAGCGTCCAGTCGCGCTTGGTTCCGCCGCCGTGGATACCAATCGCCCCGCCCAGCGGCGTGTTCCACGGCGGGCACTTCCCTGCGCGAATCGCCGACTCGATTGCCTGCAGCTGCGCCTGCGTGATGCGCCCCGCCCGATAGCCCGCCTGCGCGTCGCGGGCGTTCGGGTAGCTCAGCCCCAGAAACAGGTAGAACCTGCGGCTGACATGCTTTTCGCACACAGAGTAGTCGCCTTCGGGTACAGTTAGGGCGATGGCGCGGGTGCGTTCGCAGTATGTGTGTACGGCGTGCGGCTATGCGACGCCGCGCTGGATGGGTCAGTGCCCCGAATGCGGCGCGTGGAACACGCTGCAGGAGGAGGTCGTCGCCCCAACGCGCGGCGTAGGCGCGTCGGGGCGAGAACGGGCGCGCCCGCCAAGCACGCTAACCGTGCAGGCGCAGCCGCTCGCCCAGCTCAGCGACGCCGCCGAAACGCGCCTGCCCACAGGCATCGACGAGTTCGACCGCGTGCTGGGCGGGGGCGTGGTGCCCGGTTCGCTCATCCTGCTCGGCGGCGAGCCTGGGATCGGCAAAAGCACGCTGCTGTTGCAGGCGGCGCAGGGGTTGACCCAACACGGCACGGTGCTGTACCTGACGGGCGAGGAGTCGCTGCGCCAGTTGCAGATGCGCGCCCGACGCCTGCGCACGCTCAGCCCGAACCTGCACGCCGCCGCAACCGCCGAACTGGAGACCGCGCTGCACCTGATTGAGACCACCCAGCCCGTCGTCGCCGTCATTGACTCGGTGCAGACGCTCTACACGACGCAGATTGACAACCCGCCGGGCACGGTCGCCCAAGTGCGCGCCTGCGCCACCGCCCTGCAGCAGGTCGCCAAAGAGCAAGAGGTCGCGCTGTTCCTGATTGGGCATGTCACCAAAGAGGGCGCGATTGCGGGACCCAAAGTGCTGGAGCATCTGGTGGATGTGGTGCTGTATTTCGAGGGCGACCCGCAGGGGCTGTTTCGGGTGCTGCGCGCGAGCAAAAACCGCTTCGGCGCGACGGACGAGGTGGGGGTGTTCGATATGCAGGCGGAAGGGCTTGTGCCTGTGCCGAACCCGTCGGAGCGGCTGCTGGCGGAGCGAGCGACCGACGCGCCCGGCTCGGTGGTGTTCCCGCTGCTGGAGGGCAGTCGCGCGATGCTGGTGGAGATTCAGTCGCTGACCACGCCGTCGTTTCTGAACACGCCGCGGCGCGTCATCACGGGGCTAAGCTACGAGCGGGTGAGCCTCGTGCTGGCGGTGATGGAGAAGCGGCTGGGCTTTCGGATGCTGTCGCACGATGTGTTTGTGAACGCGGCGGGCGGCGTGCGCGTGTTCGAGCCTGCGGCGGACTTGGCGGTGCTGGTTGCTGTCGCATCGGCGATGCGCAACCGCCCGCTGCGCCCCGACTTGGTGGTGTTCGGCGAGGTGGGGCTGGGTGGCGAGGTGCGCGGCGTCCCACGCATGGAGGCGCGTCTGCACGAAGCCGCGCGACTGGGTTTTCGGCATGCAATCGTGCCCCGCAGCAACCTGCAACGCCCGCACGAACGCCTGCCGCTGACCGCCCTGCCCGCACGCACTGTGCAAGAGGCGGTCGGGCTTGCACTCGGCGCACCCCGCGAGGAACGCCAACCCGACGACGAATCGCCGTTTGACGACTAACTGCGGGAACTTGCTCGTATCAGATACGGTATACTAATGACGGAGGTGTGCAGTGGCGTTCGAGACGGAATTTGACCTTGTATACGATAGCCTGCAAGGCGTCCTGAAAGCAGGGCAGATCCTCACGGTCTCAGAGGTCAACGCGCGTGTTCGACAAAGTCTGGAGTCAGAGCCTGCGCTTCAGTTCATCTGGGTGCGGGGAGAGGTTGCCTCGTGGACTGTGCTTACAGACCGCAACGGGAACCCATATGCCTTTTTCACCCTGCGCGATGAAAAGAGCCAGTTATCGTGCGTGATATGGGGCTACGCCCTGTCGCGGTTGAGGATACACCCCCAGAACGGTGAGATGGTCTGTGCGCTCGGCAGTATCGATGTCTACCCGCCGCGGGGCATCTACCAGTTGCGGGCAGAGGCAGTGATTGTTGAGAACCGCGCGGGCATGTTGTGGCAGCAGTACGAGTTGACCAAGCGCAAGTTGGAGGCGGAGGGGCTGTTCGCTGCGGAGCGCAGGCGTCCCCTGCCGAAGTACCCGCGACGGGTGGGCGTCATCACTTCGCTGGAGGGCGCGGTGCTACACGACATCGTGCGAATCGCCCGCGAGCGACACGCGGGGATACCGATTGTGGTGTTGCCTGCGAGTGTGCAGGGCGAGGGCGCGCCTGCGTCGTTGGTTGCTGCGCTTGCACTGGCGAACTCGGACGCCGTCGAGCGGGCTGTGGGCGTCATCGATGTGCTGATTCTGGCGCGTGGGGGCGGCTCGATTGAAGACCTGTGGGCGTTCAACGACGAGGCGGTCGTGCGCGCGGTCGCTAACTCGCGCGTTCCTGTCGTCAGCGCGGTGGGGCACGAACCCGACACGGTGCTGACCGACTTCGCAGCGGACGATCACGCGCCCACGCCCAGTGCGGCGGCGCAGAGGGTGTTTCCCAGCCGTGAGGAACTCTGCGAGCAGCTGCGCCAACTGGCAGAGCGGGTCGAACGGGCGACGCGCGGAGCGATTGCCCAACGGCGCGACACGCTGCAGCGGCTGGGGGCGCGGGTTCCGCTGGCGCGCCCCGAATCGCTGCTGGCGCGCCCGCGTGACCGTCTCACTGCCGCACACACGCGCCTTGAGCAGGCGTGCGCCCGCGCCCTCGACCAGCACCACAAGACGCTACTGGGCTACGCCACGCGCCTTGCGCAGTGTAGTCCAGAGGCGCGCCTTGCACGCGCCCGTGAGCAACTCGCCCGCGCCGAACGCGCCATCGTGCAGCAGGTTGCCGAGCGTCTCGCCGTCCACCGACAGCGACTGACCGCCCTCGCCGCCACGCTCGATTCGGTCAGCCCCTACGCCGTGCTGCAGCGCGGCTACGCCCTGCTGCGCGATCCGCACACGCATGCTGTACTGACGCGCGCCGCACAGCTCTCGGCGCACCAGCCCATCGAAATCGTGCTTGCCGACGGCGCACTCCGCGCCACCGTTATGGAGGTTATGCACCATGATGAACGCACAGAATGAGCCGATGACTTTCGAGCAGGCGATGACGCGTCTGGAAACGATTGTGCGCATGCTGGAGTCGGGCGAGCTGCCCCTCGATGAGACGGTACGCCTCTACGAGGAGGGGCAACACCTGCGCCTATACTGCGAGCAGTACCTTGCGGATGCCGAGCAGCGCATCACTGCCATTCGCCGAGCCAGCGACGGCAGCGTGATTGTCGAGCCGTGCAACGACTCCTTCGGGGACGACGCCATCCGCGCGGTCAGGGCACAAGCGAGTGAGCCTCCTCTCGCCGATGATGCGGAAATCTGGGTGGAGTTGCTCGATGACGATGATTACGATCGATGACGATATTTGCTAACTTGCATGGAGCCCTCACCCCCTATGTTCCACTTGCCTGCAGGTGGGGTAATAAGTGCCTTCGCGATATGATTTCAACATGCGAATGGGGGCAGACACGCAGGTCTGCCCCTACAGAGGCGCCGTTTTGTAGGGGCAACCCTGCGTGGTTGCCCCTTGAGGGTTGTGCAAGTCGAAAAACCACCGCAAAGACACTTACCAACCGCACGTCCAAAGTTCACTATTTGCCCCCCCCTCCTTTAGGTTCCCCCCGCTTCGCGAGGGGAACCGAGAAGCGCGCCTTAAGGTTCCCCCTGCAAGCAGGGGGAACCTTAAGGAGGGGGTCATCAACTGCTGTTTTTGTGAACTCTGGCTCGGCGATTGGTATTACACCGTGCGCTGAAGCTAACGCTTCAGTACGCGACTCCCCTCGCCCGCAAGGTGGGGGAGGGAGAACCGCAGGGCGCACCGCCGTGCGCCCCTACATACCTCGCTCACAGCGCGGCGATAGGTCTCTAACCCATCCCCATGTTGCCTTCTAGGTCGCCCATCATGCGTGGGGGCGGGCTACCGTCGCGGCTCGGCTCGTACAGGTGAACCTCCGTGCCGAACTGCGGCTTGGCGAACGGCAGGTGCGTGTTGCCCCGCGCCAAGATGTGTAGATAGTTCGCGCTGTCGCCCTCATACGGTTTGCCGTGATTCCACGGCACCCACGAGCGCGCGTTGCAGTAATGGTTCACAAACGCCCGACGCCAGCGATCCGAAGTGCGGTTCGGATACGAGCGGTGCAGGATGTGCCCATCGAAAAACAGCACATCGCCCGGCGCCATCCGCACAGGAATCGGCGGCGGATACTTGCGCACGATGTGCGTCAGCGTGTTCACCTCGTCGTCCAAGTGGCTCACATTCTGCACCTCGTGTAGGTCTTCAAAAGCGTTCACTGCCTGCACATGGGCGTGGGGAATCGCGTCGGGCGGATAGATGGGTTCGAAGTGCGACCCGGGCACGACCCACAGGCAGCCGTTCTCCTCATCGGCAGGGTCAAGCGCAAGCCACGCGCCAATCAGCGTGTCGGGATAGGTCGTGATGTAGCACGAGTCTTGATGCCAGCCCTGCCCGCCTGTGCCCGGCGGGTTGTGGAACAGCATCGTCTGCAGCGCCAGCACATCGGGACCAATCAACGCCTCCAGCACATCAAGAATGCGCGGGTGCAACAGTCCCCACTCTGCGACGGGGTCGACGCGGTGCAGCTGATGCACGCGCGACGGGTTCGGCGACCAAGTAGCAGAACTTTGCGGCTTGTCTTCCCACCGCTCCACCGCCCATGCATACAGCTTGGCGACATCTTCCTGCGACACCAGCCCCTCGACCTTCAGGTAGCCCTCGCGACGGTAGTGGATGTATTCGTCCACTTTGACCTTGTAGCGGTCAGCGCGCTCCACAGCTCTCGGTAAGTACGCCATAGTAGCCGAATTATAGCCCATTTTTCCAAAAAACGGGTACACTTGGGGCGGTGATTACGCTTTCGAACGGCGAGCGGGTAGAGTTTCTGACGGGCAGCGGCGCGTTGGGTTTTGATGGGCGCGGCTGGTGGTGGGAGTATCCGCTGCGCTGGGTGGGGCTGCTGAACCCGCACGACTTCACGATTGTCGTCAAGACGCTCACGCTGCGCCCGCGCGTGGGGAACTTGCGCTGGTACGCCCCGTGGCGCTGCGTGCGCCTGATTCGCGGCGGCACGGTGAACGCCGTCGGGCTGACCAATCCAGGCATCGACTGGTGGATTCGCGCCTGCTACCCCCGCATGCGACGGATGGGGCTGCAGACGATTGTGTCGGTCTACCCCGAAAGCGTCGAGGAGGCGCAGGCGTTCGCCGACAAACTGCGCGGGCTACAGATTGCGGGCATCGAGCTGAACGCCTCGTGCCCGAATGTGGCGCACTGCGAGGCGGACACGGTACACCATGTGCAGGCGATTGCCAGCGCGCTGCACGAGGCGGGGCACCCGCTGATTGTCAAGGTCGGGTACGACCAGCCCTATGTGGCGATTGCGCAGGCGGTGGAAGGCGTCGCCGACGCGGTGCATGCGATTAACGCCGTGCCGTGGCGACTGGTTTTCGGCGAGCGACCGTCGCCGTTGGCGCGGCTGGGTGGGGGCGGGGTGTCGGGTGAGCCGATACGCCCCTTCGTGCGCGAGGCGGTGCAGCAGCTCCGCGCCCACACGCGGCTGCCCATCATCGCGGGCGGCGGCATTTACACCCTGCAGGATCTGGAGGAGCTGTGGTCGCTGGGCGCGCGGGCGTTCAGCATCGGCACGCTCTTTCTCCGCGCGCCCCTGCAGCCCAACCGCCTCGTGCGGGTGTGGCGGGCGCGACAAAGGGCGCACGCAGAGCAGATACCTGTGGGGCGGTGAATTTTACAGGGTTTAAAAAGAGGCGGTAGGAATTAAAAAACCGAGCGGGGAACATTTATCTACAGGGTGAAGCGTGTTTCCACCACGCGGGAGGAATAATTATGGCAAAATGGGCGCTCGTGCTGACAGTAGGCACAACAGCAGAACCTCTACTTCGCGCGATTGAGGAAACCAAACAGGCTGCAGACAGAGAGTCAGCCTCGCTGTCTGTTATGCTGCTATACGGTCGTCCGACACCAGAGCAGCAGAGTCGGGAGGACAACCCTCTAAACATTACTAAGAAACTGATTGATGAAGCAAGAGGATTGGGGTTAGCAGAATCGCTTTCAGCGGAAATAGACGACCCCGAAAACCTCGACACATGCTTGCGCGAGATGAAAAAGCTGCTGAATGAAGCGATAGACGCCGACCGAGTTCTGGTCAACTTCACAGGAGGTACCAAGGTTATGTCAGCTGCCGCGGTCCACGCTGCCTTAACTGCACCGTTAGCAGGTGACTTGGAACTAAGCTATGTTGGAGGTAGGCAGCGCGACGAGACGGGGCGTGTGGTGAGCGAAGCGATGACGATTCGACCTTCTACCCAAACATTACTCGAGAAAGAGCGGAGCAAATTATCAATCTATTGCGGGACTACCGCTTCGAGCCTGCAAAGAATCTGGCAGAAGTCCTGCCAGACTCAGGTCGTTTCGGATTTCTGAAACGCTCTAGTGCAGCCCTCAGTTTTTGGGATAACTTAGAGTATGATGAGGCTGTGCCCGAGTTGCGCGAACTCAATCGGCAAGCGAAAGTCCTATCTGACGACCCTGATCTAGGCAAACTTGCGCAGATAATAGACAGACTCGCTCCAGTAGCAAACGCGATTTTTGATACGATACGAGTATTTCGTCAGTGGGAAGAAGGAAAAACCCACAAACCCAGTAGTGAAGAAGGCATGCGCCTGTTATGTGCCGATTTGCTTGAAAATGCTTATAGACACATTCAGCGCAAAGAACATACGGAAGCCGTTCTGCGCAGCTACCGTGCTCTTGAAGCTGCGATTCAGGTAGCATTGGTAATGTCTGATAGAAATCCTTGGCGCTATACACCGTCCCAGAGTGAGCAAGAGGCTGTAAAATCACGCTTGGGACATGTTCCGAAAGAGCTCACCCTTTCTTCAGGCATGGAGGTTTTAGAAATAGCTCGCGAGCGTAGCCTGAACGATGAATTGAAGAACAAGCTTCGTGATGTGCAACAGCTGCGGAATCGAAGTATTCTGGAGCATGGGTATCGAGCGTGTAGTCAGGAGGAAGCAGATAGATCTCTACGACACGCTGAAACGCTCGTGTCTTGGGTGTTGGGTACAGATATGAGTCCTTTACGAGCGAAAGTTCGTCTTCAAATGTAGATATATTCTGTGTGTTCAGAGTTCATGAATTGCCCCCCTCCTTTAGGTTCCCCCCGCTTTGCGAGGGGAACCGAGAGCGCGCCCGCGCGGTTCCCCCTGCGAGCAGGGGGAACCTCAGGAAGGGGGGACATCAACTATTGCTTTTTTGTGAATTGCGGCTCGATAATTGGTATAACCGATCGGTTGATGTCAAGGGGCAGACACATAGGTTTGCCCCTACGATTGTTGGCGCGGGGCAGACACGCAGGTCTGCCCCTACGAGTGTGGCTACTCGCTCTTCTGGTCGGCGGGTTGCGCGGCGTCGGTTTGGGCTTGCATGCGTACCGCGCCGATGCGCTGGGCGATGGACATGAGTTGCTGCGCCATCTCGCCGAGCTTGCCGTTGCCGTCGCCGATGGCTTGCAGCCCCGACAGGGCGCCGTCGACCGCCATGCCCAGCCCCAAGCCCCGCGCGTACTGCTCGGTCATGCGGGCGAGCGTTTCGGGGTCGCCGAAGATGTTCATGTTCCCGCGGCTCATGAACTCGCCAATCGCGCGCGCCAGTTCGACCTGCACATCGCGCTGCGCCTCGATGCGGAACTTTTCGAGTTCGAACTTGAGCGCGGCTTCGCTGTAGGTCTGACGGTACTCCAGCGCTTGGCGTTCGACTTCCACGCGGGCGCGCTCGACTTCCACCTGCTCGCGGGCGATGTTCACATCGACCATCTTGACGGCGGTCTCGCCGCGGGCGACCTGTTCGCGGGCTTTGGCTTCGGCTTCGGCGCGGGTGAGAATCGCCTGCGCCTCCAGCTCCGCCGCCTGCTTTTGCGCTTCGGCTTTTTTGACCTCGGCGAAGGCGTTCACCTGCACATCGGTCTCGCGCTTGATGCGCTCCTGCTCGATTTGCTGTTTGGCGGCGATGAGTTTGGATTGCGCCTCGCGTTCGGCGGCGGCGAGCTGCTCGACGGTGATGACCTGCTGCTTGGCGCGTTCGCGTTCCGCCTGCGCTTCGAGGGCTTGCTTTTCGGCGTCGGCGCGTTGGCGTTCGGCTTCGGCGACAGCGATTTCCTTCTCGCGTTGTGCCAGTTCGACGGCTTTCTCGCGGTCGATGTCGGTCTTCTGCAGCTCTTGCTGGCGCAGCAGCAACAGGCGGTCGCGCTCAATGGCAGCGACGCGCACGGCTTGCTCCTGCTGGATTTGCGCCTCTTGCACTTGGCGTTGCTGCTCGATTTTGTAGGTGTCCGCCTCGCGCTGTTTCTCGGCTTGCACTTTGGCGACTTCGGCTTGTTGGGCAGCTTCCGCTTCCGCACGCTGGCGTTCCAGCTCCAGAATCTCCTTCTGGGTCTCCACATTTTTGAGGGTGATTTCGCGTCGCGCCTCCTGTTCGAGGCGGTTGCGCTCCACCAGCGCGGCTTGCGTGATCTCGGTGATTTTGCGCTTGCCCTGCGCGTCGAAGATGTTGTTGTCCGAAAGCAGCTCCTGCGAGGTCTGGTCTAAGCGCGAGATGGTGACCGATTCCAGCGTTAGCCCGTTCTGTTCGAGGTCGGAGCGCACGAGTTGCTGCACGCCGCTGGCGAAGGCGTCGCGTTGGGCGTGGATCTCCACAAGGTCTTTGGTCGCCGCCACGCTGCGCAGCGCGGAGACGAGCTTTTCGAACACCAGTTGCGAGACGGACTGCGCGTTGACGGATTTGTCGCCGAGCGAGCGCGCCGCGTTCAAAATGGCGTCCACTTCGGGCTGCACCTTGATGTAGAACTCGGCTTTCACATCCACGCGCAGGTTATCGCGGGTAATGAGCGCGTCGGGTCCCTTGCGCTCCACTTCCAGTTTCATTGTCTCCAGCGAGACGGGCACGAGGGTATGCAGGTACGGGAACACCAGCGCGCCGCTGTCCAGCACGACTCGCCGTCCCCCGAACCCAGTCCGCACATACGCCATGTTCGCCGATGGGCGCACATAGAACTTGGAGATCATCAGGAAGATGAACCCGATGACCAGCAGCAGTGCGCCCACAGCCAGCGAAATCACTTGCTGCAGTGGTCCCCAAGCGTTGCCGAACAGGCTGCCGCCGAAACCCGCCAGCAGCATCAACGCTAAGCCAATCAGGATGAACCAGCTATGCATCGTCTCTCCTCCGTCTTAGGTTTGTCCCCCGATGTGTTGTGTGTGTGGTTGCACTGACGAGTGTACCCCATGGGCGTCGTCGGGTAGTTCGAGCGGGTTGCGTTCCACCCAGTAGAGGTGGGTCTGCTCGTCGTAGCGGGCGACGAGGATGGGCGTGTCGGCGGGGATATTCGGCTCGCCTGGCGCGGCGCGGCACACGATGCGGTGCAGGTTGCCGTAGCGGTCGCGCACATGGGCGACGCCGCCGTCGGGCGTGATTTCGTACACGGCGCGTCCCGTGCTGCCCACAAGCCCGTACTTGTCGACAATCGGGGGCGCCTCGTCGCGCAGAACACGCCGAATGATTAGCCCCGCCGTGCGCCCTGCGAACGCCATCGTCATCAGCGCGACGCCCATCGACAGCGGCGCGAATAGCACGGGCAGTTGCAGCAACGGCTCCAAGATGCGGTTGGCAATCAGTCCGACCGCGCCCCACATCATCATCAGCAGCGGCAGCCCCATCGAGATGGGCAGCCCCATCCCGATGCCGAACAGGTTCAACACCTTGAGCCAGAGCGGTTTCTCGGCGGCGGCATGGTCGTCGTGGCTGCTGTAGGGCGTTTTGACGATGCCGTGTTTGCCATCCGCGCTCTCGGCGTGGTCGCCGTGCGCGTCGCCTGCGTCGGCGTGCAGCTCCCCTGCGTGATTGGCGTGCGCGTCGCCGTGATGCGCGTCGGTCTGATCGCTGTCGAAGCTAATCATCCCCGACAGCGCCAGCCCCAACAGCAGGACGCCCCCCACTGCCAGCGGCAGGGCGAAGACAAAGTTCCACCACTCCAGTAGTGTCGCGAGCGACATCCCCGTCTCCCATTCAATTATACTGAATCGTTGCAGTGAATTGCGCCCGCGGATGTGGAATACTCCCCTTTGGAGGGGTGGACTTATGGAACTGAGCGCACTGGCGATACGGGTGGCGCGCACACCGGGATTGGGAATGCTTCCGCAAGTGACCAGTCAGGTGCTGCGGCTGGTGGACAACCCGAACGCTTCGCCACGGCAGATTGGCGCGCTGATTGAGCGCGATGCGGGGCTGGCGTCGAAGTTGCTCAAGAGCGCAAACAGCGCGTACTACGGCGCGCCAGGCAAAATCAAGACCGTTTCGCAGGCGATTTCGGTGATGGGGCTGTCGGCGGTGCGCTCGATTGTGGTCGGGCAGGCGTATCAGCAGATGACCTCCGTGCGCGGGGCGTCGAAACGGTTCGATCGGCTGGTGTTCTGGCAGCACTCGCTGGCGACGGCGAGCGCGGCGCGCGTGCTGGCGAAACTCAAGGGCTGGCGCGACCCCGAAGAGGCGTTCCTCGCAGGCTTGCTCCACGACTCAGGCAGGCTCGTGATGGACAGGTTCCTGCCCAACGAGTTCGACCAGATTCTCACCCTCGCGTTGGAGCGTGCGATTCCGCTTCGCGACGCCGAGCGTGAGGTGCTGGGCTACACGCATGTGGAGGTGGGCAACCTCCTTGCCGAGCAGTGGAACCTGCCTGAGAGCATGCGCGAGCCGCTGCGCCGTCACCATGAGGATGTGAGCTTCGACGAGTGCCCGCTGGGGTGTCTGATTCACGCGGCGAATGTGCTGGCGCATCAGGCGGGGTTTGCGCTGGGCGCACCCGTACTGTACGAGATGCCCCCAACTGTCAAGCAGTCGCTGGGCGTCTCCGATGCGCAGTATGAGGGCTTGAAACAGGCGATTGTGCAAGAGGTTGTGCGCGTGCAGGAAGCGTTGCGCATCTGAGGTATACTTACCTCAGGTGAGCGCATGGCAAACCCGTTTCCCGGCATGAACCCCTACCTCGAAGACCGCGCGCTGTGGAACGATTTCCACGCGCGATTGGCGGTCTACATCAGCAACCAGTTGCAGCCACAGCTGCGCCCGCGCTATGTGGCGAGCGTCGAGGAGCGCGTCTACTTGGAGTTCGTCAGGCGCGAGATTATCCCTGATGTCCTCATCCTGCGCCGTAAACCTGCCGACCACGATAAAGGCGTCGCCGTGCTGGAACCCGAATGCGACGCGCCCGTCGTCCTCCGACTAGTGGAGACGCCCCGAACCGAACACGCCGTGCATATCTACGACCGCGAGGACGAGATGCGCCTCGTGACGGTGATTGAAATCCTTAGCCCCTCCAACAAAGATACGCGCTCGGAAGGGCGCAGCCTCTACCTGCGCAAGCAGCGTGAAATCCTGCACAGCGCAGTGAACTTGGTGGAGATCGACCTGCTACGCGGCGGCGAATACACCCTCGCTGCCCCGCTGGAACTGCTGCACGCCGAAGTGCCCAACGGCTGGCACTACCTGATTAGCATCCACGCCTACTATGACCCTGCGCAGTTTTATGTGTACCCGCGCACGGTGCGGGAGCGGTTGCCTGTGGTTCCGATTCCGTTGTTGCCTGACGACAAGCCTGCGCGGTTGGATGTGCAGGCGGTGGTGGCGCAGTGTTATGTGGACGGGGCGTATGAGGCGCGTGTGGACTATCGTCGCGATCCGCCGCCGCCTGCGTTTAGTGAGGACGATGCGCGTTGGATAGACGCCCTGCTGCGGGAGAAGGGGGTGCGCTAAACGGCGGCGCATGCGGTATGATACGCATGTCATGCCCAAAGTGTCCATCTCGGAAGCGGCGCGCCGATTCGACACGACCAAAGAGGTCATTTGCGAGTGGATTCGGCTGGAACTCCTCGATATGGAGCCGCCCCCTGCCAAGCCCCGTCGCACCAGAGAGCTTAACCTCGCCTTTCAGCCCACAAGCGCCGCTCCAGAACCGAAAGTGGATCTGAAGCAGCTGTACGAGGTCGCAGAAGAGGTCGGGTGGCTTCTCCTGAGTTTGGAGGCATGGGATAGGGCGGATACAGAAACTGCCTGCCGACTGTCTCATACGGGTACAATTCCCCCGCCATGAGCGCAGTAGATGCCGTGATTCGCGCCCCCGCTGAGGTGCGTTGCAAAGACGAGCTGGAGCGTCTGCACGCGTGGGATACCTACTCCAAGCCGATAGGCTGGAACCTCTCGCCCCGCGCCGTCGAGAAGTTCATCATGGGCGACGCTGCCCTAAACATCCGCCCGAAGTATGTCGGCGACCGTGACCGCATCCAAGTCGCCATCGCCACGCTTGCCAGCGACCGCGCCCTGCTGCTGGTCGGCGAGCCGGGCACTGCCAAGTCGTGGGTCTCGGAACACCTCAGCGCCGCCATCTGCGGCAACTCGCAACTCACCGTGCAGGGCACGGCAGGTATCACCGAAGACCAAATCAAATACTCTTGGAACTACGCCCTGCTGATGGCGGAGGGACCCACCGACCGTTCGCTGGTGCCCAGCCCCGTGCTGACCGCGATGCGCACGGGCACAATCGCCCGCTTCGAGGAGATCACCCGCTGCGCCTCCGAAGTGCAGGACGCGCTGATTTCCATTCTCTCGGAGAAGGCAATAGCGATTCCCGAACTGGAGCACATCGAGTACGCCCGCCGTGGGTTCAACATCATCGCCACTGCCAACACGCGCGACCGCGGGGTGAACGAGATGTCGTCCGCGCTGAAGCGACGCTTCAACTTCGTGGAGCTGCCCGTGCTGAGCGACCTGCAGCAGGAAATGGCGGTCGTGCGCCAGCGCACGCAAGAGATGCTTGCCGACCACGCAATGCAAGCCGACCTGCCCGACGAACTCGTCGAAACGCTGGTGACGGTGTTCCAAGAGCTGCGGCAGGGGCAGACGCTGGACGGCGAGCAGAAGGTGAAGTCGCCCTCCACTGTGATGAGTACCGCCGAGGCGGTCAGCGTGCTGTTTGGCGGCTGCCTGTTGGCGACCCACTTCGGCGAGGGCGTCGTGAACGGGCAGCATGTGATGCGCCTGCTGGTGGGCGCAATCGCCAAAGAGGACAAGAGCGACCTCGAGGCGCTAACCGAGTATCTGGAGACGGTCGCCAAAAAGCGCGAGGGACGGGTATGGCGCGAGTTGCAGGAGACGCAGCGCTGGCTGAAGTCGCTGTAGAGTCGCCCGCTGTGCGCGTTCGCGGAGTGCATGTGGTTCCTGTGCGCCACCACTCGCCTGCGATTGCCCGCGCGACAGCGGCGGTCATTCGCGCGGTGCGCCCGCGCTTGGTGCTGATCGAAGGACCTGACGACGCGAACCACCTGATTGACGCGCTGACCGCGCCCGATGCCGTCGCGCCGTTCGCGCTGCTGGCGTACCGCCCGCCCGAAATCAAGCAGGCGACCGCCGACGCCGCGCCGCAGGTGGTGTTCTACCCGTTTTGCGACTACTCGCCCGAACTGGTCGCGCTGCGCTCGGCGCGGGAACTGGGCATTGAGGCGCGCTTTTGCGACATCCCTGCCCGCGCATCGCTGGAGGCGCAGGAGCCTGACGAGCAGACCCCGCCCGACGCCGAAGACGCCCCCCACGACCCCACCGCCGACGCCCCCGTGCCGTCGCTGTACGAAATCGTCGCGCAGCGGCTGGGCTTCCAGAGCCACGAGGCGTGGTGGGAGTGCCTGTATGAGAGCTGCCTGCGCGACCCCGCGCGCCTGCTGCAACTCACGCAGGAGTGGGGCGAGCTGGTGGTGCAGGCGAGCGGTATCGACGATTACAACGCGCTACGCAACGCCTACATGTGGCGCCATGTGGAGGCGTCGGGCGTCCCGCCAGAGCGCATCGTGCTGGTGGTGGGCGCGGCGCACGCAGCAGCGTTCGCACGGCACGACTTCCGCGCCGAGTACGACCCGAATCACCCGCTGCTGCAGGCGCGCCCCGCCGAGTTCGTCATCATGCCGTACTCGTTCCCGCGCCTGTCGGAGCAACTCGGCTACGGCGCGGGCAACCGCGCGCCGCAGTTCTACCAAGACGCTTGGGAGCTGGGCGGGCTGGAAAACGCGACGCTGGCGACGCTAACGCGCCTGGTGAACGCGATGAAGCTGCAGGGCGATGTCGCCTCGCACGCCGACGCCATCGAAGCCTTTCGGCTTGCCAAGCAACTCGCTGCGCTGCGGGGCAAGCCCGAACCCGGCTACGACGAGACCATCGACGCCGCCATCGCCGCTTTTGGGCGCGGGCACGCCGAGCGCGTACAAGCGCCCCTCAAACGCCTGCTGATTGGCGAGCGCGTCGGGAGCGTCTCGCCCGCCGCCATCCAGCCGCCCATCCAAGCTGAGTTCTACCGCCTCACGCACGAGCTGCGCATCCCCGTCAAGGACGATCCGACCGACCTGCGCCTGAACCTCGCCGAGCCGCACGCCGTGCAACAGTCCATCTTCCTGCATCGGCTGTTGGTCGCCAAGATTCCGTTCGCCGACCTGACTTCGGGCGAGGCGGCGACCTATCGGCAGCTGGCGCGCCTGCAGGAGAAGTGGCGACTGCAGTGGACGCCGCTGACCGATGTCGTGCTGGTGGAGGCGACGATTTACGGCAACACGCTGCGCGAGGTCGCCACGCGCCGTATCGCCCCGCGCCTGCAGCAGCGCGACTCGCTGGCGCAAGTGAGCGCGGCTGCGCTGGAAGCCGTGCTGTGCGAGCTGCCCGAGCTGTACGACGACGCGCTGCGTGCGCTGGACGAGGCGTCCGTGCGCGACGGCGATTTCGTCAGCCTTGCCCGCGCCGCCTACCAGCTGGCAGGGCTGATTGAGTACGGCGCAGCACGGGCGGTGCAACAGGCGATGTTCGAACCGCTGCTGCAGCGCGTCTACACCCGCGCGTGCCTGCACCTGCTGCCCGCTGCCGACTGCGGCGACGACGAGGCGCGACAGGTCGGCGAGGGCATGCAGCTGCTGCACGAACTCGCGCACAAACTGCCCTATCTGGAGACCGCCTTGTGGCTGGAGAATCTGCGGGAGACCGCGCTGAGCGAGCGGGCGCATGCGTATGTGGCGGGGCTGGGTTTGGGGCTGCTGGGCTTTGTGCGGATGCAGGATGAGGCGTTGTGGTTGCGGGCACGGCGGTTCCTGTCGCCTGCGACGCCCCCCGAACAGGCGGCGGCGTTTCTGGAAGGTCTGCTGATGTCGCAAGGGGGCGCAGCGTCCCGTTCGCGCCCCTTCGTGCAGGCGATGCACGAGTTCGTGATGAGCCTGCCCGACGAGCTGTTTGTGCAATCGCTGCCGATGTTGCGCCGCGCGTTCAGCCGCCTCTCGCAGCACGACATCCACTACCTGACCGACACGCTGCTGCGCATCCTGGAAGGCGACGCCCCACGCGCCGAATCCCCTGTATCGGAGGTGGGGCTGACCCGCGAGCAGGTCGTCGCCGTGTGGGAACCACTCGCGTGGCTGACCCGCGCGCCCGCGTGGAGGTAGTATCAATTGTGCGTTCAGAATTTGTGCCCCCCTCCTTTGGGTTCCCCCCGCTTCGCGAGGGGAACCGAGCAAGGGCGCAGGTTCCCCCGCTTCGCGAGGGGAACCGAGCAAGGGCGCAGGTTCCCCCGCTTCGCGAGGGGAACCGAGCAAGGGCGCAGGTTCCCCCGCTTCGCGAGGGGAACCGCGCCGCGCGCTTGTGTGCGTCGCCTCCGCTTCGCGAGGGGAACCAAGCCGCGCACCCGTTCGGTTCCCCCTGCGTGCAGCTGGTAAGGGTACATCACTCAGGTTCACCTCCCGAACAAAAACACAGAATTTCACTATCTACACCCAGCACACCACGCCAACACTTCACCACCAACGACATCAGCCCTAACAACAACACA
>Ga0101941_1001426_pt1 | contig 17300 bp, 17 predicted proteins | sample DewCreD2012metaG_3_FD_75242 | JGI IMG/M metagenome (GOLD analysis project Ga0101941, IMG submission 75242) | Hot spring sediment bacterial and archeal communities from British Columbia, Canada, to study Microbial Dark Matter (Phase II) - Dewar... ...
TGGCACCGTGCGCGGCGCAGGGGGGCACCATGCCGGCAGGGGACCTGAGTAGATCTCGGTGGGCGCCGAATCGCTGCGGAAACGAAGCACCGGCCGGCCGTTGGCCGGTCCTAATCGCACCATAGTGGGATTGAAACAGGGCCCCCCCTGCCCCCCGACAGGCTTCGTGGAGCGGTCCTAATCGCACCATAGTGGGATTGAAACGGCGCAGCAGGGGCGATGCAGGGGAAAGCAAAGCAAGTCCTAATCGCACCATAGTGGGATTGAAACGCAAAAATCTCGTCAACGAGCACCGGTGCGTCCTCATCGCACCATAATGGGGAGGGGACTCCAGGCCTCCCTCTGGGCCCTCTCTGGGCCTCTTCTGGGCCCCCACTCTGGGTCCCTTCTGGGTCCTCCTTGGGCCCCCATCTGGGTCCCCCTTCTGGGCCCCCGGTTCTCTTCACTTCAACATAAAAAGGATCGAAATCGAAACAAAAAAGGGGACGCTGTCGGCGTCCCCGCATCGTTGCCGAGCAGGCGCGACCGTGAACCTGGACCCGGCCTACACCGCAACCAGGCCGTGGTGGGCGTCGATCTCGCGCTGGTACCGGTCCAGCGCCCCGCTCTCGACCTCCGCCAGCGTCACCGCCCGCCCGGCCAGGCCCGACTCAAAGGCGGCGTAGACCAGCGCCACCGCCCGCTTGCCCACCTCACCGGTCACCTCGGGCGGCTGCCCGGTCCGCAGACATTCGCCAAACTCGTGGTACTCCAGCGCCAGAATCTTCGCATCGGTCTCGGGGAAGGGGAACGTGTAGGTCCAGACCCGCTCGCCCCCAAATAACTGGGCGGCCAGCGGCTGCAGCCGGTAACTGGGAGCGTAGTCCAGAATCTGTTCGTCGGCGATGCGCCGGCCATCGGCCCGGTAGAGCACTATCGGCCGGCCGTTCCGGTCACCGGGCAGCTCCAGACAGCCCTGCGAGCCGTAGATCACCCGCTGGTGCAGCGGCCGCCCGTGACCGGCACGGTGAAAGACCCACTGGCCGATGACCCCGTTCTCGTACCGCAGGTAGGCGAAAAGGGCGTCCTCGCCGGTGGCCTCGACCACCGCCGGCACCTGGTCCGCCCATTTGGCGTAAAAGCCTCCCGGACCACCGGTGTCGCGTTTGTAGCGGTAGCGCTCGTAGAGCCGGGCCTCGCCGTAGACCTCGCGGACCGGTCCCAGATAGTACATGAGCAGGTCGGCGTGATGAACGCCGGCATCCAGCGTCAACGCCCCGGTGAATTTATTGTGCCGCCAGGGGGTGATGAAGAGCGTGTTTCCCCCACCGATGCTCATCTCCAGAATCAGCTGCGGCTGGCCGATGGCCCCGTCCACCAGCAGCGCCCGGGCCAGACGGTTGATCGGGTCGCGCCGGTAGTTCTCGGCCACCGAGAGGATCCGGCCGCTCTGCCGGGCCGCCCGCAGAACCAGGTCGCAGCCCCGGATGGTGATGGCCAGGGGCTTTTCGACCATGGTGTGCAGCCCCGCCTCCAGACAGGCGGCCGCCACCCGGTGGTGCGACCCGGTGTCGGTGGTGACGCTGGCCCCCTGAAGCCCGTCCACCGCCCGGACCATGGTCGCCAGATCCGTGAAGACCCGCGGCCGCTCGCCCAGCAGCGTCGTCGCCTCCTCGGCCAGATCCTCAGCGTTTCGGGGATTGAGGTCGCAGACCGCCACCAGGCGCACATTGTTGAAGTCGCTGCGGGCCAGGGCGGCCAGACCGGTCAGGTGCCGGCGGCCCATGCCGCCACAGCCGATGAGGGCGATGGGGATCCGCTCCACAGTCCGCTTCCTCCCGGCGGTCTCCAGACGGCCTGGCGGGCCGGGACCCGTGAACACCGACCCGCCAGACCGTCCGCCCCATTATATCCCTCAGCCCGGTCGCCGACAACCGGGCCCTGTGGTATGATCCAGCCGTGAGCACGCTGGTCATCGTCGGACTGGGCCCCGGCCGCCGCCGCTATCTGACCGAGGCCGCCCTGACCGCCCTGCGCCGGGCCCGCACCGTCTATCTCTGGCACGCCCGCGACCGCCTGCTCGACCCGCCGCCTGGCGTGACGTTCGAATCGTTCGACGATATCGACGAAACCGCCCTCGGCCCCGAGGAGGCGGCGACGCTCGTGGTGAGCCGGCTGCTCAGCCTGGTTCAGCCGGGCCGTCGGCTGGTCTTCGCCGTGCCGGGCCATCCGCTCCTGGGCCAGCCGGTGGTGCCGCTGCTCCAGGCGCGGGCGGCTGAGGCCGGCGTCGCGGTCGAGATCATCCCCGGGCTGAGCCCGCTCGATCTGGTCCTGCCGTTTCTGCAGCCGCCGCCTCTCCAGACCCCCTGGCAGGTGGTTCCGGCCAGCTGGGCGGCGGGCTGGCCGCTCGCGGATGTCTTCACCGCCGGCCGTCCCTGGGACCCGACCCGGCCGGTGCTGCTGACCGATCTGCGCCAGCCGGGCGATCTGGAGGCCCTGCGCCCCCGGCTGGCGGCGCTGTATCCGCCGGACCACCCGGTGCGGCTCATCGCCCTGTCGCCCGACGGTCCTCAGGTCCACGACCGGACGGTGGCCACACTCACCCCCGATCTGCCGCTGCCGGCCTACCTGGCCGGCCGGCCGCTGGATCCGCTCGACGACCGGCGCTCGCTGGAGGCCGTCTGGCGGCTGGTGGCCTGGCTGCGGGGGCCCGCGGGCTGTCCCTGGGACCGGCAGCAGACCAACCAGTCGCTCAAGATGCCGCTGCTGGAGGAGGCGGCCGAGGCGGTCGAGGCGCTGGACCAGGGCGACTGGCCAGCGGTGGCCGAGGAGCTGGGCGATCTCCTGCTGCTGGTGCTGATGCACAGCCAGATCGCCGCCGAGGCCGGGCGCTTCCGGGTCGAGGATGTCTGCGCGACGCTGACCACCAAACTCATCCGCCGGCATCCCCACGTCTTCGGCGACCGACCGCTGCCCGACGCCGAGACGGTGCTGCGGACGTGGGAGGCGATCAAACGGGCCGAGCGGGGACCGACCGCCTCGGCGCTGGGGGAGATACCGGCGGCGCTGCCGGCGCTGCTGGCCGCCCAGACGCTGGTCCGGCGGGCGCTGCGGGCCGGGCTGCCGGCGCCGGCGCGCGAGTGGCTGCTCACGGTGGTCAGCCAGGGGCTGGCGGCGCTGCCGACCGAGCCCCAGCCCGAACGCCGGCGCGCGCTTCTGGGACGGCTGCTCCTGGCCATCGCGGCGCTGGCCCGGCTGGCCGATCTGGAGGCGGAGGAGGCCCTGCGGGCGACCGTCCGGGAGGCGGCGGCGGCCTTCCGGCAGTTAGAGGAACGGCTGCGGGCGGCCGGGCGCGAGCTGGCGGCCCTTTCGCCCCAGGAGGGGGCGGCCTGGTGGCGCGCGCTTCTGGAGAGCCCGCCGGCTCCCGAGGCTGGCCCCTCCGGATCCCGCTGAGCCGCGGGCCGGTTCCGACCGCCCGGTCGTCCGCCGGATGCGGGGCGCCGGCCGTGGTCGGGACTCAGCCGGGGGGCGCGGGGGCGGTCTGGCGGGCGGGGGTGGTGGGCGGCTGGGGTTTGAGGCAGCAGTGCAGGATCTCGTAGACCGCGATCCCGAAGGCCATCGCCACGTTGAGCGAGTTGCCCATGCCGTACATCGGGATCTCGACGGCGAAATCCACCTCGGCCAGGACGGCGTCCTCGACCCCTTCGCGCTCGTGGCCCAGGATGAGGCAGAGAGGGAAGCGGTAGGGGGCCTCGGTGAAGGGCAGGCTTTCGTCGGTCTGTTCGAGGGCCACGATCTGGACGCCCTGGGCCTTGAGGTGGCGGACCACGGTGAGGGCGCTGGGCTGGTACTCCCAGGGGACGAACTGGACCGTCTGGATGGCGGTTTTGGCGATGACGCGGCCGGCCCGTTCGGCCACCCAGGGTGGGCGGGGGTCGTCGGGGAGTGGGGGATAGCCGGTGATGCCGCAGAGGTAGAGGCGGGCGACGCGGGCGGCGTCGCAGAGGCGGAAGATCAGGCCGACGTTGAGCAGGCTGCGGATGTTATCGCAGACCACGTAGATCGGGTGGCGGGGCCAGCGGGCGAACTCTTCGGGCGAGGGTTTGGCCGCCACCAGTTCGGCGGTGGTGAGTTTGCGCATTGTGGCTCCGGCCAGCGGCCCGGTTCGGGTGGGCTTTTTTTCATCATACCACAGGCGGGCGCCCCCAGGGGCCGGGAGGGCGGCCGGCCTGGGGGCGGGTGGGGGTGGCCGGGGGGTCAGGGGCGATGGAGTGGCAGGCGGAGGACCTGGCCGGGGTAGATGAGGTCGGGGTTGGCCAGGTGGTTTTCGGTGGCCAGGGTGAGGGCGGTGGTGCCGTAGCGGCGGGCGATGGCCCAGAGCGTCTCGCCGGGGGCGACGATATGGACGGGCGGGTCGTCGCGGGATCCGCCCCGGCTGGCGAGGGTGAGGGGGCGGTCGGCCGGGTCCAGGGTGGCTGGTGGGTCGACCACTTCATAGCGGACCCAGAGGCGGCCACGGGAGGGTGGGGCCAGGCGGCTGAAGGCGGCGTAGGAGAGGTCGAGGGCGTGGGCGAAGAGGCCGCGGTCGCGGACCTGGACCAGGATAGAGTGGCCGTTCTGGGGATTTTCGACGCGGAGCCAGGTGCCGAGGGGGAGCTGATTGGCGGCGGCGATGGTGGGGTCGTACATATCGAAGATCTGGCCGTTGGCCATGCGCTGGCCGTGGAAATCGGCGCCATACCAGGTGGCCCAGCCCTCGGCGGCCAGTCCATCGGCCACCAGGGCCAGGCCCAGGCTGGTGGCGGCGACCAGCGCCGCCAGACGGTAGGGCATACTACACCTCCATGGAGACGACTTGTGGGGCGGGTCGGGCCGCCAGAGCAGGCGCCCGCCCGTCCGCACCACCCAGTTTACTATAACCACCCCGCGGGTCAAGGGAACAGGCCACAGTTGACGTAAGGGATTGCTCCTACCAGCCAGCCAGGAGGCTGACGGTTGGTCTCGGCGGTGGCGCGCCGGGGCGCCGCCGGCGGCCCGGGCGGAGGGAAACGCGTGCGGACTGGTCGCCCGGGACCGGATGCGGTACGATGCGGGTGCGGGAGGTGGCTATGGATCCGCTTCCGGTGGTGCGCTTTGTCGGGCCGTCGGGTGCGGGGAAGACCCGGCTGCTGGAGGGGTTGATCCCGCGGCTGCAGGCTCAGGGCTGGCGGGTGGGCGTGGTCAAGCACCACCACGCTGGCCGGCTGGCGCTGGACCGGCCGGGGAGCGACAGCCACCGGCTGACCACCGCCGGGGCCCAGGCGGTGGTTCTCAGCAGTCCGGAGCAGCTGGTGCTCCTGACCCGTCCCGAAGCCGGCGACCGGCTGGCCGAGGCCGTCGCTCTCCTGGCCAACCGGGTGGATCTCATTCTGGTCGAGGGCTACCGGCAGGCCAGCGGGCCGGTCGTGCTGGTCCCCGGCCCGGCCGGCGACTGCCCGCCGTTCCAGGGAGAAGTGCTGGCGGTCTACTGGCCGCCCGCGCGGGGAGCGCCCCGGGGGCTGGCGACGGGCCCCTGGCCCCGGGTGGCGACGCCGCAGGATCTGGTGGCGGTGCTGCGGCCCTGGCTGGCCCGGTGAGGGCCGATCCGCCCCCCTGGAGCGGCCTGCCGGTGGGCCCGGAGACGATGGGCGGCGGCGGAGGGGCGAGCAGCGTGGAGGCCTCTGACCATGGCGGAGCGGCGTCTTCTGGTGTCGGCGGCGGTGCTGGCGGGAGGCCAGAGCCGGCGGATGGGGCAGAACAAGGCCTTCCTGCGCCGGCCCGACGGCCGGCTGTTCATCGAGGCCGTGCTGGCGTGCCTGGAGGTGGTCAGCGACGACCGGCTGGTGGTGGCCGGGGATCTGGCGCCCTACGCCGGGCTGCCGGCCCGGCTGGTGGCGGATCGGTTTCCGGGACAGGGACCGCTGGCCGGGGTCCACGCGGCGCTCCGGGCGGCGCGGCACCGGTGGTGTCTGGTGGTGGCCTGTGATCTCCCCTGGCTGGAGCCGGGGGTGCTCCGGGCGCTGGTCGGGGCCCCCCGGCCGGCGGGTGTGTGGGCGGTCGTGCCCCGGCTGGGGGGACGGCCGCTGCCGGTGGTGGGGCTGTACCATCGGCGCTGTGCGCGGGTGGCGGAGCGGCTGCTGGGGAGCGGGCAGCGGCGTCTGGGGGACCTCCTTCAGGCGGTCCCGGTGCTCTTTCTGGACGACGACTGGTGGCGGCGTCATGATCCGACGGGACGGGCGCTGTGCGATGTGGACACGCCGGCCGACCTGGCCGCGCTGTGGGAGGGCAGACCGGGGTAGACCGGCCGGCGCGGGCGGTCCGCCGAAGGCGGGGCGGGAAATTTTCATTGACAGAGCGGCCGACTGTCTGCTATCGTCCAGACCGGGAGGTCGCCACCGGAGGAGAGTCTATGCCCAAACGCCGGCGCACCCGCCTGGACGGCCGCACCTGGCTCCAGTACTCTATTAGCGTCTGGGCCGATATTAAAAAATCCCCCGAGGAACAGGCCCTCGGCCACCCGGCCCTTTACCCTGCCGAACTGGTCCGCCGTCTCCTGGCCTGCTACTTCTGGGAGGACTGGGGCGTGGTCCTGGACCCCTTCGTCGGCACCGGCTCGACCCTGGTCGCCGCTGCCCAGGCCGGCCTCTCTGGCGTCGGCTTCGAGATTGTCCCCCGCATCGCCCAGATCGCCCACCGCCGCCTGACCGGCATCCAACTCCCCCTCGAAACCCAGCCCCCCCCCCCCCTGACCGCCACCCTCATCACCGCCCCTCAGCCGCTTCACTTCTCGCCCGAAAGCCAGACCCTGGTCGTCGTCCAGGACGACGCCCGCCGCCTCGGCGCCTACCTCGAACCCGCCACCGCCGATATCCTCATCACCTCTCCCCCGTACTGGGCCATCCATACGCGCGACCGCTCAGTCGACCGCAAACAGGCCCGCCCCTACTCCGACCAGCCCGATGATCTGGGCAATATCCAGGACTACGCCACCTTTCTCGACCAGTTGAGCCGAGTCTTTCAGGCTGCTCACACCGCTCTCAAACCCGGCGCCTACGCCATCGTCAACGTGATGGACCTCCGCTCAGGCGCCCGTTTCCTCCCCTACCACGCTGACCTGATCCAGCGTCTCCAGACCATCGGCTTCGCTCTGCAAGACATCATCATCTGGCATCGAGGCCACGAGTACAACAATCTCCGCCCCATCGGCTACCCGTACAAGTTCATCGTGAACAAGGTCCACGAATACCTGCTCATCTTCCAGACCGAGCCCACCGATGCCCAGCGGCTACCTTGACCCCGATGTCGCCTATCTTCTGGGCCTGCTGGTCGCCCGGGGCGAACTCCAGGACACCGGCGACATTCAGCGTATCATCGTCCACTTCCCCCGCGCTGCTCTCCAGGCCGTCGGCACCAGCCCGCCCGCCGATGCCGCCCGCGAGATCCGCCTGGGCCTCGAAGAGGTCCGGGAACGGCTCCTGAACCTGACCGGCGGTGATATCCGCACCGTTGAGGGTCAGGAGAGCATCGACCTGGTCGTCCGTCTGACTCGCCCCACCACGACCTGGCGCAATCTGCAGGCCCTGCTCGACCATCAGACCCATTTCAGCCGCTTCCCGGTCCCGGCCCCCCTGCGCGATCCTCTCACGCCGGTTGCGGTCGTCCGTGAGTTCCTGCGCGGCTTCGCCGATGTGGCCGGCGATGTCCGGCCGGCCAACCGCGACTGGAGTGGACGCCACCGGGTGCGGCTCAACGTCCTGAACTACCCGGGCACCTGGACCACGCCGGTCCACCTCTGCGGGCTGCTCCAGGAGCGCCTGGCTGTCCCGGTCCCCAACATTATCTGGGGCCACCCTAATCTGCGCCGCGCCTGGCGCGAACACCAGCTCAATATCTACGCCGACGATTTTCTGACCGTCGGCTTCTCGTTCCCGTTTAAGCAACGGGCTCTGGAGGAACTGGCCGCCTTCAACCGTCAGCGGTTCCCCGACCGGCAGACCTCACCCTGCCCTGGCGAACGACCGCTGCGCGGCGCCAAACCGCTTGACCCCGAGGAACAGAACGCCGACCGGCTGCCCTCAGCCCTGGTCGGCCGCCATGCTGATGCCTACTGGCAGATCTGCCGGGCCCTGGGCTGTCCACGGCGACCCCTGCCCGGCACCACCCCACCCCCGCTTCCGCCGGAACTGGAGAGCGAGATGGAGAGCGAGACCTGAGCCATGGCCATTCCCAGCGAGGCCGTCCTCTACCCGGCCGTATGCCGCTGGCTGCAGACCTTTCTTCACGGCCGTTTCCCCCGCGCCACGGTCGCGGTCTATGACACGCACGCCGTCTTCCTCAACCACTTCATCGCCCAGCACGGCCTGGACCGCCTCTTTCCAACCGCTATCTGGCAAGCCTACGAGATCAAGGTCGACCTGACCGCCCTTGTCTCCACCGCCCGGCAGACCGCTCTCGTCTTCGTCGAGTGCAAACGCACCCGCCTCTCGCTCCGAGACCTCGCCCAGCTGCTGGGCTACGCCCGGGTAGCCCGGCCCCAGCTGGCGCTGCTCCTCTCCCCAGCCGGTCTGAGCGACGCGCTGCAGAGCCTGCTGGCCACCTACGGCCGGCTGGACCTTCTGGAGTACGACTGGCCGCCCCATCAGGCCCCGCGCCGCCTTATCATCGGACGCTGGCAGGTCAGCAGCGCCAGCCCCGACCGCTCCGCTCTCTGGCCACCCGGCAGCCTCTAAAAAATACCGGGGGCGACGAGCGCCCCCGGGGCGGTCGACCGTGACCAAAAGTCGTCTCAGCCCTTGACGGCCCCGGCCGTCAGCCCGGCCACGTAGTGCTCGACAAAGAAACTGTAGAACAGCGCCACCGGCACCGAGCCCAACAGCGCCCCGGCCATGAGCGACCCCCAGAAGAACACATCCCCCTTCACCAGCTCGGTCACCACCCCCACCGGAATCGTTTTGATCTCGGTCGAGGTGGTGAAGACCAGGGCGTAGATGAACTCGTTCCAGGAAAGCGTGAAGGCGAAAATCCCCGCCGACAAAATCCCCGGCAACGCCAGCGGTAGCGCAATACGCACCATCGCGCTCAGCCGGCTGGCCCCATCAATCAGCGCGCTCTCCTCCAGCTCCCGCGGAATGCTCTTGAAATAGCCCATCAGCAGCCAGGTGCAGAACGGAATGAGAAACGTCGGATAGGTCAGAATCATCGACCACAGGGTATTCGACAGCCCAAGCCACCGCACCACCTTGACCAGCGGCAGAAAGAGCAGCGTCTGCGGCACCAGATAGGTCACAAAGATCGCCACCCCCAGAACCGTCCCACCGACAAAACGCAAGCGGGCCAGCGAGTATCCGGCCAGAATGCCACAGAGCAACGAGATAGTGGTCGAGGAGACGGTGATGATCAGGGTGTTGGTCGCCCACTTGAGGAAACGCGTCTGGGTCAGAAGATAGATATAGTGCTCCAGCGTCGGCTGCGTGACCAGAAACTGCGGCGCGTTGAGATCGTAGAGCTCACGGTTGCTTTTAATCGAGGTGATGAACATCCAGTAGAAGGGGAAGAGCGTCACAATTACCGCCAGCCCCAGCGGCAGATAAAGCGCCAAAAAGCGCCGGTAGCCCTTGAGGGCCCCGGCCGGGGTCGAGCGCGCCCGTGCCACCGTCACCGCCATCGTCGCTACTCCTGTCGTCGCAGATAGCCCAGCAGACCCGCCACCGTCGCCAGCAGGAAGGGGAACATAAAGAGCGAGATCGCCGCGCCTTCACCCAGTCGACCGGCATTGATGGCCGTCTGGTAGGCCAGCGTGCCGAACAGATGGGTCGAATTGGCCGGCCCCCCACCGGTCAGCACGTAGGGCAGCTGGAAGTCGGCGATCGTCCAGATAAGCGAGAAGAGGACCACCACCAGCAGCACCGGCCGGACCAGCGGCAGCGTCACGTAGCGGAAGCGCTGCCAGGCCGAGGCGCCGTCAACCGCCGCCGCCTCGTAGAGCTCCTGGTTGATGGTCTGCAGCCCGGCCAGCAGACAGATGGCGAAGAACGGCACGCCCCGCCAGATGTTGGCGATGATGAGGGCGACCATCCCCCAGGTCGGGTGCCCCAGCCAGTTGATGCCCCGCGGCCCGATGGCCAGCAGCTCGCCAATGGCCGTGGCCGCCAGCAGCGGCGCCAGCCCGCTCCGGACCAGCACCCAGTTGGCGATGCTGTAGGTCGAGTCGAAGAGCCACTTCCAGGCGATGGTGCTCAGCGCCGTCGGCACGATCCAGGGGAGAAGCAGCACCGCCCGCACCAGATTGCGGGCCCGGATCTCCTGGTTCAGGAGAATGGCCAGCGCCAGCCCGAAGATCGCTTTGAAAAAGACCGTCACCACCGTGTAGATAATGGTGTTGCGGAAGGTCTGCTGGAAGATCTGGCTCTGCCACTGGCTCCGGAAGTTGGCCAGACCGACAAACTCCCCCGCCTGGGCCACCGTCTCGCTGCTGACCGCCAGCCAGATCCCCACCCCGAAGGGGTACACAATGAAGATCAGGAGAATCAGCACCCCCGGCAGACAGAGGAGCCAGCCGAGAATCCGCTCCTGCTCCAGCCAGGAGAGACGGACGCCCCGGGGCACTGCCACCGCCACGCGCCGTGTGACCATTCCCAGGCTCCCTTCCGTCACCCGCCCACGGTCCCACCAGCCATTCCGCCGACGGGACGGGGCCCCTCAGAGTTTATGAATGCGCTTGAGTTCGCCCTCGGCCCACTGCATCACCGCCCTGGGGTTCTCCCCCTGGACCACCTTGGCGAACATATCGACGATGATGTACTTCGAGCCGACCTCGGTGGCCGCCGGGCTGGGCGAGGCCGGGTAGCCGTACCATTTGCTGAGGTGGCCCACCTGCTTGTACGGCTCCATCTTGGGGTCGGTGGTCGGCCACATCTCCGGCGTCTCGCCCTTCCGATACGGGGCCTGGGTGTAGCCCTTGCCCTGCTTCATAAAGTCGGCGAACGTCGCCGGACTCATCAGATAGGTCAGGAACTGCCGGGCCGGCTCCGGGTTCTTGACATAACTTGGGATGCCGGCGGCGAAGGGCAGAGCCAGCATGAACTGCCCCTTGGGGCCTTTGGGCAGGAGCGCGTGGTTGGAGTCTTTGGCGATGTCGGGGGCCTGCTTCTGGGCGGCCACGTAGATCGAGGCCCCGTTCAGCGTCGCCCAGATCTGGCTGGCCAGATAGGCCCGGTTGTTGCTCGAGTCATCCCAGGAGAGGCACTGGGGGTCGGAGACAGCGTCGAACCATTTCTTGAAGGCCACCAGCGCCTCTTCGGTCTCGGGGCTGTTGATGGTCACTTTGGTGCGCTCGGGGTCGGTTTCCGCCCCCCCAAACGACCAGAGGAAGGGGTAGACAAAGGTCGGCGGGTCGCCGAACGAGTGGCCCAGGGCCTGACCGACAAACACCCCTTTCTTCTTTTTGACCGCCTCACCGACCTTCGTGTACTCGTCCCAGGTGGTGGGGAACTGCTCGGCGCCGCTCCCCTCGCGCATCCAGGACTCACGGTAGACGATGGCATTGCCCAGGATGCCGAAGGGCACCGCGCGCCATTTGCCCTGGACAAAACTGTTCTGTTTGAGGGCCTCGTACCAGCCGCCGCCCTCGCTGCCGATCTTCTCGGCGATATCCGAGACATCGTAGAGCTTCTCGGCGTACAGGTGCGGCCAGGTCCACTGGAGGATGCTGATATCGGGGCCGGCCCCGGCCTGAAGCGCCGCCACCACCTTGGGCTGGACCTCATTGCCGCTGACCAGTTCGACGGTCAGCTCCACCCCGTTGGGCCGGGCCCAGGTGTTGACCAGCGTCTCTTTGAACCATTTGTCCTCTTCGGGCACGAAACTGGTCCACCAGAGCAGATGCAGTCGGGCCCCCTGGAGGGCGGCCGCCGGCCGGGCCGTTGGGGTGGGCTGGGCCGCCGGGGTGGGAGTCGGCTGGGCTGGTTTGGCCGCCGGCGTCGGGGTCGGCGCCGGGGCTGGCGTGGGCGTGGGCGCCGGCGCGGGCGCGCAGGCCGCCGCCAGCGGAGCGGCCAGAGCCGCCAGGGCGAGGCCCTGCAGGAAACGACGACGCAGCACCGGTCTGACCATCATCAGACTCCTCCCTCTATTCCCACCGTTTGCCCTGATTATAGCCGCTGTCGACCGATTGTCAAGGGAGCCGGTCGCTGGCCAGAAACACCTGGCAATGAGAGCGCTCCACTGGCTGGCCGGTGAGACGCCGCGACCAGACAACCTGCTGGCCGGTCCATCCCCGGCCAGGACGGCCGGGGTCGGCGCGTCCAGCCACCGAGGGGTCCGGGCCGCAGGGCCGCCTGCCAGCGGCGGGGGCGAAAGGCGCCGCTCGGACGGCGCGGTGCCAGGCCCCACCGGATACGCTTCTCTCCGGCCAGCAGAGGCCGGGCCGCTGGCCCTCTTGCCCGCAGAGGTCATGGCGCCGGCCGCGGCCCGCCCGACCGGCGGATGGTCCCCTGGCGGCCCTGCGGGCGCCCGCGCCGGAGAGACTGCGCCTGGCCCGGGCAGATGGTCGGCCGGGTCCGGGCTCCGGCCGGCCGGGCCGCGCTGGCAGCTCGGGCCCCGAACCGTGAACACCCGCTTCAACTCCTGGCGGCCGCCAGGATGGTTGGGCGGTACCACCGCGCGGTGACCCGATAGAGCGCCCGGCCGAGGGGCCGGGACAGTCGCGATCACGGCCTCCGGCGCGGGCCTCTACTGACCGGAGCCCGTTGACGGTGGGGGCTCAGACCGGGCCGGGGGCTCAGCCGGGGCTGGACCGGCCTCGACCGGGGGCGAGGCCGCTGGCCGGGCCGGCGCCGCCCGGCGGGCCAGTTCGGCCTCCAGCTGGGCGATGCGGGCGGCCTGCTCGCGCAGCCGGCGCCGGGTCCGCAGCCAGCCGCCCAGACTGACCAGCGCCGCCAGCAGCGCTCCCAGCACCAGCGCCCCCAGCATCAACACCGAGACCGGGACATCGGGAACGGTGAAGACCAGAAGCGTCAGCGTCACCGGCGTGGCGTTCTGAATGGCGACGACGGCCACCAGCAGGCCGAACAGCAGCAGCAGGATAAGAGCGACCTGCATCACCAGCTCCCTCTGCCATCACCGGCCGGCCCCGACCCGCGGGCGACCGGCGGTCGCCCGCCAGTCTACCACAGGTCGGCCCTCCCGGCAACGGTCGGTCCTCAGCCCCGATCAGCCCGCCAGCCCCGGCCCGACGGACGGCGGCCCCGACCGGGCGTCTGTGAAGACCCCCTCGCCGACCAGACCGGCGAGCGCTTCGCCGGGAGAGGCGGCAGGTCAGGCTGAGAAACCCGGCCCTCGCGCCCGGCCCTCCGGACCAGTGCCCGCGGCGCCAGCCCAGCCAGAGTCCGCCCAGGCCCTCGGCCGGGCCGGATCTTCCCGCCGGCCGCCGAGGGCCGGTTCCCGCTGGCACGGGCGGCGTGGACGGGCCAGTCCCCGTGGAGGACAGCCGGGCCCCGTCGGCCCCGAGGACAGCCGGGCCCGACGCCCATCGGAGGCGCTCCTTGCGCGCTGAATGATCGCCTATCCCGGAGAGGGGACCCAGCCGGAGCGAGCCCAGGCTCAGCAGCCCCCAGCCGGCGAGTCCCAGGCCGGCCGCCCGGCCGATCCAGGGACCGGCCGGCAGGACCTTCTCGGCGAAAATCACCAGGGTGAGGGCCGCCATCGCCAGCAGATTCATCAGCCCCAGCGGGAACAGGAGAACAAACAGCAGCCCAGACAGAAAACGCCGTGGGCCAGCCCCATCCGGAAGGCGCCGGCGTAGCCGTCCCGCTAGAAGCTCAGGAGAAACCCCAGCGGCGTCCGGCACCGGGCCAGACAGGTGTGTTTGAGGGGCGAGAACTGGTACAGTCCGGCCAGCACCAGCAGCACCCCGCCAAGGGGTCCGCCCAGCCCCATCAGCCCGACGGCCTCGGCCAGCCAGCTGGCCCCCAGGGCCAGGATCCCGAAGGCGGTCCAGACCGCCAGGTAGCCGGCCACGAACACCCAGGCGGGGATGAAGGCCTGCCCGCGCTGGCGTCGGGCCGCCTGCAGCCGGCTGAAGGTCAGGACCATCGGAGCGGCCGACGGGAACATCATGGCCACCATCATCAGCAGCCAGATGACCAGAAACAGGACCGGTCCCATCGGCATGCTCTGGTCCCCGGCCATCTGCCAGACCAGCACCACCCAGGCGCCCGTGGCCAGCCCGAGCAACCAGACCAGCCGCCAGCGGCGGTCGTGTCGCACCAGGTCGGCGGCGTGGCCGTTCACGGGCCGGTCCACCGGAAGGAGGCGTAGTCGGCGTTCTTTCCGGTGTTATCCCACTCCAGGCCGTGGTCGGTGTAGCGGCTCGTGAGGCCAAAGGCCTGGACCAGCGCGGGAAACCACGGATGGGCATTCTGCTTGACCACGGCCTGCTCCGGGTCGGCGCCGGGTACCGCCTGGACCACCGCTTCCAGCATGCCGCCGATGCGGGCGCTGCGCCGTTTGCCCTCGCTGCGGTAGTCGATGGGGACAACCTTCGCCCCCAGGCTGGCGCCGATCAAGGGAGCCACAGCGGCCGGCGGGCCGCCGGCCGCTCCCGAAAAGATGGCCCCGAGGGCCGGCTGCTGTTCGGCCGAGGCCCGGGCATCCAGATAGGCCGCAACGACTGACCCAATCGGGGTACCACAGCGGAACCCGACGCGATCACCGGTGCGCGCCGGCCGTCAGGGACCGGGGGAAACGCGATGGGGAATCGGTGTGCGGGACAACCGAGGGCTTTTACGCTGGCCTGACCAGCGACAAGGCCAGTCTCGCTGATCGAAGGGGCGCTGTCAATAGCGACCGGTACTCAGGGCCCTCTCCACCGGTACTCTTGCACCGTCCGACCGGCCAGGCGGCACCGCGGCGCCGTCACCGGTCTGCTGGCAGAGTCGCCGGTCGGCGAGAGCCCCTGGAGACAAGGACGGGCGGCCTTTCTCCGGCCAGAAAAAGACCGCCCTCTCCCCGCGCGAGGAGAGGGCCCGGGCGCTCGACCGGAGAGGGGCGGGCTCAGTGGCTGTGCTGGGCGTGATGGGGATGGGCCGGCTGGACCCGCCCGACGTAGTGCTGGACCGTGCGGTGGACCAGGTCGATCACGGCGTAGTCGCCGTCGGCCGCCCGACCGGGCGCCACCACCAGGCTGGCGCCGATCCACTCGTTTACTGGCTTGACACCGCCGACGATGGCCACCCGGGGTTTAATCTCCTTGACCAGATGGTGCACGGCGGTGGGGTTGGTCTCCAGGCCCTCGTGCAGGACCATGAGCGGCAGCTGGTCGAAGCGGCGCAGCTCGTGCAGGGCGAACTCGGCCCGCCAGAGCGGGTAGGTGAGCTCATCGTCGGAGCGGGTCTCCTCGTCGGTCAGCCGGCCGCCGTAGCCCTCGACCACGTACTGGCCGCGCAGGAAGGCCGGCATCCCGTGGACGATGGCCACCCGTGGCACCACCAGTTCGTGGTTGATGGCCGCCTGGAGGATGGCCCGCTCCGGCACGTCGACCACGCCGGGGACGAAGAAGACCGGCAGGTCCAGCGAGCCGAGCCAGTGCAGCATCTCGTGGTAGGCCTTCAGCCGGGCCTCCTCATCGAGACCGCTCAGCCGGGTGGCGTTGCCGGCGAAGACCACGCCGTGGACCCCGTGCTCGCGGGCGGCCTGGGCCAGTTCCGGCCAGCGCGCCCGGTCGGCCAGCAGGTCATAGAGCGCCATGATCTTCATGGTCTCCCCCCTTTCTGGAGGGCCCCTCTGCCCTCCTGTGCTTATACTTTACCACGATTTCTTAGGAGGTGCTCTTAGAATTTGCTCGACAGGCTCTTGGAGGGCGTGGGAGCGGTCGGGGGACCCTCCAGGAGGGTGGCGATGACCACCGCCACCGGCACGGCGATGAGCGCCCCGAAGAGGCCCAGCAGCTCGGCGCCGCTCAGCACCGCCACCAGCACCACCAGCGGCGGCAGCCGCACCGCCAGGGCCTGGATCCGCGGGCTGAGGACGTAGGCCTCCAGCTGGTGGACCAGAAGATAGAGGCCGATGACCAGCAGCCCGGTCACCGGCCCCTGGGTGAAGCCCAGCAGGATGGCCGGGAGCGAGGCCAGCAGCGGTCCCAGGATGGGGATGATCTCCAGGACAAAGAGGAGGGCCGCCAGGGCCAGGGCCGGCCGCACCCCCAGAGCCAGCAGCCCCAGGAAGACCAGCAGCGACAGGATGGCGCTGACCACCAGCTGGCCCCGGAGGTAGGCCCCGACCCGCCGCTCGGCCCGCTCCAGCCAGAGCACTCCCGGCGTCGCCCGTGGCCAGCGCTGAACCAGCCGGGCCAGGAGAGCGTCGCGCTCGACCAGCCAGTAGAAGGCCACCGCCAGGAGGGCGATGACGCCCAGGAGCCCGCTGAAGACGCCAAGCGGCAGGCCGATCAGCCGCTCGGGGGTGACCTCCGCGGCCAGCGCCCCCGGCAGTCCGGCCAGGAAGGGATCCAGGTCCACCCCGAACTGGGTCAGCCAGCCGTCGAGGGCCGTCAGCCAGAGGCTCAGCGCCGCCTGGAGCCGGCCCAGGGCCAGCCGCAGTTCGGCTCCCAGCACCGGCAGACTCAGGGCAAAGATGGCCAGGACCGGGCCGATGATCCCCAGGTACACCAGGGCCGCCGCCAGCCCGCGCGGGAGCCGGCCAGCGAGGGTCTCGACCGCCGGCCGGAGGGCCGCCGCCACCACCCAGGCCAGGAAAAAGAGGAGCAGCACCTGCCGCAGGGCGTAGAGGACAAGCAGGCCCAGCCCCAGACCGACGGCGAAGAGCAGGCTGGCCCGGACCGCGGGGGGCACTCCCCACACGCACTACCCCCGCGCCCCGGCCAGGGTCAGCCCATCCTGCTCGACCACCCGCAGCGCCCAGGCCGCGCCCCCCACCGCCGTCAGGACCACCAGCCAGACGGCCGCCTTGCCTACCGCCAGCCCGACCTGATCCTGGGCGGTGGGCGGACGGGTGCGGTCGGGCTGAAGAGTGGCTCGCAGGCGGACGATGATCGGGGTGCGGCTCTCGGGGCTGAGCAGTCCCCGCACGCCGGCCCAGCCCAGCCAGGGCGTGTTATGGTCGTCGCGAAACTGCAGCCGGAGGGCCCAGAGACCCGGCCGCGGCAGGGTGAACGTGCCGGTGAAGAGTCCGGGCTGGTCGGTCGGCTGGGCGACGACCGGGATCTCCTGGCCGCCCTGTTCGAGGGTCAGTCGCAGGCTGCCCGGGGCGACCGCCGGCGGGTCGAAGCGCAGGGCGAAGGCGGCCGGCTGCCC
>Ga0101941_1001435_pt1 | contig 17134 bp, 15 predicted proteins | sample DewCreD2012metaG_3_FD_75242 | JGI IMG/M metagenome (GOLD analysis project Ga0101941, IMG submission 75242) | Hot spring sediment bacterial and archeal communities from British Columbia, Canada, to study Microbial Dark Matter (Phase II) - Dewar... ...
CCGCGAGCGCCGTGTCGTCGTCGCTCCTAACTCGGCGCCGGGATGGCGCGCCAGCGCGCCCGCTCAAGCTGTCGTCCTGGCGTTCGCTGTCGGCCATGCCCAGACGGTCGGACGCGCGCGCGAGAGCGCCGAGCGCGCGATTACGGCGGAAGTCGCGGCGACCGCCGCACCCACCGCGGCGTCGAGCCAGAAGTGGTTGGCGGTGACGATGACGACGAACGTTACGACCAGCGGATACACCGCCCACGCTAGGCGCAGAGCCCGGTTGCGGACGAGCGCCACTGCCGGGACGCCGATCATCAAGGCGAAGGCGACGTGCATCGACGGCATCGCCGCGAAGGGGTTGTAGAGCGCGCTCGCACTCTTCTGGGCGTTCTCGCCGAAAAACGACGCGACGGTGTCGGTGAAGCCCCACTCGGGGAGGAAGCGGGGTGGCGCCGTCGGGAACAGCGCGTAGCCGAGCAGCGCGAAGCCCATCGCGAGCATGAAGGTGTTGCGTACGAAGTAGAAGGCTTCGTTGCGGGCGATGTAGAGCCAGATCAGGAACGTCGTGGTAACGACGAAGTGCGAATTCACGTACATCGCGCTCGCCGCCTCGACGAGCCAGCGGTGGGCGCTCGCCCAAGCCTGTAGGGACGGTTCGAAGAAGAGGCCCAGCGAGCGTTCGAGGTTGACGATCGCACGGGCGTTGGCGAAGGCTCTCGCTACCTCGCCGTCGATGTGGCCGCGGACAAGGCGGTAGGCGTAATAGGCGCCGGCGAAGAGGGCGAGCTGCACGAGCGCGTCGCCCCACCCGTGCGGCAGCCAGCTGCCGCTCGCGCGCCAGATCCGGCGCAAGTCGGCGAGCACGGCGCTGGCAGCGGGACGCGCTGTCGATTCACGGGGCGCGCCGTTAGCACGGTCGACGGAAGCGGACAGCGGGTAGGGGTCGCGGCGCACGTCGGCAGCTTAAACGTCGCACTCAGCCGTCGTCGCAGCGGCGACCACGGGCGAACAGGCGCTCGGGCGCGAACCTGATGACCAGTCGCGCAAAGCCGGACCGGCGCACCCGCACCCCGGTCCAACCCTCGTCCGGATAGACGCAGCCGCCGGGCAGGTACCAGTACGGCGTCCAGCGCACACGCACGACAAAGTCGCCAGGCCGCACCACGCGCAACAGCACCTGGTCGGTTTCGAGCCGCTCGAGGCTGGCAGCGGCGCGTCCGCGGGGGATCACGAAAGGCGCCGGCAGCATCACCTCGTAGACCCGCCAGTCGCGCGAGCGCCAGCGAAGCTTCAGGTAGGGTAACCCGCGCTCGATCAGCGCCCGCTCGCCGTAGGAAGAGCGGTCGGGCTTGGCGGAGGGCAGGGCCACGTAGCGGACGGCGTTCTCGGACAGCCAGCTTGCGTAGGTGAGCTCGTTCAGCGGTCCGCGGTAGAAGATCGGGTTACGACCGGTGTCGAGTTGGCGCAGCGTGCCTCGCGCTAGCGGCACGAGCGGAGCGATTTCCGCGCTCTCCCAGTGGCTGCGAGTGAAGGGGATCTCGATCCGTCGCTGATCCGGCAGCGTCGCGAGGTACTGGCGTAGCGGCTCGAAGTAGTCGCTCCGCGCGGCGGGGTCTTCGAGGTACTTGCGTACGTCCCGCACCGCCGGCGACCACTGCCAAACAGCGAGGAGCGCGAGACCGGCGGCCGCCGGCACAGCGAGCGGTCGCAAGCGCAACAGGCCGCGTTCGGCGGCGGCGCACACGAGCAGCGGTCCCCCGACAAGCGCGCCCAAACGTACGGCGTTGCCGCCCATCGGCGTGTCGATAAAGAGGGCGAGCGTCGAGCCGAGCGCGTACAGCACCGCTCCCCAGCGCAAACTCGCGTCGCGCCGGGGCAGAACCGCGAGGCAGGCGAGCGCAAACAACGGGATCGGCAAATAGGCGGTGGTCGGGAAAGGTGCCCAGCCGCCTTCCGGGAAGGCGAAGGAGAGGAACACCGGTGGTAGGAAGGAGGCGGCAGCGAGCGCGAGCGCCCATTCGCGCGTCCGTCGCTCGTTGCGGTGCGCGATCGCGATGGCGCACGCCGCCATCGTCAAAAACAGCCCGGCGACCGGGCTTCCGAGCGGCGCGAGCACGCCCAGCGCTAGCGCGAGCCCGGGGCGTCGGCGGGCGAACGCGTAGAGCGAAGCGAGCGCCAGGGCGGTGCCGATCGCGAACGGCAGGCGTCCCGTCCAGATCAAAGTCCCGCAACCGACTCCCGCCCAGAGCACACCGAGACGCGACACCGACGGCGGGTAGCGCAGGCGCAGCAACGCTGCGAGCAGGGCAGCGCTCGCGAGCGCTGCCAACGCCAGTGCGGTGCGTACGCCGAGCGCCCAGCCGAGCAGCGGCGAGAGGATGCTGTAGGCGGGCGCGTGGTGGCCGCCGTACCACTGACCGTTCCAGATCGCGAACCCTTCGCTTCCGAACAGCCAGGCGCGGAACTCGTGCGCCGCGAGGTCGACGACGCGGGGCTTCCAGATGAGCGCGGCGATCCCTTGCGCCGCGCAAGCCGAGAGAGCGACCAGCGACCAACGGTCGCCACCGGCGAGCCTCCCTGCCGCCGCACGCACAAGCACCGCGCCGCCGACAAAGAGCGAGCGCTTGCCGAGGGGTCGGCGCGCGCTCTCGGCCCCGACCGCCGGGCGCGGATGGCTAGGAGCTTCGATCCCTGTCTCGGCCGGCAACGACGGCAGGCTAGTGCACGGCCGGATCGGCGACGGGTGTGCGACCGTGTCCGTGATGGCTAGAGCGTCTACGACCTCGACGCGCTGGCGACGACCGCCGCGACGACGGGTCGCGGAGATCGTCGCGCGCCTGCGCTGCTTTTACGGCGCTCCTCGCCTGCGACCGCACGGCCGGCCGCTCGACGAGCTCGTCTTGACCGTGCTCTCGCAAAACACGAGCGACCGCAACCGCGATGTCGCTTACGTACGCCTACGCGAGACGTTCCCCACCTGGAGCGACGTGCGTGCGGCGCCAGTGGAGGCGATCGAGGCCGCGATCCGCCCCGGCGGGCTCGCGCCGACCAAGGCGCGGCGGATCCGCGCGATCCTCGACGCGATCGGCGACGACGATCTCGCCTGGCTCGCCGATGCCCCGCTTGCGCACGCGCGGGCGTTCCTTTGCTCGTTGCCCGGCGTCGGTCGCAAAACCGCGGCGTGCGTCCTGCTGTTCTCGTTCGGGCGCCCCGAGGTGCCCGTCGACACGCACGTTCACCGCGTCGCGACGCGGCTGGGGCTGCTCCCAGCGGGGGTGCCGCTAGAGGCCGCGCACGACATCGCGCTGCGCTACGCGGATGATTTCGATCCTTACGAGTTCCACGTGCTTCTGATCCGTCACGGGCGGCGCTTGTGTGCCGCGCGCAACCCGAAGTGCGGTAGCTGCCCGCTGCGCTCGCTCTGTCCGACGGGCCGCTCAGCCGCCTCCCAGTCGGCCACGGCGGCGGCAGCCACCCGCCGCTCGGCGGCGAACGCCACCGGGGCCTACCAAAAGGCGAGGCGGAAACGCACAGATCTGCTATAAAGGCGCTTAGATTTTTTCAGTCGTCAACGTAGGGAGGCTTGCGATGGGCAAGACGATTGGCATCGATCTCGGAACCACCAACTCGTGTATGGCCGTGATGGAGGGCGGCGAACCGACGGTGATTCCTAACGCCGAGGGTGCGCGCGTGACACCGTCGGTTGTCGCTTTCACCGAATCGGGCGAGCGCTTGGTTGGCGCGCCCGCCAAGCGCCAGGCGGTGACCAATCCCCAGAACACGATCTTCTCGATCAAGCGCTTCATGGGGCGCAAGCACGCGGAGGTCGTCGAGGAAGAAAAGATCGTTCCCTACGAGGTAGTCCCGGGGCCTAACGGTGACGTCCGCGTCCGCGTCCCCGCGGCCGACAAGGAGTTTGCGCCGCCCGAGATCTCGGCGATGATCCTGCAGAAGTTGAAGGCCGACGCCGAGGCGTACCTCGGTGAGACGGTCGACGCTGCGGTCATCACTGTCCCCGCGTACTTCAACGACGCGCAACGGCAAGCGACGAAGGACGCCGGTCGCATCGCCGGGCTCGAGGTCAAGCGCATCATCAACGAGCCGACGGCTGCTGCGCTCGCCTACGGGCTCGACAAGGAGAAGGACCAGACGATCCTCGTCTTCGACCTCGGCGGCGGCACGTTCGACGTCTCGATCCTCGAGATCGGCGACGGCGTGTTCGAGGTGAAGGCCACCGCCGGTGACAACCACCTCGGCGGCGACAACTTTGACAAGGCGATCGTCGACTGGCTGGTCGCCGAGTTCAAGAAGGACCACGGTATCGACCTCGCTCAGGACCGCATGGCCCTGCAGCGGCTGTACGAAGCTGCCGAGAAGGCCAAGGTCGAGCTGTCGTCGGCGCAAGAGACGCAGATCTCGCTGCCGTTCATCACGGCCGACCAGTCGGGGCCAAAGCACCTCGACATGCGGCTGACGCGGGCGAAGCTCAACGAGCTCACGGCCGATCTGCTCGATCGCGTCGTCGGCCCGACCAAGCAGGCGATGCGCGACGCAGGCGTAACCGCCGACGACATCGACCACGTCGTGCTCGTAGGCGGCATGACGCGGATGCCGGCTGTCCAGGACAAGGTCCGCGAGCTCACCGGCAAGGAGCCGCACCGCGGCGTCAATCCCGACGAGGTCGTTGCGGTCGGTGCGGCGATCCAGGCTGGTGTGCTCGCCGGTGAGGTCAAGGACGTCCTGCTGCTCGACGTAACGCCGCTCTCGCTCGGTATCGAAACCAAGGGCGGTGTTTTCACCAAGCTGATCGAGCGCAACACCACGATCCCGACGCGCAAGTCGGAGATCTTCTCAACGGCCGAGGACAACCAGACGTCGGTCGAGATCCACGTTCTCCAAGGCGAGCGCGAGATGGCGCGCTACAACAAGTCGCTCGGTCGCTTCCAGCTCACCGGCATTCCGCCGGCACCGCGCGGCGTGCCACAGATCGAGGTCACCTTCGACATCGACGCCGACGGCATCCTCCACGTGTCGGCCAAGGATCTCGGCACCGGTAAGGAGCAGAAGATCGAGATCAAAGCGGGCTCCGGTCTCACCGAGGAGGAGATCGAGCGGATGGTCCGCGATGCCGAGGCGCACGCCGAGGAGGACCGCCGTCAGCGCGAGCTCGCCGAGGCGCGCAACAACGCCGAGAACGCCGCCTACCAGGCCGAGCGCCAGCTCAAGGAGATGGGCGATTCGATCGACGCCGACGCGCGCCAGCGGATCGAGGCCAAGATCAAGGAGATCCGCGACAACCTGCAAAGTGAGGACACGGCCCAGCTCCGGCGTTTGACCGAGGAGCTGCAAGCCGCTTGGCACCAGGTGTCCGAGCAGGTTTACGCGCGCGCCGCGCAGCAGGCCGGCGCCAGTCGCGATGGCGGCTCCGGCGATGCCTCGGCGGGCGACGAAGAGGTCGTCGACGCCGAGGTGGTCGACGGCGACGAGAAGTAGCGGAGGTGCCCGCAATGGTGCGCGTGCACCGCGATGGCGACAGCGACGAGGCTGCGCGCGAGGCCGCTGTCGAAGCGGCGGCCGACGTGCAGCCTCCGCCCGCGGGCGCCGACGGGAGGGCCGCGTCGTCGGCGGCGCCGGAGCGTGACGGCGAGACCGCAAGTGCGACCGTCAGCGCTGACGCCGATGGTCACACGGTCGCCGCCGAGGAGTCGGCACTTGCCGCCGGTGCGGGCGAGGAACAGGACGCCGCTGCTCGCGAGGGCGACGCTGCTCGCGAGGAGGGCGAAACCGCAACGATCGCTCGACACGAACTCGAGCAGCTGCGTCGCGAACGCGACGAGTACCTCGATCTGGCGCGCCGCAAGCAGGCGGAGTTCGAGAACTTCCGCCGCCGTGTCGCGCGCGCCGAAGCCGACGCCGGGGTTCGTGCCAAGATCGACCTGATCCGCGACCTGCTGCCGCAGGTCGACAACCTCGAGCGAGCGTTGCAGGTCGCCCCCGAGGGCGATCCGCTGGCCGACGGGGTACGGATGATCCTGCGCGGCCTCCTCAACACGCTGGAGCAGCACGGCGTCGAGTCCTTCGACCCGAGCGGCGAGCCGTTCGACCCCACCGTGCACGACGCGCTCTCGACCCGCGAGGTCGAAGGCGTCGAGCCGGGGACGGTCGTCGAGGTGGTCGAGAAGGGGTATCGCCTGGGCGAACGGATCGTCCGTCCGGCGCGGGTGGTGGTTAGCGGCTAGGGAGGCAGGGATGCCAGCGGTGAAGGACCCGTACAAGGTTCTCGGGGTCGACCGCAAGGCCTCGCAAGAGGAGATCAAGAAGGCGTACAGGCGACTGGCCCGTCGCTACCACCCCGATCGCAACCCCGGCGACAAGGAGGCCGAGGAGCGCTTCAAAGAGGTGCAGGAGGCCTATTCGATTCTCTCCGACCCCGAGAAGCGCCGCGCTTACGACGAGGGTGGCGGGATGTTCGGCGGCTTCGACCCGGGCGCTTTCCGCGAAGGTTTCGCGAGCACGTTCCGCGGCGGCTTCGGAAGTTTCGGCGACATCCTCTCCGATCTGTTCGGTGGCGGTGCGCGAACGTCCAGTGGGCGTGCGCGCCGGGGACGCGATCTCGAAACCGAGGTCCGGCTGTCGTTCGAACAGTCGCTCGAGGGTGCGCAGGTGCCGATCGCCGTGCCGGTGGAGGAAGTGTGCGCCACCTGCGGGGGCACCGGTGCGCGCCCTGGTACGCAGCCCGAGATCTGTCCGCGCTGTCGCGGACGAGGGATCGAGTCGGAATCGCAGGGGCTGTTCGCGATCTCGCAGCCGTGCCGGGCGTGCGGCGGAAGCGGCACGCGGGTCACCGACCCGTGTCCGACGTGCCGTGGTTCCGGGCGCGTGCGGCGGGTACGCAAGCTGCGCGTGAACATCCCGCCTGGGGTGCGTGACGGCTCGCGCGTGCGCCTTGCCGGCAAAGGCGAGGCGGGACAAGGCGGTGGCCCCCCGGGCGATCTGTACGTGATCACCCGCGTCGATCCCTCGCCGATTTTCCGTCGCCGTGGCGACGACCTCGAAGTGGACGTGCCGATCACGGTCGTCGAGGCACTGCGCGGCGCCACGATCGAGGTGCCCACTCTTAACGGGACGAAGCGGATTCGGGTCGCTCCGGGCACGCGTCACGGGACCGTCGTACGGTTGCGCGGCGAGGGTCCGCCGCGCGCGAGCGGTGGAGGCCGAGGCGACATCCGCTACCGCCTCGTGATCGACGTGCCGCGCGAGCTGACGCGCGACCAGCAGGCAGCGGTCGATCGCTTGGCCGAGGTCCTCGACGGCAACCCGCGCGCCGAGCTGCTGGCACGGGCGCGTAGCGCCAGCGGTGGGCGCGCGAGTGGAGGTAGCGCGTGAGCCGCCGGCGCAACACGCAACCGCGACACAAGGCGCCTTCGACGGGCGAGGCAGTAGGGAGCGGCGCGTCGGGGCGCCGCGACGGCGCTGCACACCGCAAGCGCGGCGTTTACATGATCTCGGTTGCTGCCGAGCTCGCCGGGATGCACCCGCAGACCTTGCGCATCTACGAGGCGCGCGGGTTGATCAGACCACAGCGCTCGCCCAAGGGCACGCGCCTCTACAGCGACGAGGACGTCGAGCGTCTGCGCCGCATCCAACAGCTCACCACCGAGCTCGGCATGAACCTCGCCGGCGTCGAGAGGGTGTTCGAACTAGAGGCGGAGATCGAACGCTTGCAAGCGCGCCTGCGCGCGCTTGAGCGCAAGGCGGCGGCGGTCGAGGCGGAACTGCGCGCCGAGCTCGAGCGCGTGCGGCGCGCGACGAGCGTGGCGATCGTGCCGTACCGACAGCCGGTGTTGGACATCGTGCCCGTTCGGGAAAACCCCGTGACAGTACGGGTTGACCGTACCTATACTCTCGATATCTATAACGAGGAGACTTAGATTTTCTAGGTAGGTACGATGAACATCGAGCGCTTCACGATCAAATCGCAAGAGGCTCTTCAGGCGGCGCAGCGTCTGGCGCAGGCGCGGCGCAATCCCGAGATCGTTCCCCACCACCTGCTCGTGGCGCTGCTCGAGCAGGAGGGCACGATCGTCGCGCCGGCACTGCGGGCAGCGGGAGCCGATCCCGTGGGTGTACGTCGCCGTGCCGGCGAGGCGCTCGATCGCCTGCCGACAGTGTCGGGCGAGGCTGCCCAGCCGACCGTGAGCCGCGACCTCGCGCGGGTCCTGGAACGCGCCGACGAGGAGCGTCGCGGCATGGGCGACGAGTACGTCTCGACCGAGCACCTGCTGTTGGCGCTGGCGAGCGAGCCGCAGGTCGACTGTGGCGCCGCGCGCGAGCCGCTGCTCGAAGCGATCGACCGCATCCGCGGTCCGCACCGCGTCACCGACCAGAACCCCGAGGACAAGTACCAGGCGCTCGAGAAGTTCGGCCGCGATCTCACCGCCGAGGCTGCCGAGGGCAAGCTCGACCCGGTCATCGGTCGCGACGAGGAGATCCGCCGCGTCATCCAGGTACTGTCGCGGCGCACCAAGAACAACCCCGTGTTGATCGGCGAGCCGGGCGTCGGCAAGACAGCCATCGTCGAGGGTTTGGCGCAGCGGATCGTCTCCGGCGACGTACCCGAGACGCTGCGCAACCGTCGCGTCATCGCCCTCGACCTCGGTTCGATGCTCGCCGGCTCCAAGTACCGCGGCGAGTTTGAGGAGCGCATGAAGGCTGTGCTCCAAGAGATTGCCGAGTCCGAGGGGCAGATCATCCTCTTCATCGACGAGCTGCACACGATCGTCGGCGCCGGTGCGGCCGAGGGCGCCGTCGACGCGGGCAACATGCTCAAGCCGATGCTGGCGCGCGGCCAGCTCCGCTGCGTCGGCGCCACGACGCTCGACGAGTACCGCAAGTACATCGAGAAGGACGCGGCGCTCGAGCGGCGCTTCCAGCCCGTGTACGTCGACGAGCCGACCGTCGACGAGACGATCGCGATCCTGCGCGGGCTCAAGGAGCGCTACGAGGTCCACCACGGTGTGCGCATCCAGGACTCGGCGCTCGTCGCCGCGGCGACGCTGTCGCACCGCTACATCGCCGACCGCTTCCTGCCCGACAAAGCGATCGACCTGATCGACGAGGCAGCGTCGCGCCTGCGCATCGAGATCGACTCGATGCCCGAGGAGATCGACGAGGTCGAGCGCCGCATCCAGCAGCTCGAGATCGAGCTCCACTCGCTCAAGAAGGAGCGCGACGAAGCTTCAGTCAAGCGGCGCGAGGCGCTCGAGAGCGAGCTCGCCGAGCTGCGCGCACGTGCCGAGGAGATGAAAGCGCACTGGCGCGCCGAGAAGGAGGCGATCGAGGCGATCAGGGCTGCGAAGGAGCGGCTCGAGCAGGCGCACCGCGAAGCCGAGCGGGCGCAGCGCGAAGGCGACCTCGAAACAGCGGCACGGCTGCGCTACGGCGAGATCCCGGAGCTCGAACGCCAGGTGCAAGAGGCTGAACAGAAGCTGCGCGAGCTCCAGTCCGAGCACAAGTTCCTCAAGGAAGAGGTCGACGAGGAGGACGTCGCCGAGGTCGTCTCGCGCTGGACGGGGATTCCCGTCTCGCGCCTGATGGAGTCGGAGGTCGAGAAGCTCGTGCACATGGAGGAGCGCTTGCACGAGCGCGTCATCGGCCAGGACGACGCCGTCGTGGCGGTGTCGAACGCGCTCCGCCGCTCGCGTGCCGGCCTCGCCGATCCCAACCGGCCGATCGGAGTCTTCCTCTTCCTCGGGCCGACTGGTGTCGGCAAAACCGAACTCGCACGCGCCTTGGCCGAGTTCATGTTCGACACCGAGGACGCGATGGTGCGCATCGACATGTCCGAGTACATGGAGAAGCACGCCGTCGCCCGCCTGATCGGTGCACCCCCGGGCTACGTCGGCTACGAGGAGGGCGGTCAGCTCACCGAGGCGGTGCGGCGCAGGCCGTACTCGGTCGTGCTCCTGGACGAGATCGAGAAAGCTCATCCCGACGTCTTCAACGTGCTGCTGCAGGTCATGGACGACGGGCGGCTTACCGACGGCAAAGGCCGCACCGTCGACTTCCGCAACACGATCCTGATCATGACCTCGAACATCCCGGGCGGCATGGCCGGGGTGCGCCAGCACTTCAAGCCGGAGTTCGTCAACCGGCTCGACGAGGTGATCGAGTTCCACCCGCTGCAGCGCCAGCACATCGAGCAGATCGTCGACCTGCAGATGCGGCGCGTGGCCGAGCGGGTACGCGAGCGCGGGCTCGAGATCGAGCTCAGCGACGAGGCGCGCACGCTGCTCGCCACGCTCGGTTACGACCCGGCGTTCGGGGCGCGGCCGCTCAAGCGCGTGATCCAGCGCGAAGTCGTCGACAAGCTCGCGCTCGGCCTGCTCAAGGGCGAGTTCAAGCCGGGCGACCGCGTGCGCATCGACGCTGCCGACGGCGCCTTGCGCTTCGAGCGCATCGCCGCCGCCGAGCCGGTCGCGGCCAGCTAGACCGAAGCCGGCACGCTTCCCGCGAGCCAGCGTCGGCGGAAGCGGGGCAAGCCGTGATCAGCGCCGCGGCGCGCAGCGAGCGTCTGGAACACCGTTATCTCGCCGCACTCGAAGCCGACCGCAGAGGCTGCGAGATACAGCCGCCAGATGCGCGCCCGCTCTTCGCCGACGAGGGTCGTGGCGGTCGCGAACTCGCGCTCTAAGTTTGCGCGCCAGCATCGCAGAGTGAGGGGATAGTGCTCGCGCAGCGACTCGACGTCGACCAGCTCGAAATCGGCCTGCTCGAGCTCGCGAACCAGGTACCCGAGCGGGTGGAGGTCGCCGTCGGGGAAGACGTAGCGGCGGATGAAAGTGTCGGGCCCGGGATCGATCGGGCGCAGTCGCGCGATGCCGTGGTTGAGGAACAGACCGCCGGGACGCAGCAGGTCGCGTACTCGCCGCACGTACTCGCCTAGCCGTTCGCGACCGACGTGCTCGTACATGCCGATGCTCGCAACTTTGTCGAATTCGCCGCGACGGAGCTCGCGGTAGTCGGCGACGAGGATCTCGCAGCGGTCAGCGACACCGGCCTCTCGCGCGCGCTCGCGGGCGAGCTCCGCCTGGGGCTCCGAAAGGGTGATCCCGAGGGCGCGCGCGCCGTACCGGCTGGCTGCGTGTACGACAAGCGAACCCCAGCCGCAACCGATGTCCAGGAAGCGCTCGCCGGGTGCCAGCGCGAGCTTGCGACAGACGAGGTCGAGCTTGCGCTCCTGCGCGGACTCAAGCGGCTCGTCGTCGCGTTCGAAGTAGGCGCACGAGTAGACCATCGTCGGGCCGAGGATCAAGCGGTAGAAGTCGTTCGACACGTCGTAGTGGTGCCGGACCGCGGCACGGTCGCGACCTAGCGACCGCCGCCGGCCGCGCAAGCGCGCCTCGAGGGAGTGCCGCCCGGCGCTCGTGAGATCGGCAAGGAGTGCGCCCACGCCCACAGCGCGTGCCACCACCGTGACGAGGCGCAAGCGCTGCGGCCAGCTCGGCCGCCACGGCTCGTCGCGAAAAGCGAGAAAGCCGCGCCGTAACGCCTCCTCGAGGTCGCCCTCGACGTCGACGAGCCCGCTCGCCCACGCTCGCGCCAGCCCGAGCTGGCTCGGCTCGCGCACGAGCGCCGCGAGCGCGCGCGGCGAGCGAACGACAACGGTCGGAAGGTCGCTGCCCTCGTCGCGGCCCGGCAAGAGCGAACCGTCCCAGAAGCGGACGGCCACTGGCGGGTCGCGATCGAGAGCGGCGCTGAGAGTGTCCGCTATCACCGCTGCGCTACCAGGGGCTCTGCGCGTTGTCCGTGTGTGCGGAACCGTCGCTCCGACTGATACCCGCTGATGGGGCTGTTGCCAACCCGCGGGAAGGAGTGGACGCCAGCGGCAGCGAACGCGAGACTCGGCGCGTCGAGTCGAATCGATCGAAGGAGGACGCTGATGCCGACGTTCATCATGCTGAGCACCCTGACCCCCGAGGGCGTGCAGACGCTCAAAAACAACCCCCAGCGCTTGCGGGAGGTCAACAAAGAGGTGGAGCAGCTGGGAGCCAAGGTCGTGGCGCAGTGGGCCGTTCTCGGTCGGTTCGACTTCGTGAACGTCGTCGAGGCGCCCGACGAGAAGACGATCGCCCGTGTCTCGCTCGAGCTCGGTTCGCGCGGCACCGCTCACTACGAGACGCTCGCCGCGATTCCCGTCGACGACTTCATCGCCTCGCTGTGAGCTGGTGGCGGCGGCCGCTTCCGTGGCGGCCGCCGCGGCCACCGTCGCCGTGATGCCGCGCCGGTCGAACGATCTGATTTGATCGCCGCCGTGCAGCCGGTTTCCGGGGATCTTCCGCGCAAGGTGCTCGTGCTCGGTGGTGGCGGGCGCGAGCACGCAATCGTGCGTGCGCTCCAGCGCAGCCCGGCGCGGCCGGAGCTCTGGGCAGCGCCCGGCAACCCCGGCATCGCCCGCGACGGCGTGCACTGCGCTGCGGTCGATCCCCTCGACGGCGATGCCGTTGTTGCGCTCGTCGAGCGCGCGGGCATCGAGTTCGTGGTCGTCGGCCCCGAAGCGCCGCTCGTCGCCGGGATCACCGACCGGCTGGCCGCGGTCGGGGTTCGCTGTCTCGGACCGTCGCGGGAGGCGGCGCGCGTCGAGGGTTCGAAGCTCGCTGCCAAACAGCTGATGGCCGAAGCCGGCGTGGCGACCGCCGCCTACCGCGTCCTCGAGAGTCGCGAGCAGGCGCTCGCCGCGCTTGCGGAGCTCGATTATCCCGCGGTCTTCAAAGCCGACGTGCTCGCCGCCGGCAAAGGGGTCGTGGTCGCGGCCGACGAGGCCGAGGCGCTCGCCGCGATCGACGCGTACTTCGTCGAGCGCCGCTTCGGCGACACGGCCGTGCTGCTCGAGGAGTTCCTTGTCGGCGACGAGCTCTCGCTGCTGTGTCTGTGCGACGGCGAGCGCGCCCTGCCGCTGGCGCCGGCGCGCGACTACAAGCGACTGCGCGACGGCGACGAGGGTCCCAACACCGGCGGTATGGGCAGCTATTCGCCGGTTGGCGAGGTCGACAGCGAGCTAGTCGCCGAGATCGTCGCCACGGTCCACCAGCCGATCGTCGACGCCTTGCGGGAGCGGGGAACGCCGTACCACGGCGTTCTCTACGGCGGGTTGATGCTCACCGCCGACGGTCCGCGCGTGCTCGAGTTCAACTGCCGCTTCGGCGACCCCGAGACGCAGGCGCTCCTACCGCGGCTGCGTAGCGACCTGCTCGAGCTTCTGTGGCGGGCATCTTTCGCCGGCGGGCTCGACGGTGCGAGCTGCGAGTTCGCCGACGACGCCGCGGTTTGCGTCGTGCTGGCGGCCTCCGGCTATCCCGAGGCGCCGCGGCGCGGCGACCCGATCGCGGGCATCGAGGCGGCCGAACGGACAGGCGCGCTCGTCTTCCACGCCGGCACTGCGGAACGCGACGGGCAGTTCGTGACCGCTGGCGGACGGGTCCTCAACGTCGTCGGAACGGGACCGGATCTCGCGGCAGCACGCGAGGCCGCCTACCGCGCCGCCGATCTCGTCGAGTTCGCCGGCAAACAGTTGCGGCGCGACATCGCCGCCGGACGCAGGTAGGGAGCGAGCGCAGTGGGCGAGCCCGAGACCGCACCGGCGTCGCGGCCCGCCCCGCCCCCCGTGCGAAGCGACGAACAGCCGCCCGCGGTGGCGATCGTGATGAGCTCGCACAGCGAGATGCCGGTGATGGAGAAGGCGGCGCAGGAGCTCGAGGAGCGCGGCATCGCGTTCGAGGTGAAGGTGCTACCGGCACACCACGACCCCGACGTGGTGCGCGACTACGCGCGCAACGCGCGCGAACGCGGCCTGCGGGTGATCATCGCCGGCTCCTCCTACTCCGCGACGCTGCCGGCGATGATCGCTGCCAACACCGATCTCCCCGTGATCGGCGTGCCGATCAGCGGTCCGCACTCGATCGCCGGTGGTTTCGACGGACTCGCGGCGATCGCCCAGATGCCGCCGGGCATGCCGGTGGCAGCGGTCGGTATCAACCAGGCGATCAACGCGGCGGTGCTCGCGAGCCGGATCCTGCACGCCTAGCGCTGGAGGTTGCCGTGATCGACCGTTACACCCGGCCCGAGATGGGCGCCATCTGGACCGAACAGCGCAAGTACGAGACGTGGCTCGAGGTCGAGCTCGCTGTCGTCGAGGCGCTCGCGGAGATGGGAATCGTTCCAGCCGAGGATGCGGCGGTGATCCGCGAGCGAGCCGCGTTCACCGTCGAGGCCGTCCGCGAGCGCGAACGCGTCACCGACCATGACGTCGCCGCCTTCGTCGACGTGGTGGCGGCCTCGGTTGGGGAGGCGGGGCGCTGGATCCACTACGGGCTGACCTCGTCGGACGTTCTCGACACCGCGCTCGCGCTCCAGATCTCGCAGGCCGCGCCGCTTCTCGTCGGCGGCGCACGGGCGCTGCGCGATGCTCTGGCGCGGCGGGCGCGCGAGCACGCGCACACGCTGTGCGTCGGTCGCACGCACGGCGTCCACGCCGAGCCGACGACCTTCGGCATCAAGCTCGCCGGGTTCGCGTTCGAGGCCGACCGTAACCTGCGGCGCCTCGAGCACGCTTTCGAACAGGCGGCGACCGGTGCGATCTCGGGCGCCGTCGGCACCTATGCCGCCACCGGCCCCGAACTCGAGGAGCGGGTGATGCGCAAGCTCGGCCTGCGCCGCGAGGACGTCTCGACCCAGGTAGTTCCCCGCGACCGCCACGCCGAGCTCTTGCAGGCGGTTGCGCTCGCCGGTGCCGGCCTCGAGCGGTTGGCGACCGAGATCCGTCATCTGCAACGCACGGAGGTGCGCGAGGTCGAAGAACCGTTCCGTGCTGGAGCGCAGAAGGGCTCGTCGGCGATGCCGCACAAACGCAACCCGATCGTCAGCGAGCGCATCTGCGGCATCGCGCGCCTTCTGCGCGGCTACCAGCAGGCGGCGCTCGAGAACGTCGCCCTCTGGCACGAACGCGACATCTCGCACTCGTCGGTGGAGCGTGTAGCTCTCCCCGACGCGCTGATACTCCTCGACTACGCCCAACACTTGGCGCTGCGACTGGTCGAGGGGATGCGCGTCTACCCCGAGCGTATGCGGCGCAACCTCGACGCCACCAACGGCGCGCTCTACTCGCAACGTGCCTTGCTTGCGCTGGTGGCAGCTGGGCGCACGCGCGACGACGCCTACCGCATCGTCCAGCGCGCGGCGCAACGAGCGTTCGACGGGGACAGCCACTTCCGCGAGCTGCTCGCCGCCGAGGCACCGGAACTCGATCTCGACGCGGTCTTCGATCCCACGCCGTTCGTACGCCACGCCGACGCGATCCTCGCGCGGCTGGAAGCGTTCGACCGCTGAACGGCCGCGTGCGACGGGCTGTACCCTGCCGGCCGATGGTCGCTGGCACCGAAGGTCTCGAGCTCGTCGCGCGCGGAAAGGTGCGCGACATCTACGCCGCCGGCCCCGAGCGGCTGTTGTTGGTGGCGAGCGACCGCATATCGACGTTCGACGTCGTGCACCCGACGCCGATCCCCGACAAGGGCGCGGTCCTCACCGGCCTCTCGGTTTTCTGGTTCGAGCGCACCCGCCACATTTGCCCCAACCACCTGATCTCGTTCACCGCAGTCCCCGACGACGTGCGTGGCCGTGCGCTGCTCGTCGAGCGGCTCGAGATGGTTCCGATCGAGTGCGTGGTGCGCGGCTATCTGGCCGGATCGGCGTGGCGCGAATACCGCGAGAGCGGCGCCGTCTGCGGCATCGAGCTGCCGCCCGACCTGGAGGAGGCGGCGGAGCTGCCGGAGCCGCTCTTCACGCCCGCCACCAAAGCGAGCGAAGGGCACGACGAGAACATCGATCTTGCCACCGCCGCCGAGATCGTCGGCGACCGCCACACGGTCGACGAGCTCGCTCGCATCTCGATCGCCCTCTACCGCTTCGCTGCGAGCTACACGCGCGAGCGCGGGATCATCCTCGCCGACACGAAGTTCGAGTTCGGTCGCCGTCGCGATGGCACGCTCGTGCTCGCCGACGAGGTGCTCACGCCCGACTCCTCGCGTTTCTGGCCGGCCGACGCCTACAAGCCCGGTCGCCCGCAGCCGTCCTTCGACAAGCAGTACGTGCGCGACTGGGCGACCGAGATCGGGTGGGACCGCACACCGCCGGCGCCGCCGCTGCCCACCAAGGTCGTCAACGGCACACGGGCGCGCTACATCGAGGCTTACGAGCGCATCACCGGCGAGCCCTTCCAACAGTGGTTGAAACGGGCGGGGGCGCGGTGAAAGCGCGCGTTCTCATCCGTCCCAAGCAGGGCTTGCTCGATCCGCAGGGCCAGGCGATCGAACGGGCCCTCCCCGCGCTCGGCTTCGACAGCGTCCGTGACGTGCGCGTGGGTCGCCTGGTCGAGCTCGAAACCGATCGACCGGAACGCTTGCAGGAGCTGTGCGAGCGCCTGCTCTGCAACACGCTGATCGAGGAGTTCGAGATCGTCGAGGTCGAGCCCTAGTGCGTTTCGCTGTCGTGCGCTTCCCCGGCTCCTGCGACGACCGCGACGCGCTGCTGGCATGCTCGCGCTTCGGGGAGGCGCACTTCGTCGACCACCGCGAAAGCGACCTCGCCGGTTTTGACTGCGTCGTGATCCCGGGCGGCTTCTCGTACGGCGACTATCTGCGCGCCGGGGCGCTCGCCGGGCTCTCGCCGGTGATGGGCGCGGTGCGCCGCTTCGCCGCCGCCGGCGGCCCGGTGCTCGGCATCTGCAACGGGTTCCAGGTGCTGTGCGAAAGCGGCCTCCTGCCCGGTGCGCTGCTTCCGAACAGCGGCTTGCGCTTCGTCTGTCGCGAGGTCGAGGTCGAGGTCGCGTCGGACGCCACGCCTTTCACGCGCTGCACCGAGCCCGGCATGCGGTTGCGGATTCCCGTCAAGCATCAGAGCGGGCGCTATTGGGCGCCGCCCGACGTGCTCGACACGCTCGAGCGCACCGGTCGTGTCGTCTTCCGCTACGCCCCCGGACACAACCCGAACGGATCGGAGCGCAACATCGCCGGTGTGGCCTCGGCCGAGGGCAACGTGGTGGGTCTCATGCCCCACCCCGAACACGCCGTCGACGCGCGCCTCGGCTCGGCCGACG
>Ga0101941_1001437_pt1 | contig 17129 bp, 18 predicted proteins | sample DewCreD2012metaG_3_FD_75242 | JGI IMG/M metagenome (GOLD analysis project Ga0101941, IMG submission 75242) | Hot spring sediment bacterial and archeal communities from British Columbia, Canada, to study Microbial Dark Matter (Phase II) - Dewar... ...
CGCATCGTTCTTCGCCCGCACCGGCGCGCTGTTCAACCTGGTGCCCGTCCGCGCCCAACAGTCGATCGGTCTCGATCCGGCGCAGATCGGTCTCGGCCTCGCGCTCATCAGCGTGCTCGCCTTGCTCGGCGCCTACCCGTCTGGGGTACTCGTCGATACCTTCGGCAGGAAGGCGGTCATCGTTCCCTCTACCCTTCTCAGTGGAGCCGGGTTAGTCAGCTTCGCGCTGGCGCCGAACTACACCTGGTTCCTGATCGCCTGCCTGCTCTGGGCACTCGCGAGCGGGGTCAGCGGCGCGGCTCCGGCCGCCTACGCGGCAGACATCGCTCCTCGGGGGATGAACGCCGCGGCTATGAGCACCTACCGGATGCTCGCCGACTCCGGCTATGTCATCGGCCCGGCGTTGCTCGGCTGGCTGAGCGATCTAGCTGGGACGACGACCGCGCTGACTTGCACGGCAGCGCTGGTGGTAACCACCGGCGTGCTCTTCGGGCTCTTCGCGCCGGAGAGCTACCGCCGCCGGACCTCGTGGGAAGCCGCCTCCGCACACGAGCAGACGAGGATCGTCGAAACGCCACCCGACGACTGAGCCGCATGCCCCTTGGCACGATCGCCTGTCCATGAACACTCGGGGGGACACGCCCCTCTCATCCGCAGTGCAGAGTCGACTACCGGCGGAGATCAGGCATCAGAAGCGACGGGCCAGCGACGATTACGAGCGCTGGCGCACAGCCTCGACCAGTTAGCTTTACGGATCGTCGCGGAGCCAGCCGAGCGGAAATCGCTCGCCACTCGGTACCACCACCTCGCGATCGCCGGCGATGATGGTGATCGTCCCTGCTCCGTGCACGAGGGCGGTTTGCGACTCGGGCTCGATGATACAGGCCGTGTGCTCGTCGATACCGAGGATGACCGTGTCGCGCGGCAGCATGCGCCGGAGATAGCGAAAGCGCTCGACACTCATGAAGCAGCGACTGGTGTCGAGCTCCCGCCCACCCTCGGTATTGTTCCAGTGCGGCATCACCGCCACGCAGAGCCCGAGTTCGGACAATAGATCCAACCCCTCGCTCCAGTATGGGTCGAACCCTGCCTTGTAGATCTCGTAGACGGGCAGTGTGTACCTTCCACTAGCGATAGCCGCGGCGCTGGCAAAAGCGACCGCGGCCCCGGAGCGCCAGCGCTCGAGCAGCAAAGCCAGAGTGCGCGTGCCGCGAAGGTGTTTGACCATGTAGGTGGGGCTCCCCGGCCCGGCGAAGAGGTAGTCGGCCCAGAGCAGCGGCTCGGTGACGATCGGCGAGTCGGGATTGTACACGCCGTCGCACCGGCGTGCCGGGACGAAGCGCACCTCGGGGCGCAGGTTGACGAGGCTCTGGACGAAGAAGTCGCGGATCTTCGCCGCGACCAGACCAGCGTTGGGCTGGAACCCGGCTGGCGTCTCAATGACGGCGATCCGCACCGGCGGGGAGAAGCGGCTGAGCAGGCGCTCGTGCACCTGGCGGCCTTGCTTCGAGGTCTCGCCGGAACCGAACAGGGCGACAGGGCCGAGCGTCATGATGCTTCTCCTGGCACGCAGGCCCACCGGCCGCGCTCCCGTGCTTAGAGCCCAGTGCTGCCCACGACGGCGCGGCAGCCGGCTGGATCCCGGACGTTCCAATGATAGTACGCAGCGGCAAACGGTCAGGCGTCAGGGTGTGGACGAGGCTATGGAGATCGTGGCTGCTCGGCCCAGGTAACCGGCACGACGATCTCCGGCTCGTCCGGGTCGCAGGTCGTGCTGCCATCGAGATCCCAGCAGACGCGGACCGTGTCGGTATCGCCCCATGGCAACCCAGGGAGTCCGCCCCATTTGTCCAGCAGGAGATCGAATTTGGCATACTGTTCAGTGAGGACCTCGAAGATGAGAATTCCCTGTGCCTGTTCTTCGCCCGTACAGACGTCCTTGTGTCCATCAGCCTCCCAAGACATCGGTACTGCCGACGTCGACTCGGCGCACCAGGCCGACGAGCCGGCCATCAGGCGTTGTCACGAGGACGCCGGACCGGCGATGGCGCCGCATGTAGTCCAGCAGCCGCTCGATCGGTGCATCGGGGCGGAAGGTCGACGGGCCGAGCTCCATCACCTCTTCTGCCGTCCGATCGGGATCACCGGTGAGTCTAGAGTAGTCGAGTAGCCCGAAGACGACTCGCTCGTGGTCGACCACGACGCAGGCATCCCAACCGGCAGCGGCTACACGCTCTCGTACGGCACCCAGCCGCTCCTCAGGATGACAGGTCGGCACATCATGCCGGGCGAACTGCCCGGCCCGCGGCACGCGTGCGCCTTCGCCCTCCATCGGCAGCCCGAAGGCGAACCAGTCGCTCTTACCGGCTGCGTACTCATAGACCTCGCGGAAGCCGAAGTTCTCGAGCCGCGCCGCGGCCCGCGGGCTCATGTCTCACTGCAAGTCGTGGCAGTAGACGATCACCGCCCGGTCGCGGTCTAGCCGCGCCGCAGCAGCTCGATCAAGCTTCTTCAGGGGGAGATTGATCGCGCCCGGGAGATGACTCTCCGCGTACTCTCGCTCCGGCAGCACGTCTACGAGCTGGGCGCCGCGTTGCAGCAGCCTCTGCACCTCATCCCTGTCGGCGATCGTCGGCATGGTTGCACCTCGACTCTCTCAACTGGACGACAGTGAACAGCCCTCAGGCCTGGCTCGACACACCGCGCTGACCGGTGGCTCCGGGCCTTCGGATGGCTGCCTACCGCACGGCCTGGAGCACGTACGGCGACCAGTACAGGACGATCGAACCGCCGGCGACCACCAGCAGCATGGCGGCAACCGTCTGCACGTACGGGACCGCCCGTCGCAGCAGGGTAACGAAGCCGGCCTTCACCAGCGCGATGGCGAGCGTGAGGGTGATCACGACGCTCGCCATGCCCAAGCCGTAGCTGAGGAGTTGAACGAATCCACGGCCCAGGCTGCCGCTGATCAGCGCGCTGCCGGCCGCGATCATGAAGACGGGCAGCGTGCAGCTCAGCGAGGCCAGCCCGTAGGCCAGCCCGAAGAGAAAGAAGCCACGGAGGCTTCGCTCGCGGGAGCGGCCGATGTGATCGGCGAGCTGCTCGAAGAGCGCCGGGTTGAACGTGCGCCCGGCCAGCATGGCCAGACCAAGCAGCACCAATCCCACCCCGATCGCCAGCCCGATCCATGGCATGACCGGCAGCAGGAAGCGGCCCCCGGCCGAGATCACCGCTCCGGCAGCCGCAAACAGGACGACGAAGCCGGCGGACACCGTTCCGCCGACGACCACGGCTTCCGCCAGCCGCCGCGCGCCACTGCGCTGATCGACCTGACCACCCGCGCCGAGATAGAGCGCCAAGTAGGCCGGCAGCATGGCGAAGCCGCAGGGGTTCACCGCCGCGATCATCCCTGCGCCGAAGGCATAACCCACCGGCAGCCAGGTGATCAGCGTCGAGAGCCACTGCGCGGCCTGAGCCTGCAACTCACTCACGGTTCCCCCTGCAGCAACTGATCGAGTACCCGCTGTAACCGATCAGGCGACGTCGGCCCGTAGTCCACGTAGGCGACCCGCCCCCGCCGCTCGATGATAATCGTCTGGTCGAGTGTGCGCACGTCGAGTAGTCGCGTCGGGGCTGGTCTTTGTCGATGGCCCAGGGCCAGGTTGCCACCTCGCGACCTGCCAGATTCGAAAAGTTCGCCAGCGTGGTGGGCATGTCGGATGGATCGACCGAGAGCAGGAGCACGTCAACCCCGCGCTGGTGATACTCCGAGTAGAGCTTCGCCCATGCCTGGGCTTCAGGGATACAGGAGAGGCACCAGCCCGCCATCGTGTAGATCGCCACCACCGGGCCTCGGTGCTCGTAAAAGTGGAACCCCGTGTCATCGACGAGCCGGGCGGTGAATCCGAGGCCCGCGCCGGCTGGCTCCGGCGGGATATAGGCCGCCGCGCAGCAACCCAGCGATCGCCCCGGTGAAGATGAGGCTCATGGCGACGAAGAGCCAGAGCTGGTGAGCCACGAGCGCTCCCCCGCTGACCGTTCCACCGAGGAGGGCGAGAACGATGGGCAGGTGGCAGGGACACGGGAGAGCGGCGAGAACAACGAGGGCCCAGCGCTTCATAGGCCTTCGCCCTCGCGCTACATCCGCGTGCACGCGATGATCGCTTCAGCGTGGTCGGCTAGCATGTCTCTAGCCAGCGCCAGGAGCAACGGTACCCGCTGATCGGCGACCCGGTAGTACACGAACTTCCCCTCGCGGCGGGCCGACACGTAGCCGCAGTCCCGCAAGCAGGCGAGGTGCGACGAGACGCGCCCCTGTGGCTGGCCCAACCGCTCGACGAGCTCGCTCACGTTCAGCTCGCCCTCCCGGATCAGCAGGTCGAGGATGCGCAGCCGGGTCACGTCGGTGAGCCCGCGAAAGTACTTCGCCAGCAGCTCGGCTTGCCGGCGCGCCTCCGGTGGCTCCACCCGGCGGGCGAAGCGGCGGCCAAGCCGGGGGTGCACGGCGGCCTGGTTGACCTCGCTGCCTGGCCACGCCTCTCCGGTCGTCAGCTCCCTTTCCTCATGCGTTCCCATAGCTCAGCTCCTCACCAGCTCTCGCCCGACCTGGCGACTCACGCACAGCAGGAGAGCTTCGCCACGTCTCGCTCGAACGCCAGCGCCGCCAGCCGCAGGCCCTCGGCCATCGTCAGGTAGGGCGCGAAGCTCTCGACCAGATCGCCGGCCGTCAGCCGGTGCTTCACCGCCAGCGTGGCCGCGTAGATCATCTCCCCGGCATGTCGCCCGACCGCCTGGACTCCGAGGATGCGGCCACTCTCTCCGTCGGTCACCATCACTACGCCGCCCTCAGGAGCCAGGTCGACGCGAGCCCGGGCGATTGCCCGTGCCGGCAGGAATGCGCTCTCGACGCGGTAGCCCTGTCGGCCCGCCTCTGCTCGCGTCAGCCCGACCGCGGCCACCTGCGGATCGGTGAAGATCACCTCCGGCACCGCCGAGAGGTCGGCCGGCTCCTCCAGGCCTAGCACGGCGTTCCGTGCGGCGAGTCGCCCCTGGTAGGCGGCCACGTACACGAACTGCGGCGCGAGGGTGACATCCCCGGCCGCCCAGATGCGGGGGTTGGTCGTGCGCAGCGCCTCGTCCAGCACCGGGACGCCGCGCTCGTCCACGGCGACGCCGGCGCGCTCCAGGTCGAGCGCCTCGGTATTCGGTCGCCGGCCGGTCGCCACGAGGACCTGCTCGACCTCGAGCGTCTCCTCGCGTCCGTTCCGGAGCACCACCAGCCGGCGGCCCTGCCGCGTGCGCTCGATCCGCAGGACCCGCGACCCGGTCAGCACGGTCGTCCCCAGCCGGCCGAGGGCTGCGCCCATCGCCTCGGCGACCTCGGGCTCGTAGTCCGGGAGCAGGCGCGGCCGGCGCTGCAGGAGCGTGACCTCGCTGCCCAGCGAGCGGAAGACCTGCCCCAGCTCCAGCGCCACGTAGCCGGCCCCGATCACGCCGAGCAAGCTCGGCCGCCGGTCCAGCTCCATGGCGCTCGTGCTCGTCAGGTAGCCAGCCTCCTCGAGGCCGGGGATCGCCGGCACAGTTGGCCTGGCTCCAGTGGCGATCAAGAAAGCACGCGCCCGCACCACCCGGTCACCCACCGCCACCGCATCGGGGCCGATGAAGCGAGCGCGGCCACGGATCAGCTCCCAGCCGTAGTACTCGATCAGTTCCTCGTACTTCTCGCGCCGCAGCTCGCCGGACAGCTCGCGCTTCTGGGCGACCAGCCGATCGAACTCCACACCGAGCTCCACCGTTTGCACGCCGGCATAGCCGTGGTGACCTGCCTCGTGGTAGACCTCCGCCGCCCGGAGCAGGAACTTGCTGGGCACACAGCCCACGTTGACGCAGGTGCCGCCGATCGTGCCCTCTTCGATCATGATGACGCGCGCGCCGAGCTCGGTGGCCGTGATCGCCGCGCTGAACGCCGCTGACCCGCCGCCGATAATCACCAGGTCAGCGTCCACCTCGGTGGCGGAGAACACGACCGGCGCCGGCCCTGGCTCTCGCACCTCAGTGACCTGACCTGGGGTATACCCTGCAGCCCGCACCGCGCGCTGCAGGGCCGAGGAATCGATCCCGTCCGAGACGGTGAAGGTCACCTCGCCGCGTCTCCAGTCGGCCCGCACGCCCCGCGCGCCCTCAGCCCTCAGCGCCCGCTCGACCGTTGCCTCGCAGTGCACGCAGGTAATGCCGTCAATAGCCATGCGATAGGCTCGTGCTTGCTTCTTCATGATCGCCTTCCGTCACGAAACGCTGCACGCCGATCGATGCCGCCTTCCCCGTTTGGGAACGCAGCATTCGGAGGCCACGGACTGCCGCCGGGCGACGAGCGGGCCCACTGCCCGCAGCGCAAGGGCTATGCCGAGGGCCACGAGCAGAATCTGCTGGAGGTGCACGAACACAGCGTACAGCGGATACGCTCCCGGAACGAAACTTCTGCGAAATTCCCACAGCAGCCGGAGCGCGCCGAGGGCGATGGCGAGGGCTCCGAGAGCCACGTTCACGAGCCGGCCGATTCGGTCGCGGGCGACGCGCGCGGCGACGAGCTGCACCCCGCCGAGCGCGAGCAGGATCGCCGCCTCGTAGCGGATGAGGACGCGGAACGCTGCCGCGCCGCCGATGGCGTAGAGCGCGAGCGAGAGCCACTGGATCACCAGCCAGCCGCAGCAGGCGAGGGCGCTGAGCGCCGCGAACCCGAGCGCGGCCGCCGCGTCGAGCGGGAGCGTCCAGTGCAGATAGGTGCGAGGTCCCTGGCTGTAGTTGCCGATCGAGCGCATCACCTGCCTGGCTCCTCCGGCACCGCGTCCCGCAGGTTCGTCGACATTTATATTCTCACATCCGTATATCTATGCCAAGAGCGATCACGTTCAGGGGCTCGCTTAAACTGCAAGGAGGGCGACATCGAACCGATGCGCTCCAGTAGCGATTTCCTGCAGGCTGCAAATGATGGCGTCGTGGCGGGCTGACCTTGGGTCGCCCGGGCTCGGCAGCCGAGCCGCCAGCTACTCCGTGAAAGGTAAGTTGAATGATTGTACCACTTTCCCACGTCACCACGGCGCAGAAGCCTCGCGCACCCTGTTCGGACACTGGCTCCAGGGAACTCTCGCTCCGGAGTAGTTACCGTCATCGCGCGCCACGCCGGTGACACATCGGAAACGGCGTATACTTGTGCCGCCGCTCGCGCGGCCAGCGGCGCCTCTCCTCGGTTTCTCTTGTGCAGGTGCCCTGTTGCGCTGCCGCGGGGAGGCCTCGCAGCGCGGTAGTGCCCTGGTCTCCAACGGAAGGGGGGCCACATGACGCATGCGGATCCCGGCGCTAAAGGCGCCCTCGCGCAGCGCTGGCTGGCCTGCGCGGCCCAGCAGCGCCAGACGCTCGAATACCGGTTAACCTGCCTCGCCTTCGAGCGTATCGCGGACGGCCAGCCGCTGCCACTCGGCGAGGCACAGGCTGCGCTCGGCAAGGCGCCCGAGGACAGCCGAGACCTGATCGACCGCATGGCCAGGCAGGGCCGCCTGACGCTCGACGAGCACGGGGACGCCATCGTCGCAGCCGGCGGGCTTTCGCTGATCCCGTCCAGGCACCGCCTGGTGCTCAACGGGCGGCAGCTCTACACCTGGTGCGCGCTGGATGCCGTGGGGATTCCGGCTGGACTCCAGGCAAATGCCCGCGTCGAGAGTCGCTGCGCCGCCTGTGGGGCGCCAGTCTGGCTGGAGATCGAGGCCGGCGAGCTCCGGAGCGCCTCCCACCCCGATCTTGCCCTCTCGCTCGTGGCACCCGACCTCAGCCGCTCGCTGCGCGATGGGGTCTGCGCGGAGATCGGCTTCTACTGCTGCCGGGCAGCGGACGAGGCGGGCGTCCGCGGCTTGATGTCAGTGGCGGCCGCCGTGCAGCTCGGGCGCGAGCTGTGCCGGTACGGCCCGCCGATCTGAGCCCGAGCTCACCCTAGACGAAAGACGGGGCCGCGCTCGTCGGCGCGCTCGAACGTCACGCGCGCGCCGACCGCCAGCGGCCGTTCCTGCCAGCCCTCGACTCGCCCGAGCAGCCGCTCGCCGTCGCTCGTCTCGATCACCGCCAAGGCGTAGGGGGCCAGGTCGGCAAACTCCGGCGTGGGGACATAGATAACGGTATAACTCACGACCGTGCCGGGTATCCCCGGCGAAAGCTGCACTGCCGCCATCAGGCTGCCCTTCCCAGGATCGTGACCACGCAGGTCGCACCGGAACCCCCTACGTTGTGAGTCAACGCCAGCTCCGCTCCGTCGATCTGGCGTCCGCCCGCCTCGCCCCGCAACTGGAAGATGGCCTCGACGAGCTGGCCGACTCCGGTGGCGCCCACCGGGTGCCCCTTAGCCTTCAACCCGCCGCTGGGGTTGACCGGGATCTGGCCGTCGCGGCTGGTGGCGCCGGCTCTGGCCGCTTCCCCACCCTGGCCGGGCTCGAAGAAGCCCAGGTCTTCAGTCGCGATGATCTCGGCGATGGTGAAGCAGTCGTGCACCTCAGCCAGGCTGATGTCCCGGGGGGACACGCCGGCCATCCGGTACGCGCGCTGGGCCGCCTGCCGGGCCGCCGGTAGCGTCGTCAGATCCGGCCGCCGGAAGAGTGCCAGCGAGTCGGAGGCCTGCCCGAAGCCGAGCACGCGCACCGCGGGCTTGGCGAAGTTGCGGGCTGCGTCGGCGGCCACGAGCAGGATGGCGGCTGCCCCGTCGCTGATCGGCGAGCAGTCGTAGAGGGTCAAGGGATCGGCCACCATCGGGGATTTCGCGATGTCTTCAGCCGTGATCGCCTTGTGGAACTGAGCGTATGGATTTGCGAGCGCGTTGGCATGGTTCTTGATGGCGACCGCATCGAGGATCTCGCGGCCATATCCGTATTTGTGGAGGTAGGCGCGGGCCATCAGCGCGAAGGCGCCAGGAAAGGTCAGGCCCACCTTGCTCTCGTTTTCCCAATCCGCCGCCTCAGCCAGGATTCGCGTGGTCTCGGCGACCGGCGTGGAGGTCATCTTCTCGGCACCCACTACCAGCACCACGTCATAGAGCCCAGCCGCGATCGCCATCATTCCACTGACGAACGCCGTGGCTCCCGAGGCGCAGGCATTCTCTACCCTGGTGCTGGGAATATGCGACAGCCCGAGCTCCGAGGCGATCAACGGCGCCACGTGCTCCTGGTGGACGAACGTGCCGGGCGAGTAGCTGCCGAGGAAGAGTGCCTCGACCTGCCCCGGCTCCGCCCCGGCGTCCTCCAGGGCCCCCCTGGCCGCCTCGACCGCCAGCTCACGGTACGAAAGTTCGCTCTTGCCAAATCGAGTCTCGGCAGCGCCGACGATAGCGACCTCGCGCATGCTCACCCCCTTGTTGGAGCCTGGCATCCTGCTACCAGGCATGACCCGGTCTGTCAGGTCGCCTCCACCACGCAATGGTACACCCGCTGGCACAGTTCCCGATCACGTCGAGTGGCCGCCCTCCCCGCGACTCGGGTCGCCCACCTGGTAAAAGCCGTGCGGCTCGATATCCAGCACGCGGTTGAAGCGCGCCCGGTAGTTCTCCCAGGCGCAGATCGCCGCCAGCTCGACGATCTGCGCCTCGGTGAAGTGCCGGCGAAGGCGCTCGAAGAGCTCGTCATTCACCGCAGTGGGCGTGGCCGTTACGCGCTCCGCCAGCTCCAGGGCCACCCGCTCCGCGTCGCTCAGCGCCTCCAGCTCCCGCCAGTGGCCATCGCGTACTGCTACGATGATCTCGTCCGGAATTCCCAGCTCGCTGCCGCCGGCAGCGTGCAGATCCTGTCAGAAGCCGCAGCCGACGATGGCAGCTACCCGCAAGTTCAGGAGCGTGCTCAAGCGAGGCTCGATCTGGCGCGAGCGGGCCAGCTCGCGCGTCATCGCGGCGGCGCCGATCGCGACGCGCGGAGCATAGGCGAGTTGCCTCGCCGAGTTCAGCACGCAGCCGTAGTGCCTGCGCTGGGCCTCGACGATCTCCTGCATCTCCGGAGGGATCTCGGAGTCCGGAACACCTGGCAGGCGGGCCACCGCTTGTCCTCCTCCTGAGCGATCAGCCATAACTCATGCCAGCGCTGTCCAACGCGTTGCCGCCGCCAGTATCGCACAGCCCCGGATTCCGAATTGAGCAACACTGCCTGAGCGTGACCTGCTGGCTTCGCTCTCCCTCATACACGCAGGGCCGCGCGAGAGATGGAGAGATTGCCCCGTTCAGCGCCTGGTGGTGGCCGGGAGAACCAGGGTGAAGGTAGCTGGAGCAGCGGCTCGCTGGAGGCCTCCCCCGCTAGGTAGTCAGTACCGGGTTAGCCTGGATGACCCTTTCATGTGTGCCCTTCAGGACCCGGTGGCCAAGAGCCACAGTTACGTGGCTCGATACCGCTCAGGCCATCCCGTTCCGACACCGTGGCAGCCCTCAGAACGACGGGCAGGCGTCGCAGATCGGCAGCATCAGGAACGGCTGCGCCGCGAGGTGGCCGATCACCGCTCCGATGATCCCCACCACGAGCACGCTCACCAGCGCGTCCCGCACGTCGAACCGGATCGCGACCGGCCGGCCGAGGAGCGCCGCCACCCGCGCCTGATCCGGCGTCAGGCCAGCCGCCGCCAGCGGTGTCACGTCCGGCCGTTCTGGCCACCTGGCTCAGTGCGCTCGACAGCAGCTCGACCGGGCATGCTGGAACGCGTTACGATCGGCCGACTCGGCGCGATACGAGCAGTCTGCGTGCGCCTCCGGTCCGAGCGCTGCCGCTACGTCCTTCACCGTGACCTGGCCCAGCGCCCAGACCACCTCGAGAATCAAGGACTCGAGCTCGCCGAGCACGCCGTCCAGCCCCCGGCTGTCGAGAGCTAACCGGTTGATCTCTATAGCCTCCTCACCTGCTCAGCCACGTTTGACCACCGTCATCGCTGCGATAGAAATTGCCCTGAGCATCGACCAGAACGACCCGCTCGGCGCCGCTCGCGAGCGGCGCCACTGCGACGGCCAGCACTCCCTCGCGTGGCTGCACCGGCAGCCTCTGCCAGTTGCCGCTATAGTCGAGCTTCCAAAGCCCCTGGTCGGTTCCGGCGAAGAGCAGCGCCTGGCTGCTGGCTGAAACCGCGAGCGCTGTGATCGTCCCGCCGTGGCCCGGCCCTAACTGCCGCCAGCTCTGCCCACCATCCAGGCTCTCCCAGATCTGTCCTCCGACTCCAGCATAGAGGTGCTGCGGATCGTCGGCTGCGACGGCCAGCGGGAGGATCCCCTGGTTCAAGCTCGGAGGGAGCCCCCTCGCTTCCCAGGTCACGCCGCCATCGCTGCTCGCGTAGAGGCTGAAAGTGCCGAGCTCGAAGGCATAGACGCGATTCGGATCGGAGGGAGCGACCGCGAAGCCGTGGAGGTCCAGAGCCGGCAGGTTGTGGGCAGGGGAAGCCCAGGTCTGGCCGCCGTCCTGGCTCACCACGAACACGCCGTGCCCACTGGCGTAGATCCGCTCGGGATCGGCGGCTGGAAGGGCGAGCTGCATCGCATCGACGCCAGACAGCGTGCCACTCTGCCACGTCCGTCCCCCGTCCCGGCTCACCAGCAGGCCGCCGTGGTGGCCGAGGTAGAGGGTATCGGGGTCGATCGGGTCGATCGCCAGCGAGTGGAAATCCTGAGTCTGGAACCGGTAGAGTACTTGCGAGTCGGACTCCCCGGCTCGGACGATCAGCCACCACGCCGCAACCGCCACCACGACGACTGCGATCGCCACCAGCCCGCCCTGGAGGAGCAGGTGCTGCTGTCTCCGTCGCTGGGCCTGCCGGCGCGCCTCCTCTCGCCTCGAAGCTCCTGGGCTCCTCGGCGGCGCTGTCTTGGCCATCTAGTGTCGCCCTCCCATATTCCGCGCATCCCGCCCATCATGTCGGCCCGCACGAGCGCGTGCATGCCACTCATCATGCCCGGCACGACCCCAGGTTGCACAGCCCCCCTGCTCCGCCATCGTCCGGGCGCAGGCATTCATCACTCTCCTCCGCGCCGGGCCTGATGTCATTCACCGCCTCGCTGAATCCCACGCCCATCATCGTCCAGTTTGACAGCAGCCCGTAGCCTGGCGGCCGGCTCGGAGCTCCCGCGCGGTGGCTTGTCGGGTACTATCCCTCTCGCGGCGGTCTCCGCTCGCGGGTGTAGAATCGCTTTGACAGAGGACAGGAGGGCAGTGTTGGCGGTGGTGCAGCGCCAGCCCGGGAAGCGGGATATCCTGGCCGGGCTCAACGAGGAGCAGATCCGGGCCGTCACCACGGTGGCGGGCCCGGTGCTGATCGTCGCCGGTCCGGGCAGCGGCAAGACCCGCGTGCTCACCCACCGGGTGGGTTACCTGATCGAGGCCGGCTACGCCTCCCCCTGGCACATCCTGGCCGTCACCTTCACGAACAAGGCCGCCCGCGAGATGCGTACCCGGCTGGAGGCGCTGATCGGTCTCGATCAGGCACAGCGGCTGACCGTCGGGACTTTCCACGCCACCTGCGCGCGCATTTTACGTCGAGACGGCGGCCGCATCGGCATCGATCCCCGCTTCACGATCTACGACGATGCCGACCAGCTCGAAGCGGTCCGCCAGGCGCTCAAGGCGCTCGGCCTCGACCCCAAGCAGTTCAGCCCCCGCTCCATCCTCAGCCGCATCTCCGCCGCCAAGAGCCAGTTCCAGAGCCCGCAGCAGTTCGCCGAGCAGGTGCAGAGCTACTGGGATGAGGTGGTCAGCCGCGTCTACCCGCGCTACGAAGAGATCCTCCGCCGCAACCAGGCCCTCGACTTCGACGATCTGCTCACCGAGACGTTGCGGCTCTTCCACGAGCATCCCGACGTGCTCGCGCGCTACCAGGACTGGTACCGCTACGTGCTCGTCGACGAGTACCAGGACACCAACCGTGTCCAGTACCTGCTGGTCCGCGCGATAAGCGGCGCCCACCGTAACCTCTGCGTGGTCGGCGACCCCGACCAGTCGATCTACGGCTGGCGCCAGGCCGATATCCGCAACATCCTCGACTTCAAGCGGGATTACCCGGATGCCACCGAGATCCACCTGGAGCTTAACTACCGCTCCACCCGCTCCATCGTCGAGGCAGCCGACGCTGTCATCCGCGCCAACCGCTTGCGCATCGAGCGCCGGCTGCGCACTGAGAACCCGCGCGGCGAGCCGATTCGTCTCCGCGAGTGCTACGACGAGGGGCACGAGGCCCAGTTCGTGGCCAGTGAGATCCGACGGCTCACCCTTCGCGGTGACCTGCGCTACCGTGACATTGCCGTGATGTACCGCACCAACGCCCAGAGCCGGCCGCTCGAGGAGGCGCTCATCCGGGCCGACATCCCCTACCAGCTCATCGGCGGCCTCCGCTTCTACGAGCGCAAGGAGATCAAGGACGCGCTCGCCCTTCTCCGGTTCATCGCCAACCCCAACGACTCGGTCAGCCTGCAGCGCGTGCTCGCCTACACGCCGCTCGGCGCTGGCATCGGCGATCGCACATGGCAAGAGCTCGAACGCTGGGCGGCACTCACGCGCCAGCCTGTCGCGCGGGGCATCGCCGCGCTGGCCGGCCAGAGCGATGTGGTTCCTCCGCAGATCTCCGGGCGGCCCGCCCGCCTGCTAGCGGAGGTGTGGGGCACTCTCCAGCAGCTCTGGGAGGCGAGCGAACGGCTCCTCCTGAGCGAGCTGTTCGACCTCGCGCTCGAGCGCAGCGGCCTCGCTCAGCTCTACCACGACGCCGGCGACCCGGAGCAGATCGAGCGCTGGGAGAACCTGCTCCAGCTCCGCTCGGTACTGGCAAGCTACGACAGCGTGGGTGACGGTGCCCTGCGTGCCTTCCTGGAGGAGTCAGCGCTGGTGACCGACGCGGACACGCTGGACGACGCGAGCGACCAGGTGACCCTGATTACCCTGCACGCGGCCAAAGGACTGGAATTTCCGGTGGTCTTCCTGACCGGCGTCGAGGAGGGGTTGCTACCGCACGCCCGCTCGCTCGAGAGCGAAGCCCAGCTCGAGGAGGAGCGGCGACTGTTCTACGTCGGCATGACGAGGGCCAAGCAGCGGTTGTACATTACCTACACCTTCCGCCGGGCACGGTTCGGGGCCGCTGATCTCAGCGTGCGCTCCCGCTTCGTCGACGACATCCCGGTTCACCTGATAGACCGGGGAGATGGCCCGGCTCGGCCAGACACCTCACCTGCACGACCGGTCGACAGGCGTGCCACCCCCAGTGACGGCGCGTCCTCGCCGCCGCTGGCCGTCGGGATGCGAGTGTTCCACGCCCGCTTCGGAGACGGGGTCGTCGCCGAGGTCCGCCCGGTGCAGAGCGATCAGGAGGTCGTGGTCGACTTCAAGCGCCATGGGCGCAAGACGCTGCTCGCCAGCCTGGCGAATTTGACCGTCGATTGAACCCTGCTTCGCCCTGGCGGGGCACTAGGCAACGCACTGCTCGCGCCACGAGAGAGGAGTTCTGTCATGGTCATCGCGACGCGATGGGTATATCGCTTCCGTGACGGCAACGCGCAGATGCGCGACCTGCTCGGCGGTAAGGGCGCCAACCTGGCCGAGATGACCCGAATCGGTCTGCCGGTTCCACCCGGCTTCACGATCACCACGCAGGCGTGCGTGGCCTTCCTCGAGGGGGGCCGGCAGTTCCCCGAAGGGCTGTGGGATGAGGTGTTGGACGGGCTCCGCGATATCGAGCAGCAGATGGGCAGGCGCTTCGGGGACGCGCGCGACCCGCTCCTGGTCTCCGTGCGCTCGGGAGCCAAGTTCTCCATGCCCGGGATGATGGACACCATTTTGAACTTGGGCCTGAACGACCAGACAGTCGAGGGCCTAGCAGCCAGGACCGGTGACCAGCGCTTCGCTTTCGACTGCTACCGTCGCCTGATCCAGATGTTCGGCAAAGTGGTGCTCGATATCGACGCCGAGCTGTTCGAGGACGTGATCGATGAGCACAAGCGCGAGCTCGGTATCCAGCACGACCACGAGATCCCGGCCGAGCACCTCCAGCGGATGGTCGAGGAGTTCAAGGCGATCGTCGAGCGGAAAGCGGGGCGCTCTTTCCCGCAGGATTGTTACGAGCAGTTGCGGCTGGCTATCATCGCCGTATTCGACTCCTGGAACAACCGCCGGGCCATCGACTACCGTAACGCACACGGCATCCCGCACAACCTGGGCACGGCCGTCAACGTCCAGGCGATGGTCTTCGGCAACATGGGCCCCGACTCCGCCACCGGCGTGGCCTTCACCAGGAACCCCAGCACCGGCGAGAAGGGGATCTTCGGCGAGTATCTCACCAACGCGCAGGGCGAAGACGTCGTCGCCGGCATCCGCACGCCGCAGCCGATCCACGCGATGCGCGACGACCCGCTCCTGCGGCCGGCATACGAGCAACTGCTGGAGGTAGCCGAACGGCTGGAGCGCCACTACCGAGACATGCAGGACTTGGAGTTTACAGTCGAGCACGGCAAGCTGTACATGCTGCAGGCCCGGACGGGCAAGCGGACCGGGCGCGCCGCGGTCAAGATCGCCGTGGATATGGTGCGCGAGGGCCTGATCGAACCGCGCGAGGCCGTGCAACGGGTCTCGCCGGATCAGGTCGAGCAACTGCTGCACCCAATGATCGACCCCGGCTGGAAGGGTGAGCCGCTGGCCCGCGGGCTGCCAGCCAGCCCAGGAGCAGCTTACGGCAAGGTCGTCTTCGACGCCGACGAGGCGAAGGCCTGGGCTGAGCGCGGCGAACCGGTCATCCTGGTCCGGCTCGAGACCTCTCCGGACGATTTCCACGGCATGCTGGCCGCTCAGGCCGTGCTGACCGCGCGAGGCGGCATGACCTCGCACGCCGCGGTCGTGGCGCGGGGCATCGGAAAACCGGCGGTGGTCGGCTGCTCGGCTCTCGAAGTCGACTACGAGCGGCAGGAGTTCCGCGTCGACTCCACCGTTGTCCGCAAGGGCGACTTCGTCACGATCGACGGCTCCACCGGGACAGTCATGCTCGGTCAGATCCCAACGGTCGCTCCGGCGGTCGGCGGAGACCTCTCGGTACTCTTGGGCTGGGCCGACGAGATTCGCCGGCTGGGCGTGCGCGCTAACGCCGACACGCCGGAGGACGCCGCCAAGGCGCGCGAGCTGGGCGCCGAAGGCATCGGCCTGTGCCGCACCGAGCACATGTTCTTCCAAGGGGACCGGATTACTGCCATGCGCGAGATGATTCTCGCGCAGACCGTAGAGGAGCGGCGAGCGGCCCTGGCCAAGCTGGAGCCGATGCAGCGCGAGGACTTTGTCGGCATCTTCAAGGCGATGGCCGGCTTCCCGGTCACCATCCGCACGCTCGACCCGCCACTGCACGAGTTCCTGCCGCGCAGCGATGAGGAGATCGAGGCCGTCGCCCGCGACCTCGGCGTCAGTCCCGACCTCATCCGGGCGAAGGTCGAAGCGCTGCACGAGGCCAACCCGATGCTCGGGCATCGCGGCTGCCGGCTCGGCATCACCGCACCGGAGATCACCGAGATGCAGGCACGGGCCATCTTCAGCGCGGCCCTGCATTGCGCGGCCGAGGGCATCGAGGTGCACCCGGAGATCATGATCCCACTGGTGGCCGATGTGCAGGAGCTACGCCGGCAGCGCGAGGTGATCGACCGCGTCGCGCGCGAGCTGTTCGCCGAGGCCGGCCGAGAGATTCCGTACTCGGTCGGGACGATGATCGAGCTACCGCGGGCAGCGCTCACCGCCGACGAGATCGCCCAGGAGGCCGAGTTCTTCAGTTTCGGCACCAACGATCTGACCCAGACCACCTTCGGGCTCAGCCGCGACGATTCCGGGCGTTTTCTGCCGTTCTACATCGAGCAGGGAATTTTCCCGGCCGACCCCTTCCAGACGCTCGACCGCAAGGGGGTCGGGCGGCTGATCGAGATCGCCCGCGACGGTGGCCGTTCGACCCGCCCGGATCTCAAGCTCGGCATCTGCGGCGAGCACGGCGGTGACCCGAAGAGCGTCTGGTTCTGCCACGAAGCCGGGCTGGACTACGTGAGCGCCTCGCCCTACCGGGTGCCGGTGGCCCGGCTGGCGGCCGCTCAGGCCGCACTGGGCAAGCGCGAGGGTGACGTTTGAGCG
>Ga0101941_1001438_pt1 | contig 17104 bp, 17 predicted proteins | sample DewCreD2012metaG_3_FD_75242 | JGI IMG/M metagenome (GOLD analysis project Ga0101941, IMG submission 75242) | Hot spring sediment bacterial and archeal communities from British Columbia, Canada, to study Microbial Dark Matter (Phase II) - Dewar... ...
TTGGGTTCGCCGATGGATTGTCCGTATGTGGTTCACGGCGAGCGTTTGAACGGGGTGCTGCGGGATCGTCTGAACTGTTTGACGCGCAAGACGCATGCGTTTGCGAAGCGGGTGTGTTTATAGGATGCGGCTGTGGTGTTGTGTGTGTTTGAGCGCAACTGGTTGCGTTCGCATTGGTGTTTGCGTGAGCGTGTGGATGGTCTTTCGGATGGGTGTCGTTATCGGCGTAGGGGTCCTGCGATGGCGATAGGTTTGACCGACCATATTTGGAGTTGGGAGGAGTTTCTGACCTATAGGCATTATCACTACCAGAAGGGGTGACTACCCAAGGCTGCCGACGCCCGGAATTTTGCCCTCCGCACGTTGGCAGAATCGGAACTCGGCGCGGGTGAACTCGAGGCACACGCGCCCCAGCCCGCGCGACTTGGCGTGCCCCAGCGCGACCAGCCCGTCGGCGATGTCCAGCAGCGCCGCGCCGAGCAAGCCCAGTTGCCCCACCGTGAAGTTGCGCAGCACAATCCGCCCCTCGAACCGCGCGTCGGTGACCACCTCGAGGTCGAACGGACCGACCGCCACTGCGCCTGTGATGCGGTCAATCGCGACGCCGAAGCGCGATTCGCGCAGCGGCTCGATTGCTGGATGCAGGTCGCTCATCTGCACGCGCGAGGCAATTTCTGTATTGCCGAACAGTTTACAGGCATAGCAGGACTTTTGATAGAGGTCGCCAGCTTTTTTCTCATCGTCCTTCAAATCCCTCGGGTTCAGGCACTTCTTCTTGGCTTCGACACCGCAGGCTTGCTGTTCATTGATGGTGCGCAGCAGTCGCTCGGCGTGCGCCCGCACGACCCCGCGCAGGCTGGAGCCAGGGATGTAGACCACCTCGCTGACCTCGCCGTTGGGTAGGCGTCGGCGCGTGCGCACGAACTGCATGTCGGGCAGCGCGGGGTCGATGCTCGCCTTCTGCCCCGACTTGATGAGCAGCGGCGTCTGCGGCATAATCGCTATCTCCAGCGAGAGTTCGTTATACAGTCGCCCGTGCATGGTTAGCCTCCCTGATTCGCTATCGAGTTGAATAACGCCTGCAGTTTCGCGTTGATCCACGCCTCATCGACGGATTGCACCTTGTTGTGCATAAGGTACTCCAGCAGCGAGTTGCGGTCTACCCATTCGTAGCGCATATTTTCGAGGGTGACAACGCCCAGCCCGCGCCCTTTGAACCCGCCGATTCGGATGTTGCCTCTCTCCAGCTCGCGGATGCCCAGCAGCAGCAGTTCCAGTTCGTGATCGTCCAAGTTCTCGGCGACGATTTCCAGCCTGAAGCGCACGCCTGCGGGCATCGCCTCGAAGTCGTACTTGTTGGCGACGCTCTCTTTCTCGCGATCGATGGCGACGCTGTCGCGCAGTTCAGGCTCCGCGCCGTCGGTAAGCCGCGGCAGGTCGGTAAAGCGCACGCGCGACGCCAGCCACGGGGAACCGAACACGCGCTCCACACGGCACGACTCGGTGAACACCGTCGACTCGTAGTCGTCGCGATTCGTTAACTGACGCCTGCGGGCTGGGGGGATTGCCCACTCGTCGGTGTTGGTGGGGTTCGATGCGCCTTTGCCGTTGCCCGCGCGTGCTTCAAACGCCCGCACAACGCGCTCGATGTGCGCCCGTACCGCCCCACGCAGGCTGGAGCCAGGAATGAACGGGTGTCCGTTGGCGTCCTTGATGACGGGGAGGTCGGTGGCGGTGGGCATCGCGCTCTCCGCGCTCATCCCCACGCGCACGCCCGTGACAGTGACCAGCTCGCCCGTGATGCGCAGGCGGTTTTCGAAGGTGTCCCACATCATTGCGAATCCTCCTTCTGCCCTTTCAGGTACTCCCGCGCGATGTAGGCGCGCCTCAAAAAGCCCAAGAAGTGGGTGATGTTCTCCACATCAGACGCACAAGAGGGTCGCCTGACCTCGTCAATGACTCGTTCTCCGAAGGTTTTTCGCGAGCCTTTCTGGGTTATCCAAAACCTCTTGTTTTCGTTGCGCTCGTTCCTCTCGCGCGCCATCTGATACCGCAGCCAGTTGCAGAACACCTCTACAGATTTAGACTGCACGATGACATCAATCGCGTTGGATAGCTGCGTATTTCCAGTTGTATCCTTGCCACTTGCGGAGCCTGAGAAGTACTCCAGCACAATCGCCTCCGCTTGGCGCACCAGCTTGTCAATTGTGATAGTGTCTCGTTTCATTGCGCACCTCCTGCGTTGGATTATGTGAACGGCGTAATGTCTGTGTCCAGATGATAGCGGCAGCAGATAGCGAACTGCCCGTAGCCTTCGGCGACGCGCTCGCCGACGCCATACAGGGCAAGTTGCTGCAGCCAGCTCTGCAAAGCCGCTCGGTCGCTTTCGGCGTACTCGTAGGTGAAGACGCTGCCCGGCGCAAACGCCTGCTGCACGGGCTTGGGCATGCCCCACGCGCCTGACCAGCCGCTGACGGAGATGCGCTCGATGCGGGTCGCTTCGGGGATTGGCAGCACCGAGTCGGGCAGGTCGGGCAGGTACTCGCGCAGCAGATCGGGCGTGAGCGTCGGCGCGGGCGCGCCGCAGGCATCGTGAACCAGCACGGGCGTGCGCGCCAGCAGGGTGAACACAGGCTTGCCCGCGCGTTGGGCGAACGCCTCAAGGTCTACTTGCGGTGTGGGCGCAGGGGCGTCTACGGTCTCCAGCACGACTGCGCCGAAGCCGCGCGTGCGCGCCGAGCCGATGCGCATCTGCACGCGCCCGTCCCGCCAGCGCAGCGCGTTCGGAATCGTATCGAACGCCGCCGCGCACCCCTCGCTGGGGAAGCTAACGACGCCCTGAAACGCTGTCGGTTCGCCTTTACTGTCGGTGGGGTCAATCGCCTCCAGCGTGTAGAGGACGCCCGTCTCGGCAGCCTCCAGTTTGCGGTTCAGCCCCACGCGCACGAAGGCGCGCAGTTGGGGCATCTTCGCCTTGCGCCACTTGCCGTCTTCGCACACCAGCCAGTCGCGCCCGCGCTCCAGACGGTCGCCCGTGTTGGGGCACTCCATCGGATAGTCCTCGCCGCGCAGCAGGGCGAACAGCGTGTCGTAGAGGTACTCGTTGCGCTGCTTGTTGAACAGCGCGGTGGCAGGCGCGGGGATCCACTCCAGCGTCTTAAAGGGCATCAGGAACCCGAACCGTGCGCCGTCTTTGCCGAAGCAAGCGTCGAAGGCGTCCGCCAGCGCGGGGTCGTTGCCGAGCGCGCGTCGGCTGGAGGCGTGCCCGCCGAGATGCTCGCGCACGGCTTGCGCCAACGCCCCGCGCAGCGCGCCGCCAGGGATGTACGCCAGACTCGCGCGCACATTGCTGCGCGAGGTCATCCACTCGCCGACCGCGATGGGCGACTGCGCCGTCAGTTGCACCACAACCTGTTTCATCGGCGCACCTCCTGCAGGTGGGTGAGCATCTGGGCGGGGTCAACTGCCGCCCACGCGCCGTTTTTGCGGATGTGGAGCGCAGTGGGCTTAACCTCGGCGCGTCCCAGCCCGCGCGCCTTTTGCCCGCCGAAGTGGGTGATGAGCTTCAGCGCGCCCAGCAGCAGGGCAATCTCCGTCTCGGTCGCCCAGCCGCGAATCTGCCCGCGAAAGCGGTTCGACTGTGCGGGCGCCGCCTCGTAGAAAAATACCAATTGCGCGTTCAGAGTTCATGAATTACCCCCCTTAGGTTCCCCCCGCTTCGCGAGGGGAACCGAGAAGCGGGGCAGGTTCCGCCGCTTCGGGAGGGGAACCAAGTCGCGCGCCTGTTCGGTTCCCCCTGCAGGCAGGGGGAACCTGAAGGAGGGGGTTCTCGTCCATTCGTGCTTTTATGAACTTCGGCTCGGTGATTGGTAAAAGAGCCGTCCCTCCGCCACAGTGTTCAGCTTGCGATTGACGCCGATTCCGAGGCGCGTGGTGGGTTCTGTGCGTGTGTCGGGCGCAAGGTCGGTGAACTCCACGCGCCCTTGCTGCATGGGCGAGCCGAACAGCAGGCACACGGGGCACAGGTTGTCGGGGTCGTTGCACATCGTGGCGGGGTTGGGCGGTTTGCAGCCCTTGAGGTCGTCGCCCAGCGCACGGAGCAGCCGCTCGTAGTGCGCCCGCGTGCGCCCCTTGAACGAGGTCGCAGGAATCCGCGCGCGCCCCTGCGCGTCCCGCTCGATGCAGCGGTCAATCAGCGCCACCGTGCGCCCCACACCCGCTACATGCAAATCGCTCAGTAGCGTTGCCTCCACTTCCAACTCGAACGGATAGAGCATAATCGCCTCCTAACGCAGACTCTTCGTGATTTCCAGCAGGTCTAATATCAATCGCGCGTTCAGAGTTCACAAATTCCTGCGCGTGTAGAATCCCCCCACTCCCTGCCCTCTCCCCCCTTGATAAGGGGGGAGAGGGTCGGGGTGAGGGGGGATTCGAAACCGACGAATTTACGAACTCTGGCTGTGCAGCTGGTATAACATCGGCGCGAAGTACCGCTGCGTAGCCGTGTCGTGATCGACGGTGATACGCCTCAGTGAGCGGATTGGGAACAGCGGCGCGCGCGTGCCCTGCCCATCTGACGCCTGCAGGCTCATAATCTGCTGGAAGAATGCCCTGCGGTCGTCGGAACTTTGTGCGCGCGCCTGCTGATAGGCAAAGTGCAGCAGCGCGGCGGACATCGGCTGGCGCACGAACGCCTCCGCCAGTCGCTGCAGGCTGCCAAGCTGGTCGTTCGCGATAATCTCGCAGGCGCACTTCAGGAAGGCATCCAGCTCGCACGCCGTGAGCGGCTGCATTGTGAGGTACACGGGCGTGGTCGCGTCGCTCTCTTTGCCCAGCTGCGCCTGCTTGCAGTAGTGCGGCACAGATGGTCGTTGTGGTCGCCAGGGATTTGGTCGGCGTTGGTGGTATACAGGAAGGCGATTGCGCCGCGCTTTGCGCCTTGACGCCGCGCTTGGCGAACTTGAGCAGGCGGCGCTCCGTGAAATCCACCACGCGGTACACGGGCGCCTTCTCGTCGCTGATTAGGCAGCCGACGTCGAAGCAGATGGGAGTCTCGCCGACGATGCAGTCCGCTATGTTGCCCTTCTCGAACTCCATGTCGGTCAGGCGCACGAACTGCTCGCAGAAGCGCATCGCCAGTCGGCTCCACACGAACAGGCTGAAGTCGTCCCCGCCGATGACCAGCACTTCGAAGGGCATGCGCTGAAGCTGTGTCTGGTCGCGCATGGCGTCGTGCATGCTGCGGCTGACGGCGAGCGCGACGGCGGCTCGGACGGTCAGCTCCGCACGGCGCGTCCACTGCAAACTGAGCGCCAGCGAGTTGAGGTTTTTGGTGATTTGCCCGAAGTTGCTGCCGTCGCCGTAGATAAACGCGACCTGCTTTTTCTGCTCCGACTCGCCCGTGTCGGGAACCAGCTCGTTCAGCCCGCCTGCGAAGGGGTTTTTATCCTTCTGGAGAAGCTCTCCCCAGTTCGAAACGCCTGCTGCCCTCAGGAGTTTCTCGCCCTCCCTGCGTCGCTCGTCAGCGTCGCCTTTTTCGCGTTTGGCGTCGCACGCGGGGCAGATGGGCAGCAGGTCGCCGTTGGGTGAGCGCGTGAACTCTGTCGCCGCGCGCTTTCGGCAGTAGGCGCAGCGCGTTTCGAACGGCAGGCACTCCCATGGGGGAAGCTCGGCGTGGTAGCGGTCGGCGTCAAGTGCCTTGAGCAGGCGTGTCATGCACGCCCCATACTGCTGGAGGTAGTCCTTCAGGGCGACTTCGGCGGCAGCGGCGGCGCAGAAGCCGACCTGCGTCGCCTTGTAGAAGCGTCGCTTGAGCCGCTGCGTCCAGTCGTCAGGCGCGGGCGCGAGGAAGATGAGCGTCGCAGCGACCTGCTGCAGGATGCACTCTCGCCCGACGGCGTCGGCAACCTCCTTCGCCGCTTCGTGAACCACATCGTAGTCGAGGATCAGCGACGCGCCGCGGATTTCGGGCAGTCCAGGCGTCTCGAACACATACTGCTTGATGCGCTGCGCCGCCAGCCCGACGAGGCACAGCGTGTAGCCCTCCAGCGACGACTCGGCTTGCCCACGGTGGATGGCGTCGAGCATCGCCTGGTGCGGGCGCAGGGCGTCGGGGCAGTCGGCGGTCTCGCCCTTGAGGTACTGCGCCAGCGCGGTCGCCAGCGGCATCCCCTGCAGCGCGTTGCGCACGGCGGGCAGGTCAATCAGTTCGTGCAGCAGCGCGCCCAGCCGCGCCTCGTGCAGCACCTCGTCGCTCACCCCTGCACGGCGCAAGCACACATTCAGCAGCGCGGCGGTCGCCAAGTGGTGGTCTGACGCGAGCAGGTAGGGGTTCTCTGTATCGGGCTGCGTCTCGGCAGGCAGGATAGGCGGGAAGTGCAATCCGTCCAGAAACCCCGTGCGCCACTGGGCAGGGTTGGGCAACTTGAGCGTCCCAGCCCCCGCGTCGTAGCCAAGCGACTTGCCCTGCGTGAACCGTTCGCTGAGCGTCTCATCCTTCGACTTCACGCACTGCTCAGACGAATCTTCCGCTCCTTCCGCTATGAACTGCCTGCCAAACCGCAGCGGGAAGACACGCTCGTAGTAGCACGCCTGCCAGCACTTGGCGACGGCGTTCGCCATAGCCTGCGGCGTATTTTGGTCGCGCAGCGTCTCGGCAATCGCCTGCGCCACAGTGTCGCGAACCGTGCCGAGTTGCTCGTCGCTGAGCGAATACCTCTGCCCCGTAAACCGATCCAGCCATGTCGCCATATCAAGCCTCCCTTTGCGCCCGATGAGGGTGGGACGCTTTTCAGATTCGTTGCGAGTGGCAGTATTCCTGCCAGTTTGCTGTGCAATTTGGGGGGGGAATTCGGGGCATTTGCGGGTACACTCGACGCCGATGGCTGTTCCAGTGGTAATCCGTGCGGTGGCGCAGGCGGATTTGCCCACCTTGCTGCAGTTGATTCGCCAGTTGGCGGCGTATGAGCGTCGGCTGGAGCAGGTGGTCGCCACAGAAGCCGACTTGGAACGTGCGCTGTTGGAGCCGTCGTCCGTCGCCGAAGCGGTAGTGGCGTGGCAAGGCGCGCAGGCGGTCGGCTACGCGGTGTATTACCCTGTGTTCTCCACCTTTCGCGGGCGCGCCGCGCTGTACCTGGAGGACATCTTCGTCGTGCCCGATGTGCGCGGGCAAGGCGTTGGCTACGCGCTGATGCGCCACTTGGCGCAGGTCGCCCAGCAGCGCGGCTACGACCGCATCGAGTGGAGCGTGCTGGACTGGAACGCGCCCGCGCTGGCGTTCTACCGTAAGTTGGGCGCGGTTCCCAAAGAGACGGGCTGGGTCGGCTATATGCTAACAGGCGAACCGTTGGAGACGTTGGCGAATGGATGCGCAGGCGATTGAACGGCTGTTGGACGAGTTAGCCGAGCGGGTAGACACACGCTTCGCGGGCGTGCAGGGCGACTACCGAGCACTGATTGTGGTCAACCCGACGGACGCGCCCTACACGGGCGTCGCCGTGCTGCATGTGGACATGCCGCTGAAGGCGGGTTCCGAGCCGCGCCCAGCGGCGGTGTGGACGCTCGACGGCGTGCGCGTGCCCTGTCAGATCCTGCACAGCCGCTTGGAGCCTGTCGCCGAGTGGCGCCTGCCCGACGGAACCGTGCGTCCGTTGCCCGACGGCAGCCGTCGCTGGCGGTTCGACTTGGCGTTCTGGGTGGACGCCCTGCCCCCGCGCAGTTATCGCGTCTACCGCTCCGCCTGGAGCGCGGACGAGCTGCCCCTGCCCGCCCTGCCCGCCGCCGAGCCGCCTGTGCGCGTGCGCGAAGCCATCCCCCACACAGGCGAACTGGAGAAGGAGGGGCGATTGGGCTGACAGTGCAGCGAGCGTTTTTCGGCGCGTCTGCACGGTCGGGACGAATCGATGTATAATAGAGGCTATGAGAAGGTTTGCGTTGCTGTTGGTGTGTTTGACGATCGGGCAGGCTGTTGCGCAGTATGGTTTGCGCGGGCGCGTTGAGGTTCCCGCGCTGGAGTACGCGCCTGGTCAGGTCGTGGTGATGTTTCGGGAGGGCGTCGCGCCGATGCAGCGGGCGTGGCTGCGTCAGGCGGCGGGCGCACAGCTGGTCGAGCGCGGCAGGTACGCCGACTACGAACTGTGGCAGTTCAGCCCCTATGCCGATATGCGCCAGGTGGCGGCGCGGCTGATGCGCTCGGGCTGGTTCGCGGCTGCCGAGCCGAACTGGCGGATTGAGCTTGCCAACGACTGGATTCCGAATGACCCCTTCTATCCCCAGCAGCCTGCGCTGCCCGTGATTGGCGCGCCGCAGGCGTGGGCGCTCTGGCGCGGCGATGACCGATTCATCATGGCGATTGTGGACACGGGCGCGCGGTTAGACCACCTTGACCTGCAGCCGCGCCTGCTGGCGGGCTACGACTTCGGCAACGACGATAACGACCCCAACGACCCCCACGGACATGGAACTTATGTAACTGGGATCGCGGGCGCGGTTACTAATAACGCGCGGGGGGTCGCCTCCGTTGCGCCGAACGGTAGAATCTTGCCCGTAAAGGTGTTCACGGATGCGGGACAGGGCTACCTGAACGATATGATTGACGGGATTGGCTACGCTGTCGTACAGGGTGCACACGCGATAAACCTCAGCGTAGGCAACGCCAGCAATCCAGACAATGTATGGAGTGTCGTTGAGACCGCGCTCAATCAAGCATGGAACTCGGGCGTCGTGATTGTCGCGGCGGCGGGGAATACGAACAATACAACCCCCTTCTACCCCGCGTGGTATCCCGTGTGTATCGCGGTCGCGGCGTGCAATTTGGATGGCACGCGGTCGAGCGTTTCCACGCATGGTGCCTGGGTGGATGTCGCCGCGCCGAGTGGGGATGTTTACTCAACGACTCGTGGCAGCGATAACAGCTATAGTCGCAACACAGGAGGTTTCACCTCTTACGCCGCGCCGTTTGTGACGGCGCAGGCGGCGATGCTCTACGCGCTGGTCGCCGACGGACCAGCCGACCGCTCACGGGCGCGGGCGCAAGCCGTGCGCGAACTCATCGAGACGACGGCGACCGCTGTGCCCGGCAACTATGTCGCGCACGGGATGATTAACCTGCAGGCGTCGGTGCAGAAAGCGCTCACTGTGCCCGTGCGCGGGCGCGTGCAGATTCAGGGCTACGCGGGCAGCTACAACGGACGCACGGTGGAGGTCGTGCTGCGTCCTGTAGGCGGCGGTAGCCCGCTCGCAACCGCTTCAGGGACGCTCAACAGCACGCGCGACTTCGAAGTGAGCTTCTTCAACTACCTCGGCTACTACGACCTCGCAGTGCGGGCGCAGGGCACGCTGCTCAAGCGTGTGTCCAACGCGCGGATGCGCTACCCCGGCGTGTCGGGGCTGAACCTGACGCTGATTCCAGGCGATGTGAACGGCGATAATGTGATCGACGACGCGGACTTGCTGCAGGTGCTATTCGCCTTCGGCGCGAACAACCCCTCGGTAGACCTGAACGGGGACGGCGTTGTGGACGACGCCGACCTGCTGCTGGTGCTGTTCAACTTCGGGACTCAGGGCGAATGAGTCGCACAGGGCTGGGGCGCGCGGGCGAGGCGCATGCGGCGCGGTTTCTGGAGGCGCAGGGCTATGTGCTGCTCGCACGCAACTGGCGCATCCGCGAGGGCGAGCTGGACATCGTGGCGCGTGAAGGCGATACGCTCGCCTTCGTGGAGGTCAAGTCGTTGCGCACGCGCGTATACGGCGCGGGCGAGGAGCGCGTCGACGCCCGCAAACGGCAACGGCTCGCGCTGCTCGCCGAGCGGTTCCTCGCCGCGCACCCCGACCTCGCCTACCGCCAGTGCCGCTTCGATGTGGTCGTCATCGACTACACGCACCGCCCCGCGCAGATACGACTCTATCGGAACGCATTTGACCTTAACGGGTAGGCTGTGGCGCGAATACTAAACTCAGCTTGAGTTCACTGTGTGCGGGGGCACCCACTTTCTGCCCTCACCCCCAGCCCCTCTCCCACGCGGTGGGAGAGGGGTGTAGGGGCGCACGGCGGTGCGCCCTGCAGCGCGTTCCCCCTCGCCCGCTGGCGGGAGAGGGGGACAAAGGGGGTGAGGGCAAAAAGGCGCGCCTGCCCGTTCACGCTTGTGCGGGGAAATCGCCCCTGCCGCAGCGACTCCGTGCCGAACCGATGTACCCTTATCAGCCCACTCCCCCGCGCAAAGCGAATCTTTGCACGAATTGCCCCCTGAAATTCAGAAATTCTGAGTTTTAGGGCGGTCAGGACTTGACTTTTTTGATTCCGATGGGGTATCATGCGTAGCGCTATGAAAACGCCGTATGCCCAACCGACGCGCTGCCCAATCTGCAGCGGAAAACTGATGGTGACGCAGGTCGCCTGCGAGGAGTGTGGCGTGACGATTCAGGGACACTTCACGCCGAATCGCTTCGCCTTGCTCGACGAGGAGCAGCTGCAGTTTCTGGAGGTGTTTCTGCGCAATCGGGGCATGCTGGCGGGCGTCGAGCGCGAACTGGGGATAAGCTACCCCACGGCGCGCAACAAACTGGACGCGCTGCTGCTGGCGCTTGGGTTGACCCCCGCAACGACGCAGGACTTGAACGGGCATCTCGCCGAGCAACGACGCCAAATCTTGGACATGCTGGAGCAAGGGGCAATCACCGCCGAAGAGGCGGCGCGCAAACTGCGTACCCTACGCTGAAGGAGGAGGTACATACAGATGACCGAACGACAACAGACGCTGCTTCGGATCCTGAACCTGATGCAGCAAGGCACCGTGACGCCCGAAGAGGCGGCGGATTTGATTGACGCGCTGTACGAAGTCGCGCCGTCCGCGGCGCAGCCCGAAAGCGAGACGAAACAAGCCAACGGCAACGGCAGCGCGAACCCTGCGCGTGGGCTGTTCGACCAAATCCTGCGCACCGTCGAAGAGACCGTGCGCGCCACAGGGCAAGCCGTGCGCAGCGTCAACTGGCAACAAATCGGGCAAAGCGTGCGCGAGCAGACCCAACGCGGACTCGACGAACTGCGCAAAACGCTCGACGAACTGGAAAAAGGCGACTGGTCCTTGGGACGGTGGGGCAAGTACGAGACCGACTTGCAGCAGACGATGGACTTCGCGATTGATGGGGGGCAATCGCTGTCCATCGACCTCCCCGCAGGCGACATCCATATCACGGGCGGTTTCGACGGGGGACGGGTCGAAGCCGACATCCGCCTGCGGGGAGCTTCCCAGCAGAGCGTGGAAGAAGCCAAGCAGCGCTATAGCCTGACCATCGAGCAGACCGACGCGGGCGTGCGCATCACCGCGCCTGAGCTGGACGGCGACCTACGCCAGAAGGTGAACCTTCGCCTGCGCCTGCCGCGCCAAGTGAACCTGCGCGTGCGCCTGGAACACAAGGGCGACCTCGAAGTCGAAAAGCTCGACGGCTCGATTGACCTGCGCACCCCGCACGGCGACATCGCCTTGCGCCACATTCGCGGCAGCGCGACGCTGGAGACCGTCAACGGCGACATCCACATCCACGACCTGCAAGGCGAGCGCGTCGCGATTACCGCCGTCAACGGCGACGCGCACCTGCGCGACCTGCAGGCGGACGCCGTGCGCCTGCAACTCACCAACGGCGATATTGAAACCGAGCGCGGCGTTGCCCGTAATTTTACTGTGGAGACCGTGCGCGGCGATATTCGCTTAGACCTGACGACGCCCGTGCAGGGCGAAGTGCGCCTGACCACCGTGAAAGGCGACATCTCGGTGGAAGTGCCCGACGGCAACGACTGCCGCGTGCAGATGCACACGGTGTCGGGCGACATCGAGTGCGGGCTGGAGTGCCGCGCGGTCGACTCAGGACGCGGCTACTACACAGGCGTTGCTGGCGACGGTACGGGAACCCTCGCGCTGGAGACCGTTCATGGGGATGTGCGCGTCGCGCTGCGAGCGCACGAGACGGCTTGAGCCAGCAACTCAAGGTGAGACCAATCGCCCCCGCGCTGCGGGGGCTTTTTTTCGGGTATCCTACACCGCATGGAAGCGTTCGTTGCCGCGCTGACGGTTTTCGTGCTGGCGATATTCTTGGGCTTCGAGGTGATTACGAAAGTGCCCCCGACCCTACACACGCCGCTGATGTCGGGCTCGAACGCGATTTCGGGCATCACGATACTGGGCGCGATTCTGTCGGCGGGCGCGCAGCATACTACGCTGAGCGCGGTGCTGGGCACGCTGGCGGTCGTGCTGGCGACCATCAATGTGGTGGGCGGGTTTCTGGTCACTAACCGCATGCTGCAGATGTTCAAACCAAGCCGCCGCGAACTGCCCGACCGTCAGGTAAAATAATACGGGAGGCGCAACGATGCGAATCGAACTGCTGTATTACCCAGAGTGCCCGTCGCACGAGCGCGCGCTGGAGCTGCTGCGCGACGCGCTTGCGTTGGAGGGCATCGACGCGCCCATCGAGGTGATTCGCATCGACACGCAGCAGCAGGCGGAGCAGTATCGGTTCGTCGGGTCGCCCACAATCCGCATCGACGGGCGCGAGGTGCAGCCGCAACCGCACCTGCCCTACCGCCTCACCTGCCGCGCGTTCCTGCATGAGGACGGGCGACTCTCGCCCCTGCCCTCGCTGGCGACGCTGCGCGCCGCCCTGCGCAACACACACCCTGAAGGAGGTGACGAGGATGGAAATCGGTCAATCGGCATATGACTTCGAGTTGCCTGGCGTCGACGGCAAGACCTACTCGCTCAAGGACTTCGCCGACAAGCCTGTGCTGGTGCTGTTTTTCTGGTGCAACCACTGCCCCTATGTCAAGGCGTATGAAGACCGCGTAATCCAACTCGCGAACGAGTTCAAAGACCGTGTGGCGTTTGTGGCGATTAACTCGAACGACCCGACCCAGTATCCCGAAGACAGCTTCGAGAACATGCAGCGCATCGCCCAAGAGAAAAACTACCCGTTCCCGTACCTGTTCGACGAGACTCAGGCGGTCGCGCGCGCCTACAAAGCTTCGCGCACGCCTGAGTTTTTCGTGTTCGACGAAGAGCGCGATCTGAAGTATCACGGGCGGTTTGACGACAACTGGGAGCATCCAAACCAGGTGCGTCACGAGTATGTGCGGGACGCGATTCGCAGCCTGCTGGAGAACGACATCCCGCATGTCTCCCATGTGCCGCCCATCGGCTGCACGATTAAGTGGAAGCACTAAGCTACGGGCTGCGGATACAACCTGTCCGCAGCCCACTGTAGAGACAGTGAATGGCGATCGAGAGTACCTTCAAGCCCTGCTAATACCAATCGCTTGTCAAAGTTTACAAAAACAAGTGAGACCGAAGACCCCCTCCTTAAGGTTCCCCCTGCACGCAGGGGGAACCGCTTGGGCGCGCGGCTCGGTTCCCCTCGCGAAGCGAGGGGGAACCTGAAGGAGGGGGGCACTTGATGAACCCTATTCGTGAAATGGTTATGCCCCCTGCGGGTATAATACCCCGCGATGGCAAAAATCGAGCTGGTCAACCGCAAGTTCCCCGACTGGTTGAAGGTGCGCCTGCCCAAGCCAGAGAAGGTGCAGCAAGTCGAACAGATGATGCGCGACGCCCGCTTGCACACCGTCTGCGAGAGCGCACGCTGCCCGAACCTGCCCGAATGCTGGTCGAAAGGCTCGGCGACCTTTATGATTTTGGGCGATATCTGCACGCGCCACTGCGGGTTCTGCGCTATCAAGACGGGCAAGCCGCTGGCGTTAGACCCCCAAGAGCCGCAACGCTTGGCAGACGCTGCCCAGCGCATGGGACTCAAACACATCGTGGTCACCTCCGTCGCGCGGGACGACCTGCCCGACGAAGGCGCAGGGCAGTTCGCCGCGACCATCCGCGCCCTGCACGCGACCATCCCCAACGCGATTGTCGAAGTGCTGACCCCCGACTTCAAGGCGAAAAGTTGGTGCATCCGCCGCGTGGTGGACGCCGAGCCAGAGATTTTCAACCACAACATCGAGACCGTCGCCCGCCTGCACGCCATCGTGCGCCCGCAAGCGCGCTATGACCGCTCGCTCAAAGTGCTGGAGATGGTCAAGCAGATGAACCCCGCGATTTACACCAAGTCGGGCATCATGCTGGGGCTGGGCGAGACGCGCGAGGAGGTGCTGCAGACCATGCGCGATCTGCGCAGCGTCGGCGTTGATGCGCTCACCATCGGGCAGTACCTGCGCCCGACCCAACGCCATTTGCCCGTGCAGGAGTATATTCATCCTGACCAGTTCGAGGAGTATCGCGTTTTGGGGGAGGCAATGGGCTTCCTGTTCGTCGCGTCGGGACCGTTCATTCGCAGTTCGTATAATGCGATAGCGTTCTCGCAGCGGGTGATGGCAGAGAGGCTCGCGAAAGTCGGTGCGGCAGAGAGCGCGTAGCCTGCTCTGGCGCGCAGGGCAGTGGCTGCTGATTGCGCTGCCCGTCGCGCTGCTGGGGCTGGCGGGGGCGATGTATCTGTGGCAGGTGAAGCTGGCGGTCGAGGAGAGCCTGCCGCCCGCGGTGCGCGACTACGCCCGCCGCCAAGCCCAGCTCGATGTGCAGGTCGAGCGCGTTAGCCTGGGCTGGAACCGCATCTTGCTGACCTATCCCGAGGTGCGCACGCTATCGGGCGAGCGGCTGCTGCGCGCCCGCTATCTGGAGGTACGCCTGCCCGCCGACGGCGCGCCGCTCACAATCGAGTTAGACCGCCCCGAAGTGTGGCTGCAGCGGGATCGGCGAGGCGTGTGGAACATCGACCCGCTGCTGCGCCAGCCGCGCCCGCCTGAACCGACGCCGTTCACCTTCCGCGTGCGTGCGCAGGGGGGGACACTCTACTTCGACGACTTGCTGCCCGACGCGCCTGTGCGGGCAACCTTGTGGGCGCACGAGTTCACCCTGAGCCAGCCGCGCATCGGGCAGGCGATTACCCTGCGGGGCGTCAGCGACGCGCTGGGCGAGGTGCAGGCGCGCGCGCTTTCCGACGGCAAGCGGTGGCTGATTGAAATCGACGCGGCGCAGGTGCAAGGGGCGCGCTTCAAGCCCTACCTGCCGCGCACCGAGTTCGACCTCGCGCAGGCGACGGGGCAAGTGTCGGCGCAAATCGTGTACGCGCCCGACCAGCCGCTGCAGGTACAGGGCACGGCGCAAGGCGTCGCGCAGGGGGCGACCTATCGGCGCAGACCGCTGCCGTGGCGCGAGGCGGCATTCGCGCTAGCGTTCACCGAGTCGCACATCGGCGGCGTCGTGAATACGCGCGACGGTAGCCTGCGCGTGCAGGGCGTCGTGGACTGGTCGGGGCGCGCGGTGCAGGTGGACGCGCGGGCGCAAGCCGTCGGCGAGGACGCCGCCGTGCTGTGGCGACTGCTACGCGACGACCCGCCGAGGGTGCAGGGACGCTATCAGGCGCAACTGCGTGTGCAAGGCGCGCTGGACGACCTGCAAGCGCAGGGAACAGTCGCCCTTGCGCAGGTGCGCACCCCGCAGGGCGACTTGCGCAACCTCCGCAGCCCTGTCGCCTTCGCGGGGGGGCAACTGCTGCTGCCCGCGCTGTCTGCCGAGTACGCAAGGCGCACTGTGCAGGGCAAACTATGGCTGGACACGCGCCCCGACACGCCCGAACTGCGCCTGTACGCGCGGGTGAACCGCCTGCCCTTGCAGCGCGTGCCCGCCCTACGCGAGGCGCAACTCGGCGGCGAGGCGGATGTCGCGCTGCTTGCCTACGGACGCCTCGACGCGCCGACAGTGGAGGCGAACCTACGGATGGACGCGCTGCGCTACGCGAATCAGCGCGTCGGCGGGCTGCGCGCACGGGTGCAGTACGCCGACGGCGCGCTGACCGTCCCGCTGGCGACGCTGCAGGGCGCGCTCGGCGCAGTGTACCTGTCGGGCGAAGTGCGCGACCTTGCAAGCGACGACCCGCGCTTCGACCTCAGCATAGACGCCAGCGAGGTTGACCTGAACCTGCTGGCGCAACTGCTGGGCGACGCGAACGGGGCGGACGAATCGCTGCGACTGGACGGCGTCGGCTACCTCACAGCGCGGGTGCGCGGCAGCCTCCAATCGCCCGAAGCCGTCGCCGAAGCGGTCGTCTTCGATGGGCGCGTGGGCGACCTCGGCGCGGAAATCGCCGTCGTAAACCTGAACCTCGTGGAGCGCGAACTGCGGATTACGCAAGCGCAGATCCTGCGCCGCGCGGCGCAGTTGGTCGCGTCGGGCGCAGTGCAGCTGCCCGAAACACCCGACCAGCCCCCGCGCTTCCAACTCGCGGGCGACCTATACGAGTTCGACTTGGCGAGCATCCCCGACTGGTTGCGCCGCGAACTGCCGTTAGCGGGGCTGGCATCGGGCAGGTTCGAGGCGCAGGGCGAGCCGCAGGCGTGGCAACTCCGCGCGAGCCTGTACGCCGAGAGCTTGCAATACGACCAGACCGTCGTGCGCGACAACACGGCGCAGGTCATCGTGCAGGCGCAAAACGGCGCGTTGCAGGTCGATGTGGTCTCGGCGCAGGCGCGGGTGGGCGACGGCGCGCTGCTTGCCCGCGGGCAGTGGCGCAGCGACGGGCAGTTCGAGGCGCAGTGGCTTCTGGAGAACGCCGCGCTGGACGCGCTTGCGCCCTACCTGCCTGTGGAGTACCGCCTCACGGGACAGGCGACTGTGCAGGGCGAGGCGTCGGGTACACCCGACGCGCCGAATGTGCGCGTGCAACTGCAAGGCAGCCAAATCGCCCTCAACGGCGCACTGCTGGGCGATGTGGAGGGGTGGGCAGCGTTCGAGTATAGCCTGTCGCCGAAACGACCTGCGCCTGCGGTTGAAGACCCCCTCCTTAAGGTTCCCCCTGTAAACAGGGGGAACCGAGCAGATGCGTGGCTTGGTTCCCCTCACGAAGCGGGGGCAACCTCAGAGAGCGCACTTCTCGGTTCCCCTCACGAAGCGGGGGCAACCTCAGAGAGCGCACTTCTCGGTTCCCCTCGCGAAGCGGGGCAACGCAAGCCCCGCCTCGGTTCCCCTCGCGAAGCGGGGGGAACCTTAAGGAGGGGGGCAGCTACAAACTCTGACCGCGCGATTGGTGTAAACACGGGGAACCGAGCAGATGC
>Ga0101941_1001443_pt1 | contig 17032 bp, 10 predicted proteins | sample DewCreD2012metaG_3_FD_75242 | JGI IMG/M metagenome (GOLD analysis project Ga0101941, IMG submission 75242) | Hot spring sediment bacterial and archeal communities from British Columbia, Canada, to study Microbial Dark Matter (Phase II) - Dewar... ...
AACCTATTTAAAGCGTGGATACGCAAATGTTTCAATCCCTTATAGGTAGGCTCGTAACCAGGATTTCGGAGAGCCGCTATTACGAATTAAATTTTCGTTTCAATCCCTTATAGGTAGGCTCGTAACCTTCGCCGGGGAGGAATCGTGGTCGTGGGAAGAGGACAGGGTTTCAATCCCTTATAGGTAGGCTCGTAATTGTCCGAGCCGCTCATGCGGCGCTGCCGCCGGGAATACCTGTTTCAATCCCTTATAGGTAGGCTCGTAATGACATCAGAGCGACTGAAGTCGAGAGTTTCAATCCCTTCTAGGTAGGCTCGTAACCTTCGCCGCATCCACCCTGTAGTAGCCGTATTCCGTGTTTCAATCCCTTATAGGTAGGCTCGTAACGAGAATAGCGCGACTCGGACTCTGAAATGCATGCTACGTTTCAATCCCTTATAGGTAGGCTCGTAATGGCAGGTGTAAACCGTTGAACAATTTCTCTACCTGTTGTTTCAATCCCTTATAGGTAGGCTCGTAATCGTCCCGAATAAAGAGACGGCTGCCTGTGAAGCGCGAGTTTCAATCCCTTATAGGTAGGCTCGTAATGAAGGCGATGCTGGACAAAATGAACAAGGCGCAGCAGAGTTTCAATCCCTTATAGGTAGGCTCGTAATTAGTTGGCATCAAAACGCAAACCGACAAGATGAACTTCACGTTTCAATCCCTTATAGGTAGGCTCGTAATGTATCCCCCTGGACAAGGGCAACCCTGTCTTGTCGCCGTTTCAATCCCTTATAGGTAGGCTCGTAATCTGGTATGGATGTGCATGAAATATATCATCTCGCCGGTTTCAATCCCTTATAGGTAGGCTCGTAATGTGGAAGGTGGACTAAACACCATTATCAAGTCTGATAGTTTCAATCCCTTATAGGTAGGCTCGTAATCGACACGTGCAACATCCTCTCCTCGCTTTTCCAGCTGTTTCAATCCCTTATAGGTAGGCTCGTAATGAACAGTTTTTGTCGTTTTGGTGTAAAATTATGCAGATTGTCAAGGAACGCCTGTTGGAAACCACCCTGCTTTGCCTCCATTCTACCATACCCCCCCGCAAAAATGCAAGCCTTTTGCGCGAAAAGTGGGGAAAAATTTTTGGTTAGCTACGCAAAAAGAGTCGTCGGTCCCCTTCGTGGAGATACCGAATCGGCGACCGACGACTCCTTCGCGACAATAAAGATTCTGCAAAGATTCTGCCTCACACCAACCACTCGGGTTCGCCCTTCTTTACCCCCATCTGCTCCCGCCGCACGTCCTCCGCGGAGCGCAGGGTATAAAACAGCACGCTGTCCTCCTGTTCGTCAATCACCTTGCCCACATCGCGCTTCAGGCGGGCAAACTGTGCCGGGGTCAACTCGCCTTCCAGCACCGAGTTCTGTATCCACGTGAGATACCGCCTGCCGATTTTCAGCACCCTCGTTACGCGGTTGACGTTCACATCGTATACCATGATGATATACATACGCAAACCTCCCTTGTTTAGCGCATCCCTTCCCTGCGGAGGAAAGGGGCGTTCGGCACACGGTTCCTCTCTCCGCGCAGGAGAGGGGATGGGGATGAGGTCTACCAGTACGCCCGAAACGGCTCATACAGTTTCTCCCCGATCAGATGTTTCTCGATTTTGTACAGCTCCAGTCTTACCGCCGTGCGATACGACACGTTGCGCTTCAGCCGTCGGTGTTCGAAGGTGCTCTGCAAGCGCTCTTCCCATGCCTGCAGGAATATCCTGCGTCCCTCGTCGTTCAGGTATACGCCTCCCAGCTCCTCGCCGAAGTGCTCGGGCTGAATCTGCCCTTTCTGAATCAACGTCAGCACCGTGCGGTCTACCAGCACGGGTTTAAACACCTCCGCCACGTCTAGATTCAGCGAGAATCGGCGGTGGTTGGTGGCATGCAGGAAGCCGATACGGGCGTCCAGGTGGGTTCGGTAGATTTCGGAAAGCACCAATGTGTACATCAGGCTGTTGCCGAACGAAATCAGCGCGTTCAGGCGGTTAGCGGGCGGACGGCGGCTTCTGCCTTCGAAGGCGAAATCGGGGTTCTCCAGAATGAGGTCAAACGCCGAGTAGTACGACTTCGCGCGCCTGTCCCTCTGTTGAGCAAGGTGAATAGAGCTAGGATCTCTCGCTTCAGAGCGATAGGGAATCGACACTGTGCTATACCTGCATCCACAAACGGGTTCCCCATGAAATCTCTCATAGCTGCGCCGCCTCCTTCACCCTCGGTGTATACACACTCACACACCCGAACCCCTGCGAGTTCTTACTGCCCAGTCCTGCATCTAACGCCATACGAAACAGCGGATCGGGGAGGGACGCCTCGTAAATACCGCTCCAGCCCTTAATCACGGTGCCTTTGTACAGGGCGATATGCTGGTTGCGCGTGTTCACCCGCCACGGCTTGACGGTAGCCCCTTCCGCCGACACCTCACTGCCATATAAGACACGCCATTTGCGCTGCAGGTTGCGCACAACTTGCTCCGAGAACTCCGGCTCGAAGGGTGAATAGTAGTAGGTCTTACGCCTGCCGTCGGCACGGCTCAGCGTGCTGTACACAGTGACGGGAGATAATGCTTGCAGTAGCACCGGGCACTGGTACGCCTCCTCCGCCGCTACCTCTACCGACGCAAGGCGCACCCGGTTGCCTCCCAAACTCAGCTCCCCTGCATCCATCACATGCAACGCCAGTGTTTCCAGAAAGCCCACTTCCGGCGAAGCCACTACCAGCGAGAACTCGTGGGAGAAAACAATCCGCCCATCTCGCACCACCGGGTTGCCCATCAAGCGCGAGAAAACAAACATTTTGAGGCGTCGTTTGCCCTCTGCAAAGCCTTCATCATGCAGGGACGTGGCCATCTCGGGGTTCAGATGACGGTAGATAAACCCCTGTATCACGTGATTATAATGCACCGGCAAGATGCAAGCACCCTCTACCGGAGAGAAGCTAAGGCGCAAACGCATAAACCTCTTACCTCGTCGCGACAGTCTGCCACACCCATTCGCAGGGTATATAATTTTCTTTACGCACTTCCCTGCGCTAATTCCTGCAATAAGGTGTCCGGTAGCGTGTCAAGACCAATTGTTTGGCTGTTGAGTGACGCGAAGCGTCTCAAGGTGTCGGGCGAATAAGATTAGTCATGAAAATGAAAATGGCCCACTTTTGACAAATCAATAAGAGCAGAAGGTCACGTCGTGTTTCCTGTCGTAGTTATGGTACAAAAGAAGCACAAGATGTTGTGGGTTTTACCGGTGGAAGGGTTCAGGAGGCGCTACATATAGCAAAATGGAGCGGGAGACGGGACTCGAACCCGCGACCTTCTGCATGGCAAGCAGACGCTCTACCAACTGAGCTACTCCCGCTCGTTCGCTTTCTGGGCAGTGGTGGGCGAGAGGAGACTCGAACTCCTACGCCTTACGGCACCAGATCCTAAGTCTGGCGTGTCTACCAATTTCACCACTCGCCCGATGGACGTTTGCATTATAATTATACGGTATGTTTCTGTAGATGTCAAGCATCACGCCCGGATTCTCACCGTAAAAATCGCAAGGTTGCCTGTTGGGACAGTGCGTGATATAATGTGGCAAACTCGCCGTTCGGAAAGGGATGTTCCATGTGCGCACAAACCATGCCTCAGATCCGAAACCGTATCGCGGTGATTGCGCACCGGGGAGGCGCAGGCATCATGCCCGAAAACACTCTCGCCGCCTTCCAGCACGCCATTCGGCTTAGCTGTGATTATGTGGAGGTGGACGTGCGCACCACACGCGACGGTAAACTGGTTATCATGCATGACCGCACGGTAGACCGCACAACCAACGGCTCCGGTGCGGTGAACGAACTGACCCTCGCTGCCATCCGCAGACTGGACGCCGGCGCGAAGTTTTCACCGCTCTATCGGGGCGAAAAAGTGCCCACACTGGACGAGGTGCTCGAACTGTGTCGGGGCAAAATCAACGTGTACATCGACCATAAAGACGCCCCGGTGGAGGCTATCCTGCGCACCATCCGCCGCCACCGAATGGAGAAGCAGGTGCTGATTTACGGCGGACTGGACAAACTGCAGGAGTGGAAACGAGTAGCCCCATACCTTCCCGTCATGCCCAGTCTGCCACAACAGTATCGCAAGCCGGGCGGTATCGCCGAATTGAGAAAGGTGCTGCCGGTAGATGCGCTGAACGGCGATATGGCTCTGTGGACGTGCGAACTGGTTCAGGAGGCGCACCGCGAGGGCATTACCGTCTACGTAGACAACCTGGGTTCTCCCGATACGCCCGAGGGGTATCGGCAATCTATCGAGATGGGAGTAGAGGGTATCGAAACGGATTACCCGGACGACCTGTTGCGTTTCATCCGGCAGCTGTAGTAGGTAGGGGCGCACAGCCGTGCGCCCCCCGCAGCGTTACCCTTCCGGCTTCGCAAAGCCCAGCGCGATGTCAATGTCGCGCAGGTCCTCCGGCGACAGCTGCACGCCCGACGCCTTCACGTTATCCTCAATCTGCGATACCTTGCGTGCTCCGATGATGACGCTGGAGACCATCGGTTGTCTTAAACACCACGCCAGTGCCAGCTGCGCCATCGTCAAGCCGTTGCGCTCGGCAATCGGGCGAAGATTTTGTACTTTGGCCAGTACCTCGTCGCTCATCAGCCAGCGCATGAACATGTTGGAGCTCTCGTCTGCGGCGCGCGTATCGGGTGGCGGTGGCGAACCGGGCTGGTACTTGCCTGTCAACACGCCCTGCGCCAGCGGCGAGAAGACGATATTGCCCATGCCCACGCGCTCGCACATCGGCAGCACCTCTTTCTCAATCTCGCGCCCCAGCATGTTATAGTGCGGCTGGTTGGACACGGGCGGGTCGATGTTCATCTCCCGGCAAAGGTGAACCGCGTCCAGTATCTGCGACGCCGACCACTCGCTGACGCCCCAGTAGAGTATCTTGCCCTGCCGAATCAGGTCACCCATGGCGCGAACCGTCTCTTCTAACGGGGCGTTTGTATCGTAGCGGTGGCACTGATACAGGTCGATATAGTCGGTACCCAGTCGCTTCAGGCTGGCGTGACACTGCTCGAAGATATGCTTGCGCGACAAACCACGGTCGTTGGGTCCATCGCCCATCGGGAAGTATACTTTGGTCGCCAGCACATATGAGTCGCGCCGAAACGCCTTCAACGCTTTGCCCATCACCTCTTCCGCCCGTCCGGCGGCGTACACGTTCGCAGTGTCGAAGAGGTTGATGCCCAGCTCATAAGCCCGGTAGATACACTGCGCGGCGGTTTCCTCGTCGGTGGCATGTCCGAAGGTCAACCATGAGCCGAGGCTTACCTCGCTCACTTTCACCCCCCATTTGCCCAGCTTACGGTATTGCATACATCCTCCTCCTGTCTCCGACTTCATAAAACGTTTAAGGTAAGTATAGCACGTTCACATCATGCCGGTCAAGTGCCTAGCGAGCGCGGGAACCCTGCTCTGGCACAGGAGTATATCGGAAGAAATCCAGCTGCCTGCTTCGAACCACCTGCCCCCCGACACCCCCGTGCAGACGGACTACCTCCACATCCGCCCGGAACCAGCAGGGGGTGCCCATGATACCCTCTGCCATGACTCGCTCGCGAAACTCTTCCGGTGTCCTGGCATCCCGCATGATGGTGTTTAACTGAATGCCTCCCTCGGGTGTGGAGGTTATCAATCGTACCCCATACCGCACCCTCTGCTCTCTGACCGCCTGTATCCATGCCTCACCGACATCCGTAACTGGCAGCTGAGCAGAAGCGTAGAGGAACGCCTCGCGGGTAGCAGGGTTGCGCAGGGAAACAATCACAGGCTTTCCTGCAAGCAGATTCTGCCTCGCCGTAGCGGGGAGGCGCGCTGCTGCCATCAGGAGTGCATCGCGCATTCGTGCAATCTCTGCTATGTCATTATAGTACATGGAACGCAGCGGCGCATCATACTGGTAACGCACCGACATAAATGAAGCCCACTCCCCCAGCGCGTCTCGCTGCAGGTCCGTCAGTCCCCATATCTCCAGAGCGGTGGCAAAGGTGAGACCGAAGCGATTCTGGTCGCTCATCCAGCGTGCTATGGTCTCTCGCGGAATATCCGCAAGCCGATGCCATACACGCTGGCGAGCGGAGAACTGTAGCACACCGTCCTTACGCTTAACAGTGTAGAGGCGCAGAGTATCCAGCGCGTCCAGCAACGCCTTCGCAGAGGTCGGCATGTACGTGAGCACGCGAGGAAGCATGGTCAGCGGGCAATATTCCGCTACCACTCCCGTTCCCGTTGCGTTTGCCAGTGCAAGCAACGCCTCGGGAATAATCACCTGCTGGGGGTTGCGTGGCTTGTCGGTAATGCGAGCAGAAGCCTCTGAGGAGGTCAGCAAATCAGACGGCTTGCGCTCACGAGCCGACACCTCTTCACCCCCAAGCCCGTAACCACTCGACGAAAGCCCTGAAGGTTGATAGCGCGTGAGTTTCCAGCCGTTGCCAAGTGGGTCGTAGTACAGCACGAACAGGGTTGTTATCCGGTTCCCCTCACGCCTCACACGCGGGGGAACTCGCTCCGCACCAACCAACACTGCGGTGCCACGCAACACCCGCTGCCATTCATCCTCCGTCAGTGCCCACAATACCGCAACAAGCTGCGGATCGTTCTGTAGCATAGACCGCATCCGATAATCGCCTTCCCCGTCTCCTCCGCTCCTTCGCCCCGCCAGTCGTCGCAGGGCATCTTGTATCTCCGCCTTCCGTCGGGTCACCGTCTGGCGTATTTCATACTCCTGTCGTGACTTCTGTTCAGAAGACTGATACAACTCGTAGCCTTCGCCGCTGGTGCGCCAGGAGAGGTCAAAGGTACTGGCAAGCGCGCTCATTACCTGTGCAGCGGGCAATTTTCGTACAAACACACAGGCTCGCCACGAGGAAACCCCTGCGCTCACGCGGAAGGGCACAGCCGTCTGTCGGGAGAGGTCCTGCAGTATGTCGCGTAGAGATGTTCCACCTCGCTCGATAGTAACGGGTCGTTGCAAGCGCGAATCGCTACCAAGTTCAGGAGGCTGCTGCGCCATGACGGGGAAGGCGAGTGTCAGATGCAGAAGTATGAAAGCGTATCGGACTATGCGGCTCCGCACGGTGGTTCCTCCTCTTGCTTGCGTATATCGTATCAGGGTTTCTCGCCCCTACAGGCGCGCTCCTGCCGTTGACAATCACGCTTCGATATTGCTATAATAATCTTGCCGACGGTCGGGGTGTGGCGCAGTTTGGTAGCGCGCACGGTTCGGGTCCGTGAGGTCGGCGGTTCAAGTCCGCCCACCCCGACCATTTTTGTACTACTCGTGGTGCCCTTCGTGTCCCCCGCTCTCCGGCGCCTGCTGTCCGGTTGTTTGTTCCTGCGGGGTACCGACCGGCTGTCCCCACACCATTAAACCACCCAGATGCCCCGTGCGTGCCGCCAGCACCGCCGACGCAATGACCAGCACCGCGACCACCACCCGTACTATCGGCATATCTTTCTCATCGGGATTGCCGGAGGACAATAGCCGTCTGGACGCTCCGGTGTAGGCTGCCAGCACGAACAAAGATAGCCCTGTTGCCACCAGAGTCAGCAGAGCCGCGCTGTGGTGCGGTTCTCCAAGCTGCTCCACCCGTGTGCTACCCTCACCGAACTCCTCTGCCCCCCCGCCGGTGAAGTATGCACCCAACCCGCTGATGAAGCCCGCGATAAGCAGTACCAGCGTCACGTTGCGCCAGAAGCGGGTTCCCCAGCCGAGCCACGCCAGAGCGGTTAGCGCCGCCAACAAAATGAAGGCGATGGGGTAATGCACCACCACAGGGTGCAGGATAGGGATCTGGTACATTGTGCCCTCCACAGAGTTACTTAGCTACAGTATACCATATTGCCCGCTCGTCTCCACAGCAACCAGCAAACAAACCCCGCGAGCGCACCGCCCAGGTGCGCCAGCACAGAGACATCGCTGAAACCGGCTATTTGCTCAGTAACCCCCAGCAGTTGCAGGAGGAGCCACAGCAGCGCCATCACCCATGCAGGCATACTGAACACCCACCATCGCCACGCCCACCACCAGCCGTAGGCCAGCTGTACGCGCGCATAGGGAAAAGCGAGCGCGTAGAAGACAACCACCCCCGAAATACCCCCGCTGGCGCCGATACAGGGGATGTCAGGACGCGGGTCAAAAGCGATGTGCAGAAAATTGCCAGCCAGCGTCGCCAGCACCAGCAGTAACACGAAGCGAGCGTGCCCTAAAAAGTCCTCCACATTGTCGCCGAACACCAGCAGGAAATACAGGTTGCTCAGCAGGTGAAAGGCGGAACCGTGCACAAAGAAGCTGGTGAACAGCGTGATGCCGCCGTACCGCCACCATTCGGCGGGGACGAGCGCAAGGGTGCGCATTGCCCGCTCCATATCAAAGAAAGCCATCACGCTGATGGCGGTAATAGTGAATGCAGTCAGCCAGGTCATCCACGGCTGGCTCTGCAGGAAGTTCTCCTCTTCTACCGGCAATCCCAGCAACAGGAGCGCCGCTTGCAAAGGGCTATCGGGTAATTCCTCACTGATATCCGACTCGCGGGCACGCCGGCTTAGCGCTTCCACTTTCGCCATCGCCAGAGCCTCTTTCGCTTCTGGGGGCAGGTCTGTCTCTTGAGGCTTGACAGGTGGTGGAGCAGCGGGCATCTGCTCCAGCTCGCCGGCGTCTGTCCACACAAACTGGCACAGCTCGCACACATCTATCGTCACCGGCACATTTGCCCCGACCGATACCTGGCTCATCGGCTTGCGACAGGACGGGCAGAGCAGCGAGGAGCGAATACGTCCCTGCGTGGCAGCAACCCACAGGGTACGCACCGTGCTTTCCTCCACTGCCTTACGCAGCACAGACAGCGCAACCGCGCGCCCCCCACAACGCGCACACTGCCATACCAGTCCTGCGTAGGACTGATAACGTAATAGCGGTTCCTGACATCGCGGGCATATCATCGAAGCCTCTAGAACCCCGCCGCAATCAGGTCGATTTGCCAGCGGCGGGTCAAACTGGACCAGGTAAGTAGCAGTTCGCGAATGCCTATCCGGTAGCCGATAGAGATTTCCACATCGTTGTAGCGCGTGCCCTGAAAGCGGCTGTAGCTGAGGTTTGCCCCCACACGCCATAACGAGCTGAAACGGTACGAAGCGTCTGCGAAAAGGGTCAGCGAGTCGCTATCCAGTATCCGCGTGCCCACCAGGGAGGCGTTCAATCGCTGTCCCACAGACCATGCGAACATTCCGCTCAGCCGATGTCTACCGTAGCCGGTCACCTGCACCAGCCGGTCGTGGGTATAGTCATACGTCAGGCTCAGGAGCGCGCCGTTCCACAGCCCTCTACTGGCGGAAATGGTCGCCAGCAGGCTGGAACCGGTGGTCTGGCTGTTGCCCCACAAGTAGCTTGCCATCAAGGAGGAGTTCACAGTAAATCCAGCCAGCCGCAGGGGGACGGTATAGAGCCGGGAGCGCAACCCCGCGCCATCGGTGCGCACACGCTGGTCAGCGAACTCGCTGAGCCGGCTGCTGAACGTAGTAGAAAGGGTCATCTTCAGCAGACTGCCCAGCTTTAGCGGATTGCTTTCCACATACAGGTCACTGCGCAGGTCACGGTAGCGCGTACCCGACAGATTCTGCCCCCCCGACAGGTTCAACCCGATACGCCCCTGTCCGAACCCGTAGGACAGCCCGCTATTGATGTACAGGTTGCGGTGCGCGGGCACGTCCACGTAGAAGTGCGTACTGGCGTTCTGGCTAAACCAGTGGGCGTGGCTCCAGCGAATCCCCCAGTCTCCTCGCGTTAAGCTGGTCAGCGCAAACGCTCCTTCCATTATCCCCGGGCGGCTGTATGTGTGTTCGAGGTCCAGAGACCAGCCCGGACGTATCGCGTAGACGGCGCGCCCCACCCTTTGCGCATGGCGCAACCGCAACGCCCCTACCGCCTGCGGCGATACCACGTAGTAGAACGGCAGGTCTATCGTCAATCCGCCCGAATTGACGCCCACAATCTGCTGACCCAGCGCCTCTCCCGAGCGGAAGGAGAGGTCGTACATCGGCATCGTTAACAGCTTCTGCCCGGCAACGTACATCTTCGCATGGCGAAACTGGATGCGCTCACCGGGGAGTAGCACCGCGCTTTCCGCAACGAACAGCAGTTCACTGGTGGAGAGGTCGGTGTAGGTGTAGGCACCGGGGCTACTGACGACAACCGGCTCCTGTTCCCAGAAAGGTCCCCTGAAAACGACCTCGCGTATCAGCCCGTTCTCAATAACTACCGCCTGCCCTTCATCGCGGCGGGGATAGTAGCGCACTCGTTCCGCCACCAGGGTTCTTTTGCCGCGCGTCAGGATAGCCCCTTCCGCTACCAGCAGGTCCTCATCCAGCCGGTACTGGTAGCTGCGAGCCTGCAAGCGCAGGTTACCGACAACCACCTCCGCCTTTTGCTCGGAAGAGACCGCTTCCAGAGTGCGCCAGTCCGCGCTGTAAGCCAGATACTGTGAGGATGTGAACAGGTAGGTATTGACCCGCTGACGGAGCATCTCGGGGTCGTCGGTGAAAGTGACGCGGATTTCCTCAAAGGCGGAGGCTCCGGGTATCGTTGCGGTGATAGTCGCAACGCCCGGCAGGGTAGCACTGGTCAGCTGAGTTCGGGCTATACCCGCAGTGGTACTGACCATCGAGTCACGTAATACGCCCGATGACGCGCTGAACTGCACCTGTGTGCCGTCCGGCACAAGGTTGCCTCTGTCGTCGCGCACTTCCGCGCTGAGCAGTGCAACCGATTTGCCGTCCGACAAGATTATCGAGGGCGAGGCGGATAGTTTAATGCTATAAAGCGGCGCTGCACCGACCGCAACGCCGCTCCAGATTACCAGCAGTAACAGAGTCCCCGTGCGCAGATTCACGCACCATCGCCTCCGTTACTGGGGGGGCGGAGGAGGAGTGTCCAGACCGGCACCACCGCCACGCGCACCGGACGCAAGGGCGGCAATCAAGCCCAGCCCCAGCACAATCCAGCCCACATTCGAGCCGCGCTTCACGCTCGGCTTCTTTGCTGGCACCGCGCCGGGCTGCACGACGCTGACCTCGCCAAGTGCCAGGTCCTGTAGCACGCGGTTGACCGCTTCGGTTACCGCCTTCGCGTTCACTTCGTCCTGCGTGCTGGTAGCGGTTCCCGCCGCCTCGACGGAGATAGCAACCGTCTTGAGGGCGCGTCCGCTCTTCACCTCCACCCACTGCACCGACACCGTCAGCGAGGCTTTATGCGCCCCTGAATCGTAGCTGTAGTCCTCGATGACACCGGCAATAGCGTATTCCGTTCCGATTTCACGCGCCACCCGTACCGCCAGATCGGTATCCTCAAAAGGCGGTGTAATGTCCGGCACGCGCAATCGCCCTTCCTCTACCGACCGAGCTATCGATGGGTTGGCTGCGCTGAACTGCACTACATCGAACTTACCGGTGCCTCTGAGGCTCGACGACACCGCGCGGGTCAGGCTGGCGCCGAGCGTCGCGGGTACAGCCGCACCGATTTGCTGAGAGGGCGCGAAAGGCAACACCAGCACCGTTGGCGGTAGTGGCTTTCCCTGCGCAGCCGCTGCGACTGCGGGGCTAAACAGTATCGGCAACAACATCGCAAGCACCACCGCTCGCGCCGTCCACATCCGCACGGATGCCCGTCGGAAAGGATTCATTGCTTCAGAACCTCCTCATCGTGCTCTCAGAATATTCAGGAAGGGGGCTTCCCCAACAGGAAGCCCCTTCTTGCTTTACCTTGTCAGAACGATCGGCTGCACCACGCTGGCGGTCTGGCCGTCTTCGGTGGTGGCGGTTATCCTCACCATATAGGCACCAGCCGGTACCGCCACACCTGCGCTGTTGCGTCCGTCCCATGTGACGCTGTTCACGCCGCGTCCGACCGCCTGCCCAGCCTGCAGGGCGCGTATCGGCTTGCCGGTGGCATCGGTAATCTGCACCGCCACCGACGCCTCTGCGCTCAGCGCGTAGCTAATCTGCACGCGGGTGCTACCAGCCGAGCGGGTCTGCGCCACGCGCACGTTGCTGATCATCGCCGCCGTGCGCACACGAGGCTGAACGATTATCTGGAACCGGCGAGTGCCGCCGTTCGCGCCGCTGTTGTAGGTGTAGGACGGCAGGGTGGTCAGCGCGCGCCGCACGTTGGCGTCCACATCCACCAGCACCACCTCGACGTTGCGGCTAATCTTCGCCAGATTGGGCCATGAGAGGGTGACCGGTGTGTTCGGCATATCGGTGAGCACCTCAAAGGTGTACACCTGCTTCGCGCTTGCACTGCGTCGCACGTCCACCGCCAGCGGAGCATTGCTCTCCGGCGACAGCAGTTGCACGTGCACGTAGTTCTCCAGCGGAGCAGGCTTCTCGATCTGCAGGCTGTCACCCGACACACCGATGTAGTTGTCGGAGTCTACCACGTCGCCGGCGCGGGCTACCAGCTGCACCATCCAGTCGCCCTCGCTCATCTTCGCCGAGCGTGTTATCTGCCTGCCGCCTGCGGAACGGCTTCCGGGCGGGTTGAGGATGAGCTCGGCGTCCACCAGAGCGCGTATCCAGTATCCCACGAAGGGCTCCAGGTTCTCACCTGCGCTCACCAGCCTGTAGGCACGGGCAACCGGGTCGTAGCGCCATGCGTAATCGCGCACCAGACCTCTGCTCGCCGCCTCGGCGAGGGTCATCACCTGACCGGCTACGCGCACCTGCGCCGCGCCCAACAGCGTGGGCTGCAGATACACCGAGCCTATCATGTTCCAGCCCTGTGTCAGCTGGATGGAGAACGGCTGGGTTTGGTCGGCAAGCGTGCCAACAGGCGATACCTGCACGGGGTTGCCTGTTACGCGCACCCAGTAACCGGCACCCGCCTGCGCCACGATAGCGCTACCGCTCACGTAGCGGTTCGCCAGCGGCGACCAGCGAATGAGGTTAATCGTGCTGGTATCAAACCCGAACAGGAAGTCGGGGTCGCTTGATGGCGGTATCAGCGGAACAGAAATCATGCTGATACCCGGCTGGATGGTGAAGGTTGCACCCTGCACCTGTATTGTCACCGGTGCGCTGTTCACACCATCGTATTCCTCATTGCCAGCCCACGATGCGTAGGCAGACCATGTACCGGTAACACCGGGTGTGAACTGCACCGAGAAGGAGCCGTCGGAAGCGGTATTGACGTTCTTTATCTCACCCGTACCCACCGGCGGCGAAATCACCACCTGCACCGAGGCGTTGACCGTTGCACTGCCCGACAGGGTGAGCTGTCCGTTGAGCGTCACAGCCTGACCAAGCGTCACAGGCCCGCTGGGCGCAGTGAGCGTCAGGGTCGCTTTGTTCACGGTCGGGCCGGTCTGCACAGTGGTTCCGGGACCTACCGCCGCGTCAAACTGGTCCTGAGCGCGGAACTGGAAGGTGTGCGTGCCCTCGCTCAGGCGTCGCTTGAACTGGTAGGTGACGCCCGCCACGTAGTCGGTTCCTGTACCGACCTTTGTCATGGCGTACCACGTGCCGTCGATATTGATTTGCACTTCGCCGCCGGGTGTGCCGGTGAACGCTTTCGGAGCGTCCCCATCGGCGTCCTTGTAGGTCACCTCGTACACATACTCTGTGCTGAGTTTGCCCGACGTCGGGGTGACCTTCGGGTTCAGCAGTTGCGGCGGGTTGTTCACCTGCGGGCCGGTTCCGGTCAGCGGGTCGGCGTCCGCTCCGTAGTTGTCTCTGGCTTCAAAGCGGAAACCGTAGCTGCCGGGGGCGAGGTTCGAGTTCGCCGGCACGTCCGCGGTGAAGATAACGCCCGTCGTGTAGTCGGTGCCGCTGCCGGTCATGTCCAGCGTTCGCTCGGAGTTATCGGGCTGGATCACCACCACCCGCACGAACTCCGGTGCGTCGCCGTCCACATCGGTGTAGGTCACCGAGTAGCGGAACGCCGCGCGTCCCGACTCGCGCACCGGCACCACCGAGCCGTCGCTCAGCGCTGGCTTGGCGTTGGTTACCGTAGGACCATTGCCCAGTAGCGGATCAGCATCTGCCGTGCCATCGTTCGCCTCAAAGCGGAACTGGTAATCACCCACCAGCAGGCGCGAGTTCGCCGGAATATTGCCGGTGAAGGTCACGCCCTGCGTGTAGTCTCCAGAGCCGGTGAGGTCCAGCACCTGCTCGGTGCCGTCCGGCTTCAGGATGCGTACCCGCACGAAGGCAGGAGCATCACCGTCGCCGTCGGTGTACTTCACGCTGTAGGTGAATGCCGCGTTGTGCGAGCCGGTAGCAGGCGTCACCGAGCCGTTGCTTAACACCGGCTTGAGGTTCAACACTTCAAACGCGCCGTTGACCTCCGCCGCATCCTCGGCAAACGGGTCGGCATCCTGCGCTGCGATGCGATAGGTGTGGTTGCCAATCGCCAGCGGAGCAGGAGTCTGATAACGATAGGTTACGCCTGCACGATAGTTCGTGCCGCCCGTAGAGGTCATGTCTACACCCGTCGCGTCGCCGTCAATGAACAGCTTCACGAACTTGGGTGCATCGTTATCCGCATCCTGATAGGTAACCACGAAGATGGGACGTGCCACTTTGGAAACCTGCGTGACCGCCGTGTTGCCATCGGTTGTTACCTTATTGTTTGACAACACAGGCTTGTGGTTCACTGCCACGTTTTGCAGCGCAGTGACGTTCACGCCGTTCTGGAAGCGGAACTGGAAGCTGTGCTGTCCGGGCGTCATCGGCGCGGCAGGCGCGTTGAGCGTCAGGCTATAGGTCACGCCGTTGCGGAAGTCCGCGGGCGTTGGAGCAGCGGGAATGGTTTCGTTCAGCACCAGCGGCGTGCCGTCTACCAGCACCTCGATATTACCCACCGGCGGGGTGCCGTTGGGGTTCGTAAAGGTAATCTGGAAGGCGTACGCCGCGTCGCTGCGCCCGCGCGGTTCGTTGTTACCCACAGGAGTAATGGTCACACGCGGGTTGGAGAGCTTGCCGAAGTCGTTCACGTTGGGACCGCTGAACTCGCCCGTCACCGGCAGGCGAACGGTGTTGCCGCCATCCGACGCCACGAAGTGGTACTGGTGGATAGCGGGTTCGGCGCCCAGCGTGGTCGCGTATTCAAACAGCGCACCGTTCACGTAATCGGGCGTGCCGTTGGGTGCCATGTCGTACTCGGTACCGTCAATCCACACGCGGATGAAACCGCCGTTCGCGGACACAGGCGCCTGCCCTTCAGCATCCTTGTAGATAACGCGGAAGGTGTAGAGCGTGCCCTGGTCGCCGCTGGTTGGAGTGACCGTGCCGCCGGTCGGCTCCAGCAGTTCGGGCGCGGTGTTCGCCACCACGTTGGGACCGGCCTGCCAGTCGGTAGTGGTCACCACCGTACCGTCGGAGGTGGTGAAGCGGAACTCGGTCTGTCCCACAGGCAGTTTGACGCCGGTCACATGGAACACCACACCGTCTGAATACAGTGTGCCGCTTCCCGGAGCGATGCTCAGGTCGCGCTCGAAGACGCTGCCGGGGTCGGACGTGTTGCGGTACTGCACCTTAATGAACGTGGGCGCGTCGTTGTTCTTGTCCACGTACTTGGTGCGGAAGGTGAACGACGTAGCGGTGTTCTGGAACGTATCCGATGCCAGGTAGTCGCCGCCCACATCCGCCGGGTCAGGCGCCCAGTTCACGTCGGTGCCGACTGCGGTCGCGGGCTTCACCAGATACGGCTGTTTGTTGTCCACCACAATCGGCCCGGCAATAGTGTTCTCCACCACCACCTTGTTAGCATCGTCGTTCGGGTCGGTAGTGGCGTTGGCGGGCAAGAGAGTGGTCTCGCCCTCCAGCAGGGTGTTGGGGTCGTACGGATCGCCCCAGTTATCGGTGAATTCGAAGTAGTAGTGCCGTGTGCCCGGTTGCAGTATGATGCTGGGGTCGGAGGAGGTGTCAAACTTGTACACCACTCCATCCGAGTATTGCACCGAAGCCGGGCTCTCGCGCACCATATTCACCGTGACCCATGTTCCGCGCGGTGCGGGGTCATCTCTCAGCTGGATGTGCAGTCTGGCACGCACCGGTCGCTGGTTATTCGGGTCGGTGTACTTCACGCGGAAGACGTAGTTGGTACCCTGTTTACCCGTTGCCGGTGTTACCGAGTAGTCCGAAAGTATCGCCTTGCTGTTCACGAAGGGCCCCATGAAGAAGTTACGCCCCTTCGTGTGGATGCCACCAGCGGGCAACACCGAGTCGTCCAGCGGGCGCACCGGGAACCGCACCGTGCGCGTGCCGTCGTTCGCCTCGAAGTAGTAGGTATGCGGTCCCCTCGGCAGGCGCGTGCGAGCCACATACACGCCCGGGTTGGTCTGGGCGGGGTTTTCGGGCTGCATGGTCAGCTGTATCGGGTAGCTCTCGCCGGTGTAATCGTTGCTGATGAAGACCTTAATGTACGCCGGATCGCGGTCACCCTGGTAGCCGATACGGAACTCGAACACCGTATCTTCCGTGCCCATCGCCACCGGGAAGGATTGCGTGCCCGGCGGGGTTGGCCCCGGTTGCGGGTGGAAGGGTCCGTTAGGCAGCATCTGGTCAGGGTTCCAGAAGACGGTGGTATCATCCGCCGCCTTGCGCACCGTGCCCAGATGCAGGAAGTTCGGCTGGAACATGGAGCGGAATCCGTTCAGCACGGGCGTAATGCGCGGGTGCTCCGCAGAGAAGAGCGGATAGGCAGGGTCCTGCAGCGGGTTGCCCGGCTGGAAGACAGCGGTCGCTCCAGCGATGTCTACAGGGAAGTGGTCCACGCCTGCACGGAAGTCGTAGCCGTGTATTCCGTGCGCTCCCACCATGAAGGCGTTGTCGGTGGGACGCCCGTACTTGTAAGGCAAGCCGTAGCGTGTGTCGCCAGATTGACTTTCGTAGTGCGTGGGTTCCCAGATATATTCATATACTACGCCGTTCTGGAAGTCCTGCGGTGTCAACGTGC
>Ga0101941_1001444_pt1 | contig 17029 bp, 15 predicted proteins | sample DewCreD2012metaG_3_FD_75242 | JGI IMG/M metagenome (GOLD analysis project Ga0101941, IMG submission 75242) | Hot spring sediment bacterial and archeal communities from British Columbia, Canada, to study Microbial Dark Matter (Phase II) - Dewar... ...
GCCTCGATCAGCCCCTCCCGCTCCTCAGTCTCCTCGACATGACCGAAGTCGTACCCGATCGTGCCGCAGTAGACGGCGCGCAGCCGGGTGATCGCCTCGTGAGCGTTACGGCTGCTCTGGGCGATTGGGCCCCCGATGATGCTCGCCGGCAACGCCTCCAGGTCACGCTCGCTCAGCCCGTGATAGCCGGTATCGAGCGCCGGGTCACCCGGCGGGTCGCTCCCGAGCGGGTCGAGGTGCGCCGCCCGGTGGCCGCGCTTACGGATGCTCTCGGCCAGGCTTACGACGGCAGCCACCTTGGCCAGGTCGACTGCCGGAGCGGCCACGCCCGGCGTCGTAGGCCCCTCTTCGGCCACCAGCACCGAACCCCAGCGCTCGAAAAACGCGCGCCAGGCTGCATCGACCTGATTGGGATCCTGCTGGTACCGCTCGTACTGCTCGAGGACGTAGCCGATGTTGATCCCTGGGAAGAGTCTCGCCATACTCATGGTCTACCCACCCACCTCCGTGCGCCGTCGCCCCCGGCCAGCGCTCCGGTTCCGGGCGGTGCCGCAAGAGGGGCCATTACCCTCCCTTCGGCACGGTGCGCCGCTTCCCAATGATACCGCAGACCGGTCACTTGCGGACTCTCTTCCTGATATTTCGGGCCTCCCGGCTCCAAACCATCGACTCCGGTACCAGTAGAGCGCAGCTACGGCGCCGAACGTCGGTCCAGCGTCCGAAGGTAATTGACCAGGTGCCAGATCTCCTCATCAGTGAGTTGATCCTTGAAGCCAGGCATCGGCGTGCCTGCTTTCCCTTCCCTGATCCACCAGTAGAGATCCCCATCGGTGTGCTGGTAGAGGTGAGCAGTGAGGTCCATATTGATCTGTGGCCAGTCCAGCGAGGCGGCCGCTGGCCCGTCGCCACGGCCAGAGGCGCCGTGGCACACGGCGCAGTTGGCCACGAAGAGCTCCTGCCCGGCCGCGATCGACTCTGGCGTCGCCGGGATCGGGTTGCGCGCGGCCACCCCAGGCGTCTGGTCGAGACGGGAGACCAGGAGCGCCACGGCACAGACCAAAGCGAGCCCAGCACCCAGTTCGGCGAGAAAGCGGCCGTTACCCTGCGGATCACGCCGGCGGAGGCCAACGGTGAGCAGCATGATCGCCATGCCGAGTCCCGCCACAGCAGCCGCAGCGGTCAAACCGGCAAAGCGCGGCGGAGGCCCGGGTTGGCGCTCGGTTGGCGGCGCCTGGGCGACCTCGAGCGGGACCGAGACACGCCAGTCGGCCGCGTTGGGCCGGCGGACGATCAACTCCAGCTCCCAGGCGCCGACGACGCTCAGCTCGCTGCCGCTCGCCTCGAAGCGGGCCTGCTGCCCGCTCGTGCTCGCCTGCCGGGCCAGCTCGATCTCGCGCACACCCTCCAGGTTGCCCGGTGGCGTCACGCGCAGGAGTACTTGTGTGCCCTCGGGAACGTCCTGGCCGGCCAGCGCCAGGTCAACGGTGTACCGGTTGAAGCCGACGGCTCCCGGCGAGACCTGTAACGAGGCATGCACCTCGCCCTCGGCGAAGTGAAGGCTCGCCCGTCCGGAGCTGGCCGCCAGCGTGTCGCGGGCCGGCGGCAAGCTGGTGAGGACGCCCACCACCAGGAACACGGCGACGCCGAGCACCGCCTCGGCGAGCACCGTGTAGCCGAAGTGCCTCGGCGCGTCCACGCTCCGGCGCATGCGCGGGCCGATGACCAGCAGATTGATCGCTCCCAGCTCCAGTAGCACCAGCACCAGAGCGAGCTTGACGAGCAGCGCCCGGCCGTAGCCGGTCGATCGCAGCGCCTCGAGATTGCCCACCTGGAGCCAGGCGCTGTACAGGCCGGTCAGCGTGAGGATCGCGACGCTGGCGATGGCCAGCGTCGAGAAGCGTGGAATAGCCAGGGCGTAGACTTCCCGCCACCGCTCGATCTCGCCGCGCCGAACCAGGATGAGCCCAGCCAGCAGCGCGAGCAGCCCGCCAACCCAGACGCTCGCCGCGACCAGATGCAGCCAATCGGCAGCGACGGCGGCCGGGCGCCCGGCCGGCTGCGCGGCGGCGTGACTCATCGATGAATAGGCGAGAGCCGCCGCCAGGCCCAGCCCCAGGCATAGCCAGACCCTGCGCCCGGACGGCGGCTCGTGCCAGGCAGAGTGCCTGGCCAGTAACCCTCCCAGCGCCAGCAGGAGCGCGACGCGAAGCGACCAGAGCAGGCCGAACCGGCTTCCGCTGAGGAGTCCCCAGATCCCGGCGAGCGAAAGCTGACCCTCCGCGTTCCAGGCCTGCACGCCCAGCCCGACCAGGCTTCCGATCGAGGCCAAGGCAAGGCCGGCCAGCGACAGAACCCGGACAGCGGCGGCCACTCGTTCCCGCCGATCTGGTTCCAACGGCTCCAGGCTCGGGCGAATGACCCAGCGCCAGCACACGAGCGCGCCGAGCAGCCCAGTGAGCCCGAGCAGGCCGAACCAGCGCCCGAGCGCGTCGAGCCAGGTCGGCGCAAAGCCGACCGGCAACGGTGGGGGTGGAGCCGGCACCTGGACATCGGCAACCGTGCCGAGGGTGAAGGAGAAGAAGCCCACCTGCGGGTGCCCATCGGCCGCCGAGACGTTGCGCCACTGCACCGTATAGGTGCCGCGCGGCAGGTCGGGTGGCAGAGGCAGCACCAGTTCCTTCGGGTCGGTGCCGACGTGGCTCGGCTCTGTCTCGATGCGCTGCCCCTGGGCATCGAACAGCTCGGCCCGGCTGTAGGCGGCTTCGAGCGGCTCGGTAAACCACATCCGCACCTCGCCGGGCACCTGGGGCACGACTGCGTTCGCCGCCGGGTCACTGCGCTCGAGGAAGGCGTGTCCCCTGGCGATCCCCGCCGGCAGGCCGATCAGAATGAACAGGGTTGCGAGGACGGTGGCAAGCCGTCGCCCTCCTCGCCGCGCTCGCCGCTTCATGGCCCCGACTCGCTAGCTCTCGGCCTCGCGCGGCACCACCCGCGCCGTCTCCGACGTCGATCGCAGCGCCCGGCGAGCCAGCACGAGCCCGCTCCCGCCTGCGATCAGCCCCAGCAGCCCGACCACGAGCCCCGCGATGCCGAGCAGACGCGCTGTCGCGGCGGCATCGTTCGCCTCGCCCGCCATGCGCTCGATCTCCGAGGCGGGCGATACCCGCTGTGGGAAGCTGAGATCGGCACGTGACTGCACCTCTGAGAACGTCTCCGGTCCGCTGGTAAAGCGCTCATCGATCGGCGTGCCCTCGATCGTGCCGAAGATGTGGAAGGTATAAGCACCCTCGGCAGTCGGGATGAACTCGGCCTTGTAAGAGCCAGGCTCGCCGAAGGCCGGGCGGAGCTGGAGCGGCATCACCTGGTCGCCGTACATGACTTCCGCTTGCAGCGTGTCGGCCAGTCCTTCGACCGGCTGGGCCGCGTCGCCCTCGCCTTTCATCACGCGTAGCTCGAGACCGTTCGGCTCCTCGACGATCGCCGGCTCGTTCAGGAAGCCGACGACGATCTCGTATTCTCCGACGTGCCGGTGCTCGTGCGCGCTAGCAGAGCCGATGGTCGCGATCAGCGCAGCAATCGCGACCGCCAGCACCACGACCAGGCGTGTTGGGAACGACAACGCTCGTTTCGCGCTCATGGTAGCCTCCTCGCTCGCTTGTCTCGACTCCGGCGGTCACAGGGAGCCAGCTCGAAGCTATCGCCCTGCCACCTATTGGCTGAACCTCTAGTAGGTTCGATTAGTGGGTTCGATGCGGAGGCTACACGCGGGGAGGTGGAGAATCGGGAACGAGCACCAGGCCGTCCGGAGCGATGACGGAGGAGAAGAGAGGCACCTGAAGCACCCGCAGCAGCGGATACGAGAGAAGCTGAACGACGGCCGTCGCCGGCTGGCCAATCGCCCCCGATCCCTCCGCGGCGCGCAGCACCGGCCCGTTGTAGTCGCTGGCGTCGGTGGTACCCACAGTGCCGGCAGCCGGGTGACCGCGATGGTAGTGCCCGGGCAGATCGAACAAGACATGTTCGTGCGGCAGGGAGGCCCCACAGCGACAGGAGGTCGGAAACGACAGCAGGCTGAGCACGAGCGCGAGCGCGAGGACCAGACCGGCGCCCGTGGCATTGCGCCCGAGCATCCGCCAACTCGAGTAGGTAAGGGATGAGACCCGCATGGCACGGCCTCGGTCCGCGCTCTCGACGCACGCGGCACCCGCCCGGTACGACGCGGGGACGACGCCCGCGGTGAGCGCACCCTGTGGTCGACGCAGCACGAGATAGATGCTCCCGGCGATTGTCAAGAGCAGGGTAATCGTCACGTGCGGGCTGGCAGCGAGCCCCGGACTATTCGCGATGTCGACGTGCAAGAGCGGCAGAAGCATCTCGTGCTACCTACGAACGACAGCCGCCAGCGGATTGACAGTCCCCGAGCGATGTGCGCGTCAACTGAGAGGCGCCATGCCAGAGCGACACTCTACCCTCAGTCCCACCCCGGCACCTCTCACCAGAAACTATACGACGGAAAGCATCTGTGCGTGCCGGGAAAAGTCGGAAGTTAAGCGCGGCCCTAGACGGTCATGGCCCGTGCTCAAGTGCATCGACCAACGGTGACACCGAGACTGCATCGTACATCGGAGAGTTGTAGCGTGCCGGAAGATCGAGCCGGGCAGCGGAGCGAATGGAGATCTTTCCCTTGATCATCTTGTCGCTCGCCTTACTGAGCAGTACACTCGACTCGTACTCCTGAGGGCGATGGAGCCCGCCCGAGTCGATAGCGACTCGAACTGCCGGACGGCTGATGGCTCCTGCTCGCGGCGCGGGCAGGAGCCTTCGCTTTCCTGCCTGTCGCCGAGCGGCGGATTCGCATCGGAGCCGGTGGGAGGCGAAGAGATGGAGCACGTCTGGGGGACGGCCGCGATTTGGATGGCGCTCGCGCTCGTCGCGAGCCTGTTCTCGATCCGACTCGGGATCTCGGTTGCGCTGGTCGAGATCGCCGTCGGCGTCTTCGGCGGGAACGTCCTGCACCTCGAGGTGAGCGAGTGGATCAACGCCCTCGCCGGGATCGGCGCGGTGGTGCTGACGTTCCTAGCCGGCGCCGAGATCGATCCGGAATCACTGCGCCGGCACTTGAAGCCGAGCCTGGCGATCGGCATCGCCGGCTTCGTCTTTCCCTTCCTCGGCGCGGCGGCCTTCGCGCGCTTCGTCGCCGGCTGGGCGCCCGACTCTGCCTGGATCGCCGGCATCGCGCTCTCCACCACCTCGGTCGCCGTCGTCTACGCGGTGATGGTCGAGACCGGCCTGAACCAGACGGAGCTGGGGAAGCTGATCCTCGCCGCCTGCTTCATCAACGACCTGGGCACGGTGCTGGCGCTCGGTTTGATCTTCGCCGGCTTCGACCGCTGGCTCCTCGCGTTCATCGCGGTCACCGCGCTGGTGCTCTGGCCGCTTCCCCGGCTCACGCGCTGGGTCATCCAGACCTGGGGAGGCCGGGTCTCCGAGCCGGAGGTGAAGTTCCTGCTGCTCGCGCTGTTCGCGCTCGGCTGGCTAGCGACGCGCGCCGGGAGCGAGGCGGTGCTGCCGGCTTACCTGATCGGCCTGGTGGTGGCCGGCGTCTTCCATGAGAGCCGGGCACTGACGCTCCGGCTGCGGACGATCGCTTTCGGGGCGTTGACGCCGTTCTACTTCATCAAGGCTGGTCTCTTCGTCTCGATCCCGGCCATCATCTCCGGAGCCGCGCTCATCGGTGCCTTCCTGCTGGTGAAGATGGTCGCCAAGTTGGTCGGAGTCTGGCCGCTGACGCGGGCCTTCGCCATGGAGCGACGTAGCGGGACGTACACGACGCTGCTGATGTCCACCGGCCTGACCTTCGGAACCATCTCGGCGCTCTTCGGTCTCACCAACGGGCTCATCGACCAGTCGCAGTACACCGTGCTGGTCACCGCCGTCATCGGCTCAGCCGTCGTCCCGACGCTGATCGCGCAGACCTGGTTCCTGCCAGAAACCGCTCCGGCCGGCGCGCGCGAGCCAGGTCAGGCCAGCGTTTCTACCCTGCCGGCGATGGAGTCGTCGTCACTGAGTGAAGGAGAGGACTAGCATGCTCTTCCGCAAGATCCTGGTGGGGTTCGATGGTTCCAAGGGTTCCTGGGAGGCGCTGCGACGTGCGCTCGCGCTGGCGGCGCCGTTCTCGGCGGAAGTCTGGGCGCTCTCGGTCATCGAGATCCCTCACTGGACTGCCGCCGTGGCGGAGGTGGACGAGCAGCGCGCCCTGCTCGAAGAGCGTTATCGCCAACTGCACGATGAGGCGCGCCAGGTCGCGGCGCAGAAAGGGATCTCGTTCCATACGCTGGTCAAAGTCGGGCACTCGGCCCAGACGCTGGTGAGCACAGCGCGTGCCGGAGAGTTCGACCTGCTGGTCATCGGCCACAGCGGGCATTCGGGAGTCTGGGGCACGTTCCTCGGCACGACGGCGGACAAAGTCGTTCGCCATGCCCCGTGCACGGTCATGGTCGTGCGCTGGTAGGCACAGCCCGCGTCAATGGGAGATCATCCAGGGCCGGCCTTTCGCCACGTGGTATTGTGGCTTGGCCTCCGGGTCGTAGGCCGGCAGGCCGATCTCCTCGCGCGTCGCGACTCGAGGCTCGTGGCGGCTACGCTCCTCGCGGGTCAAGCCCTCGACGATCCAGGCCGGGGTGCGTGGGACGTTCGGGCTGGTGAAAACCCGGCGAGCGAGTTCGCCGCACTGGGGGCAGCGCGCCGGTGCCGTCGCTTGACTGAAGGGGCGCCAGAGCTCGAACGAGCCGTGAGCCAGGCAGGAGAACTCGTACAGCGGCATGCTGGCCTCCTTTCTACTCGGAGCCGGCTGCTGGTACGCACCAGATCAGCGCCAAAATCAGGCGAGATGAGAGCGGTGATTGACCACCACGGCAAACCAGAATTGTGCATCTCTTCACGCCTGTACGTACTATTGACAACAAGCTTATGGGCGACTACGCTGAGTATAGCGCGGAAGAAGCCTTCCCACAACGTAATCTGCCCCTATCTAAGCTCTTCCAGAAGGGTGGTGGTGAGCTATGAGAGAGTATTGCTATCTCTCGTGGCCGGTCACCGCGGTCTCATGACTCTCCGGGAGGGATTACCATGCCTGACATCTTGTTCGAGGTCGACCTCACCAAACCCTGGCCGGAGCAAAGAGTTCCTGGTCACAACCGCTGGCACCCCGACATCCCGCCGGTCGCCTCGGTCAAACCGGGTGCGGTCTTCCGGATCGAGTGCCAGGAGTGGACTGACGGGCAGATCCGCAACGACGACAGCGCAAACGACGTCCGCGACGTCGACCTGACCCGCAACCACGTCTTGAGTGGCCCCATCGCCGTCGAAGGTGCCGAACCCGGCGACCTTCTCATCGTCGACATTCTCGACCTGGGACCGTTCCCCAACGGGACGAAGACTCCCCACAACTCTCCCACCACCGAGTGGGGCTACACTGGCATCTTCGCCAAGGTCAACGGCGGCGGTTTTCTAACCGACCACTACCCCGATCCCCATAAGGCGATCTGGGACCTTCAGGGGACAACGTATGCGCAGTCCCGCCACATCCCCGATGTCCGTTACGTCGGCATCCCCCATCCGGGGCTGATCGGGTGCGCGCCCTCCGCCGAGCTCCTGGCGGAATGGAACCGGCGGGAGGCCGAGCTCATCTCGACCAACCCGAACCGGGTGCCCCCGCTGGCCCTCCCGCCGCTCGAGACCAACGCGGTGCTCGGCACCCTGAAGGGGCCCGAGTTCGAGCGCGCGGCGAAGGAGGCCGCGCGGACGATCCCACCGCGCGAGCACGGTGGTAACTGCGACATCAAGAACCTGACCCGCGGCTCGCGTTGCTACTTCCCGGTCTACGTCCCGGGCGCCAAGCTCTCGATGGGCGACCTGCACTTCTCGCAAGGCGACGGCGAGATCAGCTTCTGTGGCGCCATCGAGATGGCTGGCTGGATCGACTTGCACGTCGATCTGGTCAAGGGTGGGGTCGCCAAGTACGGCATCACCAACCCGATCTTCCGCACCAGCCCGCTCGAGCCGCGCTACACCACGTACCTGGTGTTCGAGGGGATTTCGGTCGACGAGGCGGGGAAACAGTACTACCTGGATGCCCACGTCGCCTATCGCCGGGCCTGCCTGAACGCGATCGAGTACCTGAAGAAGTTCGGTTACACCGGCGAGCAGGCGTACATCATACTGGGCTCGGCTCCGGTCGAGGGGCGGATCAGCGGCATCGTGGATATCCCGAATGCCTGCTGCACTATCTACCTGCCGACGGAGATCTTCCAGCGCAACATCATGCCGGAAGAGCCGCCGACAGCGCCCACCACCGGGCAGCTCGCTCGCGCTGGATGAAATCGTCTCTGCTCCAGCTCGTCGTCTACTCGCGGGGCCAGGGGCGTGGCTCCTGGCCCCGTCGGTGAGAGGGGGCCGGCATGATCGGGCTCGTGCTTCTCTGGGTCGGCGCCGTCCTCACCCTCAACGGCCTCTGGCTGATGGGCCGGATCGGCGACCGCGAGATTGCGGTGATCAACGTCTTCGCTGGCGGCATCGCCTTCCTGGCCGCCGTCGTCTCGGCGTTCCGCTCGGGCGCCGAGGTCACCGGGGGGATTGCCTTCGGCGCGCTGGTGCTCCTGTTCGCCTTCACCTACCTGTGGGTGGCGATCAACCGGATCTTTCAGCTCGATGGGCGAGGTCTGGGATGGTACTCGCTGTTCGTAGCGATCACCGCGGTGCCGATCGGGGTCGAAATCCTGATGAACGCCCAGCAGGCCTGGGACTGGTGGCTAGGCCTCGACTGGTTAGCCTGGGCCGTGCTCTGGTTCTTCTACTTCCTGCTCCTGGTGCCACGGCGGCTCAGCGCCAGCTTCGTCGGCGCGGTCACCCTGCTCGAAGGCATTCTGACCGCCTGGCTGCCGGGCTACCTGATCCTGCGCGGCCATCTGGCGATCTAACCGGCCTGGCAGTCGCCATCGGTCGACCGCGTTGACGTCAACCGTTCCAATCGCTACCCTTCGCCCGGCAACCAGGGTTGCCGGTTCGGGCAGGACCGGCAGCGGTTCGACCCGAAAGTCCGCGCATGGCTCCCGCCCGGAGCGCGGGCAGGAGCCTCTTCGTGTGCGCCGCTTCGGGTGAGACGCAGAAGGCGCGAGAAGGAGTGGGCGTGACAGGCGTGCTCTTGGTGGCTATCGGTGGTGCTGCCGGCTCGGTGGCGCGCTATCTGGCTTCGACCTCTGTCCAGCGAAACGTCGGCATCTCTTTCCCCCTCGGCACCTTCATCATAAACGTCACCGGCTCATTTCTGATCGGCGTGATCCTCGGCCTCTTCGAGGCGGGCAATCTCTCACCGGCAGCCCGGCTGCTCATCGCCGTCGGCTTTCTCGGCGGCTTCACAACCTTCTCGAGCTTCTCGTACGAGAGCCTCCTGCTCCTGGAGAGCAAGGCCGTTCTCCCCTTCTTGCTCAATACGGTTGGCTCGGTCGTCGCAGGCCTGGCAGCGGCATGGCTGGGCGTGGTACTGGTGCGGATCATGGCCGCGGTGCTTCGAGGACATCCGTAAGCCGGCCCCTGCTGCGCGTGCTATACTGCGTCGAGGACTCCTGAAGGCGAGAGGACCGATGGAGACGCGTGACGGCCGTGCCACCTGCCTACGCATCTATCTCAGCGAAGCCGATCGGTGGCATCACCGGCCATTGTACATGGCGGTGCTCGAGTTCCTCTTGCACTCCGGGATCGCCGGGGCAACCGCGTTCCGCGCGATAGCTGGCTACGGCACCCACCATCGCATTCATGCCGTTCATCTACTGGACATCGCTGCCGACCTGCCGATCGTGATCGAGGCCATCGACCAGCCGGAGCGCATCGAGGCGATCTTGCCCCAGCTCGAAGAGATGGTTCGAGAAGGGATGCTCACTCTGATGCCGGTAGACGTGCGACTCTACCGGACACGCTCGCCCGGCTCACCCCCACCAGCCACTGGCTGAGCAAGATCCAGGAACAGCAGGGCGGACAGCGCCGGGCGAAGCTGCGGTCGCCCCGCCCGCTGCGCTATGATCGAGCTGGATTGAACCCATAGCCGTGGGAGGCGTACATGCGCGTGGTGCAACTTCTCAAGACCCACGCCGGCCGGGTACCCAACCCGGTGAGCGAATCCACCAGGCAGGCACACGCCCGGATACGAGGTGCCGACGTCGCGGTGAGCGTGTGCCCGTACTGCGCGGTAGGCTGCTCCCAGCTCATCTACACCAAAGACGGGCGCATCATCGACATCGAGGGCAACTACGAGAGCCCGATCAACGGCGGCACGCTCTGCCCCAAGGGCGCTGCGACCTACGGGTTGCTCACCAGCCCGCTCCGCGAGACACGAGTCAAATACCGGGCTCCCTACAGCGACCACTGGGAGGAGCGCTCGCTCGACTGGGTCATGGAGCGGATCGCCCAGCTCGTCAAGCAGACGCGCGACGCTACCTACGAGGAGACCGACGAGCATGGGGTGCCGGTCAACCGCACGCTCGGCATCGGCCACCTGGGCGGCGCGACCCTCGACAACGAGGAGAACTACCTGATCAAGAAGCTCTGGACGGCCGGGCTGGGCATCGTGGCAGTCGAGAACCAGGCTCGGATATGACACTCCAGCACGGTGCCCGGTCTGGGCGCTCGGCTCGGTCGCGGCGGCGCGACTACGACCCAGCAGAGCCTGGCTGACAGCGACTGCATCGTGATCATGGGCTCCAACATGGCCGAGAATCACCCGGTCGGCTTCCGCTTCGTGCTCAAGGCCAAGACCAGGGGAGCGACCATCATCCACGTCGACCCGCGATTCTCCCGCACCTCGGCTCTGGCCGACATCCACGTCCCGCTGCGGCCAGGGACCGATCTGGCAGTGCTCGGGGGGATCATCAACTACGTGCTCAACAGCGAGCGCTGGAACAGCGATCCCTTCTTCAAGGAGTACGTCACCCACTACACCAACGCGCCGCTCATCGTGGGCGAGGAGTTCAAGGACACGGAAGAGCTCGCGGGACTCTTCTCCGGCTACGACCCGGGGCGACGGCGCTATAACACCGATAGCTGGCAGTTCGCGAGCCAGCCTGCAACCTCAGCCCAGCGCCAGCAACCCCAGGCAGGCTCAGAGCCCGGGCGCCACGCCACCGGCCAAACCGGCGAGGAAGGGCAAGCTGTTACCGGCAACTACGGCTCCGGCCTAAGCCACCAGTCCGAGGAAGCCGAACAGGATCACGGGCAAACCGCCGAGCCCTACAGCGCGCAGGTCGTGCCGCACGCCCCGCCGCTCGTCGATATGACCCTGCAGCATCCGAGATGCGTCTTCCAGATCGTCAAGCGCCACTTCGCTCGCTACACGCCGGAGCTGGTAGAGCAGATCTCCGGGGTGCCACGCGACCTCTTGATCACGGTGGCCGAGACGCTCCTCCAGAACTCCGGCCGCGACCGCACGAGCGCCTTCTGCTACGCGGTCGCCTGGACGCAGCACACCATCGGCACGCAGATCATCAGTTGCTGCGCGCTGCTCCAGCTCCTGCTCGGCAATATCGGCCGACCGGGCGGCGGCATCCTGGCTTTGCGCGGCCATGCAACCATCCAGGGTAGCACGGATATCCCTACGCTCTACAACCTGCTGCCCGGCTACCTGCCGATGCCGAGCACCCAGGCGGGGCATCGCTCGCTCCGCGAGTACCTGGCGGCGGAGCAATCCCCGACCGGGATGTGGTTCAACATGCCGCGCTTCATGGTCAGCCTGCTCAAGGCCTGGTACGGCGATACCGCTACCCCGGAGAACGACTTCGCCTACGATCTCCTGCCCAAGATCTCGGGCGACTACTCCTTCGAGGCGATGATTCCGATGATGGCCGACGGGGTCATGAAGGGGCTGTTCTGCCTGGGCCAGAACCCGGCGGTCGGCGGGCAGAACGCCGTGCTGGTGCGCAAGGCGCTCGCCAACCTCGACTGGCTGGTAGTGCGCGACGCGTATGAGATCGAGACCGCGGCGTTCTGGTACGACTCGCCGGAGGTGCGCCGCGGCGAGCTGCGGCCGGAGCAGATCAAGACCGAGGTCTTCTTCCTCCCGGCCGCGCTGCCCGGCGAGAAGGAAGGCTCCTTCACCAACACCCAGCGGCTCGTCCAGTGGCACGATAAGGCGGTCGAGCCACCCGGCGACTGTCGCTCCGAGCCCTGGTTCCTCTATCACCTCGGCAAGCGGCTCAAGGAGCTCTACCAGCACGACGATACGCCCAAAGGCCGCCAGATCAAGGCACTGACCTGGGACTACCCCACGAAGGGCCTCTACGACGAGCCGGACCTCGAGGCGGTGCTCGAGGAGATCAACGGCTTTACCGTGGCCGATGGCAAGCCGGTCAAGAGCTTCCGCGAGCTCGCTGACGACGGCTCCACTGCCTGCGGCTGCTGGATCTACTCGGGCATCATGCCCGAGAAGGGCTACAACCGGGCCCGCAACCGCAAGGGCGACGACAAAGCCGCGCTCGACTGGGGCTTCTCCTGGCCGAACAACGTGCGCATCCTCTACAACCGCGCCTCGGCTGACCCGCAGGGCCGGCCCTGGAGCGAGCGGAAGCGGTGGGTCTGGTGGGACTCCGAGCAGGGCCGCTGGACAGGCTACGACGTGCCGGACTTCCCTGCCGACAAGCCACCCGACTACCAGCCGCCGGAGGGAGCCAGAGGGCTGGACGCCCATGCCGGCGACAAGCCGTTCGTCATGCTGCCCGACGGGCGCGGCCGCCTCTTCGTGCCCTCCGGGCTGCTCGACGGCCCGCTCCCGACGCACTACGAGCCCTGGGAGTCGCCGGTCGGCAACCTCCTCTATCCGAAGACGCCGCGCAGCCCGGTCGCCCCGCTCTTCGAGCGCCCGGACAATCCCTACCACGAGATCGGCGACCCCCGGTTCCCGTACGTTATCACGACGTACCGGCTGACCGAGCACCACACCGCCGGCGGCATGAGCCGCACGGTGCCCTGGCTGGCCGAGCTGCAGCCCGAGGGGTTCGTCGAGATCAGCCCGGAGCTGGCCGCCGAACTGGGGATCGCCAACGGCGACTGGGTAGTCGTCTCGACGCTGCGCGGCGAGGCGGAGGCCCGCGCGCTGGTCACCGACCGGATCCAGCCGCTCGTTATCCACGGCCGAAAGGTGCACCAGATCGGCATGCCCTGGCACTTCGGCTACAAGGGATACGCGCAGGGCGGGATCGCCAACGACCTGTCGGCGCTGATCGAGGATCCGAACTCTCGGATCCACGAGGCCAAGTCGTTCACCTGCAACCTGCGCAAGGGCCGGATCGCCCGGGAAGGGGAGCGACCGCTATGAGCGCGAGGACTCTCCAGGGCAACGGCCGCGCCGGCACGACAGGAGCCCGGCCAGGAGCGCTCGGCTTCCTGACCGACACGACGCTGTGCATCGGCTGCAAGGCCTGCGAGGTGGCCTGCAAGCAGTGGAACCAGCTCCCGATGGATGACTTCGGGTTCACCGGCTACAGCTACGACAACACCGGCGACCTGGGGGCCACCACGTGGCGACACGTCGCCTTCATCGAACGGGTCAGCGACCGCGAGGGACGCCGGCCCACCCGGCTCAAGGCATTCCAGAGCAACTGGCTGATGATGAGCGATGTCTGCAAGCACTGCGTCTACGCCGGCTGCTTGGAAGCCTGCCCCACCGGAGCCATTATCCGGACGGAGTTCGACACCGTCGTCATCCAGCAAGATATCTGCAACGGCTGCGGCTACTGCGTGCCGGCCTGTCCCTTCGGGGTGCCGGCGCTCAGCCTCACCGACGGCAAAGCGCACAAGTGCACGCTCTGCTACGATCGCCTCAAGGACGGCCTGGAGCCGGCCTGCGCCAAGGCCTGCCCGACCGACTCCATCCAGTTCGGCCCGGTGGAGCAGCTCATGGAGCGCGCCAAGCGGCGTGTGGCCGATCTGCACGCGCAGGGCGTGACCGAGGCCTACATCTACGGCGACCGGGAGGTCGGCGGCACCGGCGGGATCGAGGGGCTGAACGCCTTCTTCATCCTGACCGCGCCGCCGGAGGTCTACAACCTGCCGGCCCAGCCGGAGCTGCCGCAGCGCAAGGTGCTGCCGGCCTTCCTGAGCACGGCGGCGGCCGCGCTCGGGCTGGGGCTCGCCGCGCTGCTCTCGCTGCGGCGGCGGTGATGCACAGATCGGGGTACAGGGAGCGAGCCGGATGAGCATCGGCTACGAGCGGCGATGGGAGACGCGGCGCCAGGCCGGGCGCTCGGCCGCGGACGAGGCGCGCGATAGCTATTACGGTCTCCCGGCTATCCACAAACCTCACTGGAAGTGGTCGATCGTCCTCTACTTCTTCTTGGGTGGCATCTCCGGCGCGAGCTACGTAGTCGCGACGCTGGCCCGGCTCTTCGGCGGACCGGAGATGCGCCCAGTGGCCCGCGCCGGTCGCTACCTCTCTCTTTTGACCGTGCTCCCCGGCCCGCTGCTGTTGATCTACGACCTGGGGCGGCCAGAGCGGTTCCACCACATGCTCCGGGTGCTCAAGCTGCGCTCGCCGATGTCGCTCGGCGTCTGGGGGCTGATCGCGTTCAGCCTGTTCTCGGGCCTCAGCGCGCTGATCCAGGCGGCTCAGGATGGGCTCCTGGGCCGGCGCGGGCCGGCGCGGCTGATTCGGGCCATGCCGGATCGGCTCGTCGGCCTGCTCGGCAGCGGGCCCGCCTTCTTCCTCAGCGGCTACACCGGCGTGCTGCTGGCAGCTACCGCGGTTCCCCTCTGGACGAAGAACTTCCTGCTGCTGGGGCCGCTCTTCCTCAGCTCCGCGCTCTCGAACGCGGTCGCGGCGCTGTTCCTGCTGCTGAGCGCGACGCGGCAGGCCAGCAGCCAGGCACTCGAGCGGCTGGAGCGGCTCGACCGGCTGGCGCTCCTGGCAGAGCTGGCGCTGCTGCTCGGCCTCCGTGCCAACAGCGGCCCGGTGATCGGCCGGCCGCTCGACGAGGGGCGCCTCGGCCAGGCGTTCCGCAGCGTGCTAGGGGCCGGCGTGGTAGCGCCGCTGCTGCTCCAGGCGCTCGCCCGCGGGCGCCACAGCGGGATGGCGCAAGCACTGCGGCTGCTGGCCGGGCTGCTGGTGCTCGCCGGTGGCTTCCTGCTCCGCTTCGTGCTGGTCTTCGCCGGCCACCGCTCGGCCGACGACCCGCAGGCCACCTTCGAGCTGACCCGCAAGCGGTAGAAGGGCAACCCCGCACCCGGCCCTCGCCCCGGCTTCCCCACCCTGCTCCCCGAGGGTCGATCAGTTTCTGCATCGTGTACGGCCTGTACACGGGTGTCGCCCGGCGCTGAAGCACCGAGCTCATGGCGCAAGCCCGCGAACGGGGCTGAGGCGCAGGCGAGCCGGCCTCGCGCGGTGAGCAGAGGACTCCAGTCTCTCGAAACCTGGGATCACCAGGCCAGAAGCTGTAGCCCCACAAGCACGCACGGGGCGTGTGGCAACGGGCAATTGAGCAGGGACAACCGGCTCATCGCCCACCGCTCGCCCCTACTCGATGCTGCCAGGCACTTGCCGAACACGCAGGGTCGTGTTATAATATCAGCAAGTGCTGATATCGTTCAACGAGGAGATAACAACGCATGTTGCTGCAAGCCAACCCGCGCGCCATCAGCCTCAAGGCGAAGCTCTTCCGCGGCTTCGCCGACCCCTCACGGCTGGCCATCGTCGAAGCGCTGCGGCGCGGCCCGATGACCGTCGGCGAGATAGCCGAGACCACCGGCCTCAGCCAGTCGAACGCCTCCAACCACCTGCGCTGTCTCTGGGACTGCGGGCTGGTCGACCGCGAGCAGGAGGGCCGCTTCGTCCGCTACCGGCTCAGCGACCGGCGTATCGACACGCTGCTGGCGCTGGCTGACCAGCTCCTCGCCGACGTCGCCAGCGGCGTCTACGCCTGCACCCGGTACGAGCTGCCCGCCTCCCAGGAGGGCGGCGATGCCCCGGAGCGTATCGCCCCGGCGCGTGAGCGCCGACCGGCGTGGCCCGATACCGCGCGGGTTGACCCTGAGAGGGAGGCACGACGATGAGCGAGCGCACGCCGGCTGCTGAGACCGTGGAGCTGGCCGTCCTCGGCATGGACTGCGCCGACTGTGCCCGGCACGTGGAGCGCGCCATCGCCGGCGTGCCGGGGGTGCTGAGCGCCCGGGTGCTGCTGGCCGCCGAGCGGGCGCTCGTCGAGTACGACCCGGCGCGGGCCGACCTCGACGCCATCCGCGACGCCGTGCGCCGCGCCGGCTACGATGTGGCAGGCGGTGCCGAGACGGACACATCCCGCGCCTACACTCGGTCGGTCTTCAGGTTACTCGGTCTCGTCTTCGGCGCGGTGCTGCTCGTCGTCGTGCTCGGCGAGTGGCTGGGCTTGCTGGAGACGGTGACCGAGCGCATCCCCTGGCCGGTTTGGCTGGCGGCCATCCTGGCCGGCGGCTGGCCGGTCTTCCGCAATGTCCTGCGGGCCGCCCTGCGTCGCCAGGTCGTCGCGCACACGCTGATGACCGTCGGCCTGCTGGCCGCCATCGCCGTCGGCGAGTGGGCGGCGGCGGCCGTCGTGGTCTTCTTCATGCGGATCGGCGACTTCGTGGAGCGCGCCACCACCGAGCGCGCGCGGCGGGCGGTCGGCGAGCTGGCCAGGCTGGCCCCACAGACTGCCAGGGTCGAGCGCGAGGGCGTCGAGACGGTCGTGCCAGCCGCAGCAGTCCAGCCGGGCGAGGTCGTCGTCGTCCGGCCCGGCGAGGCGATCCCGGTCGATGGCGAGGTGATCGAGGGCGCGGCGACAGTCGACCAGTCCGCGGTGACCGGCGAGTCGATGCCGGCCGAGGTCGCGCCCGGCTCCCGGGTCTTCGCCGCCTCGCTCGTGCGCCTCGGCTACCTGAGAGTGCGGGCGACAGCGGTGGGGCCGGACTCGACCTTCGGCCGGGTGATCCGGCTGATCGAGGAAGCCGAGGCCCACCGCGGGCCGGTGCAGCGGGC
>Ga0101941_1001446_pt1 | contig 17005 bp, 29 predicted proteins | sample DewCreD2012metaG_3_FD_75242 | JGI IMG/M metagenome (GOLD analysis project Ga0101941, IMG submission 75242) | Hot spring sediment bacterial and archeal communities from British Columbia, Canada, to study Microbial Dark Matter (Phase II) - Dewar... ...
TGTCGACGCTCTCGAGAGCGTCGACACCCTTGCCGCGACCAAGGGGGAGATCGCGTTTGCGGCGGAGGGTGTCGAACTCCACTCCCTCCGCCGCTTCCTTGAGGAGCAGCGGATGGTGATCACCCGCTTGTCGCGGGAGGGGATCGCTTTCCGCACAGAAGCGGAGACGCTGGAGGCATATTACGACGTTGCCTCCCGGCGTCTCGAAGCCATCGCGAGCCTCGAGCGCTGGTGGGACGCCCGAGAGGCACTTGCTGCGCTCATTAAGATGGTCCGGCCGCAGCCGGCTGCGGCCGGCCGGATCAAGCGCGTGGTCGGGCAGGGCAGGCGCTTTGTACGCCTGCCAGGCGGCCTCCGCCTGGCCATGGCGGTGGAGCGCCATGGGCAGGAGCAGCCCCGTCAGAGTGACGGGGTGGTGGTGGTGGGGCGGCTGTACCTCCCCACGGGCAATACGACCACTGCGCTCCACGAGGGGCTCCAGTTCGGGCCCCGGGTCAAGGCTCTTGGCGAGGAGCTTGGCCAGACCTGGGGCCGCGGGGTGCAGGACGGTCGAGGGCGGACGTGGCGGGCCAGGGAGGTCCGCCACGTGGCCTCGACCTGGGCTGAGGCCGAGGCCCAGGCCTGGGCGGAGCTGCGCGCGGCGGCGCTCGAGATTCTCAAGGCCGTCCGGCGGCGCCAGCTGGCGCTCCGGGCGGCCGAGGGACGGCCGTCGGCCGCAAAAAAAGAGTGATCGGCCGTCTGGCTAGAGTCCTGGCGGCCATCGTGGAGGCAAAGGTAAAGTGACAAAGCTGATCCGGCCGTGGCGCGACGGCGGCCAGGACGGCCGGGACGGCCGTGACAGCCAGGATCATGCGGACGAGCTGGCCCCTGTCGGGGCCCAGCAGTCCGAAGCTACCCACGGCGGCCAGGAGGCCGCGCGGGATATTCCCGACAGCCCCTCTGCTGCCCAGCAGGGGCAGCAGTCCCAGCAGCAGCGGGCCCAGGACGCCCAGCAGGGACAGCAGCAGCAGTCCCAGGACGCCCAGGACGAGGCCGATGAGGCCCGCCGCCAGCTGGCGGAGGCCGTCCGGCGCGAGCTACCGCAGCAGCTCGCAAAGATGTTCCCCCAGTCCGCTCAGCAGCCCCAGCAGGAGCAGTCCCAGCCCCAGCAGGGGCAGCAGTCCCAGCAGCAGCGGGCCCAGGACGGCCAGGACGGCCAGGAAGAGGCCGATGAGGAATTCGAAGAGGCCGACGAGGCTCAGGACGAGGCCGAAGAGGCCGAACCTGAGTTCGAAGAGGCCGACGATGATCACGATCCGCGTCCGGTCGAGTTTTCGACCGGACGCAAGAATGCCAAGGCAGTTTTCTCCCTGGCCGCCCGCCAGGCGGCCTGGCGGCGCCTTCAGGGGCTGATCGCCAGGTTGTTCGAGGTCCTGGCGGAGGATCGGATCGGCCCTCCGCGCGAGGGCGACGATGAATATGACCTTGAGGGGCTGGCGCTCCGGCGCTGGACCGGGCGGACGCCTGCCCAGTGTCGGGTAGACCGCGTCCGGGACGCGATAATCCTCGTCCTGGACACAAGCGGCAGTTGCGATGCGTTCGCTGAGTTTTTCCGCGCCGTGGCCGCGGCCGCGGCGCGGTATGGCTTCGTAGAGATTTACGAGGCCCCAAACGCCGTGCTGGGCCGGCGCTGGGTCTGGCGCCGGCGCGGGGGCTGGAAGCGTGAGCAGCTCCCGGGCGACCAGAGCGGCCAGCGCTGGCCGTGGCGCGGCCGCACCGTTGTGTTCATGGGCGACTTCGACGGCGGCGACAGCCTCGTTGAGGCCGCCCGCAAAAACGAGGTGCACTGGCTGAGCTGCGAAACTCGTTATAGCGATATGTCGCAGCACAGCTGGTGCCATTACTCGCTAAGGGACTTCAAAGGGAAGTATTACAAGTGTCGCAATCTGCACGATCTCGTTGAGATCGTGCGCAAGTTGCGATAGGAGGTGCATCGTATGACTCATGTGGCGGCCGCCATCTTCTGTGGCGGCCTGGAGGCCACAGCACGGCGGGAGGGCCGCCGGGTCATGGCTATTTTCGCGACAGCGGCCGGCCTGTCGGTCGATCCGGCCGGCCGCTGGCTGTATCACCCACCAGCCGGCCGCGGTCCGGCGGTGGAAGTGACCGCCGATCAGGCGGTTGAGCTGGCCTCTCTGCTGTTACGAGAGGCCAGGGCCCGCGATCCTGGGGCCCGGTGGCCCCGCGCGGCCGTAACCGAGGCCGGCGAGATCGTCCCACTCCCCTGATCCCAGCCCGCCCGGCCAGGACGGCCGGGCGGGCCCCTTTTTGTCCCCGAAACCATCCTGCCTAACAACCGTACTATCGCTCGCTTGTTTCTGGGGCGGGGCAGGGCAGGCCCCATGGCCCGGTTGGTAACTGGCCGGGCCACAATCCCTCGAACACCTGTCCTAGTACTTTTTGGCTATTGATTGTCGTGCGCTCTTTGTATAGCATTAAGGCGCAAGCGCACGACCGCAGTTGTGCGCAGAAAGAAAAAGGAGGGGGCCGATGGCTGACAGGGTGACGGTGGGGGCGGTGGCGGAGGAGCTGGCGGCGTGGTGGGAGTCCCTCGCTGAGGGAACGCGCCGGCTGATCCTCAGCATCCTTGCTGCCCTGCCGGGCGGTGAGGTGCTGGAGGGCTGGATCGAGCCGGCCCCGGTGGGGTGGCTGGAAGTCGGGCTTCTGGCCCGGCTGCTCCAGGCCCTTGAGGAGGCCGGGGATGTCCGGCGTGTTCTGGAGGTGCTGGGCTACGGCCCGGAACAGGAGGAGGCATGAAGGCGCCAGGGCGGGTGGTGGTGTTTCGGCGCCGGCCCTCGGCCGGCTGGTGGCCGGCGCGGGTGCCGGCGGAGGGTGTCGGGCGCTATCTGCGCACCGTCCGCTTTCGGTCGGGAGCCGTGATGGCCCAGATCGAGCTTGTGGACGGGCGGACGGTGTGGGTGCCCGACAGTCCGCGTTTTACCGAGTTCGAGATCGTGGCCTGATTGAAAGGGGGGAGCATGAACCAGGGCGAGTGGGTGACCGTCGAGATCGCTGACTTTGGTCATCTGCGCATCACATTTACCCGGCCGCCGGCCCGGTTGCTCCGGGATCGGCTGCGCCGGGTGCTGCGGGCCCGCTGGGCGGCCGGCGCATGGTGATGCGCCGGTGCCGCCCAGCCTGGCGGATCGGGCTGTTTTTGAGGTCGAGCGGCCTGAGGACAGCCCGACGCTCCGGGAGTACCGGGACCGGGTCGAGAGCTGGATAAGCACCGGCCTGAGTGTGCACCAGCCGGCGGCCCGGCCGGAGTACTGATCCCCAGCGGCCCCGGTCGGTCTCGTGATGGACCGGCCGGGGTGTCGACTGGCCCTCATGAGGGGGCCGGGGAGACTGGTGAGCCCGGCTCATGGGTGTCGGCTGGTAACTAGCCGGGACTTATGGGCTGGCGGTAACTAGCCGGGAGGGGCTGGAGATCATCGTCCTCTAGCCCCTCCCAGCGGCCCGAATCGCACTATCGTGGGATTGCCCGGCCACCGAGCGCTCAATCGGCCGGGCGAGGAGGGAAAGATGCTCGTCGTGGCCCGCTTGGAGCGACGGCCCGGTCATGGAGACCGCTCACGCTGGCTGAGCGGGGACCGGGTCCTGCCGGCAACCGATGAGGTGGGGGCCTGGCACCGGTTCCCCTCCCTCTACGCCGCCTTCCGGTGGGCGGCGGAAAAGTACGCTCCCTTTCTTGACGGGAGCGTGCACGTCGGCCCGGAAGTGGTGGTGTACACCACCGCTTCCGGCAAGGGATGCTACTGGGTCACCGCCGACGGTGAGGTGGGGTTTGAGGGCCGTCGGCGGTCTTTCCTCGACGGGTGCCCCCTGATCCGGTTGCGGCTGATCCAGACGCCGTACGGGCTCCGGCTCGACGTGGAGATTTATGCCCCGCCGGCCGAGCCGGAGTTCCTGGGGGCGGCACTCGTCGCCCACTTCGAGATCTACAGCCCGGAGGTCTCCACCTCCGCACCGGACCGACTGAACGAGGTCGTGGGGTAGCGCCCCGCCCCGCCGGGCGGGAGCCACAGCATGGCCCGGCGGGGCGCCAGTGCCCCCCGGCCCCGGAATGGGGTGGGGGCAGGAGGAAAGACATGGAGGTTTTCGATCCCCAGACGGTCATCCGGCGCTACGGGCTTTCTCCCTATCGCCTCTTCCCCCAGGAGCGGTGCTTCGACTGGGTGGAGGAGGCCATGGCCTGGGCGCGGACACATTACCCGGACGCTGACCCGGTAGCCCGGGCCGTCTTCGCCGCCCTGGTGCCGGGATACACCACCGGCCTGTTCGGCGGCTACGGGACCGATGATCATCCCCTGCACCAGGCGGCTGACGCCTTCCTCATGGCGCTGGCCGCCTGGCTGCCGCCGGCACCGGGCGAATTTCTGGCCTGGGGCCCGGCCGACTCCCAGCCGCTGTCGCCGGAGGCGACCGCGCGGGTGCTCGATCTGGTGGAGGTTTTTCTTTTTGTCTCGCCGGAGGTGGCGGTAACCCAGGCGCTGCGGGACGCCGATGCGCTGCCGGCAGAGGAGGCAGAGTATCGGCGGGAGGCGCTCCTGCGGGTGCGGGCGTATCTGGAGGTGCGGCCGTGACGACCATCGTCTGGGTGTCGCGTCATGCGCCGCTCCCGGCCCAGATACGGGCGCTGCGCGAACGGTTCGGGGAGAATGCCCGCATCATCGTCGATCCCCGGCCGTTCTCGTCGGCCGAGGAGATCGTCCAGCGCTTCCGGGAGGTGAACGGGGACGAGATGGTGGTGGTGGCCCCGCTCTCGGTTATCGCTGCCCTCTGCGCCCAGGGCATCCGTCCGCTCTACGCCCGCATGGTCCAGATTCCGGCCGTCGAGGACCCGGACACCGACTGCTGGGCCAGCGGCCGGGCCTACCGGTTTGTCCAGTTTGAGCGGATCAGCGAGGTGCGCCTGGTGACCGAGCCGCTGTAGCCACGGCCCCCGGCGGAGGTGCCGGGGGCTTTTCTTTTGTTCGCCAGCGCCCGGCCTCCGGTGGCCAGGTGAGATACAGCGCTGGTACCACCTGGCCGTCGGCTCCGATGTGGAACTCCAGCCGTCCGACGGCCTCCTCCACCAGGGCCCGGTTGCGCTCCAGCCAGGCGATGATGATGTCGGTGACCGTCCGGCTCACAGCCCCTCCCGCAGTCCGGCCGCCAGACGACGCAGGCGGATGAGCGCCCGCGCCTCGATCTGGCGCACCCGCTCGCGACTCAGTCCCAGCAGCCGCCCCACCTCCTCCAGCGTCCGCTCGCCTTTGTCATCCAGGCCAAAGCGCAGGACGATCACCTGGGCCTCGCGGGGAGCGAGCATGCCCAGCAGGGCCCGGATGGTCGCGTGCCGATCCAGCCGGGCGACCGTCTCGGTCCAGTCCTCCTGCCCGGCCACCCCCTCCAGAGTGAGGGAATCGTCCTCATCGTGGACAGGCTGGGAGAGGGACTGCACAGCCCGGGCCTGGCGGGCCTGGCGGAGCAGCCGGTCTCGCAGGGGAGATCGGGGCTCATCCGCGCGTCGCAGCCAGTCATGGATGTGGAACGGCAGGCGGATGGTGTGGGCCTGGTTGGTGTACAGGCGGGCCATGTGCTGGCGAATCCACCAGGAGGCGTAGGTGGAGAGCCGCTGTTCGCCCGCCCCACGCTCCGGCTGGTACCGCCGGATGGCCTCCCACAGTCCCAGCAGGCCGGCCTGCACCAGATCGTCCAGCCCCACACCCGGTGTCTCTGGCCGTTTGCGCAGAAAGAGCAGGGCCCAGTGGAGGACCAGCCGCTGATTGCGCTGGACCAGCTCCTCCAGCGCCGCCTGGTCGCCCTGCTGCACACGCCACAGCAGTCGGCGCTCCTCCTCCGGCGCCGGCGGGGGCGGCAGGTCCGGCGGCAGCCGTTCAGCCCGCGCCATCGCGGTCGATCTCCCGGAGGATCGCCTCCACCGCCTCCAGATCGGAGACGACGGCGGCCTGGCCGCCCGCTGCCAGGATGGCCGCGATCTCCGTCTCCTGGTGGCGCGAGGGGCGGCAGCGTGGGCGTTTCACTTCCAGGGCCAGGAAGTGCCCCCGGTAGCAGGCCAGGATATCAGGGACGCCGGGCCGCTGGCCGAGGTGGCCGTGCACCTTGAGAACCCAGGCACCCCGGAGGCGCAGGTAGTCGGTGATCGCCGCGACGATGTCGCTCTCCCGGGGTGGGCGGACGAAGATGATGCGTGGCATCTCTCTCCTCCGCAGTGTCTGCATCACCAGGTACTCGGCCTCGGTCAGGTCCCGATGGCCGCGCTCTCTGGCCAGCGCCTTCTCACAGAACCGGCAGACCCGAACAATGCGCCCCTGCCAGACGACGGTGAAAAGCGCCCGTCGCCGCTGGCAGCGGGCGCAGGTCACCGGCGCCCCTCCGTTTTCGGGTGCTTGAGGCTGGTCAGCACCGTCCGCCCGCCCCGCGGGCCCTTTTTCTTCAGAACGGCGAAGGTGAGAACATGGCCGGAGGGGGTTTTCTTCGCCCGGTATCGCAGCACCTGGTCCCTGGGGGGATTGCGATAGTCCTCGACGCGGAAGTTTTTCGTGGTCTTGAGTGTGGCCCTGCGCTCCGCCACCACCGCCTCCTAGAAGGGCGCATCTTCTGCGCTGGCCGCCAGCGCCCAGCGGGTCGGGCGGCCGCGCCCACCGCGTGAATCCTCCAGGGCCACGACATGCCCCTGCCCGCGCAGGCGGGAGAGCATGGCCCTCACGCTATTTTCCCCTATTTCCAGCCGCTCTGCCAGGTCCTGGGCCGTCAGCGGTTCACGGGCCTGGCGCAGAATGGCCAGGATGCGCCAGCCGAGGTGGGCTGATTCGGCCAGTGTCTCGTGCTCGGCCACATCGGCCGCCGAGAGAGTCACCAGCCGGCGCCCCTCATCGAAGCGCAGGCGCAGGCCGATGGGCGTGGGCCAGAGGGGCCCGTGGTTCACCTTGCGGTGGTAGAGAGCCATGACCACCTCCTCGCGCGACTCCAGGTCCCGGCGCAGCTCCCAGACCGACCGGGCGGAGTTGATGACGAAGACATTGCCGTAGGGCGTGGCCTGTCTCAGCATCATCCCCTCCTTGGAGATATGGCTGATGATGAGACTGGCTGCCCGGAGCTCGCGCAGGGCCTGAAAAAAGCGGATAACCGGCTCGGTCTCCTTGAGCTCGCCCCCGGCCGCCATGGCGATGGAGTCGATAATGAGGAGTCCGATGGCGCGTTCGCTCACCCACCGGCGCACGGCATCGAGATCGTCGGCCAGCGGGCGGTGCATCCGCCGGTGGAGATACGACGGCAGAGCCTCCAGACCCCAGCCCCGTGCCAGATACCCCAGACGCACCCGCTGGTCCTCGGCATCGTCCTCCCAGTTGAGATACAGCACCGCGGTCCGGCGCCGGACCCGCAGCGGTGGTGGCAGCGCCTGCCCGGTCTGGACCGCCAGCCCGATGGCCAGGGCCAGAAAGGATTTGCCCGATCCCCCCTGGGCGTAGATGACCGTCGGCTGCTTCTCGGCCAGCAGTGGTTCGACCAGGGCCGGCGCGGCAGCCGGCTCTGGCAGGCTGGCCAGGTCGATCACCGGTTCGCCCTCCCGCCAGAGGCCGACGGTCTCGACGATGGCGTACTCCAGCATATCGCGCCAGGGGATTTTGTCCGTGCGGGTGGCCAGCATGCGCACCACCTCCTGGCGCGACCGCGGGGCGAGCAGGTTCAGCCGGCCGAGGAAATAGTGGCCGGGACGATTGCCCTCCACCGGCCGGGCCGTCTGCACCAGGAGCTCGGCCACCACATCTCCCTCTTCCTCCCGCAGGCGGGAGAGGCGCAGGACGATGTTTTCCTGCTCCCACATCCAGACGAAGTTATCGCCCTCCCGGCGCAGCTTGACCGGACCCATCCTCCCCGTCCTCCACCACGAAGTCGGCCAGGATCAGAAACCCGTTGGATGAGAGTTTGCCGTTCAGATGACCATCGGGCACGGGTTTTGCTGGGGGTTTTGGTGTGGCAGCAGGAAGCGGCTGCGGCTCCCGCGCCGGACAGCGGTGCGGCCGCCCGTCCATGGTGTAGCGGCGGCCGTTCAGGAGATAGACCGGTGTGCCACACAGACAGAGCAGATGATCCTCAGGGCCGACCCCCGGCGCCGGACAGCGGTGCGGCTGGGTGGTACCGGCCTCCACCCGCGTGGGGCGGGCCCGCGTCGGCCCCCAGTCCCACTGCACCAGCGCACCACAGTCAGGACAGCGGTGCAGCGCTCCCCAGCGCGATCTCACTCCTCACTCCAGCCGGCAAGGCAAATCCGGGAAAAGGGCTGCGGCTCCTCCGGCCAGGGCACAGGATACGGCCAGGTCGGCAGCCCCTGACAGGGAGCGGCGAAGACCTGGCAGGGGGCAGCGAAGAGACGAAACTCCCGCCGGGAGGTGGGGCCAGGGTAGCACCACGCGCGTGACCGGAAGACCCAGGCGACGCCGGGAGCCGGGCCATAGAGGGCGACGGGGCGGGCGTGGGAGGCACGATACCCCCGGTCGTGGGCGACGATGACGCCAGCGAGATCGACCTCACCGCAGACGAAGAGGGCGGCGGCCATACAGGGGATTTCGGTCGCGCAGAAGAGATCAGCCGCCTGGGCGAGGGCGTAGAAGCCGCAGGTGCCGGCGGTCCCGGCAGCGTCGAAGCTATAGAGGAAGGCAGCGGCTCCGGCCTCCAGGTGCTCGGCGGCGCTGCGTCCAGGGAACCGGGTGGAGCCATCGGCGCAGCGGCAGACGGCATGCGCCCAGCCATCAGCGCGGGGAAGCCAGTCCTGCCAGGACTGGCCGTAGGCGATGCCGACCAGGACCCAGTGCGGGCTGGCCCAGTGCGGACGCTCCAGCCGCCACCAGCGGTATCCCCGGACCGGTTGACAGGTCTCCAGAGCCTGCATGAGCGCCTGCTCGGTCGGCGCGCGGGGGCGCAGGTCGTCGAGAGTCGCAGGACGCACCGTCACATGGGCGTGGAGGGAGGCGGCGCAGAGAGGGCAGCGGACCATCTGGTCGAGCGGGGCGTGGAAGCCGGCGGCGACGGGGGCGAGAACGATCCGGGAGGCGGTGTGGGCGTTGCAGGTGGTGCATTTCTCGGTGATCTCCCAGACCATCCACGCCATGAGCTACCTCCGTACGGGAACTGGCGTGCGTTCCGGGGGCGCCGGCGGGGCCGGCGTCTCCGGCGTCGGCGTGCGCTCCGGGAGCGGGCGCACGGGGACAGGCGTGATGCGAATGATACGCAGGGGATTGCCGATACGAGTCATCTCTCCTCCTTTGCAGCGTGCATCAGCACTCACCGACAGAAAACTAACCGCACCAGCGTCCCGTCCAGGATGCCCAGGAGGAAGCCGAGACCGAGAAGGAAAGTAACTGCCCCCAGGAGCCAGAAGAGAATGTCCAGAAGGCCTGCGATCACCAACAGCGCTATTGCCCATCCCGGCATGGCTCCTCCACCGGCTCATAGGTCAGCTCAAACACATCAGCCGCAGCACCTCGCCGATGAGGCGCGCGCTCTCCGGCGTGAGACGGCCGGCGAGCGCGATGGTCACCGTGCCCGTCTCCGGGTTCCTCTGGATGGTCAGCCGGCCGCTGCCATGCGGATTGATGAACGCCACGCCGGGCCAGGGGGTCGCCCTCGAAGTCGAGGACCTGACCTCGCCACCGGAGCACGCCAACTGTTCCCGCGTCGGAGTAGCCTGTCCGGTGAAAAGCGAGAGCACATGGCTCAGAGAGCATGAACCGCTGCAGTTCCTCACACGTGACCTTGATATTCACTGCTCACCTCCGTCGTGGTGCTCTTTCCTCCAGAAACGCCTCGGCCGTCCTGTACCCGAATCTCCGGGCGATGATCTCGGCCGAGAGCAGAAGCGCCGCCATCTCCTGCCACTCCGGCGGCACGGGATGCTGGTCCGACCCTTTCCCCTGGAGGGCCACCGCGCCGACGGCCCAGAGGCACCCCTGGCAGAGAGCGCCATCGGGACGGTGGACGGTGTCGGCGAAGCAGCCGAGACAGCGATGCGGCATCGGAACCTCCCATCTCTTCCCGTTCGGGAGGAATCAGCGGGGCGGACGGGGCGGACGCGGGGAGACAGGAGGTGTCTCCTGGACCACGCGCGCGCTGGGGCACCACCATCCCCGACGACCCGAATGCCCACACCGGACAAAGTACCACGCCCGCTCATCCCGATCCTTCGCTCCCAGGCGCGCGGTGCACGCCGCGCCAGCTGGTCCGCCACAGAGCGGGCACCTCTCGATCACCGCCACCTCTCCTGTGTGATTCAGCCGGGGACCTGTCCGCGCCCATAGGCGCGGGCCTGCTCCAGCCAGTACTGATTCAGCGTGCCCCCTGGCGGCAGGTACCCGAGAAAATTGTCGAACGCCTCGGCGCTCTCCAGAGACTTCATCTCGTGCCAGACGACCAGTCCGACCACCTGCCGGTACCCGTCCTCCGCCTCCACGAGCGCCCAGACGGCGATGGGCCTGGCGGCTACTCCCCATTCCCCCTGACTGTCCCGGACGGCGTAGACGGCCCGCCATCCCTCGGCCGGGCTGATCTGAAGAACAATGAACTTCATCTGAGCTGACTCCTTTCTGCGCTCCGGTTTTATGGCCCTCTCACTGACCCTGGCTCGCTCAGCGGTTTTGGTGCTCTCTACCGCTCATGGCTCGCTCAGGCCCCATGGTCCTCTCCCCGGACAGCGGCTCGCTCTCAGAATCTGGCCCCCTCACTTCTCCTGGCTCGCTCTCCCCCTCTGGTCCTCTCAAGCTGCTTGGCTCGCTCTCACCCTCTGGTCCTCTCCGCCACAGTGGCTCGCTCAGCTATCATGATCCTCTCGGCGCTCATGGCTTGCTGGGTCTCAGCGCTTCTTCCGGCCGTTCTTCTCCGGCAGCGGCCAGTGGGGTGGGGTGATCTCGTGGGCATGGCCCAGAATGGCGATGGCATACGGCTTCGGCGGCGGCGTGCCATAGGTGCTCTCGTACAGCACCCAGGCGAAATGGCTCAGGAACAGCTTCACCGCATACCGCCGCGCCCGCAGCTCGATCTGGCCGTCCGGCAGCCGCCCGGCCAGATAAGCCGCCCGCGTCCTGGGGTCCTGAATCCGCTTCTTCTCCAGGATGGCTTTCGCCTGGGCGGCGAAAGCCCCCTGCTCATTCCGCTCCTGCTCCAGGCGCTTCCGGGCGGCATACACCTGGCCATAGAAGCATTGTGGGCGGTTGTGGAACTTCACGAACGAGTCCCCGATCCGCCAGCAGATCGTCTTCAACCGGGCGTTCCAGGGGCGTTTTTCACCCTCCCGCCACTCCGCCGTCGGGTCCAGCCCGGCGAAGCGCCAGACCTTGCCGGCAGTGATGCAGTGCTCTGGCTCGATGAGCGCCAGGAGCCCGGCCGCCAGCACCGGCCCGACCCCGTACTGGGCCTTGGCCCAGCGTCCGGCCTCATACCGGTCGGTCCAGCGGTCCATCACGTCCTTCAGTGAATCCTCCAGGTAGTGGAGATTGCTGCCAACCCAGGCGATGAAGCCGTTGGGCTCTCCACTCCGCCCCAGCGCGTACGCCTGGTTGCCCACCGCCACCCGCATCTTCTGGAGGCTGTAGTACAGATCGACCAGGTAGCGCATCTGGGGAACAGTGAGCTCCTGGGCCACCTCCCGCGCCGCCCGCAAATCCCGCTTCAGGCGAACCAGTGCCGGATTCACAAATCCCGTTGTCGGCTGTGCCTCAACGACCATCGATCCCCTCCATAGACAGTGTGCTTCTGGCCACTATCCGCAGCGCCGGAAACGGCGCCCCTTCCTCGTCCACTCGCAGCGACAGTGGCATGTCCAGCGCCTCCACCGTCGCCTGCATCTCCGCGAACTCCCGTCCCAGCCGCGACCACACCTCAACCGGCACGCCCTCCACCCGCACCGCCGACAGGAGAAGCGTCGGCAGCAGCAGTCGCGGCTGCCGCACCGGCTCTGCCGGACGGAACCGTCGGAGAAGGCGCCACCAGATCGGCGTCCGCTCCGCTGGGGGCGGAGCGGACAGCGTGTACGGGCTGAGCGTCAGCACCCACACCCATCCCGGCTTCGGCCCGTAGAGGCTCACCAGCCGGGCGTACTCGGCCCGAAACCCATCGTTCTCGTGCGCCACCACGCGCCCGGCCAGCTCCACCGTCCCGCAGACCAGGGCCAGGGCCTGCGGATGCCCCAGACCGCTCAGCAACGCCCCCAGTTCGTCCGCCTCCAGCAGACACTCCGGCAGGGCCAGCGCATACAGCCCGCAGTGCGCCGTCGCCGCCGCGATAACCGGGTCGGCCCACTCACGACAGCTCCAGACTGGCCGCCTCTCGGCCAGGCAGTGACAGAACGCCTCCCGCCACCGCCCCGGCACCCACGCCCCCTCCAGCCCGCTCGCCGTCCCGAAGAAGATACTGCTTATCCAGGCCCGGTCCGGCTGCCCGGCCACCACCCACCAGCGGTAAGCCAGAACCGGCTGCTGGCGCTCGGCGGCCCAGTGCAGCTTGAGCAACGCCATCGGCAGCATCCCCTGCGCCGTCATCGCCGCACCGGCTCCTTCTCCCGTTCGCGCTCGGGCACCACCCGCGGCTCCTTCTCACGCTCCGGCTCCGGGCGGGGCAGCGTCACCACCCGCAACGGTCGTCCGATGTGCTTCACTCCTTCTCCTCCTCCAGGACCGTCCGCCAGTAGGGACGGCCCAGCTTCTCCTCCACCATCTCCCGCAGCGCCCGCAGCAGCTCCAGCTGCTCCTCGACCGGCGCCGGCACCTTGAGGAGCGGCAGGTCTTCCGCTCGGAGCCCGGCCTGGAGCGCCGCCTCGCGCAGCCGGGCCCACAGCCCGCGGATGTCGTCCCCGTGTTCCCCACCGCCCATGGCCTTCAACCGGTCGCGCAGCCGCACCCCATGGGCGATCATCTCGCGGGTGTCCAGCCGTGAGACCGTGTCCATCGGCCAGGCCGGCAGGCCCACCGCACTGGCCACCCCCAGCAGATGCTGGTAGCGCTTGAGGGCCTGCGCCCGGTCGGCCTCCTGGACCGGCTTCGCCTCGCTCCTCGCCGGTGTGGTCCGGGGAGGGGACGCCGGCCGTGCCACCTCCACCACGCCCTCAACCTCCTCGGCCGGTGTCCCCTCGTAGCCGGCCAGCCCCACGATCCAGGCGAAGGCCAGCCGGAACGCCTTCCCCGCCGCCCGCGTGACGGCCATGGAACGAATGGCGTACTCCGGCTGGTCCTGCCAGCGCGGCTCGTCGCGCAAACAGAGCGCCGAGGCCCGACTGATCACCTCGCCCGATCCCACCTTCACCAGCTCCACCTCGGCCTCGTAGCCCTGCTCCAGCCGGACCACGCGCACCTCGCGCACCACCACCCCCAGCATGGCCCCCAGCGTCGCCCAGCCCTCGAACCGGATATACTTGCGGCCCTGGATGGAGACAAAGAGCCGCTGCTGCTCGATCACTTTCGCCAGGCTGGTGGCGATGGCCGCCCCCCGGCGGACCACCTGGTCCGCCGCCTCTCCCTCCGGGAGCATTCCCAGATTCTGGGGCATCGCCCCGGTTGCCACCACGATCTCCGCCTCGCTCATCTTCATTCCTCCCTGAGCAGGTACTTCCGCACATTCGGTTCGAGCACTTGCAGAGGAGGCAGCTCCACATCCTCCCCGTACCGCAGCGCGTTCCGCTCCTCCAGCGACAGCTCCAGATGGCACTCCAGGTCCTGGAGCGTGTACGGCCCCTCCGGTAGGGACACAGGGGGAATATACGCCTGGTAGTGCCGCCACTCGCGGAGTTCGAAGGGGACCCTGTCGATGGCGTCGAAGATATACTCCTCAAGGCTGTAGCCGTTGGGGCTCGTGACCCGCACGCGCCGCTCATTCCCCCCTTCCAGCGCCACAAACCACCCCTCGGCGTCCGGCTCCGGGCTGGTCACCCACCAGTGCACCAGATGCGGCTCTCCCCCCTCGTCCACTCCGGCCGCCCAGGAAAGCCTGTACAGCCGGAGTATCGCCGGCTCCGGCCAGCTCTCCCAGGCGTCCTGCTTCCGCCTCTCCTTCAGAGAGACCAGGACTTCCTTTCGGCGCGCGCGGAATGCACGGAGCACATCGTCGCGGACACTCGCCCACCAGGCGGCCACCTCCTGCCGCCGGCGCTCCTTCTCTGCCTTCTCCTGCTCCACCAGGGCCGTGCTCCGGCGCCGCGCCTGCGCCCGCTGGAGCACCGGCTTCAGCCGGAGCGCCAGATACCGCAGCGTCTCTTCCTCGGTTTCCGGGGCAAAGTGGATGACCTCCTGGCGCCAGATACCATATTCCCCTTCGAGAAGAGCGGTGAATCGGAGATAGTCGCGACACCACTCCGTCACACGCAGTTTGACCTCCGGCATCTCCTTCAGCCGGAGATAAACCTGCCTGTCCTCCAGGACAGGCTCCCCCTCCGTCCAGTTTTCGAGTAGACGCGGGATCGGCTGAACCTCCAGGATGAACAGCTCGCGGAGGAACGCCGGCACCCATGTCTCCCAGGCGATTGCGATCTCTTCCCGCACCCGGGCCGACTCCTCCTCGACCCGCGCCTGGTAAAGGGCCTTCTTCTCCTGTTCGAGCGTGGCCAGCAAATCCAGCAGAACCATGTCTCACCCCATCAGCACGAGATATTCTTCCCAGGTGTCATCCACCAGCCGGGCCAGAATCGGCACCAGCCACCGCTGGCCCGGCTGGTGTTCGGCGCGCCGCAGCGCCTGGAGAAATATCCGCCCTCGCACCCACAACGACTCCCCTCCCCAGTCCGCGCGGAGCAGCCGGGCGACAGCCGCTCCCTCCCCTTGCTCTCTGCGCCTCTCCGTGATACAATGGAGCTGCATCCTGAACCTCCCGCCCGCCGGGCCGTCATGATGCCCCCCTGGACGACCCGGCGGGATGTGTTTCCTGCCACTGCCTGAGCATCGGCACCGAGAACCAGTAGCGACGCCCCACCCGCAGCAGATACGGGAGCAGTCCCCGCCGCGCCTGCCGACGCACCCACGAGGGACTCACTCCCAGGAGACGGGCCGCCTCCACCGCCGAGAGCAGCGGCATCACCGGTCCTGGAGCGCCCGGATCGCCGCCTGCAACCGCCGCCGGACGAACGGCCGCAGCGTCCCGTTCGTCAGCTGCTCGTACACCGCCCGGTAGCCCTCCCGCAGGGCGTCGAGCCGGGCCAGCAGCCGCGCCTCGTCGGGGTCCAGCACGCCGTCGCGTTCGAACAGCCGCCGCAGGTCTCGGCGCAGCAGATCGATCTCGCTGGGCGCGGGCATCCATTCAGTCACCTCCCTCCTCTGGGGACTTTGCGCATATGCGCCAGCCGGCCAGCGTCGGTGTGCTAGACTGACGCTGGAGCGCCAGATACGCATCCACCGCCTCCCGCAGCAGCGCCGCCACCGGCAACCGCCGCATCGCCGCCAGAGCACGCAATGCCTCCACCTGATCCCGGTGCAGCCGGGCCGTCACCACCCTCACCACCATCCTCTCCCGCTCCACCATCATCAACCACCATCGCGTGATTCCAACCAGGAGAATACAACCGCTATCGGGGCGATGTCAAGGTGATATCGGGTACAATCATCTGGTGGGGGAAAATTTTTACGGCTTTTTAACAACGGGAGGGAAGGATGCTCACGCGACGCGAAGTGGGGGAGCGTCTGCGGCAGCGGCGGCTGCGGCTGGGCTGGTCGCAGGCCGATCTGGCCCTGCATCTGGGGCTGGCCCAGGGGACGGTCAGCAACCTGGAGCGGGGATTGGCCAAGCGGCTGGAGCCGCGGCAGCTGCGGCAGCTGGCCGCCTTCATCGAGGTGCCCTATGAGGACCTGTACCGGCTCTTCTGGGGCGAGGAACCCGGTGAGGCGGCGCTGGTGCCCGATGAGCAGGAGCTGCTGGACCTGTACGGGATGCTTCCCACGCAGGAGGAGCGGGATCGGGCCCGCGAGTTCTTCCGGGACTTTGTTCTGGGGCGTCTCAGCCGCCGGAAGAGCGGCGAGTGAAGGGAGTGCATGGGCGAGTGGGATCGGTGGGCGCTGGAGAGCGGCTGGGCCTGGCGGGCCAGGCTGGGGGAGGGATCGTCGGACGATCTCCTGGAGAGACTGGTCCGCGTGCTGGGGGTGATGGTGCATCTTCTGGACGAGATGCCGGTCTCCGGGGCCATCTGCGGGGCGCATGTGCTGCTCCGGCGGGGACTGTCGCCGCCGCACCGGCGCTGGATTCTGGCCCACGAGCTGGGCCACCGGGTCCTGCACGCCGGCAACATCCTGGCGGCCTATGACCCGGTATTGAAAGGGCGCCGGGACCGCCAGGCCGATCTCTTCGCCGGGGCCTTTCTCCTGGGGCGGGTGGCGCCCGACGCCACGCCCTGGATGCTGGCCGAGGAGACGGGCCTGCCGGAGGCCCGCGTCTGCTGGTGGCTCCGGTGGGTGCAGGCGCTGTACGGAGGGGTCTGATGCAGACGGTTCCGCCATCGTCACTGCGTCCGGTGCCGCGCGGACTGGTCTGGGGCGTGCTGGCCCTGGCGGTCTACGGGGCCGTCGCCCTGGGCCGGGACGGTCCGGCCCTCTGGGGCCAGCTGCGGGCCCTGGGCCGCACCCCCGACGGGGTGGTGGTGGGCGTTGCGGCCTGGGGGCCGCGCACCGGGGTTCTCGTCCGCGACCGCACCGGCAATCTCCAGCTGTATCAGCTCTGGGGAGTGGCCTGGCCTCTGCCCATGCGGGTTCCAGAGGGCAACCGGGAGGAGCGGCGGGGAGACGCCCTCTGGATTTGTCAGATGATGGCCACCTACCAGCCCTTCTGGGACCGGGTGGTCGGCCGGGAGGTGATCGTGGTCGAGCGGCCGCACCATCCGGGAGTGATCCGCGTGGCCGATCTCTATCTCCTGGACGGCACCCACATCAACGCCTGGCTGGTTCAGAGCGGGCTGGCCGGGGTGGGCACGCCGTGGCGGGAAGGGGAGGAGGAG
>Ga0101941_1001448_pt1 | contig 17000 bp, 6 predicted proteins | sample DewCreD2012metaG_3_FD_75242 | JGI IMG/M metagenome (GOLD analysis project Ga0101941, IMG submission 75242) | Hot spring sediment bacterial and archeal communities from British Columbia, Canada, to study Microbial Dark Matter (Phase II) - Dewar... ...
TGCAAGTAGTTTCTTTATTGCAAAAGTTATATGTGACTATTACCCGGAAAGAAAAAAGTGGAGACCATATATATATACCGCTGCCCTCATTCCTCCCGGAATTGTAAGCTATTTCAGATATAAAGCCGGGCAACACTTTCCTTCAGATTTAATTATAGGTACTGCTATAGGAGCTAGTGTCGGAGTCTTAATCCCTCAATTACATAAACCGAGTAAAAAGAAAAACAGAAAAAAACTGGTGATTACACCACAATTATCCCCTGTTAACGGACTAATTTTTACCTATAATCTTTAAAAAACGTTATTAATTACTAAAACTTAAAATACCTGAAAGTAAAACAAAAAACCAGCTATCATTGCCAACGCAGAAGCTCCACTAATAGCACTAAGAACCATTTGTTTTCCTTTATTTAACTCTCCGTTTGAATGAACCATAACCTCTCTTCTGGATAGAGTAAGTCCACCATATACTCCTACTATAAATCCAACAACCATTAATATTACACCTAAGGTTTCCATTTGTGTCCTAATTTACTTTATTAAATATACCGGCAAAGTAACATAATTTTACAGAATGATGCGAAAAAAAAATCGCAATATTTCATGTCTGTAGATAAGATTTCCATATAATTTATTCCTCTCCGCTAATGCCTCAAGAACATACCATACATTTATTAAAAAAGTATAAATTTATTACTTTTGATATTCTATCTATCTGATTCGATAAATTTTAATTTCATTATGATCAATTATTTATCAAATTTAAATTAACAACAAGTTTAATATATAACATTTTCAATATCAATTGTAATAATACCAATATGTTTTAAATATAAAACTTATATTGTTTAATTAATTATATAAATAATACAATTATTATTTTTTTATTAGTCGTATTAATTTATTGTTAACATTAATTTTATTAATCTCAACTGGTAAGAAGAAATTGTAATTCCAGATCGTTTATCTAGCATTTATTGCAATTCTTCTAATTAGTACATAAGGAAAAAAAGGCTTTTTAAGGCTTTAATTCCATTTAATTAGAACTTTAACATACTTATATGAAAAATCGCTATACCAAAGTGATTATAATGTTTCTCCTAATTCCCCTATTAGGAATATCATATATATATGCAGAAGGAACCAAGCAATTGCAACCTGCTGCTACTGATTTTGGGTTTTTGCAAATATTTGACCAGAATACCCTAACCAGACCATTTGCTACTTTTGATGCACCAGAAGCTTATCGCCTAAACGTATCAGTATGTAACCTTAATGAAAAAATATACTTGGGTTTTAGGCAGGACAACAATGATGTTTACTATCGATTAAAAGACCCCAATGGCAATGTTGTACTGGGACCAACTTTGATACCTAATAACGGTCAGGGGTATATTCCTAACCATGCCAGCGCCGTATCCGGACCAAGTCAGGTAACAGGTAGTGGATATTTTGCAATTGAATATACACCTACTATGTTGGGTGATTATTATATTGAGTTTAACCCCAGAAGTCCGACTAATATAACACCTGAAAAAAGGGTTTTTAATTTTATAGATATAACCGTAGCAGCTGAAAACGGAGCAAACAGAACTATAAAACCGGGTCGATTATATTCCAAAAACTGGGATATACAATGCATGAGTGACCAAAATCCTTTCAAAGCAGAAATGTTTGTATATGCTAAAGATAGTATAGTTACAGCACTTGATTTTAATAATATTAAAGGTTTTGGATTTACGATAGCAGCAAACTCAAAAGGTTGTACCAATACAGGAAATGTTTCTGAAGACAGACAATCCCGTTATGGCAATGCTACATTTCCGGAATACAAACTTTTTCTTAATAATCCGGACCCCGACTGTTACCCTTCTGGAGAATTTGGAAACATAACAGAACCAACCACTATAACCGGTTGTGACGCAGATAGCCGATGTATAAATGTATATGTAAATAAAGCAGGAACTGTAGAAATAACCCTTGATCTAAATGGAATTCCTGGTTTTCAACCCAATTCAGAAGATTTAATATTTCAATATGATGTAATCGCTGGTCATAACTGTATCAAATGGGATACCAGGAATGGCCTGGGTCAAATTGTTCCACCAGGCACTTCTATGGCCATTACAGTCAACTATTTCAATGGTCTTACTCATTTGCCTTTATTTGATGTTGAGCACCATCGTGATGGATATATTGTCAATTTAGTAAGACCTATACCACCATCAGGACTTACTAAACCTAAGTTGTATTGGGATGATTCTAGATTAAACCCTAACAGAGGTCAGGCACTGGATCCAATGGTTAATCTGGAAGGTTGTGATTTGAATGGTTGCCACAAATGGCAGGATAGAGGTGTGAATGGACCATATATGGAAACCATTAATACCTGGTGGTATGCCAACGTTATTCAAGATGATTTGGGCTATATAGTACGAGATATCACTACCGATGCCAATGCAAACACACCACAATTAGCTTCTAACGATACTACAGTCTGTATATCGGAACTTCCTTTACGACTCAATGGAAAAGTAACTGGAGCTACTGGTGGAATTTGGTCGCACGGAAAAGGTACTTTCTCTTCTTTAACCAATTTGCAGGGAACTTATAATCCCTCTCCAGAGGAACGTGCTAATCTTAAAGCAACTATTGCCTTAACATCCACCGGAAACGGAGAATGTCCTGCTGTAACCGATTCGATGAATATCTTTTTGCAGCCAACACCGGTTGTTAACCCCGGTAATCCATTTTCTGTATGTATTAATAACCCAACTTTTACCATAACAGGTACTGTACAGCATGCAACAGGTGGCAGATGGACAGGTGGCAACGGGCGATATTTCCCAAATAACAGGGCCTTGAACCTAACCTATGAACCTAATCAAGCAGAATTAAATCAAGGCTTTGTTACGCTAACATTAACATCTACAGGCAACGGATTATGTGCTCCAGATGCCAAAAATGTTACTATTACCTTTACACCTCCACCATCTGTTGATGCAGGAGAACCATTACAGGTTTGTGCCAATAACCCTATAATTAAACTGCAAGGCAACATACCAGGTGCAACAGGTGGCACCTGGTCCAGAGGCGACGGAGTATTTGCTCCTGACAGAAACACTTTAGATGCAACCTATACTCCTACATCCGGAGAAATTGCTTCTGGAAGGGTAAGGTTAAGATTAACCTCTACCGGCAATGGCAATTGTAGCTCTGAGACAGACAACTTAACGATCAACTTTATACCGGCACCTACAGTAAATGCAGGACCCGACAGAAGTATTTGTGCCAATACCAGTGTAAATTTAGCTGGAATTATTACCAATGGTGTTACAGGAAAATGGTCTGGTGGAACAGGAACATTTACACCAGATGCAAGCAATACAAATGCAACCTATTTGCCTTCTGGTACAGAAAACACACCAGGTACTGTTATTATTTTAACACTTACCTCCGATTCTGTAAACAACTGTTCGCCAGTTAGCGATTCTATAAGAATTAGTGTTTCCGACGGACCAACAGTTAATGCAGGTGGCGACCAGGTTGTATGTGGAAATAGTGCCGTTGTAAAACTATCCGGCTCAATAACCAATGCAAATGGCGGACAGTGGACAGGTGGGGAAGGATATTTTACACCCAACCAATTTGCACTCAATGCTCAGTATGTACCTACTGCTAATGAAATCCAAAATTCTCCTATTTTACTAATATTATCCAGCAGAGGAAATGACACTTGCGGTGTAGCGAGTGATTCTATATTAGTTTTTACCAGTCCTTCTCCAACTGTGGAAGCAGGAAATGACAGATCATATTGTGGCAATAACCCCCTAATTCAGCTTGCAGGTAGTACACAAAATGCCAGCGACGCAATCTGGTCTGGTGGAAATGGTATATTTAGCCCCAATGCCAACACACTTAATGCTACCTACATACCTACTGTTAACGAAATTCAAAGCGGGTATTTGGAACTAAAATTATCTGCCCTAAAAACTTCATGTCTGGCAGTTGAAGATGTTGTAAGATTTCATTTTACCCAGGCTCCTATTGCTGAAGCCGGCCAGCAGGTAAGCGTCTGCGAAAACAATCCACAAGCCAATGTTTATGCCTATGTTGTAACTTCAACAGGCGGAATTTGGACTGGTGGAAACGGAACCTATTTACCTTCCAATACTGCACTTAATTTAACATACAGACCAACACCAGCAGAAGTAAATCAAGGTGGAGTTACGCTAACACTAACTACTACCGGAAACGGTAATTGTCTGGAAGAAAAAGATAGCGTTCGGATCACCTATACACGAGGACCAGTTGTAGATGCCGGTACTGATATTATTGTTTGTAAGAATAATCCTACTATAAAATTATCAGGAAGTATTTCAGGCAATGGACAGGGTTATTGGTCTGGTGGTGAAGGTTATTTTACACCCGGGAATAATGCTTTAAATGCTACCTATATTCCATCAACAAATGAACTTAATAACAAAGCTAAAATCAGTCTGGTTTTGATCAGCACAAATAATGGTAATTGCAACGCAGAGTCAGATACGGTAGATATTTTACTTACACCTTCTCCAACTATTAATGCAGGTCCTGACAAAAGTATATGCGCTGTAAATGCCCAAGTCAATCTCACTGCATCTGTAAATGGTGCTACAGGCGTTATCTGGTCTGGTGGCCAAGGAACCTTTACACCTGCCAATAATCGAAATACTGTTTATAGACCAAGTATTAATGAAATCACATCTGGGCAAGTGACACTAACTGCAACAAGCACAGGTACAGGACTTTGTGGCGTAGTTTCCGATCAGGTAATTGTTAGAATTGTACCTGCACCATTTGTAGATGCTGGGCCTGACCAAATGATTTGTGGTTCTGAAACAAATTTCTTTATTAATAAAGGAAATGCACAAAATACAGCCGGTGTAGAATGGAGTACTACAGGAAATGGAAGTTTCAGTCCATCAAATAAAGTGATGGCTCCAACCTATAATATAACTGCGGCTGATAAAGTTAAAGGTACATTAAGTGTAATTATCAAAAGTACAGGACAAACCCTTTGCCCTGAATCTTCAGATACTATGCAACTGACATTTACACCAGTTCCGGTAATTAATGCAGGTCCGGACAAACAAATTTGTACCAATGCTATTCCAATTAATATGATTGCAGAAGGTACACCAGCAAGATGGACTGGTGGTAATGGAACATTTATTCCTTCCAGGGATGTGATGAACCCACAATACCTACCTAGTCAGAGTGAAATTGCAGCTGGTTCGTTTACATTAACTGCTGCTACAATAGCCAACGGAAGCTGCCCATCGGTAAGTGACCAGGTAAGAATTAACCTGATTCAGGGACCATCCATTGACGTTGGAAACAACCAAACTATTTGTGGAAACACAAATCAGGTAAATTTAGCTGCTACATTTGCCGGAGCAGGTGGTATAATTTGGACTACCAATGGCAATGGTGCTTTCACTCCATCAATTTATTCAGTTTCTTCGGTTTACAACCTCACTCAGGCTGACAAATCCAATGCTAAAGTATTTATCATGGCTAGCACCACCGATAATGGCATATGTCCTGGGGTAAAAGATAGTTTAGAAATAAACATATCTCCGGAAATAACTGTCAATGCCGGTCCGGACCAGAGCTATTGTGCTGATATTACTCAAATACAATTGCAAGGAATAGTGAACAATGCACCAAATGCAAGTTGGAGCAGTACCGGTTCAGGCAGTTTTTCTCAAATCAATAGTTTAAACACTTTATACTTTCCTTCGGAAACAGACAAAAATAGTGGTGCTGTAAATTTGATTCTTTCAACTTCAGGTTCTGCAAATTGCCCTCCGGTTAGCGACACCATTCGCATAAACTTTACTCCTGCTCCTACTATCTATGCTGGTCCTGACCAGGTTATTTGTGCTTCTGCTGAGACTATACAACTTTCCGGTTCAATGGCTGTGGCTTCTGAAGCAATTTGGTCAACCAACGGATTGGGTACATTTGTACCTGATCAATTCAATCCAAATGCCAGTTACAAATTAACAACTTCAGATCGTTCACTGTCTGAGCTAAAATTTGTTTATACCACCACTTCACAAGGAACATGCAGACCGGTAAATGATACAGTTATAATAACTATAGCTCCTGAACCTACTGTCAATGCAGGTCCGGATATCGAGATTTGTGAAACTGTAACCGGTATACCTGTATCTGCAGTAGTAACAAATTCGGCAGGAAATACCTGGACAAGCTCCGGAAATGGGTCGTTTGTAAACCCTAGCCAAACAACTACCATATACAATCCTACAACTCAGGACTTAAATTTTGGCTCTGTAATCTTTACGTTGACAGCTTCCGGCAATACAATTTGTCCAGATGCGCAGGATTTTAAAGCAATTACCTTTGTTACACCGCCTACCTTAGAAACAGGTCCGCAACAGAACCTATGTATTAATGCAGACAAGGTCAATCTTTTTGCTAATGCTCAGGGATTTGAAAACATTACCTGGTCGTCAAATGGTAGCGGATCATTTAATGGAAATGCAAACAATGCAGCTACAGAATATGAGTTTTCCGGTGCAGACAAGTCACTTTCAGAAGTAGTATTTACTGTACAGGTAAACGGCCAGGCAAACTGCCCTTCGCAATCCAGAACTACCAGAGTAGTATTTACACCATTACCTGTACCTGATGCAGGTGAGGATATAGAAGTATGTGGAGACACTTCATTTATTCAATTGAATGCAAATGCTATAAATTCAATTGAAGGAAACTGGAGCTCAACCGGCTCCGGTATATTCGTACCAAACAATATAGCTCAAAATGCGCGATACAATCTTTCTCAAAACGATATTGACCTTGGCTTTATACAACTGATATATACAGCTGCAAGTAGTGGTCCTTGTCCTGCTGTAAAAGATACCTTGGATCTAACTATTAATCCTATTGTTATTGCTGATGCAGGTGACGATTTTGCAGTTTGTGGCAGCCAAAATTCCATTAGCTTGGAAGGCAGGATTACCAATGCCGGATCAGGTCAATGGGTAAGTAGTGGAACGGGTACCTTTCTTCCATCTGCCAATGCAATTAATTCAAGCTATATACCTTCACCGGCAGATACTGCAACAGGTAAAGTATTACTAACCCTGACTTCAGCTAACAATGGTTTGTGTAAAGCACAGAATGATCAGGTGGAAATAACCTTTGTCGATATACCTGTGGTAAAACTTGGTCCCGATTTAACCATTTGCGAAAACACCGTTCAATTTGGACTAAATGCTCAGGTAGCAAATACTTCTGGTGGCAAATGGAACTATACCGGAACCGGAACCCTAAGTCCGGCTATTGATGTACCGAACCCTCAATATACCATTTCAGAAAATGACAGACGCGATGGACAACTAATGTTTATTTTTGCATCTGTTGGCGATGAGTTATGCCCTGCCTCTGAAGATACTTTGGTAGTTACACTTCAGAAAATTCCTACCATAAATGCTGGTCCTGACCAACGTATTTGTTTTGATGAAACACTAGCAAATATGGTTGGTACTGGAGTTACAAGTTCAGGAATTGAATGGAAAAGTTCAGGAACGGGCTCATTTGCACCGAATCCATTTGCACCTGCTGCCACTTATATACCTTCTATAAGTGACAAAACAGGTGGGAATGTAAAGATATTGATCTCTACACAACCTGATGGCATATGCCCTATTGCTAACGATTCTTTGATATTAACCATTACTCCTGCACCAATTGTAGAAGCAGGGCCAAATCAGAATATATGTGAAGATACAGAGGGTGTAATTTTAGGAGGAAGTATACAAAATGCAGGCGGTGGAGTTTGGGTATCAAATGGAAGTGGTTTCTTTTTCCCAAATGCTCAGACTTTAAATGCCACTTATATACCTTCTGAAGAAGATGCAAAGGCTGGTAACTTAATTTTAAAATTAGTAAGCACAAACAACAACAACTGTTTTGCAGTAAAAGACTCTTTATTAATAACAATAGACCCAATTCCAACTATAGATGCAGGCCCAGATATTAATATCTGTGAAGATGTAACAAGCATATCTCTTCAGGCAGTAATTGAAAATGCAAGTGGCGCTTTCTGGCAAACACTGGAAGGAAACGGGACTTATAATCCAAACGCTTCACTTGCTAGTACACAGTATATACCTTCAGCTTCTGATAAAGCCAGAAAGTATGTTACTTTTCTGGTTACGGCCAGTGGCGTAGGAACCTGCAATGCTCCTAGTGATCAAATTAGAATTGATTTCTCTACTTCACCTATACTTAATGCAGGCCCGGATAAATCTGTTTGCGAAACAGACTTACCAATTCGTCTGGAAGGTTCGGGAGCAGCCGGTGAATGGTCTGGGGTAAACGGTGCATTTGAACCTAGTAATACTGCTCTTACAGCTTTATATACTCCTACTCCTGCGGAAGTTACATTAGGAACCATACGTTTTATATTAACTTCAATAAACAACGGTAGCTGTCCTCCAAGTAAGGATTCAGTATACATAAATATTTTATCCGGTCCTCAAATTACCACTACTGTTCCTGCCAATATTTGTGAAACCAATACCAGTATTAGTTTACAAGCAAGTATTACCAATGCAATAAATATTGAATGGACCACCTCTGGTTCAGGTATTATTGCAAACAAATCGCAACTTACAACAACCTATCAACCTAGTTTATTGGATATTGCAGCTGGGTCTGTAACCTTCACTGCCAAAACAATACAAAGTAGTTTGTGTAAACCGGTTTCGTCTGTAAAAACCACCCTTATACAACTAAAACCAACAATTAATGCAGGCCCTGACTTAAATGGCTGTATTGATCAGGTTAATTACCAGCTAAGCAGTTCGTCTAGAAATGTAAATTCTATTTTATGGACAGGAGGCACCGGTAACTTCTCAAACACCGGTATCAACAATCCATTATATACTCCTTCTGCTACAGATAAAACTAACGCACCTGTACAATTAATAGCCACTGCTCGCGGTGCAGTAGTTTGTCCAATATCGGCAGATACAATGTACATCCGTTTCACCAATCCTCCGGTTGTTGATGCAGGTACAGGTTTTCCAATATGTTCTGATCAGTACTTTGTACAACTTTCCGGAACTGTTACTAATTCAAACGGTGCTATTTGGCAAACTGCAGGAACAGGAACTTTCTCTCCATCAAAAAACAGTCTAAATGCAAACTATTATCTTTCAAGCGCCGATAAGGCCTCAAATCAAATAACTTTTGTGTTACAATCTACAGGTAGTGGAGTATGTGCGGAAGTGACAGATCAAACTGTATTTGATATTTTCCAAGCCCCATTGGTAACCATAACTTCCTTGCCGCCATCAGTATGTGAAGATAATTCAGAAATTAGCATTTCAGCATTGGTAACTAATGCCACCGGGGTATTATGGAAGGGCCATAACAGTGGCACTTTTGATCCTAATGTTACATCACTAAATATTACTTATCAGCCAAGTAATACCGAAATACAACAAGGTAGTGTATCTGTTACAGCCACCACAACAGGGCAGGCTATTGGATGTGCCGCAGACTCTACAACTATTACAGTACCTATATTGCCATCTCCGGGAGTATTAATTAACTCAGGTTTGGATCAGGAACTATGCGAAGATGTTGAAACAGTTCGCTTAAATGGCGTGATAAAAGTTGCAAAAACTGCAGAATGGAGAACATCCGGTGATGGTATATTCACACCTTCAATTAATTTTCTGCAAGCCAATTATATACCTGGGAATCAAGACAAGATAAATGGAGTTGTAAATCTATCACTTACCACAACAGACAACGGAAACTGTGCACCGGCCAGCGATACCATGCAAGTTGTATTCACACCTGCTCCTACTATTCTTGCAGGATTAAATGATACGATCTGTCCGGAAGTAGATTTGGTTCCTTTAAATGGTCAGCTAACTATAGCTTCCGGTGCCATCTGGAGTACTACCGGAACCGGTTATTTTGCACCGGACGCTACGAGTCTTTCTACTTCTTACTATTTATCAGAAAATGATAAAACCATAAATGAACTGGTATTTACTATTACATCCACTGGTAACGGTACTTGTAAACCGGTTAGTCAGGACAAACTGGTTAAAATTCATGAACTTATAACCATAAATGCAGGACCAGACCAGGAAATCTGTGAAAATGAAACCTCTGTTAATATAATTGCTACTACCTCTGCACCTGCTTCTGTACTTTGGACAACCAATGGAAATGGTGGATTTGGAAATAATGCAGCGCTCAATACCACCTACAACCCGGGTAGCGACGATATAGCAAGAGGACAAGTGTATTTAACAGTTGAGACTCAAAACAATACTGGTTGTCAAAATCAAACAGATCGCCTGGCAATTGAAATCACTCCAATTCCGAAGGTTGAAATCAATACAGCAAGTTCTATTTGCTCTGACATTAAAACTATAGAATTGACTGGAAGCAACGATATAGCTTCTTCAATGCAATGGACAACTAACGGAACAGGTACTTTTACTAACACCGCAACAGGTAATAGTACCATTTACAACTTGTCTGTTGCTGATGCTACATTGGCAGCAATAGACTTTACTCTTGAACTAAGTGATTTACATATTTGCGGTACACAAACCACAAATCAAACCGTACAGATAATTCCGGCACCTATAGTATCAACTGCTGCTGTTACATCTTGTAATTTTGAAGATGGAATTGTGCTTTCTGGAGCCGTTACAAATGCCGGCAATGGAAAATGGGTAAGCACAGGAACCGGACAGTTTTCTCCGAATTCCTTCAATACAACAGCTACCTATTTCCCTTCAGCAAATGATGCTTTGATCAAAAATATCACCTTACATTTTATAAGTACTGATAACGGTATTTGCTCTGCCGATACGGCTTCCAATCAGTTATATTTGAATGCTCCACCGGTTGCTAACGCAGGTACTGACCAACGAATTTGTATAAATGTACCGGTAAAACTAAAAGGTAATACCAATCAACTATATACCTACAATTGGAAATCTGCCTCAGGAACAACTTTGTCTACCTCCAGTGAAGTAACTGTAACCAGCAATACCAATACATTCTATACTTTTACAGTAACAGATATTCAGGGATGTACACATTCTGATACAGTCAATATTTCCGTTTTCAATCCGCCTGCATTGGGTCTCGACCCTCATTATTGTTTAACAGATGACTTGTTGCTTGATTCTAAACCTAGCAGTACAGATCCAATGAACGGAAGCTTTTATTGGACCAGAAACAACAACTTGTTACCAAACGAAAATACTCCCTTACTTTACGTAACTAAAGCAGGTAATCATATGGTAGTATACAGTGATGGAAACTGTTCTGTAAATGATGAAACGAGCGTAACTGCCCCTCCTCAATTATTTACTCCAGGCAAAATAACTTGTGCCGGTAATGAAGTAAGAATTACTACTTCACAAATACCAAATCTGGTATATAACTGGAGTATTGGAAGCAATCCGGTATCCACCAACAACCATTATATAGTTTTTGATGCGCCATCGGATACTACATTAATTTTTGTATCAGCTACTGATATCAGAGGATGTACAGCCTTAGATAGTGCCTTCCTGATAGGTTCACCAAAACCCTTATTCAATATTAGTGATACATCTGTTTGCCCCGGTGAGCAAGTATTGTTTATTTCCAGACCTTCCAACCTAGCGGCTGTTGCGATTTATAAGCCAGCATTTAGCTGGTACCATAATGCAAATTTGCTGGGCACAATGGATTCATTGCAAACCAGTACTGCGGGAGTATATATTGCCAATATTCAAATTGGAGAATGTTTGACTGCCGATACAGCCAATCTTGCAAACTATCCTAACCCTGACCCAGGTCTTCAACCGCAAAAGAAATATTGCGAAGAGGTAGAAAAAACAGTAAATATTGGATCTTCTACAAGTGGATTGACCTACCTATGGTTACCGGATGGTGAAACAACACAATCTATAAACGTATCCAAACCAGGCATTTACAACCTTTATGTTACCAATGAATTTGGTTGTAAAAACACAGATAGTATAATAGTTCGTGATATATGTCCACCTAGGGTATTTGCACCTACTGCTATTACAATAAATGGTGATGGTCATAATGAAAATTTTCTGGTATTTGGAAAATATTTTACCAATTTCACCATTACTATATTCAACCGTTGGGGCGAAGTTATATATCATAGCACAGATCCAGAAAAAGCATGGGATGGCTATTACTTAGGTGACCCTATGCCAATAGGAGTTTATCCGTGGATAATTACTTATGAAGGCATACATCCCGAATACAAAGGTCCATTTATGATGGAAGGCAAAGTTTCAGTAATTAGATAAAATTGATATGAAGCAAATCATTTTCATGCTAGCAAGTATATTTTGGGTCCATGGAAATGCCATGGCTCAATCTACTGATGATTTGTCTGGCAGGAAAAAGAAAGAACAAAACTATCTGGCTAAGGAAACCGACAAGGTGATAGAAGGACGTTCAGGCCGCAGGAAAGATAATGCTCAACAACATAATCAGAATAGACAATCTCAGAATTCATCAAACCAAAAGAAAAGCAGAAAACGTCCAAAAAAGTCTGCTAATTTTGGATTTTATTAGGCTTGAATTCAATAATAAAATAACTATTTCAAGAGTTTAAAGGCGAATCTAATATAGTATTCAATCAATCCAAGTTCCACCATTCCATTGGTTGATGTTCTTGTTCTAAGAAAAAAGGTTGTCCCATTTTGGGAGTTACCAGTTTCACATTTTCCTTTTGTGCAGCAACAATCAGTCTATTAACAGGCTCGTTCCAGGCGTGAGTAGATAATGCAAACTTGGCCCAATGCACAGGAAACAGAATTTTAGTATTTAAATCTTTGGCAGCCATAACAGTTTCTTCCGGAGTCATATGAATTTGGGGCCAATTTACTCCGTACTGTCCACACTCTATCAGTGCCAGATCAAAGCCATTATACCTCTCACCTATTATCTTAAACTGTTTATCATAACCAGAATCCCCTCCAATAAATATTTTACGACCATGTATTTTTAAAACAAAGGAAGCCCATAACGATTTTGCTCTGCTTATACCTCTCCCCGAAAAATGCCTAGAAGGAGTTGCTGTGATCTCAACATCAGTTTGAATTGTGCATTTCTCCCACCAATCAAGTTCGGCAATTTTATTTTTATCTACTCCCCAATATTCCAAATGCGCACCGACACCCAATGGTGTTAAGGCCATTTTCACCTTCCCTTTTATTTTAGCAATGGTTTCATAATCCAGATGGTCATAATGGTCGTGGGTGATTATGAGCAAATCAATTGTAGGAAAATCCTCAACCCTGTAATTATCAGATCCTAAAAATGATTTACCAAAAAGCTTAACAGGAGAAGCATAACCGCTAAACACCGGATCAACCAGTATAGTAAAACCTTTATAAGTAATCAGATAGGAAGAATGCCCAAACCAAATAACGGAAGGTTGATCAAAAGCAAGATTATTTAAATCTGTTTTAACAAAAGTCAATTCCCTGCCTGGTACAACAGATTTTGGTTTATTATAAAAATCAAGAATCAACTTACCTATGGAAACCTTATTGGGATTTACGTCAGTTGGTTCAATATTTTGGAATGCCCCATTTTTGAAATTCGGAGATAACAAAATTCTGTTTAATCTTTCTCCGGAAGGAAGTTTTCCAAATACTTTTCTATTCATGAATAATAACAGTGGGAAAATAATTATGCATCCTAAAAATCAGGACATGGGAGCCTTTTGAGCGGTCTTCTTCTTTTTGGCGAACTGTCGTGTGTATAAGAAATATGTAATTCGTGCGAACCACCTGTTCTTACCCTTTGTAATCGGGATACTGTAAAATCATAGCTATAACTGAATACCCAGGTTTGTATTTTATACCCCAGTATTACTACCATTGATTCGTTATTACGCAAGGCTTTGTCATAATCTTTAATCAAGGGCAATCCTCTATACCAAACTCCTGCCAGATAATGCTCATAAGCAGCATATAAACCATAGTCTACCTGATCATTTTTACCCTGAAATTTATAGTGTATAGTAGGTGTTATACTTCTTTCGAGATGTTCCTGGCGTATGGTAGATTTGCGTCTTTCAGATTGTCCTAAAAAAAACTTATAACCACCAACAAAAGTATATTTGACTGGTAACCGACTCACTTCACCCAAAAAACTCTGATTTGGGGTGTTCATATGGTGCGCTGAAATACCTGCCCAAAACTTTTCGCTATATAAAACACCTCCGGAAGATACATCGGCAAACTGCCTGCTAGGATTATTATGCGAATCAAAACTTAATGATCCAGTTGGACCATTATTATCTAGTTGATCAGGAAAAAGTTGATTGGCGTAGTTAAATGATCGGGAAAATAAACCCAATTGAAGCCCGGCTCTAAAAGCGATTGATTCCGATAAAAAAAGTTGATACGAATACTGTAAATCTACTTCAGTAGAGCGTAGATCGTTGCTTCCCTGCCAATCCTGGACAAATACTAATCCAAATCCACTGTTGTATTTGTGCCAGTAAGTATCAAATGAAACTTTAGAAGTAATGTATTTTGCATCCAGGTAAGGCCATTGAAGACGTTGATGCAGGGCTATTCTCTTTTTATGTGCCGAGCCGGCAAATGCTGGATTTAGGTATAAATTTGCTGCGTAAAATTGGGAGAATTGTATATCCTGACTAAAACTTTCGGACAAGTTTAAAACTACAAACAAAACTAATATGGCAGTTTTTTTAAACATCCCAATTTATTCAGACTTTAAACCATTAAAACTACATAAATATTATTTAAATGCCAGAAATTTCAACTACAATCAATTATAAATTCTAGTGCCCATAGAATGTAGGACATGGAAGCCTTTTCATTGGTTTAACCCGTTTACTAGGCCTATGTACATACGTAATGTTTATTTCATGTGCTCCACGAGTAGATGCAGGTCTTAACTTACTAAGCGTAAAATCATAACTATATGATACACTGATATTTTTATACATCAACCCTACTAAACCTACCATAGATTCATTATTATGCAAATCTGACTGATATTTCTTGAAGGGTATACCTCTGTACCAAACCCCTGTCATTAAATATTGATATATAAAATATGTACCCATATCTAACTGATCAGATTTGCCTTGTAATTTGTAATGCACTACAGGTGTTAAACTTATCTCATCTTTTACGTTCAAATAGGCCATTTGCTTGTTCGAACTCAAGTTTATTTTATATCCAATAGCGGTCGATATTTTTACGGGCATCCTGGCTACTTCTCCTACTGCCGAATAATTAGGCACGTTTAAATGACTACCGGATAGTGAAAACCAAAATTTATCATTGTACACAACACCTCCGGCTGCTACCTCGGGGTATATTTTATTTAAGCCATCCCAATTATATCCATTGTCTACATTCTGCAAACCCTGGTTGTTAAATTGGTGTGGAAATCTCAAATCAGAATAATTAGCGTTTCTGGAAACCAAGCCCAATTGCAACCCTGGTCTTACTGTCCAGTTTTTACTAATCGGTAACTCATAGGCATATTGAAGGTGAATTTCTGAAGAAGAAATAGTATTGGAACCCATATAGTCATGAAAGACCATTACCCCAAATCCACTTCTGTATTTTTCCGAGAAAACATCCGCTGAGGCATACGTTGTAATAAACTTGGCATCTAATCTGGGCCATTGAAGCCTTTGGTGAAATATATACCTTGGTAAATGCGCAGAGCCAGCAAATGCCGGATTAAGATATGTTTGAGCTGCATAAAACTGCGAAAACTGCACATCTTGACCATTTGCTACCAATCCCAACATAATCAGGACAAACACACTTATATTTCTAATCTTTTGCATAAAATGCATCTTACTCATTTTCAATTTTGTATATAAAAAACAGCTTTAATTAAGCCTAAATCCATGCCCTGTTTACGAAAACGACATAAAATAGATTTACAAAATGACCATAATTATTTATTTTTTTTTGCTCGATAAAAAAAGTAGATTTGATTGTAAATTTTATGATTTTTACAAAAGATTAGTGAGTTAAATATAAGCTTTACTGATTAAACCCTTAAGCGGTAGTTCCGCACCCAAACTTAATTTCTACTTATGAAGGTTCTTTATTATACAACTGTCTTAGCTTTATTGATACTGCCAATTACCGGTATCGCTCAAAGCAGAAGTGATCTGATCTATAAAGAAAGAATTGCAAATGAAACGCTGCAAAAAGGACTTTACCGCGAGGCTCTTAAGGATTTTATACTATTAGATAGTCTTAATAAAAATTACAACTACGATTACCAGATAGGTTTATGTTATATAAATCTTCAGGAAAATCAAAAAGCACTACCATACTTTGAAAAGTGTTTGAAAGCCCCCGAAAAACATCCGCAATTTCTATATTTTTACACCGGCAAAGCCTACCACCTTTCTCACCAACTCGACTCAGCAATTACCTATTATCAAAAATTTATCGCCAATCTATTTGAAGGAAAAAGTAAAAAGAAACTTTCCAAAAATGTTGCTTTAATTCAGCAGGTAAACCGTGAAATTGAGATGTGTGAATACGGCAAAGAATTGATGGCTAATTCTAAAGCTGTCAAAATCCAAAATCTTGGCCCTAAAATCAACTCGCCATACCCTGATTACGGGATTGTTATTTCTGCTGACGAAAACGAACTGTTTTTTACTTCTACCAGACCTGGTACAACTGGCGGACAGATAGACTATAGCGATGGCATGGGACTGTATTTTGAAGATATTTACAAATCATACAAAACACCCGAAGGCTGGTCTACTCCGGTAAATATAGGCACACCAGTCAACGGACTTGGTAACGATGCCAGTATTTCCCTTAGTGCAGATGGACAGAAACTCATAATCTATCGTTCGGCCAAAGAAAACTTTCTAAAACAATATTCAGGAG
>Ga0101941_1001450_pt1 | contig 16966 bp, 16 predicted proteins | sample DewCreD2012metaG_3_FD_75242 | JGI IMG/M metagenome (GOLD analysis project Ga0101941, IMG submission 75242) | Hot spring sediment bacterial and archeal communities from British Columbia, Canada, to study Microbial Dark Matter (Phase II) - Dewar... ...
AGCCCGACCACCCAAGCCTCGAGGTCGAGACGCTGCGCCAGGTCATCCTGGAGGAAACCGGATCTGATCAGCCCGAGATCCGAGCGGTGCATATCCCATTGGCCGAAGCGCCGGCTGACCCGATCGCCTTCCTCGCGCTCCAGGGTGGGCAGATCGCCGAAGCCGTCGCCTCCGGCGCTCGCACCAGGCTGCCGGTGCTCGTCATCGGGGGCAACTGCACCTGTCTCCCCGGCGTGCTCGGTGGGCTCCAGCAGGCACTCGGCCCGACGATCCGCGTCGGCCTGGTTTGGTTCGACGCCCACGGCGACTTCAACACCCCGCAGACGACGCTGAGCGGGATGCTGGGCGGCATGCCAGTGGCGGTGAGCGCCGGGCTCTGCTACCCCGAGTGGCGCGAGGGCTCGCAGCAGCTCGTCCCGCTCCCGACCGACCGCATCGTCATGGTCGACGTCCGCAACCTCGACCCCGACGAGGAGCGGCTCATCCGCTGGACCGGCGTGGCCGTGGTGCCGATCGAGCGCGACCAGGTGGCTGCAGCCGCGAGCCGGCTCGCCGAGAAGGTGGATCTCATCTACCTGCACGTGGATGTCCAGCGGGACGGCGACGGAGACGTGTTCGCCTATTGTGGATCTCATCTATCTGCACGTGGATGCCGACGTGCTCGACGCGACGCTGGTGCCGACTCACCGCACCCGCGAGCCGGCCGGGCCGGGCCTCGACCAGACGCTCGCGGCGATCCAGGCCGTCGTAGAGACGGGCAAGGTGCGGGCCGTTGGCCTGGTCTCGGTCTACGCGGAGGGCGCAGGCGGGGAAACGACGCTGCGCTCGGCCAGCGAGTTACTGCGCGGGAGCCTGCGCGCCTGGCGGGAAGCGTCAAGCTAGGGCTCCCGCACGACGCGCGGCCGGTAGCCCAGCTCCGCCACCGTCTCGAGGAGCTGGTCGCGGCTGACGACCGCCGGGTCGTAGCGCACGAGCAGCCGGTCGCGGCCGAAGTCGGCGTCGCAACCGGTCACGCCGGGCAGCGTGCGGATCTGGGCCGCGACCGTGGCCGCGCACGAGGATCAGGTGAAGCCCATCCCTTCGAGCACCAGCGTTCGCCCGGCCGCCTGGGAGATCACCGGTGTGCCGGTCGTGTCGAGAGCCTGGCTCGAACCGCGCTCCATGAGTCCGCTCCAACCGAGCGCGCCGGCGGCCAGCAGGATGGCCAGCAGGGCGATGGCCACCCCGAGTGGTCGTGCCCATGATCTCCGTCGCGCGGCCGAGTGGTCACGCATCGGGGCCGCCTCCCCAGGTCTACGGTACTAGGCTGGCGGCCATTACGGTCACCGTGGCCGCCGCGAGACCGTTCGCTTCAACGAAGCGTATCATGGGCAGTAGTGCCCTCGACCAGGCCCGGCAGGAGCTGCTCGATCAGGCGGGCCAGGAGCGGGCCGGCGCGCTTCCCGGCCTCCAGGACTTCTTCGTGCGAGGGCGCCGTCGTCTCCTCCGGCACCGCGCGGTTTGTGATGACCGAGATGCCCAGCACCCTGATCCCCAGGGTCCGGGCCATCACCACTTCCGGCGCGGTCGACATCCCCACCGCCTGGGCGCCGAGCAGGCGCAGCATCCGCAGCTCGGCTGAGGTCTCGTAGGACGGGCCGGCGACCATCGCGTAGACGCCCTCGCGCAGCGGCAGGCCGAGCTCGCCGGCAACCTGCCGGGCCAGCGCCCGCAACTCCGGGTCGTAGGCATCCCGCATGGGGACGAATTCGATCCCGGCCTGCGAAGGCGGAGGTATCAGCGGGCTCTGGCCGGCCAGGCCGGGCAGGAACAGGTGATCGGCGATCAGCATCAGGTCGCCTGGCTGCAGGCGCTCGTCGATGCCGCCTGCGGCGTTGGTCACCACCAGCGCGCGCACGGTGCTCCCAGCTAGCGCCGCTACTGGCGTCGCCACCTCGGCGGCGGAGAGCCCCTGGTAGAGGTGATAGCGCCCGAGAAAGAGCAGGATGGGCACCCCAGCCCAGGAGCCGAGCAGGAGCTCACGCGCGTGTCCGCCCACCGGCGGAGCGGCGACCCCGAGGACGCGGTCCATCTCCTCGCGCCGGGCCACCTCGACCCGCTCCGCCAGGGCACCGAGTCCCGAGCCGGCGATCACCGCCACGCGCGGCTGCACTCCTGCCCCGGCGCACAGCGACGCTAGCCGCCGCGCCGCCTCATTCTGGGCAATTCCTGCCTTCATCGGCGAGACCTACCCTGGTGAAGGCGACTCGGCACTCCACGAGCCAGCCAGTTGGAGCTGGTCGAGGACGGCGCGAGATGCCAGCTCGCGGCCCAGGATGTGCCGGGTGTAGGCGTAGAGCGCCGACTCGACCGCGCTCCGCAGCTCTGGCCCCGTCCGGCGCTCCAGCACCGTCGCCCAGCGCTCGCCCGCGAGGAGGCGAAGCGCCTTTACCGCGCCCGCCGGCAGCGGTACGGCCGCCGGGTCGCGCGCCGCGCACAGCGGGCAGGCGACCCCGCCGAGCTGCGGAGCGAACGCGTTCGTCACTGGCTCCAGTGGCCGCCCGCAGACCACGCAGCGATACAGCTCCGGCTGGTATCCCAGCGCGCCGAGCAGGCGCAGCTCGTAGCGCCGGACGACGAAGAAGGGATCCGGCTGGCTCGCGATGCCGCGAAGCGTCTCGGTCAGGAGCTCGAAGACGAGCGGCTGGGGATCGTCCTCGCTGGTGAGGGCATCCAGCAAGTCGGCAACGTACCCGGCCAGGCCGATCCTCCGCTCGTCCCGCCGCAGGTCTCGGAAGGGTTCGATCAGCTCGGCCTGGCTCACGATCTCGAGATCCCGGCCGCGCGCGATCAACACGTTGCTGTGCGCGAACAGCTCTAGATGGCCGGCCAGCCGGCTGGTCGGACGCCGAACGCCTTTGGCGACGGCCCTCAGCTTACCGCGTTGCCGCGTGTACAGGTTGAGGATGCGGTCAGCTTCACCGAGATCCCACCGGCGCAAGACGACCGCCTCGACGCGGTACAGCCGGATGCGGCCCTCCTGGTTGGAAGCCAGCGCATCGCTCCGTACTGGACCGGCTGAGTCGACCGACGTCACGCCCGCAGCGCTCCTCGCGCGGCCGCGACCATGTCGACGAAGGCGCGCGCCCGCGCGGTGATCGCGGCCCAGTCGCGACGCTTGACCGCATGCTTGTCGATCAGGTTACCGCCGACTGCCAGTGCCACCGCGCCTGCCCGGATGAACTCCGGCCCGGTCTCGAGCGTGACCCCGCCCGAGGGAATCAGCTTGACCTGAGGCAGGGGAGCCAGCACGTCTTTGAAGTAGGCCGGACCGGCCAGGCTGGCCGGGTTCACCTTGATGTAGTCCGCTCCGTGCTCCCAGGCAGTCAGGATCTCGGTCGGCGTGAACGCGCCGATGAGGCTGGTCACCCCGTAGCGCCGGCAGATTTCGATCGTCTCTAGCCGCAGCGTCGGCGTGACGATGAACTCCGCCCCGGCGAGCATGGCCTGGCGAGCGGTCTCAGCGTCCAGCACGGTGCCGGCGCCGACGTGACAGTGAGTGCCGAGTTCCTGCCGGACACGCTCGATGGCTTTGCCAGCCTCGCGGTTCGTGTAGGTGAACTCCATGACCCGAACGCCGCCCTCCAGCAGCGCCTCGGCGAGCTCGACGGCCGGGCCGAGGTCGTCGAGACGGATGACAGCGATGAGACCTGTCTCTTCGATCCAGTGCATGTGTGCCCCTTCGCGCTATCGACCGATCCGGCGAGCGGCGCCCGCGCCGGGGTGCTCTCGGGTACCATTCTAACGGCCATCCGGCGCGCAACCGGTGGCGTGGGGCGACTCGCGGGCGCGTCTACTGCAAGTGTACCGGCCGGGATGACACTCGGACAGACGCCCACCCAGCGGTCGCATTGGCGGTGAGGAGATGAGCATGTCGATCGGCATCATCGCCGCGCACGGCAAGCCCGAGGCCGCCGAGCTGGCCGAGCAGATCGCCGGCTGGCTCTCCGAGCGAGGAGCGGCCGCGCTGGACGAGAGCACGTTGCAGCGGGATCCGTCGGCCGCATCGGTGCTCGTGACCATCGGTGGCGATGGGTTGATCATGCGCATGGCACACGCCTACCCCGATGTGCCGATCCTAGGGATCAACGTTGGCCGCGTGGGCTTCCTGGCGATGATCGAGCGAGAAGAGTGGCAGCCCGCCCTGCAGCGCCTGGTCGACGGCGACTACCGGGTGCAGGAAAGCCCGACGCTGGCCGCCAGCGTCTGGCGCGGCGCTCAGCAACTCGCGGACGGCTGGGCCATCAACGACGTGGTGATCCGCGCGGGCTTTCAGATGATCGATGTCGAGCTGTACATCGATGGGCAATTCGTGAACACCTACCCGGGCGACGGCATGATCGTCGCGACGCCGCAGGGCAGCACCGCCTACTGTATGGCCGCCGGGGGGCCAGTGCTCAGTGCCGGCGTGAGGGGATTCGCCGTGACCCCGATCTGCCCGCACTCGCCGATCCGCACCACGCTCGTGGTATCTGAGGAGGCGCTGATCGAGCAGGTCGTCGCCAGCGAGCGAGAGGCGCGCTTAATCATCGATGGCGTGCCTCACCTCGATCTGCGGGCGGGTGATCTCGTCCAGGTTCGACGTGGGAGTCATCGATTCCGGCTCGTGCTGCTGCCGGAGATGAACTTCTACGAAGCGTTCCGTAGCAAGTTCAACTTCCAGATCCGGCCAGATGCCCGGCCAACTCGCCCCGCGCGCCGCCCGCCAGCTCAGGGGGCGTCCCGCCGGTGACGACTCGCCAGCGCGCAGCACGCGCCGGTAAACGGTCACTGCCCTGAGCGGGGAAGGGTTCCGAAGCCAGCCAGCGGGATGCTCTCCATCCCTGGCCATTGCCCGCGCAAGCGCCGTCACGGCGTCGGCCGGCGAACCGGCGGGATCTCGCTCGTATCGTCCGAACTGGACGGAGCGGCGGCTGCTGGCTCGCCCTGGCCGGGACGAACTCCGTCGAGCGTTCGCCCGGGCCTGGCCGCTGGCCGGACGCCCGGAAGCGTCGGGGCGAGCCCCGGGCCGGCGGCGTCATCCGGCAGTGTTCCAGCAGCCGCGCTCCGGCGCACGCTTTTCGCCAGCCGGCTCAAATCGGGCAGCGCCCAGCCTTGAGACGGGGCCGGGAGCGGCTCTGCCGCCTCCTGTTCAGTCCCGCAGTACGGGCAGATCGCCCAGCGGACGTCGACCGCGCGCCCGCACTCGGCGCAGGCCAGGCGCAGTTGCGTTCGGCAATACGGGCAGAAGAGGAAATCCTCGCCTACCAGCCGCTGGCACTGTGGGCAGAGTGCCAACCCCTCCATATCCTGGAGCAGGTATTCCTCTTGCAGCGAGCGCTCGAAGGCCTCGTCGAGCGTCTCCTTGGGCCGGAGCAGCAGGTAGAGCAGCACCCCTGGAACCGAGAAGAGCACGACCACGAGCGTGGAGAAGATCTGAGCGATCACGCTGCGGCTACGCTCCTGGATATCGCGGAACGTCCACACGACCAGCGCAAACCAGAGCGCGAGAAAGTACGCCCCGCCCACGGCGATAGTGATGTGGACGATGCGCGCGAGGATCGCTTCCACTGGTAGTCCTCCTAGGAACCTCTCAGCCTATCCGCGTCGAGTCAGGGAAGTCGCTCGTAGCGCTCGACCGGGACGACGAAGACGTTGGCGCCACCGACCTCGACCTCGATCGGGTTGGGCACGTAGAACTCCCCGGACTCGACGATCGGCAAAAGCGGGTTGACATACTGCGTCCGGGTATAGCAGTTCGCCTTGATGATGCGCAGGACATCGGGAACCTGAGTGTCGTCCACGCCGATCAGCACGGTGACGTTCTGCTCGCGGAGGAAGCCACCGGCACTATTGATCTGGGTCGCGCGGTAGCCTGCCGAGCGCAATGCAGCCATCAGGTTCTCCGCGTCTTTGCCCTGCACCACGGCGATCACTAATCTCATCTCGTCTACACCCTATCGCACACGCTGTAACCGCGGCAGGTGGGAAGCGACCGTTTCCCAGACCTGCCGCGCAACCTCCTCCGCTGGTGCCACACCATCCACCACGCGCCAGCGCTCCGGCTCTCGCTCGGCCGCCCGGCGATACCACGCGCGGACGCGCTCGTGGAACTCCAGCGCTTCCTGATCGAAGCGCGTGAGCTCTTCGCCGGACTCGCGCCGCCGGGCCAGCCCCACCTCGACCGGCACATCGAGCAGGATCGTCAGATCCGGCCACAGCCCCCGGGTCGCGAAGACCTGGAGCGAGCGCAGCGCGCTCTCCTCCAGTCCCCGCCCGCCGCCCTGATACGCGAGCGTCGAGTCGGCGTAGCGATCGCAGAGCACGATGGCACCGCGGGCCAGCGCTGGCCGGATAATGCTGGCGACGTGCTCGGCCCGAGCGGCGGTGTGCAGCAACGCTTCGGTCTCGGCAGCCATGCCATCATTCGCCAGGGCGAGGAGCCACTCGCGCACAGCCTCGCCGAGCGGCGTACCACCGGGCTCACGGGTGAGCACCGCATCGTAGCCGAGCGCGAGCAAGCGCTGATGGAGCCAGCGGCACTGCGTCGTCTTGCCGCTCCCCTCGGGTCCCTCGAAGGTGACGAACAGGCTCACGGCCTCAGTCCTCGCGGTAGATCTCGACTCGCCGGTATGGCTCCCGGCCACGGCTGCGCGACCCCAGATTGTAGCGTTCAGCGAGCTGGTGCTGGAGGCGGCGGATCCAGGATACCTGAGGCCGCAGCTCGACTCGCGAGGCACCGCCCAGCACATCGTGGATCGCCGCTTCGGCCTCGTACATCGCCGCAGCAACCTGATCCTCAGGTACCGAGCCGAGCCCGCCATCGAGATCATCGCCATTCCCGTGCGTCTCGGCCTCGGCCACGAACCGCTCAGGAAAGAGCGAGCGGAAGAGATTCGCCATCTGCACAGCCGTGTTGCTTCGCAGCACGTAGACCGGGATACCACGGCTCTCCGCATCGCGCAGCATCTGCGGCCGCTTGCGATAGTAGTTCTTCAACGTAATCACAGCGTCTGCATCGCCGAGCGACCGCACCAGCACAGCTGGCACCATGAGCTGGCTGATCACCTGCTCCAGGCGATTGCGGCTCACGCCGAAGGGAAAGACGCGTAACGTCTTCCGGCTCGGCTCGGGAGCGCTAGCGGAGACCGCCGGCGAGAGCGAGCGAACCGGAACCGGCCGCACCGCCCGTGACTCCTCGGGCGCGGTCCCACGCTGGTACGTCCGTCGCGGCCCCGGCGGGAGAAGCCGATCGCTATGTCGCTCCATCCCCTGGAGCTCTTCGTAGTGGACCGAGACCGTGCCGTCCGGGTTGCGCTCGCGGATCTCGACGCGGAGCGGTAGCCCGCGGAGAATCGCGTCGACGCTCGCCGCCACGTCGCGATGCACCGCGACCCGGTTCCGGGACTGGATCTCGACTAGTACGCCGAACGTGGGCGGCGCCTTGCGCTCGAGGATCGACTTCTGCGTCCCCCGGCGCCTGGCCTCCTCGTCGCTCAGCGTCACGGACTGGATGCCGCCGATGAGGTCGGAGAGCGTCGGGTTCATCATGATGTTCTCGAGCGTGTTACCGTGCGCGGTTCCGATGAGCTGCACGCCCCGCTCGGCGATCGTGCGCGCGGCTGCGGCTTCCAGCTCCGTCCCGATCTCGTCGATAACGATGACCTCCGGCATGTGGTTCTCCACTGCCTCGATCATCACCGCATGCTGTAGCGTCGGGGTCGGCACCTGCATCCGGCGCGCCCGGCCGATCGCGGGGTGCGGGATGTCGCCGTCCCCGGCGATCTCATTGCTGGTATCGACGATCACCACCCGCTTGCGCAGGTCGTCGGCCAGCACACGCGCCGTTTCCCGCAGCATGGTCGTCTTCCCGACGCCCGGCCGCCCGAGCAGCAGGATACTCTCCCCAGACTCGATCAGATCCCGGATGATCCCGACCGTGCCGTAGACGGCCCGCCCGATGCGGCAGGTCAGCCCGACGATATCGCCAGATCGGCTGCGGATCGCCGAGATCCGGTGCAGCGTTCGCTCGATCCCGGCTCGGTTGTCGTCCCCGAAGCGGCCGATCCGCTCGGCGACATAGGCGATATCCTCGCGGCTCACCTCGCGCTCAGCCAGATACACCTCGCGGTCTTCGAAGCGCGCTTCGGGCCGGCGCCCGAGGTCGAGCACGATCTCGAGCAGCTTGCTGCGGTGCTCTGGCTGATTGAACTCCTCCAGCGCCTCGACGATGTCGGGCGGCAGGACGGCCAGCAGATCCTCCAGGTTGTCAGTGATGGTCTGCTCTGCGGCAAAGAGTGCCTCTCTCGGCAGCGTCTGCGTCATCTTCGCAGTCAATGCAGCACTACTCCATCAGTCCTTCGTCGCCTCGACCAGCGGGCCCGCCTCTCGCCGCATCTGCGAGTAGACCGGTACGCCTGCGGCGACAGCCTCTTGCAGATCGCGGAGCGCCCGTGCCTTCTTCGTCGCGCGGGCGCGTACCCGCTGGGCGGTGTAGCGAGCCGCCCAAACCCGCGATTCCACGGCCCGGAATCCGAGCGACTCGAGCTGTCCTCGTAGCCCCGGGGTATCGTCGGGTACTAGTGCCCAAACACGGTCGCCCTCGCGCACCCCGGCGTGCTCTAGCGCCGTGGCGACCAGGCCGGGCACCAGGCCCATCGCCTGCGGATCAGCCATGATGTCGAGCAGATGACGCGCGTGGCGAGACTTCACCTGGCAATACGCCATGCTCTGCTCGTCATGTCGCGCCAGGAAGCCGGTGACTCGCCAGCCGGCCCGGCGGCCTGGTTGCCAAGAAGCCCGCGTGCGCGACTCAGCGTAGAGCACAGGGCGCGGCGTGACCCGCTCATACAGTCGCATGACCGACCAGGCATCGTGGCTCGATTGCACGCGCACGCGCTCCCGCTCGGGGGGACCCGGCGGCCGGCCCTCCGCGAGCATGAGTGTCAGCGGGCGGAACGGCTGGAACCCAGCGCGCTGGAACGCCTCGTTCACCGGGCCTGCCGGAGGGAGCAACGCGTGCAGGCGCTTGATGCCATAGCTGCCGGCGAGTCGAACGGCCTCCTCCAGGATCGCCTGCCACGAGGTGACCGGATCGGAAACTGCCGTACCGGGGGTCACGATGAACCGCGCGATCAGCCAGTGATCCGGGCCAGGCTCGTGGACCACCTGGATCAGGCTGGCGCCGTGCTCGCGATCGCGCGAAGCGAACAAGCGGCTCGACTGGCGCCTGGCCAGCAAGCCGATGAGGGCTGCCCGGTGCACCGGCGGGCCGAGTTCGAGCGGCAAACCGAGAATGTCGACTCCCCGAGCCAGGCGCCGCAGGCCAGGCGTGTGCCACGGAGCGAGCGGATAGAGCCGCGGCGAGCCCCTGCCCGGCCGGTCAGGCGATGTTTGGTCTCGACGGTACCGCCAGGGACGCATCGCCGTTCCCCCTCGGTGATCACGCGGTGAACCCGCTAGAGAACCCGCCGCCCGGCCAGGGCCCGTCCGAGCGTCACCTCATCGGCATACTCCAGATCCCCACCGACCGGTAGCCCGCTCGCCGGGCGCGTCACGGTTACGCCCAGAGGGAGAAGTTGCCTGGCGATGTACATCGCCGTCGCGTCTCCCTCGATGTTCGGGTTCATCGCCAGGATGACCTCGTCCGGCCGCTCGGCTTGCACGCGAGCCACGAGCTCCCGAATGCGCAGGCGGTCGGGGCCGATGCCGTCAACCGGCGAGATCGCTCCGTGCAGCACGTGATACAGGCCGTGGTACTCGCCGGTACGCTCCAGGGCCAGCACATCCAGCGGATCCTCCACGACACAGATCGTCCGCCGGTCTCGCTGCTCGTCCTGGCAGATAAGGCACGGATCGACGTCGGTGATGTTGAAGCACACCGAGCAGAGGCTGACGCGCTCCTTCACCTCGAGGATCGCGTGCGCGAGTGCCGTCGCCTCCTCGCGAGGACTCCGCAGGATGAAGTAGGCCAGGCGCGATGCCGTCTTCGGCCCAATGCCCGGGAGCTTGGCGAATTCATCGATTAGCCGGGCAACCGGCTCGACTGTAACTTTTGGTCGCACACCCACCTCGATAGCTGCTTCGCCACGCGCCCGCACCTCTGAGTATATCAAACGCTTGACATCTCAGAGATTTCCGCGCTCAGTCTTCTTCGGCCAGGTAGACGAGCCGCCCGCGTGGCCCGTCGCCTGGACCGACGATCCCTTCCGCTTCGAGCTGTTCCATGATGCGCGCAGCGCGGTTGTAGCCGATCCGCAGGCGACGCTGCAGCATCGAGGTCGATGCCGTGCCTTGCTGGCGCACGAGCTGGCGGGCCTGCTCTAGGAGCGGATCCTCCCGTCCATTGTCGGCCTCTGCATCCTCCAGATTGAGCCAGGCGGGGTCATACTGCGGGTCGGGCGCCACCGTTCGCCAGTGCTCGACCAGATATTGGAGGTCACGGTCGTCGATGAACGATCCCTGGATCCGCTGTGGCCGAGCGGCATCCGGCGGCAGGAAGAGCATGTCGCCCCGACCGAGCAAGCGCTCCGCGCCGGGCATATCGAGGATCACCCGGCTGTCCGTCTGCGAGGTCACCGCGAACGCAATGCGCGCGGGCACGTTGGCCTTGATGAGACCGGTCAGCACGTCCACCGAGGGACGCTGGGTGGCGATGAGCAGGTGGATACCCGTCGCACGGGCCATCTGGGCGAGCCTGACCAGCAGTGTTTCCACCTCGTCGGGCGTCGTCAGCATCAGGTCGGCCAGCTCGTCGATGATCACCACCAGGTAGGGAAGCGGCTCCAGCGAGGGGTCTTCCTCCCGGCGCAGCCGGTAGCCGTCCAGGTTGCGTACCCCGAGCTTGGAGAAGAGCTGGTACCGGCGCTCCATCTCTTGCAAGACCCGGCGGAGCGCACCGACGACCAGCCCCATGTCGGTCACGACCGGCCGCTTGAGGTGCGGCACGCCGTCGAACCCGGCCAGCTCGACCATCTTCGGATCGATCAAGAGCATCTGCAGCTCTTCGGGGCGTCGCGTGAGCAGGAAGGTCGCGATGATGCCGTTGATGCAGACCGACTTGCCCGACCCGGTGGCTCCGGCGATCAGCAGATGCGGCATCTTCGTGAGATCGGCCACGACGTACTGGCCGTTTACGTCGCGCCCCAGCGCCAGCGGCAGGTTGGCGCGGGAGCGCTGGAAGGCCGCCGACTCGATCGTCTCGCGCAGCCCCACGGTATGGATGGTCTCGTTCGGCACCTCGATGCCGACCCGCGCCATGCCCGGCACCGGCGCCTCGATCCGGATGGCCTTGGCCGCCAGCGCCAGCGCCAGGTCGTTCTGTAACTCGGTGATGCGTCGCACCTTCACGCCTGGCCCAGGCTCGAGCGTGAAGAGCGTGACCGCGGGCCCGGGGTAGACCTCCCGCACGCGCGCATCCACCTTGAAGCTGGCCAGCGTCTCCTGGATCACCGCCGCCTTGCGGTGCAACTCGGCCGGGTCCGGCGCGCCGCTCTGGTAGAGCTTGAGCCTGGTAAGGTCAGGTAGCGGGGCCGGCGTGACCGGCTCGGGCAACGGCTCGGTCACCTGCTGAGGCGAGCCGCCTCCCGACGGCTCTTCGCCTGCTGCCTTGCGCCGCCGCTCGCTGCGCCCGGCCGGCTTCTCCGCCTTGACGCCGGTCTGTGGCAGCGTAATGATCGGCTGGATCTCCTTTGTCTCCCGGACCTCGCCCGTCGCCGGGCCGTCCGCCTTCTGGCTCCGGCGCTCGGCCTCAGCCGGCGCCGGGCGAGTCGCCGCACGGGCCGCCTGGCGCGCGGACTGGAGAGCCCGCCAGCGGGCCGGTAGCGCCAGCAGCTCGGCGCCGGTGGCGAAGGCCAGCCCAGCACAGCCGATCGCGAGCGCCAGCAGCCCGGCGCCGATCTGCCCCCCCACGAGCTGTAGAATCCCGCTCACACCGGCGCCGACGTACCCGCCCGCCTCGCTGACCCGCTCGGCGCCGCGCAGGTCGAGGAAGGCAAGCACCGCCGCAGCGTAGAGCGCCAAACCCAGGCCACGCCGCCGGCTGGCCGCGGGATGCTGGGAGAGGAGCAGCTCGCCGGTCAACCACAGCGCACACAGCGGTACCAGAAATGCGCCGCGGCCGAACAGTTGCCGCAAGCCGTCGGTTACCCATCCGATCGCCCCGTAGGAGGAGCCGAGCCCGAGAAGTGCCCCGGTCATCAGCAGCGCCACGGTGAGCACCAGCAGGGCTGTCGCCTCGCGGGCCACCCGCTGCGGGACGTCGATTGGCAACAACCAGCGACGCATTTGGCCGGCCGCTTTGAACGGCGCGGTCAGTGGCATCGGGCCCGTCTGAGCGGTCGTCCCCTTCGTCCGTCTTCGCGCCTTCCCCGAGCGAGCCACCCTGTGCCGCATCACCTTTCCTGTACGTTCACTGTGTCCGGACACAGTATAGCACAGATCCCAACGTTCCTAGCTCGCGCCGGGGCTGGCAACGGCTCTCGGAGCCGGCTGCTAGAACAGCCGCATCTGCTCCGGCTTCGGCTCCTCGGCCCCCGGTGCGTGCTGGCTTCGTCGCGCCTCCTCCAGGATCGCCGGCAGCTTGGCCATGTCCTGTTCAACGATCGACTTGAGGGCAGGCTGGTGTAACGCTGCCGCCGGGTGGTACATCGGCACCACGACATACTCCCCGAACCGGCGAGGCTGCCCGTGGATGCGCGAGATCTTCTCCGTCGGGAACCAGCGCGCCATCGAGTGACGCCCGAGCGTCACGATAACCCGTGGCTGGATCGCCTCGATCTGCTCGTCCAAGTACGACGCGCAGGCCGCGATCTCGTCAGGCAGGGGATCCCGGTTGCCTGGTGGGCGGCACTTGACCACGTTCGTGATGAAGACGTCCTCTCGCTTCAGCCCGATTTTATCCAGCATCTCGTTGAGGAACTGCCCGGCCGGGCCGACGAAGGGCCGGCCCTGGCGATCTTCGTGCCACCCCGGCCCCTCGCCGATAAACATCACCTCCGCGCGAGGGCTCCCCTCTCCTGGCACAGCATGAGTCCGGCTCCGGTGGAGCTCGCACCTGGTACAGACGCGCACCCGCGCCGCCACGTCTTCGAGAATCTCCTCCGGAGACCGCTCTCGTTCGCTACTCATCTACTCGACTCCATCCTCCACGCAGAGGCGCTCGCCGCCTCGACGACTCCCAAAGGATCGGGATTCGCTCCCCCTGCTACTGTTCCAGCCACTGGCGCGCCTCAGCCAGAAGCTGGTCGACCCGCTCAGGCTCGGGGGCTTCCACGTACACGCGCAGCAGCGGCTCGGTCCCTGACGGCCGGATCAGCACCCAGGCCCCGTTCTCCAGATAGAGCTTTAACCCATCGAGCCGCGACTCGTCCACTACTGCTAGCCCCGCGAGCCTGGCCGGCTTGGCCGCGCTCTGGAGCCGGCTTCGGACGGCATCGCGCCGCGCGGGCGGGAGCGGCAGATCGAGGCGACGGTAGGCCCAAGTGCCGACGATCTCTTCTAGCTCATCGAGCACCTGCGAGAGCGGCCCGCGACGCTGTCGCAGCAGGTCGAGCAGCAACAACCCGCAGAGCAGGCCGTCGCGCTCCGGCAGGTGGAGTGCCACCGCGATCCCCCCGCTCTCCTCACCGGCAATGACGGCCCGGTGCTCCTGCATTGCCCTCGCCAGGTAGGGAAAGCCGTTCGGGGTCTCGATGACCGAGACACCGTAGCGCTGCGCCAGCCGATCCAGCATCGCCGACCCATTCACCGAGCGCACCATCGGCCCTCGCAGTCCGCGCAGATCGAGGAGATAAAACGCGACGAGCGCGAACACGTGCTGCGCGCTGACGTAGGCGCCGCGCTCATCGATCACGCCCAGCCGGTCGCCGTCGCCATCGAACGCCAGGCCCAGGGTCGCCCGCCCGTCGACGACCGCGCGCTGGAGCTTGCCGAGGTTCTGCTCCACGGGCTCCGGACCGCTGATCCCCGGGAACAGCGGGTTGTGCACGGCATTGATCTCGACACACTTGGTCAGATCGCCGTTCAAGAGCTGCGGCAGCAGGCCAGCCGTCGTTCCGTAGAGCGGGTCGGCGATGACGGTGAAGCCCGCCGCCCGGATGGCCGCCACCGGCGCGACGCGCTCCAGGCGCTCCAGGTAGGCATCGAGCGGCCGCACGTCGGTGATATTCCCACGGGCCGGCGCCTTTGGCCCTGGCTGGCTCCGGGCGATCCGCTCTTCCAGCGCCCGGCACAGCTCCGGCGGTGCCGAGGCACCCGCCGCCGTCTTGATCTTGACGCCGTTGTAGTGCGCTGGATTGTGCGAAGCGGTCACAACCAGACCGCCATCGGCCCCGAACTGGGTGATCACGAAGCTGACCACCGGCGTCGGTACCGGCTGCCGGCACATCAGCACGTCGACCCCCGCGAGCGAGAGCTCGTCCGCCAGTGCCTCGGCGAAGAGATCGGACGCAAAGCGACGGTCGAATCCTAAGACGACGCGCGGGCGCCGATCCAATCCCTGCTCGTAGAGGAACTCCGCATAGGCACGCCCCACACAGCGAATCGTCTCCACGGTGCAATCATCGGCGATGATGCCACGCCAGCCGTCGGTACCGAACCGGATGCCCGCACAGCGGTCACTCACCAGTAGCCGTGTCCCCTCCCAGAACGATCGGCACGCCTGTCCCCTCTCGATCAGGCGGTGCGTCTTCCTCGTCGAGCTGGCCGGCCAGCAACGTCGTCTCCGGGAGCGACCTCCCGAGCCGCACCACCTCCAGCCAATCGGGCTGCCCAGGTAGCTCGATAACGCTCGGGTGCCCGGCGTGCTGCCGCAGCCAGCGCCCGATGATATGGACTTGATCCAGGCTTTCCTGATCGACCGGCCACGAACCCGCAGCCTGTGCCCGCTCCCACGCGGCCCGCAGCCGAGCGGCGACTGCGTCGTCGCGCTCCCCTGCCGGGGCCCGAACCTGGGCCCAGAGCCGGCCATGGACGATGAGGAGGAACTCGCGGGCACCCTCCTCCGGGGAGGGCGTCACGACCACCACCGGCGCGCGGCCGACCGTCTCGTCGACTAGTTGCTGGGCCAGGATCAGGCCGTGCGCCCGGCGGATCAGGTCGCGCAGCCGGGCTGCTCGCTCGAAGTCGAGGCGCTCAGCCGCCGCCGTCAACTGGCGGTGGAGCACGTCGATGACGTCGTCTCGCTCACCGCGCAGGAAGGCCAGCAATTCCCGGACCATGCGCCGGTACTCTTCGCGGTCGGCACGGCCGACGCAGGGCCCCAGGCACCGCCCGAGCGCAAGCTGCAGGCACGGCGAGCCGTAGCTCTTGGCGGTGCGAAAAGACCGGCTGCACGTGCGCAGCGGATACACCTCATGGATCAGCTCGACCGCGGCCCGGGCAGCGGCAGTGCTGCGGAACGGGCCCAAGTAGCAAGCCCCATCGTCGGCGCGCTGCCGGGTGAGCATCACCCGTGGCCAGGGATTGGCGAGCTCGACCTTGATGTAGGGATAGCTCTCGTGGTTCCGCTGCTGCGAGTTGTACGGCGGCCGGTAGCGGTGGATGAACTGCGACTCGAGCAGCAGCGCCTCCAGCTCGGAGCCGGTCTCGACGACCTCGATCTCGGCGACCGACTCGAGCAGCCCGTCCATCTTGCGCGTATAGCCGAGCGGCTGCGAGTAGTACGAGGACACGCGGCGACGCAGGTTCTTGGCCTTGCCCACGTAGAGGACACGCCCCTGTCCGTCGCGCATGAGATAGACGCCTGGGCGCTCCGGGATCCGCTCCAGGTGGGCACGATCGAGCAGCGCACGCCCTCGGGCCACCGCCTCGACCACAGCCGGCGCGACGCCGGCCGACGCCCGGCGCAGGCTGTCGAGATCGTGCAGGCCGTTCGCCCGGGCCCGCTCGGCGAGCGCGAGGAAGAGCTGGGCGGTCGCCTCGGCGTCGGGGAGCGCCCGGTGCCGCTGGGTTTGCGGCACCGCGAGCGCTCGGCAGACCACGTCCAGCGTCAGCCGGCCGACCTCCGGAACCAGCCGGCGAGCCAGCGGCAGCACGTCGAGCGATTCGTTCACCACCGGCGCCCGGCCGACCCGCCGCAGCTCCATGTTCAGGAAGTCCAGATCGAAGGCCAGGTTGTAGCCGATCAGCAGGTCTTCGCCCAGGAAGGCCAGGATCTGGTCAGCGACCTGTCTGAACGTCGGAGCGGTGACCAGCATCGCCTCGCGGATGCCGGTAAGCTGGGCGATGTAGGCCGGCAGGCGGCGCTCGGGGTTGAGCAGGACTGCCATGCGTTCGACCGGACGGCCGTCCCGGTAGCGCACGGCTCCGAACTCGATCATCCGATGCCGAGCCGGGCGCAAGCCGGTGGTCTCCACGTCGAGCGCCACGAAGTCGACCGGGAGCGGCACCTGGTGGCCGTTTCGCCGGTCGTCGCGCAGTGCCCAGCATCCGTCGGATCGAAGGGTGATCCGCTCATCGTCGCTCAGCACCTGGCGCAGCAGCGGCGCCCATAGCCGCTTGTTCCCCGCCGACCCGAACACGTGCCGGATCAACACGTCCTCAGGGACAACACCCCCGTGCTGCCGGATGAACCGGTAGGCGCGCTGGCGCAACTGCTCGTAGGCGACCCCTGCTTCGGCCATGTCCCGTCTTCACCTACCCGGCCAGTCTACCGTGAGCGGCGCCGAAGGTGTACGGACACTGAGTGCGCGGTATACTTCGCGGCGAAGCGCGTGCGTGATGGCGGAGCTAGTCGGGAACACCAATGCGAGCAGCGATCAGGAGGGAGCCGCGATGTCTACCGTGCCTCCCGAAGTCCGCGCCCGGGTCGAGGAGCTCCGGCGTCTGATCCATCGTTACAACTGCGAGTACTACGTCCTCAACCAGCCAACTGTCAGCGACGCGGAGTACGACGCCTTGATGCTCGAGCTCCGCAAGCTCGAGGAGCAGTACCCCGAGCTTATCACGC
>Ga0101941_1001454_pt1 | contig 16936 bp, 16 predicted proteins | sample DewCreD2012metaG_3_FD_75242 | JGI IMG/M metagenome (GOLD analysis project Ga0101941, IMG submission 75242) | Hot spring sediment bacterial and archeal communities from British Columbia, Canada, to study Microbial Dark Matter (Phase II) - Dewar... ...
GGCCTGGACGTCACCCCCGCCGGCGCGACCCTGACGCTCACGGACGGCCGGACCCTCAGCGCCCCGCTAGTGGTCAGCGCCGAGGGCCGCAACGGCGTGCTGCGTCGCGCCGCGGGCATCGGCGACATCGGCTGGAGCTATGGCCAGAGCGGCGTCGTGGCCACGGTGCGCATGGAGCATCCGCACCAGGGCGTGGCCCACGAATATTTCCTGCCCAGCGGCCCGTTCGCCATTCTTCCGTTGACGGACAATCGCGCCAGCCTGGTCTGGACCGAGAGCACCGACCGGGCGCAGGCCCTGCGCAACGCTTCGCCCGAAGTGTTTCACGCCCATCTGATGCGGCGGTTCGGCGAGTTCCTGGGCGCGGTCGAGATGGCCGGTCCGACCTTCGTCTATCCGCTGTCGCTGTCGTTGGCCGAACGCCTGGTCGCCCCGCGCCTGGCCCTGATCGGCGACGCCGCCCACGGGGTGCACCCGATCGCCGGACAGGGCCTGAACCTGGGCCTGAAGGACGCCGCGGCCCTGGCCGAGGTGGTGGCCGAGGCCCTGCGCAATGGCGAGGACATCGGGGCCGAGGCGACGCTGGAGCGCTACGCCCGCTGGCGGCGGTTCGACAACGTGTCCAACGCCCTGGCCTTCGACGGCTTCGTGCGACTGTTCTCCAACGACAATCCGTTGCTGCGCCTGGCGCGCGGCGTCGGCATGGCGGCGGTCAACCGCATCGCCCCCGCGAGACGGTTCTTCATGCACGAGGCCGGCGGCGGGGTGGGCGATCTGCCCAAGCTGTTGAGGGGCGTGGCGATCTAGCCGGCGACGACGGACGCGGCCTTGCGAGCCAGGGGGCCGGCCCCCTACCTAGGCGCACCGCTTCGCCAAGACGGCGCGGCGCCGGAGCAGCTTGCATGAACGCCCAGACCGCCGCCAACGCCGCCGCCCCTCAACTCGGGCGCGGCCTGACCCTGGCCATGGCGGTCGCGACCGGCTTGGGCGTGGCCAACATCTACTACAATCAGCCGATGCTGGGGATCATCGAGGCCGATTTCCCCAAGCAGGCTCTGGCCGGCTTCATCCCGACGGCGACTCAGCTGGGCTATGCTCTGGGGCTGTTCCTGCTGGTCCCGCTGGGCGACCTGTTGGAACGACGCGGCGTCATCCTGCTGCAATTCGCGGTTCTGGCCGCCGGCCTGATCGCCGCCGCCCTGGCCCCTAGCGTGTGGCTGGTGATCCTGGCCTCGCTGGTCGTCGGGGTCTGCGCCACCGTGGCCCAGCAGATCGTGCCCTTCGCCGCCCACCTGGCCACACCGGAGCGACGCGGCGCCACGATCGGCACGGTGATGGCCGGCCTGCTGTGCGGCATTCTGCTGAGCCGCACCCTGGCCGGCTTCGTCGCCACTCACCTGGGCTGGCGGGCGATGTTCTGGCTGGGGGCGCCGATGGCTCTGGCCGCCTGCGCCCTGATGGCCGTGGTCCTGCCCCGCAGCCGACCCGATGACGGCGGCCTGCGCTACGGTCCGTTGCTGAAGTCGCTGGGCGGCCTGTGGCTGGAGTTTCCCGCCCTGCGCCGCGCGGCCTTCACCCAGGCCTTGCTTTTCGCCGGCTTCACCGCCTTCTGGACGATCCTGGCCTTGCACCTGAAGGAGCCGCGCTTCGGACTGGACGCCGACATCGCCGGCCTGTTCGGAGTGGTCGGCGCGGTCGGCATCCTGGCCGCCCCGCTGGCCGGACGGATCGCCGACAGGCGCGGCCCGCATCTGGTGATCCTGCTGGGCGCGGGCCTGTGCGTGCTTTCCTGGATGGTCTTCGGCTTGTGGAACGCCGTGTCCGGCCTGGTCGCCGGGGTGATCCTGATGGACTTCGCCGTTCAAGGGGCGCTGATCTCCAACCAGCACCTCGTCTACGCCCTGCGGCCCGAGGCCCGGGCCCGGATCAACACCATCTTCATGGGCGTGATGTTCCTGGGCGGCGCGGCCGGGTCGGCCGGGGCGACCACCGCCTGGACCTTCGGCGGCTGGACGGCGGTCTGCGCCCTCGGCGCGGCCGCGGCGCTCCTTGCCCTTGTGCTGCAGCTGATCGGGCGCAAGGCCTGGCCCTCCAGAGCCTAGACCTTCACCACCCAGCCGCGCTTGCGCATGTAGGCCAGCACCAGCCAGATCAGGGCCACATAGGCCGCGACCGGGATCAGGGCGGCGGTCTCGGCGCCGATCACCGGAACGGCCTTGGCGTACGCGATCTTCAGCACGCCCGCGCCGGGAACCTCCGACGTCAGCATGTGCAGGCCGTAGGCGAAGACGGCGTTGATCCCGAAGTCGGAAAGGACCCGCGTGCCGGGCAGGCGCGCGCCGTTGAGGTCCAGCGCCCAGTGCAGCCCCGCCAGCAGGATCAGCGGCACGCCGGTCGACAGCAGGACGAAGCTGGACGTCCACAGCTCCTTGGAGATCGGGAAGGCCAAGCCCCAGGCCAGGCCGCCCGCCACCAGGGCGACGCCCGCCAGCAGCAGGCCCAAGGGACCGCGCCCATTTCTCGAGTGGGGGGCGACCAGCCATTCGCCGGCCGCCACGCCCAGCAGGGCCTGGGCGATGGCCGGAAAGGTCGAGACCAGTCCCTCGGGGTCATAGCCCAGGGCGCCCTTCACATAGGTGTGCCCGCCCAGCACGAGGCGGTCGATCCAGCCGACCAGATTGGCGCCGGGGATCGTGAGGTCGGCGGCGCCGCCGGGATAGGGCGCCAGGCACAGCGGCCAGTAGAGCGCCAGCAGGGCGATCGCGACGATCAGACGGGCGCGAGATCCAAGCATCTTGTAGAGAACGGCCGCGGCCAGGAAGGCCAGGGCCAGGCGCTGCAGCACGCCCATGGGCCGGAAGACCACGCTGTCGGGCGTGGCCATCCAGTAGAGGTTCGACAGGATCACGCCCAGCAGGAACAGGCGGCCGGCCCGCGCCAGCAGCCGACCCAGGGCGGCGCCCGAAAGGCCCTCGCCCGCCAGGCCCAAGGCCAGGGGGATCGACACGCCGGTCATGAACACGAAGGCCGGGAACACGGCGTCGGCCACTGTGTAGCCGCGCCAGTGGGCGTGCATCAGGGCCGGAAACACCGGCGCGTCCACGGCGTAGAACATGAAGGCCGCGCTGTTGACGACGATCATGCCGACGATCGTCAGCCCGCGGAGCACATCCAGGGACGCCAGCCTTGGTCGGTCGACCTCGCCCCCCGGCGCCACCGCCTAGTCTTCCAGGCCGCGGGCTTCCTCGGGCAGCATGATCGGCACGCCGTCGCGGATCGGATAGGCCAGCTTGGCGGCGTTGCTGATCAGCTCGCCCCGGGCGCGGTCATAGAACAGAGGCGCGCGGGTGACGGGACAGACCAGCACTTCCAGCAGGCGCGGGTCGAGATCGGCGGGCGGCGGAGGCGGTTGGGCGGTCATGGGAGGTTTCTAGGCGGTTTCGAGGAGGTTGAGAACCACCCCCTACTGGATCATCGTCGGGTCTTCGTCGTCGCCGGCCGCGTCGATCTCCAGCAGGGCCACCAGGGTCTCGCGGCGTTCGACCAGGGTCGGGGCCTCGAGCAGGGCCTGCTTCTCGACCGGCTCGAACGGCAGGGCCATGGCCAGGCTGTTGATCAGGGCGTCGGACGGCGCGGCCTCGGCGCTGGACCAGTCTATGGCCAGGCCGCGATGATCCAGATAGCGGCGCAGGGCGCCCAGCAGGGCCGCGGCCTCGCCGCCCGCCGTCGCGCCCTCGGCCTCTTCGCGCAGATCCTCCTCGAACGCCGTGAAATCGGCGCGCACCTGGCGGTAGGGCGAACGCGACGGCAGCTCGTCGCCGACCCGGAAGCGGCAGACCCCGGTCAGGGTGACCAGATAGCGGCCGTCGCTGGTCTCGGCGAAGCTGGTCACCCGGCCCGCGCAGCCGACCGGGGCGAGGTTCGGCCGCTCGACATCGCCGCCCGGCCGGGTCTGGACCATGCCGATGATCCGTTCGCCCGACATGGCGTCGTCGAACATGTTGAGATAGCGCGGCTCGAAGATGTTCAGCGGCAGCTGGCCGCCGGGCAACAGCAGGGCGCCGTCCAGCGGAAACACCGGGATCACCAGCGGCAGGTCGTCCGCCCTTCGATAGGATCCTGGCATGCGACGCTCCTCTTGAAGCCTAACTGAACAGGATGGCGGACAGCCGCTTGCGGCCGGCCTTGGCCACCTCGGACGTGTAGCCGGCGGCCTCGAACACGGTCAGCAGCTGCTTGCGGGCCGCCTCGTCGTTCCAGACACGGTCGCGTTCGATGATGGTCAGAAGATGGTCCGAAGCGGCCTGAAGATGGCCGGCGCCGGCCAGGGCCTTGGCGAGCTCGAAGCGGGCCTCGTGGTCGTCGGCGTCGGCGGCCAGGCGCTGTTCGAACGGCGCGGTCTCGGACGGGGCGTTCTCGGCCAGGGCCAGGGCGGCGCGGACGCTTTCCAGGTCGGGATCCTTGGCGCCGGCCGGCGCGGTGGCGGCGACCTCCGCCGCGCCCTCAAGGTCGCCGCCGGTCAGGTAGCATTTGGCCAGGCCGCCGATGGCCTTCACGTTGGCGGGGTCCATCTGCAGCACCTGGGCGAAGGCCTGGGCCGCGCCGCCCAGGTCGCCAAGGTCGACCGACTCCTTGGCCATCGCGAGCAGGGCGTCGAGGTCGCTCTCGGGCGGCGGACCGGAAAGGCGCGCGATAAACGCCTTGATCTCGCTTTCGGGCACAGCGCCCTGGAAGCCGTCCACCGGCTGGCCGTTGACGAAGGCGTAGACGGTGGGGATCGACTGCACGCGCAGCTGGCCCGAATAGCCGGGGTTCTTGTCGACGTCGATCTTGACCAGCTTGACCGCGCCGCCGGCGGCGTTGACGGCTTTTTCCAGGGCCGGGGTCAATTGGCGGCAGGGGCCGCACCAGGTGGCCCAGAAATCGACAATGACCGGCTGAGTCTTGGAGGCTTCGAGCACGTCGGCCATGAAGCTGGCGTCGGTGCCGTCCTTGATGTGCTCGCTCTTGGAGCCGGCTTGTCCATTGGGGCCGCCGGCCCGGATAGGAGGGGGAATGTCGCCGATCAGGGCCATGGAAAGTCTCTCATACGGGTCGCAACGCGTTCAGCGGGAAGATGGTCCCTGACGACGACGACCGCAATCGCCAGAATGGGATCTTTTGGGTTGAACAACCTTGGAATTCTCGTTCAGATTGCCTCGCCAATCCAAGGAGCCGCTCATGTCGAACCTGCCGATCATCGACTTCACCACGAACGACGCCGGCAAGACCATCGGTACCGCCGTCGCGCCCTCGGGGGTCTCCCTGCAGAACGGCGACCAGCTGTCGATCAACGGGTCAACGGACTTGAGCCAGATCATCGTCGGCAATTCGAGCGCCCTGGTGAACGCCGTCTCGTTCACCGGCCAGGGCAACGGGTTCTTCGGCCACAATCTGGAGATCCAGGGCCAGGGTCCGGCGGGCGCGGGTTCGGGCTCACTGGTGGTCACCGTGATCGACGGGGCCGGCGGCAGCCATTTCCTGAAACTGAACAGCAGCACCAACAAGACCCACGACCTGGGTTTCAACTCGCAGGATGGCGCGATCAACACGATCAGCTGGGCGCCGGGCGAGATCTAGGCGCCTAGGCCTTCACCACCGCCATCGCCGCGAAGTCGACGATCATCGGCGTGATCCCCAGCGCCGCCAGGAACCGCCGCAGGCCGTCCTGCGAGACGGCCGTGGTGGCGTCGTTGGCCAGCGGATGGAAGTTGACCGGGTCGGCCTTGGCCAGGGCCGCGTCCAGCACGAAGCGCACGCGGCGTTGCGTGTCGTTGATCAGGCCGAAGGCGGTGACCGAGCCCGGCGTCACGCCCAGGGTCTCGCGCATCAGCTCGGGATTGCCGAACGACAGCCGGCCCGAGCCGATCACCGTGTGCAGGCGCTTGAGGTCGATCGCCGTCTCGCCCAGGGCCGAGATCAGCCACAGCTGGCCCTTGGCGTCCTTGAGGAACAGGTTCTTGGTGTGCCCGCCGGGCAGGGCCGCCTTGATCTCCAGCCCCTCCTCCACCCGGAACACCGGCGGATGGTCGAGCGTGGAATGGGCGACACCGTGGGCGTCGAGAAAGGCGAACAGGTCGGCCCGGCTCTTCATCGTGCTCTTCATACGGGACTTCCTAGCCGAGCCGTGGCCCGCTAGACCAGACGGAAGACCAGCTAGGGAAGAAGAGAGCCGGCATGGAACTGGAGTGCTACCCCACCGAGAACCGGCCGCCCGAAATCGTGCCGGGTCGGCCCCAGCGGGCGTGGATGGACCACTTCGCCGACCGCCATCCCTATCGCTGCCTGCCCCTGACCATGGCCAACACCACCGGCTGGGAAATCCTGTGCCCGGTCGGCTTCTCGGCCACCTGGGACGGCGGCGCGCACCAGAACTGCATCACCTTCAAGGCCGACCACCCGCATCCGGGCTTCGACGACTTCGTCAAGTCGCACTTCTCGCGCGGGACCATCACCTTCCACACCGGCTATCTGTTCCGCACCCCGCCGGGCTGGTCGATCTGGACCATGGGTCCGCCAAATCACATCAAGGATGGCGTCCAGCCGCTGGCTGGGCTGGTCGAGACCGACTGGCTGCCCTTCCCCTTCACGATGAACTGGATCTTTACCCGGCCCGGCACGATCCGCTTCGAGAAGGGCGAGCCGTTCTGCTTCTTCATGATGATCCAGGACAAGCCGCTGGAGCAGGTGCAGCCGGTGATCCGTTCGATGAACGCCAACCCTGACCTGCGAAAGCAGTACGACACCTGGGCCGCCAAGCGCGGCGAGTTCAACGCCCGGATCTTCAAGCGCGAGCCCGAGGCGATGAAGGAGGCGTGGCAGCGCTTCTACTTCAAGGGCGAGTATCCGGAGGAGGTCGAGGCCCCGGCCCCGACGGCCCACGTCAACAAGCGCCGGCTCAAGGCGCCGAAGGTCGGGTAGGTGAGCGGGGACATGCCCTCGCGGCGTGTCCCCAACCGCAACAAGCGTGGGGTCGAAGGGGACACGCCGCAACGGCATCTCCCCGGCCATGACGGAGGACTCTGCTTGACAGAGCATTTAATCCACATACTCTGAAATACAGAGCGCTCTGGGCGCTCATGTCAAAAGGAGGGTGCCATGGGCATTTCCAAGACCGAGGCGGCTTCCGCCTTGACCGATATCGAGAGCGCGGCCCGCCGCAGCGGCCTGCTGAAGGGTTATCGCGGGGCCGGGCCAATCCTGATGGTCTGGGGCGTGATCTGGGCGCTCGGCTACGGCGGCATGGGGATATCTCCGCCGGAGATCTGGGGTTGGATCTGGCTGCCGCTGGACGTGATCGGCGTCGTGGCCACCGTCCTGATGAGCCGCGCGGCCAAAGGCGCCGGAACGGCGGCCGGCCAGGCCGGCATGGGCTGGAAGATCGTCACCGGGGTGCTGGCCCTCCTGATCTTCTTCGCCGCCACGTTCACGCTGCTAAGCCCCGCCTCGGTTGAAGCCGCGATCGCCTATCCGGGCGTGGTCACCGGCCTGGTCTATGCCGGGGTCGGCATCGCCTACGCCCCGCGCTACCTGTGGATCGGCGCCGCGGTGTTCGCCGCCAGCATGGTCGGCTACTTCTTCTTCCAGCCCTGGCTCAACTACTGGATGGCCGTGGTCGGCGGCGGCGGTCTGATCGTGGCGGGCCTGTGGCTGCGGAGGGCCTGAGCGTGGCGGAGTTGGACGAGCTTATCCATCAGCCCCTGCGGCTGAAGATCATGGCGGCGCTGCATGCCGAGCGCAACGCCGATCCGGTGGAGTTCTCACGCCTCAAGGCCGTCACCCAGGCGACCGACGGCAATCTGGGCAGCCACCTGACCACCTTGGAAAAGGCCGGCTATGTCGAGATCGCCAAGGACTTCGTCGGCAAGAAACCCCGCACCCGCGTGGCCCTGACCCAGACGGGCCGCAAGGCGTTTCGCCAGCATGTCGACTATCTGCGCGCGGTGGTGGAAGGCGTGGACGGCGACTAGACCGTGCTCGCCCCCCAGGTGAGGCTAGGTAGCCTCACTTAGGGGTTGTCCGTTAGGGAGCGACCCCGAATTTCGCCGGGGCCGGAGGGGGCGTATCACGCTCTCATGAACGGCCCGACATGGGCCGGCTCTATCCGGAACAAGCCCAATGACCAGCCCAGCCGTCGACCTGACCGCCCACCATCGACCCAAGGGCGTTTCCGACGCCGTCGCCTACGGCTTCGTCAAGGCGCTGCGGTTCTGCGCCGACACCTTCTTCGCCAAGCGCTACGGCCATCGCGCGGTGGTGCTGGAAACCGTCGCCGCCGTGCCGGGCATGGTCGGCGCGACCCTGACGCACCTGAAGTGCCTGCGCCGGATGGAAAGCGACAAGGGTTGGATCAAGACCCTGATGGACGAGGCCGAGAACGAGCGCATGCACCTGATGACCTTCATCGAGGTCGCCAAGCCCACGCTGTTCGAGCGCTTCGTGGTCGTCGCCGCCCAGTGGGTGTTCTATCTGTTCTTCTTCGGCCTCTATCTCGTCTCCTCCAAGACCGCCCACCGCGTGGTCGGCTATTTCGAGGAAGAAGCGGTGATCAGCTACACCCACTATCTGGCCGAGATCGACGAAGGCCGTTCCGAGAACGTGCCGGCGCCCCAGATCGCGCTGGACTACTGGAGCCTGCCCGCCAACGCCACGCTGCGTGACGTGGTCGAGGTGGTCCGCGCCGACGAGGCTCACCACCGCGACGTCAATCACAGCTTCGCCGACGAACTGCGCGGCCTGCCGCGAGGCGCCATCGCGCCCTGCCCGCCGCATGTGGTGCTGGAACCGAACTGGAAGACGGCGGCCTGACGTCGCCGGCCAGCTCAGGTCCGCACGCGCCCCGAGGTTCCCCCTCGGGGCGTTGTCGCGTGTTGAGGGGTGTGGGACGCTAGGCGGTGTCGACCTGCAGGCGCGCTCCCCCCACGCTCGTCATTCCCGCCCTTGTGGCGGGAACCCCTTTGTCCGCCGCAAGGGCGAGGGTGTGGCGCGCCAGCGCGCCAAGGCGCCTCACCGTCAGCTGAACGAGGGGTTCTCGCCACAAGGGCGAGAATGACGGCTGAAAAAGAGTGGCCTGAAATACCGGCCGAACAGCAACAGTGCCGAAGGTCGCTGGCCCCTAGACCGCCTTCACCGCCGAGACGATCGACTTCACCACCTTCTTGACCAGGGCCGGATCGTCGCCCTCGGCCATGATGCGGATCAGGGGCTCGGTGCCGGAGGGGCGCACCACGATGCGGCCCGAGCCGTTCAGCTGGCTCTCGCCGTCGGCGATCGCCTCCCTGACGCTCTTGTGCTCCAGCGGCTTGCCGCCGGCGAAGCGGACGTTCTCCAACAGCTGCGGCACCGGCTCGAACTGGCGGCCCAGGGCGCTCATCGGCTTGCCGGTCTGGATCATCACCGCCAGCACCTGCAAGGCCGCGATCAAGCCGTCGCCGGTGGTCGAGAAGTCCGACAGGATCACATGGCCCGACTGCTCGCCGCCGATGTTGAAGCCGCCCTCGCGCATGCGGGCCATCACGTAGCGATCGCCTACCGAGGTGCGCTCCAGCTTCAGGTCGTTGTCGGCCATCAGCCGCTCGAGGCCCAGATTGGACATCACCGTGGCGACCACGCCGCCGGCGTTCAGCTTGCCGGCCTTGGCGAAGGCCAGGGCGACGATGGCCATGATCTGGTCGCCGTCCACCACCATGCCCTTCTCATCGCAGATCACCAGCCGGTCGGCGTCGCCGTCCAGGGCGATGCCGATGTCGGCGCGATACTCGCGCACCAGCTTGGCCATGGTTTCGGGATGGGTCGAGCCGCACTCGGCGTTGATATTCGTACCGTTGGGCGCCACGCCGATCGGGAACACCTCGGCGCCCAGTTCGTAGAGAGCTTCGGGCGCGACCTTGTAGGCGGCCCCGTGGGCGCAATCGATCACGATGCGCAAGCCCGCCAGGCTCATGTGGCGCGGGAAGGTCGCCTTGACGATCTCGATGTAGCGGGCCTGGGCGTCGTCGATGCGCTTGACCCGTCCCAGGTCGCGCGGCGAAGCCAGGCCTTCCTGCAGGCCTTCGTCCATCAAGGCCTCGATCTTCAGCTCCTGCTCGTCCGACAGCTTGTAGCCGTCGGGGCCGAACAGCTTGATGCCGTTGTCGGCGAAGTCGTTGTGCGAGGCCGAGATCATGACTCCCAAGTCGGCGCGCATCGAGCGGGTCATCATCGCCACGGCCGGGGTCGGCAGCGGGCCGAACAGCCGCACGTCCATGCCGACGCTGGCGAAGCCGGCGACCAGGGCCGGCTCGATCATGTAGCCCGACAGGCGGGTGTCCTTGCCGATCACCACCAGGTGGCGGCGGTCGTCCTGCGAGCGGAACAGCTTGCCGGCCGCCAGGCCGACGCGCAGGGCGACCTCGGCGGTCATCGGATGCTTGTTGGCCTGGCCGCGGATGCCGTCGGTGCCGAAATAGGCGCGCTTGCTCATGGTCGTCGTGATCTCGGTTAGGTCGGGTTCGGACAGCGTAATGATCCGAAATGCAGATTTATGAGGGCTGGATCTGCACGAATGCTAAAGGCCCAGCGCGAAATAAACCGTGTCGACAGCAATAGTCCCAGGCGCGGCGTTCTACAAAGGATCATGGCCCATGTGCGGCATCATCGGCATCGTCGGCAAAGCGCCCGTCTCGGACCGGCTGATCGACAGCCTCAAGCGGCTTGAGTACCGGGGCTACGATTCCGCCGGCGTCGCCGCTGTCGTGGACGGGAAGGTCGAGCGCCGCCGCGCGCAGGGCAAGATCAAGAACCTCGAGTCCCTGCTCGCCGAAGAGCCGCTGGTTGGACAAAACGGCATCGGCCACGTCCGCTGGGCCACCCACGGCGCGCCCAACCTCAGGAACGCCCACCCCCACACCGCCGGCCGCGTCACCCTGGTGCACAACGGCATCATCGAGAACTTCGCCGAGCTGAAGGCCGAGCTGAAGGCCGCCGGCCGCACGTTCGAGAGCGACACCGACACCGAGGTCATCGCCCAGTTGATCGACGCCGAGCTGGCCGCCGGCCTGGCGCCGCTGGAGGCCTTCAAGGCCACCCTGGACCGTCTGACGGGGGCCTACGCCCTGGCCGTGCTGGTCGAGGGCGCCGAAGACCTGATCCTGGGCGCGCGGCGCGGCAGTCCGCTGGTGGTGGGCGAGGGCCAGGGCGAGATGTTCCTGGGTTCGGACGCCCTGGCCGTCGGCCCCTTCACCAACCGGGTGATCTATCTTGAGGAAGGCGACTACGTGGCCATCGACCACGACAGCGCCCGGATCTTCGACGCGGCGGGCGTGCCCGTCACGCGGCCGGTCAAGGTCGTCCCGGCCTCGGCGGTGATGATGGAGAAGGGCAACTATCGGCACTTCATGGAGAAGGAGATCCATGACCAGCCGGAGGGCTGCCAGCGCACGATCTCGGCCTATGTCGACGCCCTGACCGCCCGCGCCGCCATGCCGGGCGATATCGACTTCAAGGCGCTGGAGCGCATCCAGATCGTCGCCTGCGGCACGTCCTACATCGCCGGCGTGATCGGCAAGTACCTGATCGAGCAGTTGGCCGACCTGCCGGTGGATGTCGAGATCGCCTCGGAGTTCCGCTACCGCCAGCCGGCCCTGCGCCCGGGCTCGCTGGTCATCGCCATGTCGCAGTCGGGCGAGACCGCCGACACCCTTGCGGCCCTGCGCTATTGCAAGGCCAAGGGTATGAAGAGCGCCGTGGTGGTCAACGCCCAGGAGTCCACGATGGCCCGCGAGGTCGACGTGGTCTGGCCGATCCATTGCGGGCCCGAGATCGGCGTGGCCTCGACCAAGGCCTTCACCGCCCAGGTCAGCGTGATGATCGCCCTGGCCGTCGCCGCCGCCAAGGCGCGCGGCACGATCGACGCGGCCGAAGAACAGCGGATGGTCAAGGTGATGCTGGAGGCGCCCCGCCTGATCGCCGAGGCCATCGCCCTGGAGGACAGCCTCAAGGAGATCGCCTTCGACATCGCCAAGGCCCGCGACGTGCTGTTCCTGGGTCGCGGCCCGATGTCGGCCCTGGCCCTGGAAGGCGCGCTGAAGCTGAAGGAGATCAGCTACATCCACGCCGAGGGCTACGCCGCCGGCGAGCTGAAGCACGGCCCGATCGCCCTGGTCGACGACCAGACCCCGATCATCATCCTGGCCCCCTATGACAGCTATTTCGAGAAGTCGGCCTCGAACATGAGCGAGGTGATGGCGCGCGGCGGCCAGGTGGTGTTCATCACCGACCCGCAAGGCGCCAAGCACGCCCCGGCCGGCGCCCGCGTGGTGGTCACCGCCCCGGCCAGCGACCCGCTGGTCTCGACCCTGGTGATGTCGGCCCCGATCCAACTGCTGGCCTATCACGTGGCGGTGGTGAAGGGCGCGGACGTGGACCAGCCGCGGAACTTGGCCAAGTCGGTGACGGTGGAGTAGGGCGGCCGGACGCCCCCTCCGTCGGGCTTCGCCCGCCACCTCCCCCGTTGCACGGGTGAGGAGAAGAAGATCGGCGCGGCTTCCTCACCCGCATCGCGGGGGAGGTGGCGCGATGCGAATACGCATCGTGACGGAGGGGGCGTCTCGCCCGCTAAACCGCCAGCTTCGAGTTGCGCGCCGAATAGCCGAAGTACAGCAGGCACGCCGCCGCGACCCACACCGCGAACATAATCCAGGTGTCGAGCGGCAGGCCGATGATCAGGTAGCCGCAGAAGGCCACGCTGAGCAGGGGCACGACCGGATACAGCGGCACGCGGTAGCCGCGCGGCAGGTCCGGTTGGGTCCGGCGCAGGATGATCACCCCCAGCGAAACGATGGCGAAGGCGATCAGCGTGCCCATGCTGGTCAGGTTGACCAGGGTGTCGAGCGGCACGAAGGCGGCCAGCAGGGCGATGAAGGCGGCCACGATCCAGGTGTTGAGGTCCGGGCTCTGGGTTCTGGGATTCACCCGCTGGAACACCTTCGGCAGCAGGCCGTCGCGGCTCATGGCGTAGAGAATGCGGGTCTGGCCGTACATCACCACCAGGGTGATCGAGAAGATCGAGACGATGGCTCCCACGCAGAGGATCAGCGAGGTCCAGGCCTGGCCCGTCAGGTTGCGCAGGATCACCGCGAGGCCAGCCTCCTGCCCCGCGAACGCGGTCCAGGGCTGGGCGCCGACGGCGGCCAGGGCCACCAGGATATAGACGCCGGTGACGATCAGCAGGCTCAGGATGATGCCCAGCGGCAGAGTCTTGCGCGGGTCCTTGACCTCGTCGCCGGCCGTCGAGACCGCGTCGATGCCGATGTAGGAAAAGAAGATCGACGAGGCCGCCGCCCCGATCCCGGCCACGCCCATCGGCGCGAACGGCGTCAGGTTCTCGGCCCGGAAGCCGCTGAAGGCGATCACCACGAAGAACAGCAGCACCAAGAGCTTCAGCACCACCAGGACGGCATTGGCCGTCACCGACTCCTTCACCCCGCGCAGCAGCAGGATCAGGCACGACCCGACCAGCACCACCGCCGGCAGGTTGAACACGCCGCCCGCCCCCGGCGCCTTGGCGATGGCGTCCGGCATGCGCCAGCCGATCAGGTCGGAGAACATCTCGTTCAGGTACTGGCCCCAGCCGACGGCGATGGCCGACGCCGACACCGCGTATTCCAGCAACAGGCAGGCGCCGACGATGAAGGCGACGAACTCGCCCAGGGTGGCGTAGGCGTAGCTGTAGGACGACCCCGACACCGGGATGGTCGAGGCCAGCTCGGCGTAGCACAGGGCCGTCAGCGCCGCGGTGATGCCGGCGATCACGAACGAGACGATGACGGCGGGCCCGGCGGCCGGCACGGCCGTGGTCAGGGCCACGAAGATGCCGGTGCCGATCGTGGCGCCGACGCCCAGCATGGTCAGCTGGAACAGGCCGATGGTCCGATGCAGACCCTCTTCCGGCAGGTGCTCGCCGCCCTCGGCGACGACCTGGCCCACGGGCTTGCGGCGAAGAAGATCGGCCGCGCGAAACTGGCCCATGGGGAGTCCTTGGAGGTCTAAAATCGGCGGCAAACTAGCGTCGGCAAGCGCCTCACATCAACCGCCTCAAGCGACATCCCTCTTCTTGGCCGTCATTCCCGCCCTTGTGGCGGGAATGACGGATGACAGGATGGTTCGCGAGTTGGCCGACGCCTTGGATCGGTGTGCCGCTACCGCTCGCCGTCGAACATGTAGTCGCGGGTGATCGGCAGGGCGCCGACCTTCTTGGCCACCTGGATCTGGAAGACCATGTGGCCGCCGTAACGGAAGCCCAGCTCGGCGCCGCACAGGTAGAATTCCCACATCCGCCGGAACCGCTCGTCGAACATCGCCGGGATGTCCGGGTCGGCCAGGAACCGCATGCGCCAGTGCTTGCAGGTCTCGGCGTAGTGCAGGCGCAGGATCTCGATGTCGGTGATCCACAGGCCCGCCGCCTCGACCGCCTGGACGATCTCCGACAGGCCAGGGATGTAGCCGCCCGGGAAGATGTACTTGGCGGTGAAGGCGTTGGTCGCGCCGGGGCCGCTCATCCGGCCGATCGAATGGATCACCGCGCTGCCGTCGTCGGCCAGCAACCGTTTGACGGTGTCGAAATAGGTCTGGAAGTTCGGCGCGCCCACATGCTCGAGCATGCCCACGGAGACGATGCGGTCGAAGGTCTCGTCCAGGTCGCGGTAGTCGGTGAGGCGGAACTCGACCTGGTCGGCCAGGCCCGCCTTGTCGGCCCGCTCCCGGGCCAGGGCCAGTTGTTCGGTCGACAGGGTGACCCCGGTCATCTTCGCCCCGTGGTCGGCCGCCAGGGTCAGGGACATGCCGCCCCAGCCCGAGCCGATGTCCAGAACCTTCATGCCCGGCGTGATGTTCAGCTTGGCGCCGATATGGGCCTTCTTGGCGGCCTGGGCCTCTTCCAGGGTCATGTCGGGCCGCGCGAAATAGGCGCAGCTGTACTGCATGTCCGCGTCGAGGAAGCGCTTATACAGCTCGTTGGAGACGTCGTAGTGGTGGGCGACGTTGCGGCGCGAGGCGATGCGGTCATTGACCGACTGCACCGTGCGCTTGATCGCCTTCTTGGCGCGCTTCAGCGGCGTGCCGCGCTTGGGCGTGCGCCCGCCGCTCTTGCCGACGATCTCCAGCAGGTCCCACAGCGTGCCCTGCTCGATCGTCAGGTCGCCTTCCATATAGGCTTCGCCGAGCCCCAGGCTGGGATTGGCGACCAGGCGGCGCAGCCCCCGGCCGTTGACGCGCATCGTCACCGGCGGACCCGAGCCGTCGCCGGCCTTGGTCGTCGAGCCATTGGGAAGGTGGACCGTCAGGTCGCCCACCTTGACCATCTTGTTCAGCAGAGCTTCGATCATGGGCGCGAAGCTAAACCCAGCTTCGCGCCCTTTGACAGACCGAAATTTTCGTCCGGCCACCCTTGAAAATCCGCGCTTACGAACCAGTCAGTGCTCGCTGTCGAGGTGCGCCATCTGGGCCTCGGCGTAGCGCGTGCCGGCCGCCGCGTCCTTGGGGACGGCCTGCTCGATCGCGGCCAGGTCGTCGGCCGACAGGCTCACGTCCAGGGCCCCGAGCGACTCGGACAGCCGCGCGCGGGTGCGGGCTCCCACCAGCGGCACGATGTCCTGTCCTTGCGCCGCGACCCAGGCGATGGCGATCTGGGCGACGCTGACGCCCTTGGCGTCCGCGATCCTTCGCAGGGCCTCGACCAGGGCCAGGTTCCTATCGACGTTCTCGCCCTGGAAGCGCGGACCGCCGGCCCGGAAGTCTCCGGCGCCCTTGCCCTGGTTTTTGTCCCAGTGGCCGCTGATCAGGCCGCGCGACAGCACGCCGTAGGCGGTCATGCCGATCCCCAGCTCGCGCAGCACCGACAGGATCCTGTCCTCGACCCCCCGCGTGATCAGCGCATATTCGATCTGCAGGTCGACGATCGGATGGACGGCGTGGGCCTTGCGGATCGTCTCCACCCCCACTTCCGACAGGCCGATGTGGCGCACATAGCCCGCCTGGACCATGTCGGCGATGGCGCCGACCGTGTCCTCGATCGGCACGTTGGGATCCAGGCGCGCGGGGCGATAGATGTCGATGTGATCGACGCCCAGCCGCTGCAGCGTATAGGCCAGCGCGGTCTTCACCGCCGCCGGGCGGCCGTCGAAACCGATCCAGCCGGCCGAAGGGTCCCGCTGGGCGCCGAACTTGACGCTGAGGACCGCCTTGTCCCGCCTATTTCCTTTGAGGGGGCCGCCGCGCAGAGCCTCGCCGATCAGCATCTCGTTGTGGCCCATGCCGTAGAAGTCGCCGGTGTCGATCAGGGTGATCCCGGCCTCCAGGGCGGCGTCGAGCGTGGCCAGGCTCTCGGCCCGATCGGACGGGCCGTACATGCCCGACATGCCCATGGCGCCCAGGCCCAGGGCCGACACGACCGGACCGGTCTTGCCGAGTTGACGCGTTTGCATGGTGGGGTCTCCGCGAAGGCGCGCGCCGAAGGGGAAGGCGAGCGCGCTGGTGTTCGATGGCCGCACTATGCAGCCCCGCCACGCGTGCGATAATCCATTCAATTCCGCACGAGCTGTTTGGATATCCGCACAATGGCCCAGCCTGATCTCGCCGATCTCGACGCCTTCACCGCCGTGGCGCGGGCCAGAAGCTTCCGGGGCGCGGCGGCCATGCGCGGCGTATCGCCCTCATCGCTGTCGGAAGCCCTGCGCCGACTGGAGGCCGCGCTCGGCGTGCGGCTGCTCAATCGCACCACCCGCAGCGTCACGCCCACCGAGGCCGGCGAGCGGCTGATGGCCCGCCTGACCCCCGCCCTGGCCGACGTGACCCTGGCGCTGGACGAGATCAACGCCTTCCGCGACAGCCCGACCGGCGTGCTGAAGCTGAACGTGCCAGG
>Ga0101941_1001455_pt1 | contig 16912 bp, 14 predicted proteins | sample DewCreD2012metaG_3_FD_75242 | JGI IMG/M metagenome (GOLD analysis project Ga0101941, IMG submission 75242) | Hot spring sediment bacterial and archeal communities from British Columbia, Canada, to study Microbial Dark Matter (Phase II) - Dewar... ...
CGTGCTGCTGGCGCTCTTCAACCTGTTGCCGGCGTTCCCGATGGACGGTGGGCGGATCCTGCGTGCCTGGCTGAGCTGGATGAGCGATCGGCTGCTGGCGACCCGCGTCGCGGTCTCGCTCGGCTACCTGCTCGCGCTTGGGCTGCTGATTGCCGGCATCCTCCTGCGTGATCTGATGCTTCCGCTGCTGGCGCTGTTCCTGCTCGCCGCCGCGACGGTCGAGACGCGGCTCATCGAGGTGGAGCAGGCGATGCAGCGGCTGCCGGTCGGCCAGTTCGCCGTCTGGGACATGGGCGGGGTCGGGCCGGATCAGGAGCTGCGCTATGCGCTGCGGGGAGGGCCGCGAGACGTGGCGGTGGTCAGCGGCGGTAAAGTCGTCGGGATGCTCTGGCGCGAGGATATCCTGCGTAACGTCCAGATCGGCAGCCGCCTGCTGGTGCGGGAAGTCATGGATCCCGCCGTGGTCACGGTCAACGTCGATACCTCGGTCTACGACGCGCACCAGCGCATGCTGGCGAGCGGTCACCCATCGATACCAGTGGTCGAGCATGGGCGCTACCGTGGCATCTTCACCGCCGATCGGCTCGTCCATGTCTACCGCTACTTGCAGGAGGGGCGACGGCCACGCGATCGCTATCTGGTCATCGCCGAGGCGCTCGGGTTGATCGCCCGGTGACCGGGCATGCTCCTCCCGCCACCGGCGCGAGTAGCCGGACGGAAAGAACAGCGGTCGCCGCGCGGTACGCAGAAGCTCGACAGGGATACGTAGCGAACGGCTCAAGCTGGGAAGAGAGGTGCATCATGTCCACAGGTCGCTGGGATCCATGGAACGAGCTGCTCCCACTACGAGAGATGATGGACCAGCTCTTCCGCGAGAGCATGATCCGACCGAGGGCCGCCGGGATGGTGAGCGGCATCGGCGTACCGGTCGACATCGCCGAGACTGATGAAGCGTACGTGGTGATGGCTGTGATCCCGGGGGCGCGCCCAGAGGACGTCCAGATCCAGGTCTCCGGCGATACGCTCCAGCTCAGCGGGGAGGTCAAGGAGCCGGAGGTGGAGGGAACCTGGCTGGTGCGCGAGCGGCGCTACGGGGCCTTCCGGCGCGTCCTCACTATGCCGGGCCCGGTGCGGGCCGACGATGCCGAGGCGGAGTTCGTGAACGGCGTGCTCGTGGTGCGGCTGCCCAAGGCGACGGTGAGCCGGAGTCGCCAGATCCCGATCCGCTCGGTAAGCTGACCGGGAGGGAACTTGAACCGCGGAGCGGGCTACGACGCTCCGGGATGCTCCTGCTCGCCACAGAGCCCGCTCACAGCCTCCTCGCGCCAGAGGCCGATCCGCCGGTACTTGTCGTACCGGGCATCGAGCAGGCGTCGGACACCCTCGGAGACCACTCGATCGAGCAACTCCTGGAGGTGTCGCTCGATCGCATCACCGGCCCGCTGGATCGCTTGAACCGGCTCCTCGTGGGCCGGCACCGGTTCAGGCACGATCTCGTCCACGATACCGAAGCACTGCAGGTCGGCCGCGGTAATGCGCATCGTCTCGGCGGCCTCCGGCGCGCGGGCTGCGTCGCGCCAGAGAATGGAGGCACAGGCTTCCGGCGAGGCGACGGCGTAGATCGCGTTCTCGAGCATGAGAATGCGGTCGGCAACTCCCAGCGCCAGGGCCCCGCCACTGCCTCCCTCGCCGATCACGACGCTGACGATCGGCACTTCCAGCGTCGCCATCGCCGCGAGGTTCTCGGCGATGGCGAGCGCCTGGCCGCGCTCCTCCGACCCGATGCCTGGGTCGGCGGCCGGCGTGTCGATGAAGGTCAAGACGGGAAGCAGGAAGCGCTCGGCCAGGCGCATCAGCCGGAGGGCTTTGCGGTACCCCTCGGGGCGAGGCATACCGAAGTTCCGGCGGAGGTTGTCGCGGGTGGAGCTTCCCTTCTGGTGGCCAATGGCGACCACGGGCCGTCCCCGGAAGCGGCCGATGCCGCCGACGATCGCCGGGTCGTCGGCGAAGTGACGGTCGCCGTGCAGCTCGACGAAGTCGTCCAGCAGATCGGTCAGGTAAGCGAGCGTATGGGGGCGCGCCGGATGGCGCGCGAGCTCGACGCGCTCCCAGGCAGTCCGCTGGACGTTCACCCTACGACTCCTTCACGGGTCGTCTCGCGCTCGCGAGCGGTGGCAGCGAGCGGCGAACCCTGGAGCAGCACGAGCACCTGCGCCACCCGATCAGGAAGCTCGCGGCGCGGCACAATCGCATCGATCATGCCATGCTCGAGCAGGAACTCGGCACTCTGGAACCCATCCGGCAGCTTCTGGCGGGTGATCTGCTCGATGACGCGAGGCCCGGCGAAGCCGATCATCGCGCCAGGCTCGGCCAGGATGACATCGGCCGTGGTGGCGTAGCTCGCCGTGACGCCACCGTAGCAGGGATCGACCAGGATCGCGACATGCGGCAGGCGTTCCTTCGCCAGGCGAGCGAAGGCCGCCGTCGTCTTCGCCATCTGCATCAGTGACAGGACACCTTCGTGCATCCGCGCGCCACCGGAGCACGACACGGTGACGACCGGCAACGAGAGCTCGATGGCACGCTCCACCAGCCGTGCTAGCTTCTCCCCGAAGACGGATCCCATACTGGCGCCGAGGAAGCCGAACTCGGCCACCGCCAGCGCGACCGGGATGCCCCGGATGCTGGCGCGGCCGCTGATCAACGCCTCCCGCTCGCCGACGGTCGCGCTGGTACGCTCCGCCTTGGCCGCGTACGACTCTCCCATCGCGACGAAGCCCAGTGGGTCTGCCGCTGCCAGGTGGGCGTCCCACTCGGCGAAGGAGCCGGGGTCGGCCAGCGCCGCGATGCGCTGGCGGGCAGTCAGGCGAGTATGATGGCCACAGTGTGGACAGACCCGGAGCAATCGTTCGAACTCACGGGTATAGATCATCTCGCGGCAGCGCGGGCATTTCACCCACAGCCCGTCGGGGACGACAGGCCCTTCTGTGGGCACCAGGTCACCAGGTGATCTCCGGCGAAAATGCTGGCGCATCGTCACCATCCTCGCCGCTCATACCGGCTCGCCAGGCGCTATCATACATGTATGGTCAAGCGGCAGGCTGGCACCCGCGAACACGCGGCCACATCGCTCAGCCGGCGCCGAAGGAGGGAGCGGAGAGGGGACCCGGCATGAACGACGTCGCGGTCATGATCCTCGCGGGTGGCCAAGGCGAACGTCTCAGCATCCTCTCGCGGCAGCGGGCCAAGCCGGCGGTACCGTTCGCTGGGAAGTACCGGATCATCGACTTCGCCCTGAGCAACTGCGTCAACTCCGGGCTCTACGACGTGGCCGTCTTGACCCAGTATCGTCCTCATTCGCTCAACGAGCACATCGGACACGGTCGTCCCTGGGATCTGGATCGAGAGCGCAACGGTGGCGTGCTGATCCTCCAGCCGTACCTCGGTCGCGGTCACTCCGGCTGGTACCGGGGCACGGCCGACGCAGTGTACCACAACCTCTTCTACATCACGCGCCGCAACTACACCGATGTGCTCATCCTGGCAGGCGATCACGTGTACGCGATGGACTATCGCCCGATGATCGAGCTGCATCGACGGATGCGCGCCGGCGTCACCGTCGCCGTGCAGCCGGTTCGCTGGGAAGAAGCCAGCCGCTTCGGCGTGCTGTTCGTGAACGACGACGGCTGGGTCATCGACTTCGAAGAGAAACCAGCCCAACCGCGAAGCAACCTCGCCTCGATGGGGATCTACCTGTTCCGGCGGGATACGCTGCTCGATCTGTTTTCGGCACGATCACCGGATGCGCCCGAGATGATCGACTTCGGCAAGGATGTCATCCCGTTCCTGATCCCGACCGGCAGCGTTCTGGCCTATCGTTTCGACGGCTACTGGCAGGATGTCGGCACGATCCAGTCGTACTGGGAAGCCAACATGGCCTTGCTGGAGGACGTGCCAGCGCTCAACCTCTACGATCCCAACTGGCGCATCCACACGCGCAGCGAAGAGCGGCCGCCCGCCAAGATCATGGAAGGCTCGGTCGTCGCCCGCAGCCTCATCTCCAACGGCTGCATCATCATCCGGGCGCACGTCGAGCACTCCGTGCTCTCCCCGGGTGTCATCGTGCACGAGGGCGCGGTCGTCCGCGACTCCATCATTATGACCGATAGCGAGATCGGGCCAGGCGCGGTCGTCGACCGCTGCATCATCGACAAGCACGTGAGGATCGGCGCCGGGAGCCGGGTCGGCTGTGGTGACGACATGACGCCGAACTGGCTGGAGCCGACCCGGCTCAACAGTGGCATCACGATCGTCGGGCGCAACGCGATCGTGCCAGCCGGGGTGACGATCGGCCGTAACGTCCTGATCGGCACCGACGTGACCGAGGCCGACTTCACCTCGACCGTCATCCCCAGCGGTGAGACGGTCAACCCGATGGTGGCGGTGCTCTGGTCTTGACGGGCATACACGCCGGGCCGGATGAGACATCCCATGCAGACAGACCGGTGGCGGCAACGCCACGAGCGTCCGACGAGTCCACTCGTCCTCTTCGCTTCGGTCGAGGTAGCCCCGTTCTCCAAGGTCGGTGGCCTCGGCGACGTGGCCGGGTCGTTGCCCGTGGCACTCGCCAGCGCTGGCATCAGAGCGGTCGTCGTGGCGCCCTGGCATGGAGAGCCAGACACGGCCGCGGGGTCGCTCGAGCGAACCGGTCTCAGCGTGACCGTCCCGGGATTGGCCGGGCCCGAGACATTCCAGGTCTGGCGTGCCGAGCTGGGGCATGGCGTGCCTGTGCTGTTTCTGGCCAATCCGAACCTCTTCGGCGTGCCGATCGTTTACATAGAAGAGCGTGACCGCGAGCGGTTCGCAGCCTTCTCTCGAGCGGTGGTCGAATTGATGCGCGTGCTCTCGGCGGACATCCTGCATGCGAACGACTGGCATACCTGCCCGGCTTTAATCTGGCACAGAGCGTTACGCTACCGCTCTCGCGCGCTGTATCGCCAGCGAAGCGTGCTGACGATCCACAACCTGGCACACCAGGGAATCACCGATGTGGACTACGCCACAGCGCTAGGGTTGGAGACGGCTGAGCCCCTCGAAGAGGAAGCGCGTTATCCCAGGACGATCAACCTGCTGGCACGAGGACTTCTGGCAAGCGATGCCGTGACCACCGTTAGCCCGCGCTATGCCGAGGAGATTCAGACAGCGGCCTTCGGCGAGGGGCTCGACCAGCTTCTGCGCCAGCGATCCGACCATCTCTTCGGCATCCTGAACGGTATCGATACCACGTGGTACAATCCGGCGACCGACCCGGCGCTGCCGGGTCATTATTCGGCGGATGAGCCGGGCGGGAAGATGCTCTGCAAGGCGCTACTGCAGCGCGAACTCGGCCTCGCTGAGGATGTTGAGCGCCCGCTCATCGGCGTGATCTCGCGACTCGACCGGCAGAAGGGCATCGACGTGATGCTCGCCGCTGTTGAGGGGTTGGTCGACCTGGGAGTGCAATTGGCCGTGCTCGGAACCGGCGACATGGGCCTGGAAAAGCAGGTCGCAGAGGTGAGCCGCCGGTTTCCACGGGCGGTAGCGGGGGTGCTACGCTTCGATTCCCTGCTCGCCCGACGGATCTATGCCGGGAGCGACATGTTCTTGATGCCGTCCCGGTTCGAGCCATGTGGGATCGGCCAGCTCATCGCCCTTCGCTACGGCTCGGTGCCGATCGTGCACCAGACCGGTGGGCTAGCCGATACCGTTCAGGAATGGGACCCATCGACCGAAACCGGTAATGGGTTCCTGTTCACCGTGCATGCGGCCAAGGCACTTCTCGCCACCGTGCGGCGCGCCGTCGATACCTTCCGGAAGCCGGCCCAGTGGAAGCGATTGATGATCAACGCGATGCGGTCGGATGTCTCGTGGGTGCGGCCGGCACTCGAGTATGTGCGGGTCTATGAGGTGATCCTGGGGACAACGGCAGGAGAGCGTGCTCCCTCGTCACCCGCGGGGCACTGAGAGGGATCAGGACTGAATCGATGAAAAAGATGGATGGTCGAACCGGTCAGGTAGCTCAGCGCTCGGTGCTCTCTCTGCCGGACCTGGTGGCAGAGCTGGAGGCTGAGGAGCAGGACTGTTTCAGGCGACTCTTCACCGTCGACACGACGGTCGGCGAGCTCATCCTCCCGATCCATATGGCGAGCTGGGTCGAGCGCTACTTCGGGTCTGCCGAGGCGGTGGTCCGGCAGAAGGTGGTAAAGGTAACTGATCGCTGGACGCTCGACGCCACGCTGTTCAACGAGCTGCGCGCCAGAAGGCCGCTCGAAGCCCGAATCCCGGTCGAGCTGGCTGACGAGCTGGCCAAGACGGCTCCAGACCCCTTCTGCGAGCCAGAACTGAACACCCCGGAGGACACATTCGGGCGCATTCGCGGGCGGCGAACGCTTACCGCGAGCAACATCGCGAAATACGACGGGCTGCATGGAGTCATCATCTTCGAAGAGCACGACCCGCTCGCCTTCGACGAGGAGCTCGTCCTCGACGCGCTCGAGGTCGCTGGGGCATGGTTCGAACGCGCGCACGCCTGCGACCCGGACGCGATCTATCCGCTGTTCATGTGGAACTGCCTGTGGCGAAGCGGGGCTTCGATCCCCCACGGCCATGCGCAGGTCAGCCTTACCCGGGGGCTGCACTACGGAAAGGTCGAGCGGCAGCGACGGGCGGCCGAGGCCTACCGACGCGAGCACGAGCGAAGCTACTTCGATGACTGGTACCGCGTCCACCAGGCACTGGGGCTGGGCCGGCAGACAGGCGACGTGCGCATCGTAGCCAGCCTGGTGCCGCTCAAAGAGAAGGAAATCGTGCTGCTCGCTCTGTCATCCGGCCCGGAGCTGGGGCGCGCGATCCACCAGGTGTTGCGGTGCCTGGTCGATGACCTGAACGTGGTGTCCTTCAACCTCGTGATCTGGATGCCGCCCCTCGCCCCGACGACCGAAGACTGGAGCGACATGCCGACGATCGTGCGAGTCGTCGATCGCGGGGACCCCTTGGCGCGCACCTCCGACTTCGGCGCTATGGAGCTCTATGCCGCCAGCGTGGTGGCCAGCGACCCGTTCCGCGTGGCTGAGACGCTCTGGCGGTGCCTCGACCATGAGGACGCGCTGTAGCCGCTCGGTGAGCAACGTGGCTCATGGTGTGATCTGGCCTATCGACCACGGCCGGCCGGTGAGCGTGACTTACCGGCCGACCGTGCCGTCGTGTGCTGCTGCCGGCTCGAAGCGGCTGCCGAGCGCTAGGGCGATGGCGACCACGAGGATCAACCCGCCATTGATCACCAGCTCCCACAGCGCGCGCTGAAAGAGCTCTGGTGGCAGCTCGCTGTTGACCAGCGCCATCTGGGCTCCCAGAACTAGGATGCGCCGGGTTGCGGAGATGGCGGCAATGACGAGGAAGGGTCTGAGCGTTAGCCGGCGCGCGTCTAGGTAGCCGACGATCGTTCGCAGGATCTCAAGGATGATCACCACCAGAAGTAGCTCATTGATCACGGTGATGATTGTCGTCGGTACGCCATCGCGTGCCAGAGTCACCGGGACGATGGCGATGATGTATGCCAAGGCGACGATCCCGGTGAGCAAGAAGCCGATGCCGACCGCGGTGTAGGCAGCGATCTCGGCACGGCTCATGAACCGGCTCAGTGCCGGCTGTGGTGACTTTCTGACTTCCGCATCAACCTGATTCATATCCGCCTAACCCTCGCTTCGCGTCAACCTGCACCCTCTCGCCTGTCGTGACGATCACTCCGAGCTGGTGAGGAAGGTCGAGGCCTGATGCGGGCACACTGCTTCGCCCATTGTAGCAGGCGCCGTACCCGGCTCAGCGCGGACTCGCCTCAGCGACACCAGATGGCTGCCGAGTGCGGAGCGTGCCCGAGCGCTGAGCGCAGGGCAGTACGGCAGCCGGCTGAGTGGTTCAATCAGCAAGCGAGAGCCGAATTCGGCGTAAAACGCGTATACTTGACAGGTACACCCGCGACACCTAGAATGGCGCCGATTGGACCCGCGGGTGTCGACGGGTGCCGATTTCGGCTGGGTGGTATGGGGAGTATCGAGGAGGAGAGCACGGCGGATTGTCCGGAGATACGCATTCACCGGTCGGTCAGTCATGGCAGGGAGACAAACCGTCGAGGAGGAGAGGCACGATGGATCGCTTCGAAGAGCTTCAGCAGGCAGTTCTGAGCGGTTCCCTCAGCAGGCGTGACGTGCTCAAACGAGCGGCGGCTCTGGGCTTGAGCGCGCCCGCGATCGCCGCGCTGCTGGCCGCGTGCGCTCGCGAGGAAGCAACCCCGACGCAGGCGCCGGCCGCGGCAACCCCAGCTCCGGGTGCCTCGCCCGCCGCGACGCCGACCGGAGCGGCAGAGGCGACTCCGACCGAAGCCGCTGCCGGGCAGCGTGGACAGGGCGGGTTGCTCCGGCTGCTATGGTGGCAGGCGCCGACCATCCTCAACGGGCACCTGGCTCAGGGTACCAAGGACTTCGACGCGTCCCGCCCGGTGCTGGAACCGCTGGCCGACATCGACAAGGACGGCAACCTGGTACCGATCCTGGCGGAGGAGATTCCGAGCTTGGAAAACGGCGGGTTGGCCGAAGATGGCAGCAGCGTGACCTGGAAGCTCAAGCAAGGCGTGGTCTGGTCGGACGGCACGCCGTTCACGGCCAAGGATGTGGTCTTCACTTGGCAGTACGTTGTCGACGAGGGCACGACGGCGACCACAGCCGGCAACTACTTGAACATCCAGTCAGTCGAGGCCGTGGATGACTACACGGTCAAGGTCACCTTCAAGGAGCCGACGGCTGCCTGGATGGGGGCGTTCGTCGGCCCCTACGGCTACATCGTGCCGGAGCACGTGCTCAAGGACTACGTGGGTGAGCAGGCCCGCAACGCGCCCTTCAACCTCAACCCGATCGGTACCGGCCCGTTCAAGGTGCGCGAGTTCCGGCCCGGCGACGTGGTGATTTACGAGATGAACGAGAACTACCGGGAGCCGGACAAGCCGTTCTTCTCTGAAGTGGAATTGAAGGGGGGCGGTGACGCCACCAGCGCGGCCCGCGCGGCCATCCAGACCGGTGAGGTCGATTTCGCCTGGAACTTGCAAGTCGAGGCACAGGTGCTCAAGCAGCTCGAGGAGACTGGTGTCGGGCAGTTGGGCATCACTCCTGGCGTCAACGTCGAGCGGATCCTGGTCAACATGACGGATCCGCGCACCGAGGTCGACGGGGAACGCTCGAAGCTGGGCGTGCCGCACCCCTGGCAGTCGGATCTCAAAGTGCGCCAGGCGTACGCGTTGCTCTGCCGGCGCGACCAGATCGCCGATCAGCTCTACGGGCCAGCAGGTAAGGCGACCAGCAACATCCTGGTGGCGCCCGAGCGGTTCGTCTCCCCGAACACGAAGTGGGAGTTCAACCCGGATCGGGCTGCGCAGCTCCTGGACGAGGCCGGCTGGACGCTCGGGCCGGACGGCGTGCGCCAGAAGGACGGCGTGCAGATGTCGATCGTCTACTCGACGACGATCAACCCGGTGCGGCAGAAGACCCAGGAGATCGTCAAGGCCGAGTTCGAGAAGGTCGGCATCAAAGTCGAGCTCAAGTCGGTCGAAGCTAGCGTGTTCTTCTCCTCGGATGCCGGAAACCCCGACACGGCCGCGCACTTCTACGTCGATATCGAGATGTTCACCAACGGGCCAACGCTCACCTATCCGATCGACTACATGATCTCCTGGTGGGGTGATGAGTCGAACATCGCGCAGAAGGCCAACAACTGGGGCGGCAGCAACTACGAGCGGTGGCAGAACGAGGAGTACGACCAGCTCTTCGAGCAGGCGCGCACCGAGCTCGACCCGGACAAGCAGGTGGAGCTCTTCGTGCGGATGAACGACCTGGTGATCGAGAACGTGGTTGTCATCCCGCTGGTGCACCGCAACGACGTGCAGGGGTACGCGAAAAACCTCGAAGGGTTGGAGCTGTCCGGTTGGACGTCGAACCTCTGGAACATCGCGAACTGGAGGAGGACCGGATAGCCTGCCGGCGAACGTGAGCGGGGCGGCCCTCAGCGGGGGCCGCCCTCTGCGTTGCAGCAAAGCCCAACCGGCCGAATCCGTTCGACACGTCTGGCCGGTGCAGCCGTGATCGTGTAGCGTTAGAATACGACTATCCCTAAACCGGCGGACGCCGGGCGGCGTGAATCGTTCAGATGCACGGGGGTAGGAGCGGAACTCGATGACACGGTACATCATCAGGCGGTTGCTGACCGCTATTCCGACGCTGGTCGCCATCAGCATGGTCATCTTCACCATCCTCGCTCTGGCGCCCGGCGACCCGCTGTCCGAGTTCGCGGTGAACCCGTCGGTGCCGCCAGAAGTGCGACAGCGCATCCGCCAGAGCATGGGGCTGGATGATCCTATTCCGGTGCGCTACACGAAGTGGTTCACCTCCATCCTGCGTGGCGACTTCGGCTACTCGTTCCGCAGCCGCTCGCCGGTGAGCGATCTGATGCTCCAGCGCTTGCCAACGACCCTCTACGTCATCGGGACCGCCTATCTGATCTCCGTGCTCCTGGCTATCCCGATCGGCGTCATCTCGGCCATCCGGCAGTACTCGATTTTCGACAATATCGCGACGACGTTAGCCTTTATCGGATTCTCCCTACCGACCTTCTTTACCGGCCTGCTGTTCATCCTGATCTTCAGCGTCAAGCTCGGCTGGTTCCCGATGATCTATCGAGCCACCATCGATGAGCCGGGACTCCGGGGACTGTGGCTCAAGGTCGAGCAGGCGATCATGCCGATCACCGTGCTCGCCCTCTTCCAGACCGCGGCCCTCACGCGCTACACGCGCGCCTCCATGCTGGAGACGATCCACCAGGACTACGTGCGAACGGCACGTGCCAAGGGTCTGAGCGAGCTCACCGTCATCAGCCGCCACGCGCTCCGCAACGCGCTGATTCCGGTCGTGACGATCATCGCGCTGAGCATCCCCGGGATCTTCACCGGCGCGGTGATCACCGAGCAGATCTTCCGGGTGCCGGGGATGGGATCGCTCCTGATCTCCGCGATCAACGACAACGATACGCCGGTGATCATGGCGATCACGATTATCTTCTCGGCGTTGGTTGTTCTCTTCAACCTGATCGCCGACGTGCTCTACGGGGTCCTGGACCCGCGGATCAAATACGAGTAGGGTACGGCGTCGCCAGGCCAGAGGGAGGAACAGCAGATGTCGGAAGCAACAGGACGGCGCGTACAACCGGCAGCGGCCCCCGCACTCAGCGTTGAGGCGCTGGCCGGCCTGAGAACGAAGAAGCCACGCTCCCTCTGGAGTGACGCCTGGCGACAATTTCGTCATCACCGGCTGGCGATGGCCGGCAGCGTGGTCATCATCATCATCGCGCTGGCAACGCTGATCGGGCCATTTCTCTGGCCGATCCAGTGGAACGAGTTCGATATGGCCCAGTCGATGCTGTCCCCATCGCTCGATCACCCGTTCGGCACGACTGACCTGGGCCATGATATCTTCGCGCGTGTCCTCTGGGGTGGTCGAATCTCGATCGCGGTGGGCGTGGTCGCGATGCTGGTGGCGATCACCCTGGGAACGCTCATCGGAGCCGTCGCTGGCTACTTCGGTGGCTTTCTCGACTCGGCACTCATGCGCCTGACCGATCTCTTCATCTCCCTGCCCAGCCTCCCCCTTCTCCTCCTGGTGACATACTTGTTCCGGGATCGCATGTCGGCGACCTTCGGCGTCGAGCTCGGCATGTTCATCCTGATCGTCGTAGTGATCGGCGGGCTGAACTGGATGCCGGTCGCGCGGCTGGTACGCGCGTCCTTCCTCTCGATTAAAGAGAAGGAGTTCATCGAGGCAGCGCATGCGATCGGCGTCGGCACTGGATCGATCATCATCAAGCATATCCTGCCCAATACCCTCAGCCCGGTCATCGTGGCCGCCACGCTCGGCGTCGCGCAGGCGATCATTACCGAGTCGTCGCTCTCGTTCCTCGGCCTGGGATTCCCGCCGGATATCCCGACCTGGGGGCGCATGCTGTTCGACGCCAAGGACTGGATGAGCTTCGCTCCCTGGATGGTGCTCTTCCCAGGATTGGCGATCTTCCTCACCGTGCTGAGCATCAACTACGTTGGTGATGGGCTGCGCGACGCGCTGGACCCGCGGCGCATGTACACGTAGGAACGCGGGCTCGTGCGCGGAGCCGGTGCCGATCGCTTGGGAGAGGACGTCGTGGATCCAGACATGGCCAGTAGCGGGTCCATGCATCTGGTCTGCGACGCCTGCGGTCGAGTATTGCCAGCAGATCGGTCACCAGGACGCTGCTCGTGCGGTGGATTGCCCGAACTCGTCTTCGCTCTCCCCGAGTCGATCGACCCCACCGTCTACGATCGCCGGCGCGATGGCCTCGATCCACTCGACCGGAGTGGCGTCTGGCGCTACCGGGAGTTTCTCCCACCTCTGCCGCCAGATCAGATCGTCACCCGGCCGGAAGGGAATACCAACCTCTACTCGGCGGCGGCCCTCTCAACGTGGACAGGCTGCCCGCATCTCCTCCTGAAGCACGAGGGTGAGAACCCCACAGGCTCCTTCAAAGACCGCGGGATGACCGTGGCCACCAGCCACGCGCGGGCCGTCGGCGCGCGCGTGGTGGCCTGCGCCTCGACTGGCAACACCTCGGCCTCGGTGGCCGCCTACGCGGCGATGGCTGGTCTCCCGGCCGTGGTCTTCCTGCCGGAGGGCAAGATCTCGGCCGCGAAACTGGGCCAGGCGATCGCCTACGGGGCCAGGATCGTGCAGGTGCGGGGCGACTTCGACTCGGCCATGCGGCTGGTGCAGGAAGCGAGCCAGGAACTGGGGCTCTACCTCCTGAACTCGATCAACCCCTTCCGGCTGGCCGGCCAGAAAACGATCGTCATCGAACTGCTTCACCAGCTCTGCTGGGAGCCACCGGATTGGATCGTGCTTCCAGGAGGGAATTTGGGCAATACGGCCGCTTTCGGCATGGCGATCGTCGAACTGGAGGCTGCTGGCCTCATCCGGCGGCGACCTCGCCTGGCGGTGATCCAGGCGGAGGGAGCTTCCCCGTTCTACCGTGCCTATCGAAACGGTTTCGCATCGTTCTCGCCGGAGCCCGCGGAGACCGTCGCGAGCGCGATCCGGATCGGCAACCCGGTGAGCTATGACCGGGCGCGCCGGTCGATCCTGGAGACCGACGGCGTCGTCGAGATCGTCACCGACGATGAGATCCTGGAAGCGAAGGCGCGCGTGGATCGCTCAGGGATCGGCTGCGAGCCGGCCTCGGCGGCCTCGGTGGCCGGGGTGCGCAAGCTGGTGCGGTCTGGCGTGATCATGCCTGGACAGCGCGTCGTTGCGTTGCTGACCGGTCACCTCCTGAAGGACCCCGACACGGTGATGACCTACCACCTGGGTCCCGAGGCAGGGCACCGGCCCATGACGAATCGCCCGATAACGATCGAGCCGACCGTGGCAGCCCTGCGAGGAGTGCTCAGCGATGTGGCTTAGCGTTCGTGTCCCGGCGTCGAGCGCCAACCTGGGGCCCGGCTTCGACGCGCTGGCGATCGCGTTGAGCCGCTACCTCGTGGTGACGGTCGAGACGACCGGCCACCAACAGATCGAGGCGCTGCCCGCTCGCGAGCTCGGCGACGGACGTGACCTGGTTCTCGAGGCGATGCAAGCGCTGGCGCGGCTAGTGGGGAAGCGGCTGCCCGGGTGCCGCATCGAGGTCGAGTCCACGATCCCAGTGGCGCGCGGGTTGGGTAGTTCCGCCGCCGCGATCGTCGGTGGCTTGCTGGCGGCGAACGTGCTGCTGGGAGCCCCACTGACGAAGGAGGGGATCTGGCGTCTAGCCTGGCAGCTCGAAGGGCATGGGGATAACGTCACGGCGGCGCTCTACGGTGGGGCCGTGCTGGCACTCGAGGGCCAGGCCGGGCCACTGGCCCGGCAGGTGCCGATCGCTGCCCCGCTACGGGCAGTCCTCCTGATTCCCGATCAGCCAGGCTACACCAGCGAGGCGCGCGCCGTACTGCCGGATCAGGTCACCCGCCAGGTAGCCATCGCGACGGCTGCGCGGTGCGCTCTCCTGGTGCTGGCGCTCAGCACTGGTCAGTTCGCGCTGCTCGGCGAGGCCATGGCAGACGACCTGCACCAGCCGTACCGGGCGACTCTCTACCCGTACCTGGTCGACGCGATCGCAGCGGCGCGGAGCGGTGGGGCCTACGGGGCCTGTCTCAGCGGGTCAGGACCCTCAGTACTGGCACTGGCGGCGCCAGACTCGGCAGAAGCCGTGCGCCGCCAGCTTGCGCGGGTCGTCGAGCGGCATCGTATGTCCGCCGAGGTCACGATTCTGGACATCGCAAACGAAGGGGCTACCGTGAACGTGGCCCCGCAGACGAGCCCAGGCGCGCAGTCGACTCGTCGAGGCATCGATCGCTCAGCCGGCACGCCTGTCAAGGCGTAGCCTCCTGGGCACTGAGCCACCAGCCCTCGGGATTCCACCAGATCCCAGTCATCGGGCCAGGCGCGAGCCCCTTCACATGCGCGCGCCCGGCGACGATGTCGACGTGGATGTAGATCGGAAGAACCGGAAGATCCCGCTCAATCTGTTGCTGGATCATCGCGAGGATCTTGAGCCTCGCCGCGTGGTCGACCGCCACAGACTGCTGGGCCAAAAGCTGATCGACAACCTCGCTGCGATACCCCATGACGTTCTCTCCACCGGGGTTCTCGCTCGAGGGGATGCGTTCGCTGCCGAACCAGGCGTCCAGATCGCTCGGGGTGAGGCGTCGATCGCACCAGCAGAGGAGGAGATCGAACTGCCGTTCCACAGCCTGGCTGGTGAGAGGGACAATGCGGATGTCGACTCCGATAGCTCGCATATCGTCAGCGAACGCTGTCGCGATCTGCCGCTTGAGCGCGAGGTCGCGCTCGGGGTTCGCGTCCACGGCGAGGGTGAGCTGGAGTGCCTGGCCATCGCGCACTCGGATACCGTCCGGGCCGGGATGCCAGCCCGCCTCGTCCAGCAAGCGACGAGCGCGCTGGGGGTCGAACGCCGCCGGGGACTCCGGCCCGGCCTGCCACAGTGACTGATCGAGCAACGATGCCGCGACCGGCACCGAGCCCAGCAACAGATCTTCAACGAGCCGAGCGCGATCGAATCCGAGCAGGAGCGCCTGGCGCACTCTGACATCGCTGAGGATCGGATGGGGATGGCTGGGCGACGCCGGGTCGTTGAGATTGATCGCCACCGACGCGACGGCTCCACCGCGCGGCGTGACGAGCGTGGCCAGCTCCGGTTGCGCATGTAGCTCGGCGATCGACCATTCTGGCAAGCCGGCCGCGAGATCGATCTCGCCTGACACAAGCTGGGTCAACAGCTCGCGCTCGTCGGGAAGAAAGCGAAACACGATCCGGTCGAGGTAAACCTCGTCCGCCTCGTACACTGGGTTCCGCTCGAGCGTGAGCTGTTTGCCCGGCTGCCACTCCGCGACCACAAAAGGGCCACTGCTGACATGGCCGAGGCCGGCATAGTCCGACTCTGGAATCGCTGCTGGAGGCAAAGCGCCGAGCGCGTGCGCTGGGAGGATGAAGCCCCCAGGCCGTTCGCCGATGCCGATGAGCACGTCCTCCAGGAACGACGCTGCCGGGCGCTCGAGGTACACGGTCACCGTCAGGTAGTCGTCGCTGAGCTCCACCGACTGGATGAGTTCCCATCCGGCACGGCTGCTGGCCGGGTAGCTGGGGTTCGTGAGGAGCTGCCAGGTAAAGAGAAAGTCACGGCCATCCAACGGCTCGCCGTCCGACCACTTCAGGCCGGGACGAAACCGGAGCGTGTACGTGCGCCCGTCCTGCGAGATGCCGCCGTTCTCCACCGACGGCACCTCAGTGAGGAGCTGCGGCTCGAGCGTGTTGTCATCGCGCACCCGGATCAAGCGGGCGTCGAGGCAGCTCAGGATCCAGTAGCTGACCGGCTGGCGTGTCAGGGAGAAGTTCAGGGCATCAGGCTCCGCTGGCACTCCGATGACCAGCGTGCCGCCGCGCGCCGGGCTCTCCTCGGTCGGGGTCACCGTGGGCATGTCGGGTTCTGCGGTGGGAGTCACCGGAGGGGACGGTACCGTTGCAGACGGGCTCGCTGCGGGGGTCACCGGTACGCCGCGGCAGCCCATGGCGATCAGCACGAAGGCGAGGGCCAGCCGCAGAACCCCTACTGCCGGAAAGCGGATCCGCACCGCCGTTCACTCCTTCGCTGGACATCCTCGCCTGGCCGGATCCTCGGCGGTCAGTATAGGAAGCTCGGCGAGAGGCTGGCAACGCCGCGGGATCGAGGGAGTCCCTACCAGAGGCCGCTCCCAGCGCCGGAGAACCCAGTATGCCGGGTGGCGCATCTCCTGGGCCGCCCGTGGCTGGGTGACGCGGGGTTGCCTCTGGCTTACTCGCCATAAGACAAGTGAGTCGATTTGTGGTATACTTTTTGTATCGGAAGGCAATAGACGATGGCCGAAGGGGCGAGGGCGCCATGAGCGGAGGAAGGAGGTCGGGCCATGGAATTCGGAACCTTTCTCCTGATGCTGGCACTGGCCTACAGCTTCGGCGTTCTCTGGTACGACCTTCTGCCGGGCCGCTTGCCCGAGCGAGTCTGGCGGGTCGCCGCGTATCCGTTCCTCGGGATCTGGGCTGGTGAGTTGCTCCTGACCCGCGTGCTGACCTTCGATCCCGAGTTCGGCGGCCTGCACCTGATCAGCGCGACCATCGGTTCGCTCGTTGCCGTCATCGTCGATTGGATCATCAGCCAAGCGCGCCATCCGTCGCTGGTGCCACAGTTCGAGACCCAGCCGGAGGCGCGCACTGCGTAGCCC
>Ga0101941_1001457_pt1 | contig 16836 bp, 18 predicted proteins | sample DewCreD2012metaG_3_FD_75242 | JGI IMG/M metagenome (GOLD analysis project Ga0101941, IMG submission 75242) | Hot spring sediment bacterial and archeal communities from British Columbia, Canada, to study Microbial Dark Matter (Phase II) - Dewar... ...
CCACCAAGATGTCGCCGCCCTGGGCACCGGTGGAGGCGAGGGCGCGGTCGAGCGCCGCTTCGACAACGTCCTGCAATCGGAGATCCAGGCTCACCCACAGGTCGGCGCCGTCCTGCGGCGGCCGGACGGGCACGGTGCCCCGAGGCCGACCGTCGGGGCCGCGGCGCACGATGGCCTCTCCGGGCCGACCCGCCAGCAGGGAATCGAATTCCTGCTCCAGACCGCCTCGGGCTCGACCGTCCGCGTCGACCCCTCCGAGAAGGGAGCGAGCCAGTTCGCCATAGGGATAGAATCGCTCCAGCACCCGCTCCCCGTGCACGCCGCGCCAACGACGCAGCCGACGCCACTGCTCCGGCTCGTAGCGACCCGGCAGGACGACCCACGCACGCCGGCGATCGACCGCCCGTGCGACCCATGCGGGCGGCAGGCCGAGCTCGCGGCGGAGTGCGGCGACCGTCTCGGGCGGGAGCCGCGCCGCCGCCTGGTCGCGCAAGGGCACCGCGGCGGTCTGGCCGGCCTCGACGCTGTCGGCCTGCGTGCCGTCCTTGAGGATGGCCAGCACCTCGCCCGAGCCGTCGAGCAGGGGGGCCAGCAGGCCCTTGGCCTTGGCGGGCGCGCAGATCTGGTCGAGGTCGATGCGGATGCCCAGGAAGTCGCGGTCGTAGCCCGTCTTTCCCGCCCAGTGCTTGGCGGGCAGGGCCGAGTGGTCGGCCTCCAGCAGGCCCGAGCTGTCCCCCACCCCCTTGGGCGAGGGCGACAGGCCCAGGGCGCCTTCCAGCCGATCCAGGGCCAGGCCCGCGTGGGGATCGGTGAAGCGGTGGGTTTCCAGGTGGGCGAAGATCGCGCTGATACGGACGCCCTCGTTGGCCAGGAACCGCCGGGGCGCGTCCGGCGCGGCGGGATCGACCGGCGCCGGGACGGCCTTGTGGTGCAGGGCCATCACCTGCCACTGGTCGTTGAAGACCGGCGCGCCCGAGGAGCCCGGCTCGGTGTCGGTCGAATAGTGGATGAAGTTTGTCAGGTCCACGCCCAGCGCAACGGCCGAATCCAGCGTCATGACCTGGCTGGCGTGGATGGCGATCTGCTTGGGCTGGCCGCCGGGGTGCTGGATGATCGACACCCATTCCCCGTTGATGACCTTGCCGGCGACGGGGATCAACGGCAGGCGTCCGTACCGGGCCAGCGGCACGCTCTCGTCGGACAGCGGCGTCACGGCCACCAGGGTGAAGTCCAGCTCGGCGCTGGAATAGAACAGCTCGTGAGGCCTCAGGTTGAAGCAGACCGGCTCGCCGATGACCCCGTCCAGATCGTGCTCGTAGCCGAACTGGGCGCAGGCTTGGCTGGCCTCGTCCGGATTGGCCAGGACGTGGTTGTTGGTCAGCAGCAGACCCGGCCCCACCAAGAAGCCGGTGCCATACCAGGCGCCGCCGTCGCTGGGCACCTTGATGCGGCAGACCGCGGCCGCCGCGCGACGCCCCCGGTCGAGGAAGTTGATCGAGACCAGGTCGCTGGCCCCGATGATCCGCTCATAGCCGTTGGGATCGCTGCTGGGCGACTCCAGGAGCGCCTTGCGCGTCGTCAGCCGCTTGTCGTTGGCGGCCGCCGCGGCGCGCAGCAGGGGTTCGATCTGCGAGGCGGGATCGGGCGGGTCGCTCAGAACGTCGGCGACGGCGGCGGACAGGGCCGGCGACTCCGTCGGCACCACGTCGAGCCTGGGCGTGTCGGTATCGATATCCGCCATGTTTCCCCCAACCGGTCGCCGGCATGACGAAATCGATGGCGCGATCGCGGCGCCGCTCATCCGCCAGACAAAGAACGGCGTTATCCTAGAGTCGCCATTTCCAGTTGTCAGCCCGCAAAAGGCAATCTTACCGTTAGTTTCACGGTGACGCCGCAAAGGGCCGGGGCGGGCCCTAGTACGGCAGCTGTTCCGGCGCGGGGCCGGGCGTCACGGCTTCGGGCTCGGGCGTCTCCGGTTCCAGTTCCGAGGCCGAGCGGGCGAACTCCGACGCCAGGGTCTCATAGAAGCCGTTGCGGGGATCGGGCGTGGACAGGGGCTCGGGATCGGGCAGCAGCCAGGGGAAGTCGCGCACCGCCAGCCCCTCGTGGGCGGCCAGCATGTAGCGCCGCCAGATGCTGGCCGGCATGTCGCCGCCGACCACACGGTTCATCGGCTTGTCGTCGTCGTTGCCTACCCAGACGCCGGTCACGTAGTCGGGGGTGAAGCCCACGAACCAGGCGTCGCGCCAGTTCTGGCTGGTGCCGGTCTTGCCCGCCGCCGGCCAGCCGAACGCCGCGCGCCGGGCGGTGCCGACCTCGACGACCTTCTTCATCATCTTGACCATCATGCTGGCCTTGGTGATGTCGTAGACGCTGGCCGGAGCGGCCGGAACCGTATGGCTGAAGATCGGCTCGCCGCCCTGGGTGGCGATGCTCTCGATCACATAGGGCTGGACCCGCGCGCCGCCCTGCTGGAACACCTGGAAGCCCGAGGTCAGCTGCAGCAGGTTCACCTCATAGGCCCCCAGCGCCACCGACAGGTCCGGGTTGGAGGGCAGGGTCGTGAAGCCGAACCGCCGGGCCAGGTCGCCGATCGCCGGGCCGCCGGCCTCCTGGCCCAGCTTCACGGCGATGGTGTTGATCGAGTCGATCAGCGCCTGCTGCACGGTCATCGGGCCGCGATAGCCGCCGGCGTAGTTCTCGGGCTTCCAGTCGCCGAACTGCACGGGCCCGTCCACGCGGATGTCGGTGGGCAGCACGCCCTTCTCCAGGGCGGCGGCGTAGACGAAGGGCTTGAAGGTCGAGCCCGGCTGGCGGCGGGCCTGGACGGCGCGGTTGAACGGGCTTTCGACATAGTCGGTCCCGCCCACCATGGCCCGCACGGCCCCGTCGGCCGACAGCGACAGCAGGGCGGCCTGGCGCGCCCCGGCGCCCTCGCCGCCCAGGGCGATGGCCTGGCGCACGGTCTGGACGCCCACGCGCTGCAGGCGCGGATCGATGGTCAGGCGCACCACCAGGTCGGGCGCGTTCTGGCCGGCGATCCGCACGGCCTCGCTGGTGGCGTAGTCCAGCACCCAGCCGTAGTCGCCCTCGTCGGCCGTGGCCGACGGCGACAGCTTGGGGGTGTCGTCCAGGGCCCGGCTCTCCTGCTCGGCGGTGATCCAGCCCTCCTTGCGCATGTTAGCCAGGACCAGGCGCGAGCGGGCCAGGGCGGCGCTCATGTCGCGGGTCAGGGCCATGCGCGAGGGGGCCTTGAGCAGGCTGGCCAGCAGGGCCGATTCCGACAGCGTCAGCTGGCTGGCCGGCTTGTTGAAATAGGTCAGGGCCGCGCCGTCGACCCCATAGGTGCCGGCCCCGAAATAGACCCGGTTCAGATACAGCTCCAGCACCTCGTCCTTGGTCAGCACCCGCTCCAGCTTCCAGGCCAGGTACATCTCCTGCACCTTGCGCTTGGTGACCCGGTCGGGCGTCAGGAACAGGCCCTTGGCCAGCTGCTGGCTCAGGGTCGAGGCCCCCTGCACGGTGCGGCCGGCCCGGTGATTGACCCAGGCCGCGCGGACGATGCCGTAGGGGTCGATGGCCCCATGCTTGTAGAAGCGCTTGTCCTCGGCGGCCAGGAAGGCCAGCGGCACATAGTTGGGCACCGCCCCCAGGGTGATGCGCTGGCCGTAGCGCGGGCCGCGGTTGGCGATCACCTGGCCGTTGCGGTCCTCGAACCGGATGCCGGGCGCGCGGTTGACCGCGAACAGCGCCTCGCGCGAGGGCAGGGGCGGCGTATCCTTCAGATACTTGAACCAGACATAGGCCCCGCCGGCCCCGGCCGACGCCAGGCCCAGCACCAGCACCACCAGCAGCGGGATCCAGATCCACCGCGCCTTGCGGGTCTTGGCCTTGGCCTTGGCGTGCTTCAAATCCGCGCGGAAGGGCTCCTCGGGCGGCGGCTCCGGCGGCGGAGCGGGCGGCGGCGGCGGGGGCTGGGAACCGGCGAATTCAGGCGGCCGCTGGGCTTGCTGGCCCGCCGGCTTGTCGTCGAACCGATACGGCGGCAGCGTCCAGTCGTTCAAGTCGGCCCCATGGTCCCGTTTGGTCTTAAGCGCGATTGGGTTTAGGACGCCGCGATGATGGCGCGCAAACCTTTCTGGGAAACGAAGTCCCTAAACCAGATGACCGTCCCCGAGTGGGAGAGTCTATGCGACGGCTGCGGCCTTTGCTGCCTGGTTCGCTTCGAAGACGAAGACACCGGCGAGATCATCCCCACCAGGGTGCATTGCCAGCTGTTCAACGAGCACAGCTGCACCTGCAGAGACTATCCCAACCGCCGCAAGACCGTGCCCGACTGCATCAAGCTGACGCCCCACAACATCGAGAACCTGGAGTGGATGCCGCCGTCCTGCGCCTATCGCCGGCTGCACGAGGGCAAGTCCCTGCCCCTGTGGCATCCGCTGATCACCGGCGACCCGGAGAGCGTCCACAAGGCCGGGATCTCGGTGCGCGACCAGACGGTGTCGGAGCTGTCGTTCAGCGACCCGGAAGACGCCCTGGACTTCGTCGCGACGGACCTGATGTACGACAAGAGCGACGAGATCTACGACCCCGAGGATTGAGGTCCGGCGGACGCCCCCTCCGTCACGAGGCTGCGCCTCGCGCCACCTCCCCCGTTCCACGGGTGAGGAGAGACCGCCGCCGCTTCCTCCTCACCCGTGAAACGGGGGAGGTGGCATGGCGCGAATACGCGACATGACGGAGGGGGCGTCCCGCCGCCCCCGACGGACCCAGGCCGTCAGTCGCCGGGTCCCCGCTTGCCCGACAGCAGGGCGTAGATCGCCATGGCGTGCCCATGGCCCAGCCCCAGCTCCCCCTTGCCCCACGCGACGACCTGACCGGCCTTGACCCCCGGCTTCAGCGTCCCGCCCGCCGACAGCCCGGCGGCGTCGGCCGCGGCCTTCAGCCCCTCGGCGTCGAGGCCGGTCTTGGTCTGGATGGTGTCGAGATAGGCTTGGAAGGACATCACGGGGGGCTCCGTTCAGGGGTCTCGGAGCAAGGACGGACCGCGACCACCAGAGCCGACAGCCCCGCCGGTTTTTCTCGTCCCGCGCCTGTCGGCGCCAGAGCTCCGATCCGCCAAGGTCTTAAGGCGCGGCCTCGCCGAGGCGGTTTTGGGGGAGGGGCGGCCGAGAGGGGGTGGCGCTCAGAGGGGCTGTCCCGGCATCTCATCTGGGTGAATGACGATAGCCAAGCTTTGCCGCCAGCTGATAGGACCGCGCTGGTTGTCATGGCAAGGGAAACAGCGGGATGTCTACGATGGTCGCCCGCCGCCAAGACGTTCGCAAAGGCAGGAAAGCAATGAGGCGTATTGTTGCGGTGCTTTTCGCCTGCGTAGCCTTAGTAAGTTGCGCCCGCCCGACAACGGTAAGAGCTTCCTGCTCGAGCCTTGAGGTCCGAATCTCAAGCGATCATGGCGTTCCCGCGGCCACGCTCAGAAGCTTTCAAAAGCGGCTTAGTCTGCTTTTCTTTGAAGTAGCGAAGATCCAGCCGGGCAGCGCCTGCCAACTGGACGTCTCCATCACCACGGCCGCACCGGGCGTGTTGGCCTGGGAGCCTGATCCACTGAATTTCAACTCGCCTCGCGAAGGCGCGGGGCGGGCATTGGTCACGGCTGTTCTAAAACGCGGCGGCGAGAGTCTTTGGTCGAGCAGCACCGAGATGGTTTTTGACGTCGATTCTCCCGAAGTCAGAACCGCCATGCTGCTACGGACCTTCTTCGAGACGGTTGAATTCACGGGGGCGATCAACCCTTTCGAAGTAGCCAACGCCGACGCCGTCTACGCCAATCTTTGTAGGCTGGCCGATCCTCATCTCGTCCCCACCGAGTTGGACGCTCCTGTGCGGGTCCTTCGCTATGTCGACCTATCCACCGGTTTCGGAGGAGCTTGCCTGGAATGCTGGTCGCTACTGTCCACCGGCGGAGTCGACAAGATCCTCTTTGATCCGCTGGGCCCCGAGGAAAAGGAGTTCGAAGCGGCGTTCGGCGCGGCCTATCGTCAAAGATATCTTTCAGCCTTGCAGGCCCATCTCAACATCGCCGACCCTCTGACCGGCGAACCTGTGGCGTTGTCCATGATCGGCATCGACAAGGATCGAGTGCCGGTCCTACGCGCCGAGTCCCCTGCTGGAGTAGAGCCGGACGCCGTCATCACTTACGACCGTATCGGTCTCAATCTGGGAACGAATGTCGGGCGCGCCTCGGGAAATCGGGCGGCGAGCATGACCACCACCAAACTGGAAGTGTTGGCGCCGACAAAGACATCCTATGAAAAAACCGTCGTGACCTACGGCAAGGGGATGGGCGTGAATGACTGCGCCGCCCGGCCCGGGATGCGTACTCCGAAGCAGCTCGATGAGCAGTTTATTTTCCTTAACGGGGCAATGAAGTAGCGGCGACCGACGACTGACATTTGCTACCCCTCTATGGAGCGAAGCGGATGTGAATATATTGAGAGAAGCCGGTCGGCTGCCTGTTGCGAGGGCCGCAACGGTCTCCTGGCGGGGATCCAGCTCCGTCCATCCTCTGCGTTCAGCGATTCAACGCCAGCAAAATCAACGCCCTAAACTTTCTCGACCTAACTTATCAGCGGCGCCCGCTGCTGCCGTATCTTTGTGTCATGGCCGGGAGAAGCGAGATGAGCCCCGAAGACCGGATGCGGAGCAGCGATATCGTCCTGGCGGACGTGCATGTCGCCAACGTGGAGCGGATCAAGGCCGACGCGGGCCAGAGCTCCAAGGCCGAACTCAACGCGCTGGTGGCCGGCGCCGGCCTGGCCAGCCGTCGGGTCAGCGGCGCTCTGGCGGCGAGCCGCAAGGGCGTGGCCGATGTCGCGGCCAGGGCCAAGGCCGCCGAGGCGGTCGGGTTGAAGGCTCCGGCCGCCAACGAGAACCAAGCCGAGCCCCCAGAGGAGATGGAAATGGATGACGACACTGGTCGAACCCCCGAACGGGTGGAGCAAGTTCGAGCCGAGATCCGCCGACGACTGGGCGTGGTTGAAGACGCCCGAGAATCTAAGTCTCTGGATCGAGCTGGCGCCGTGGACGCTGGTGGAGCGCTGCTTGGCGGCGTGGCGAACGCCGGAAGCGCACCAGACGCCTCCGCCTGACCCCTGGAGCACCTGGCTCTTCCTGGGCGGTCGCGGCGCCGGCAAGACCTTCGCGGGCGCGTCCTGGATCAAGGAGCAATCTCGGCACGTCGCCAGCCTCGCCCTGATCGGCCCTACCTTTCACGACGTGCGTGAGGTGATGATCGAGGGGCCTTCGGGCCTCAAGAGCCTGTACCCGCCCGGCGAGCGCCCGACCTGGCGCGCCAGCCGGCGACGCCTGGAATTTCGAAACGGCGCCGTCGCCCAGGTCTTCTCGGCCGAGGATCCGGACGCCCTGCGCGGGCCGCAGTTCCACGCGGCCTGGGCCGACGAGTTCTGCGCCTGGAAGAGCCCCGCCGAGACCCTGGCCATGCTGCGCTTCGGCCTGCGCCTGGGGACCGATCCGCGCCTGGTGGTCACCACCACGCCCCGGCCGATCCGCGCCCTGCGCACCCTGCTGGCCGAGCCGGGCACGGTCGACACCCGGGCGCCGACGTCGGCGAACCAGGCCCACCTTGCGCCGGCCTTCCTGTCGACGCTGCAGAGCCTGTACGGCGGCACGCGCCTGGCGGCCCAGGAGCTGGACGGCCTGATCGTCGAGGGCGAGGGCGGGCTGTTCCGGGCCGAGGACCTGGCCCGCTGCCGGGGCGCGCCCCCGGCCGCCTTCGACCGCGTGGTCGTGGCCGTCGATCCGCCGGCCACGGCGGGCGGCGACGCCTGCGGCATCGTGGTCTGCGGGCGCTTCGACGGGAGAGCCTTCGTCTTGGCGGATGTGACCGCGCGAGGCCTGTCGCCCAACGGCTGGGCTCGCCGCGCGGTCGAGGCCGCCGTCCGCTGGTCGGCCGACGCCCTGGTGGCCGAAGCCAACCAAGGCGGCGACATGGTCCGCGCCGTCCTGGCCCAGGCCGGCCCGCCCTGCGCGGTGAAACTGGTCAAGGCCTCGGTCGGCAAACGAGCGAGGGCCGAGCCGGTGGCGGCCTTGTACGAGCAAGGCCGCGTCGTCCACTGCGGGGCCTTTCCGGCGCTGGAGGAGGAGCTGATGGCGCTAGGGTCCGGGGACCTGGACCACAGCCCGGACCGGGCGGATGCCTTGGTCTGGGCGGTGAGCGAGCTGATGCTGGGGGTGGGGAGAAGGCCGCGGTTGAGCGTGTTGTAGTCCTGCCACTTGCCCCCTACGGATCGCTTCGCGATCGTCTTCCCCCAGAGGGGGAAGAGGAGCCGCACGCGCGTCCTCCGCCCCCTATGGGGGCGGACAGGCGACGAAGTCGCCAGGTGGGGGCAAGTGGGTGAGCTGCTGACGGATCGCAGCCACCGCACTGTCGACTGAGTCCAGCACCCAGCTCGCTGGAATCCGCAATGTCATGATCCCGTGCCGAGCCAGCCATCGGTCACGCGCGGCGTCCTTCTCCAGTCGGTCCTCCGTACAGTGGGCTAGACCGTCGACCTCGACATCCAGCCGCGCCGCAGCACAGAAGAAGTCGAGCACATAAGGCCCGATCGGGTGTTGCCTGCGGAACTTCAAGCCATCGAGCTGTCCACGCCGGATAGCGTTCCACAGCTTCAGCTCCGGCAGCGTCATTTCTTTGCGTAGTCGCCGGGCGTTGGCGACCGTCGGTCGTGGCGCATTCATGTGGCTCACCCCCTTGCCCCCACCTGGCGGCTTTGCCGCCTGTCCGCCCCCATAGGGGGCGGAGGAGAAACGGCGCGGCGCCGAACTCGTCAACCCTAACACGTTCCCTTTTTGTTCTCAACCTCCGCGAGGCGCCCCATGCCCCTGTTCAAACCCCGCCGCCCACCGGAGACCAAGGACTCCCGGGCCGCGCGGCTGATCGCCATCACCACGGCCGGACGGCCCAAATGGACGCCGCGGGACTATGCCGCCCTGGCGTCCGAGGGCTTCGCCAAGAACCCGATCGCCTATCGCTGCGTGCGGATGATCGCCGAGGCGGCGGCCGCCGTGCCGCTGGGCGTCTTCGTCGACGGCCGGCGGGCCGACGACCATCCGCTGCGCAAGCTCCTCCAGGGGCCCAATCCCGAACAGGGCGGAGCCGATCTGATGGAGGCGTTCTTCGGCCACCTGCAGGTGGCGGGGAACGGCTACCTGGAGGCCTCTGGCGACGGCACCCCGACCGAGCTCTACGCCCTGCGGCCCGACCGGATGACCGTCGTGCCCGGCCCGCGCGGCTGGCCGCTGGCCTACGACTACCAGGCCGCCGGCCGCACCGCCCGGATCGGGCGTGACGCGTCCGGCTGGCTGCCGGTGCTGCACCTGAAACTGTTCAATCCCACCGACGACCATTACGGCTTCAGTCCGCTCGAGGCGGCGGCCTTCGCGATCGACGTGCACAACGCCTCGGGGGCCTGGAACAAGGCGCTGCTCGACAATTCCGCGAGGCCGTCCGGCGCCCTTGTCTACGCCAATCGCGAGGCGGGCGACCGGCTCTCGGCCGAGCAGTTCGAGCGGCTGAAGGCCGAGCTGTCCGACGCCCACGCCGGGACCGCCAACGCCGGCCGGCCGCTGCTGCTGGAAGGCGGGCTGGACTGGCGGCCGATGTCGCTGACCCCCGCCGACATGGACTTCATCGCCGGCAAGCACGCCGCCGCCCGCGAGATCGCCCTGGCCTTCGGGGTCCCGCCCCAGCTGCTGGGCGTACCGGGCGACGCCACCTACGCCAACTATCGCGAGGCCAACGGGGCCTTCTGGCGCCACACGGTGGTCCCGCTGGCCGAGCGGGCGGCGCGGGCGCTGTCGGTGTGGCTGGAGCCCAAGTTCCCCGGCGCCCGGATCGCCTGCGACCTGGACGCCGTGCCGGCGCTGTCGGCCGAGCGGGATGCGCTTTGGGCGCGGCTGGAGGGCGCGAGTTTCCTGACCGACGCGGAGCGGAGAAGGCTGGCGGGGTTGGAGGGGTAGGGGGCGAAAACCCCCTCAGTCGCTCCGCGACAGCTCCCCCAGAGGGGGAGCATCTGCTCGGACTAGATCCTCCCCCTTTGGGGGAGGTGGCCCAGAGGGCCGGAGGGGGTTTGCCGCCTCCAAGGAGATTCGTCATGACATCACCCACCCGCTGGCGGCTGGACCGCCAAGTTTCGCTCGGCCTGCTGGTCGCCGTGGCCCTGCAGGCCGCCGCCGCCCTGATGTGGGCCGGCAAGGCCACCGCGCGGATCGACGACCTGCGCCAGCGCCTCGACGCCCAGGCCCCGGTCGCCGAGCGCCTGGCCAGGCTGGAGACCCAGGCCGACGCGACGCGGGCTTCGCTGGCCCGGATCGAGAGCAAGCTGGACCGGCCGTAGCGTCCGACGCCGCAGACCCCCTCCGGCCCTCTGGGCCACCTCCCCCAGAGGGGGAGGATCTAGCACCAGATGCTCCCCCTCTGGGGGAGCTGTCGCGGAGCGACTGAGGGGGTCTTCACCGCCGTCCATTCTGGAGCCCTCATGACAGACCTCCCCATCCAAGGCCACGCCAGCCTCTTCTGGACCCGCGATCTCAACGACGACGTCGCCGCCGCCGGAGCCTTCGCCGCCAGCCTGGCCCGCACCGGTCCGGCCGGCGTCAAGATGCTGCACCAGCACGACGACGCCGAACCCGTCGGCGTCTGGGACGAGATCGGGGAAGACGCCTCGGGCCTCTACGTCCGAGGCCGCATCCTGCGCGCCACGCCGCGCGGCCGCCTCGTCGCCGCGCTCGTCGAGGCCGGCGCGCTGGACGGCCTCTCCATCGGCTTCCGCGCCGTCAAGGCCCGGCCGGACGAGACCGGCCGCCTGCGGGTGCTGACGCAAGTGGAGCTGTGGGAAGTGTCGATCGTCACCTTCCCGATGCTGCCAGGCGCACGGCTGAAGGTGGCTTGAATCCCCCTTCCCCCTTGATGGGGGAAGGGCCGGGGATGGGGGTGACCACGGCGGTTCCGCGCCGAAAACCCTCGCCCGTCTTGGGGCGGACGCGCCGCGTTCACCCCCTCCCCAACCCCTCCCCCATCGAGGGGGAGGGGCTTTTCCTCAAAACCCGGAGATCCCCATGAAGGAAACCAAACAGGCCGCGGCCTCGCCGGAGGCTCGCGCCGCCTTGCACGAAGTGCTGGCGGCGTTCGAGGGCTTCAAGGCCGCCAACGACCAGCGCCTCCAGGCGCTGGAGACCAAGCGGGCCGATGTCTTGCTGGAGGAGAAGGTCGCGCGCATCGACGACGCCGTCTCCAACGCCCAGGCGCGGCTCGACCGCGTGTTGGCCGACGCGCGCCGGCCTGCCATTGGCGGTGACGCGCCGCTGGCGCGTGTCGACGAGCGCAAGGCCGCCTTCGACCGCTACATCAAGACCGGCGAAACGCCGGCCCTGCTGCTGGAAGCCAAGGGCCTGTCGGAAGGCGTGGCCACGGCCGGCGGCTATGTCGCGCCGGCCGAGCTGGAGCGGCAGATCCTGCGGCGTCTCCAGGCGTCCAGCCCGATGCGCGACATCTGCCAGGTGCGCACCATCGGCGCCGGCACGTTCCGCAAGCCGGTCTCCACCGCCGGCCTGGCCGCCAGCTGGGTGGCCGAGACCGCCGTCCGGCCCGAGACAACCGCCCCCACCCTGGACGTGATCGACTTCCCGGCCGGCGAGCTCTACGCCAGCCCCGCCGCGACCCAGGCCCTGCTCGACGACGCCTATGTCAATATCGACGAGTGGCTGGCCGAGGAGGTGCAGGACGCCTTCGCGGCCCAGGAGACCAGCGCCTTCATCAGCGGCGACGGGGTCAACAAGCCCAAGGGCCTGCTGGCCTATACGGCGGCCGCCGACGCCTCGGCGACCTGGGGTCAGATCGGCTATCTGGCCACCGGCGTGGCCGGCGCCTGGCCGGCGTCCAACCCCACCGACAAGCTGATCGACCTGGTCTACGCGGCCAAGACCCAGTACCGCCAGAACGGCCGCTTCGTGATGAACCGTCGCACGGTCAGCGCCGTGCGCAAGTTCAAGGACGCGCAGGGCAACTACATCTGGAACGCGGCCCTGCAGCCGGGCCAGTCGGCCAGCTTGCTCGGCTATCCGGTCACCGAGATCGAGGCCATGCCCGACGTGGCGGCGGGCGCCATGGCCATCGCGTTCGGCGACTTCGAGAAGGGCTACCTGATCGTCGACCGGGCCGGGGTGCGGGTGCTGCGTGACCCCTATTCGGCCAAGCCCCACGTGCTGTTCTACACCACCAAGCGGGTCGGCGGCGGGGTGCAGAACTTCGACGCGATCAAGCTGCTGAAGTTCGCGGTGTCTTAACGGCCGACGCCTGACGCCCCCTCCGTCACGCTGCGTATTCGCAGCGCGCCACCTCCCCCGTTGCACGGGGGAGGAGATCTGTCCCCTTCTCCTCACCCGCAGCGCGGGGGAGGTGGCGCGTCGCCGCTTGGCGACGTGACGGAGGGGGCGTCCCTCTCCTTCGGAAAACAAACATGCCCCTCTCCACCACCCTGGCCGAGGCCAAGGGGTTCCTGCGCGTGGCCGACGCCAGCGAGGACGCCCTGGTGACTCTGCTGATCGACGCCGCCGAGGCGCGCGTCGCCGCCGCCACGGGCCTCGTGCTCACCCTGGCCAGCCCCGCGCCGCTGCGCCTGGCCGTGCTGATCCTGGTCGCCCACGCCTACGAGCACCGGGACGGCGCCGAGCCGCCGCCCGCCCTGGTCGACGCCTGGCTGGCCCCGTATCGGGAGGCCCGGCTGTGAGCGCCCCCAATGGCCCCGACGCGGCTGTCGCCGCCGCCCTGGTCGCCGCCCTGAAGGCCGCGCCCGCCGTCTCCGCCCTGGTCGCCGCCCGTGTCCACGCCGACGCGCCGCGCCGTCCGGTCTATCCGTGCGTCAGCCTGAGCCGCCAGGAGAGCCGGCCGTTCGGGCCCGATGCGGATGGGCTGGAGCACCTGCTCACCGTCACCTGCGCCAGCAAGTTCGGCGGTCCCGAGGAGGCCCGCGCCGTCACCGCCGCCGTCCGCGCGGCCCTGCACAACGCAGCCCTGGCCGTCACCGGCCGCCGCCTGGTCACCCTGCGCGTCACCTATGCCGACGTCTTCCGCGCCGCCGACCGCGAGCTTTCGCTGGGCGTGCTGCGGGTGCGGGCGGTGACGGAAGCTCTCTAGCGAAAGGACATCCCCCATGGCCGCCCAAGCCGGCAAAGACCTCCTCCTGAAGATCAGCGACGGCGCGCCGACGCCGGTCTTCACCACCGTGGCCGGCCTGCGGGCCCGGACGATCAGCCTCAACGCCCAGACCATCGACGCCACCGACGGCGACAGCGCCGGCCGCTGGCGCGAGCTGCTGGCGGGATCGGGCGTGCGCTCGGTCGCGGTCTCGGGCAGCGGCGTGTTCCGCGACGCCGCCTCGGACGCCGCGGTGCGCGACAGCTTCTTCGCCCAGACCGCCCGGGTCTGGCGCCTGGTGATCCCCGACTTCGTGCAGCTGGAGGGGCCGTTCCTGGTGGCGGCCCTGGAATATGCCGGCGACCACGACGGCGAGGCGGCGTTCGCGTTGTCGCTGGCCTCGGCCGGAGCGGTGACGTTCACGGCGATCTAGGTTCCGATCAAAAACACTCATCCCATAACTCACCGTCATCCCGGGCCTTGTGCCCGGGACCCCTCTATCCGCCGCAGGTGCGGAAGGGGCGGTTCGCTGGCGAACCGCTCGCACCTCACGTGCGAGCTGAACCAGGGGTCCCGGGCACAAGGCCCGGGATGACGGTTGAAAAGGGAGGGAGGAGAACCCTATCCATGCCCCACACCGCCAACCCCGCCCGGGGCGAGGTCGTCGTCACGCTGGCCGGAACGCCGCGCCGCCTGTGCCTGACCCTGGGCGCCCTGGCCCGCATCGAGACCGCCCTGGATCTCGACGACTGGAGCGCTCTGCCCGAGCGGTTCGGCCGCCTTTCCGCGACCGAACTGCTGGCCGTCCTGGCCGCGTTGCTGGAAGGCGGCGGCGAGGATCCCGAGGTGCTGGGCGCCGCGCCGGTCTCGATCCCCGAAGCCGTCGCCGCCGTGGCCTCAGCCTTGGCCGCCTGCGCATGAGACCCCATTGGCGCGCGGCCCTGCGCCTGGCGACCCTGGGCCTGGCCATCCCGCCCGAAGCGTTCTGGCGATTGTCCCTGGCCGAGTGGCGCGTCCTGACCGAGGCCCCGGCCGCGCCGGTGCTTAACCGCGCGGCGCTGGACGCCCTGATCGCCCGCTTTCCCGACGAGGAGATGTCATGAGCGACTTCGAGCAAGACGACCTCGACGCCGTGCCCGCCCGCGCCGCCGAGGCCGCCGCCGCCCTGGCCGCCCTGCGCGCGCCGGCCGAGCAGGCGGCTCGGGCCATCGACGAGGCCTTCGCCAAGGCCGGCACGGGCCTGGCCCGCTCGCTGGCCCACGCCGCCGCCGACGGCAAGGTCAGCCTGGCCGAGCTGGCGCGGGCGGTGATCGAGGCGGTGTCGGCGGGCTCCGGCGGCGGTGGTGGCGGAGGCCTGGTCAAGGCCCTGGCCAGCGCGGTCGGCGCGAGCTTCTCCGGCGCCCGGGCCGAAGGCGGCCCGGTCTCGCCCGGCGGCGCCTATCTGGTCGGCGAGCGCGGCCCAGAGCTGTTCCGCCCAGCCGGCGCCGGGTCGGTCGAGCCGCTCACGTCGAGCGGCGTCAACGTCACGATCAACGTCCAGGGCGGCGACACCGCGGGCCTGGCCCGCTCCGACGCCCAACTGGCCCAGGCCCTGGCCCGCGCGGTGAGCCTGGGGGCGAGGAGGCTGTAACAGGAAAACCCCCCTCCCGGAGGGGAGGGGGACAAGAGGTTTCGCGAAGGGACTACGCCATCACCGCGTTCAGGGGCGGTTCGCCGTAGCGGTTCTCGCCGGCCTGGCCTTCGGAGACGCCCACCCACAGGGTGAAGGCGGCCACCGAAAGGAAGCCGATGGCGACGCTGACCAGCAGGCCGCCGACGCCGGCCAGGGTGGCCCAGTCGGTGTCGGTGTTGATGATCTCGCCCAGGATCGCGCTGAAGCCGATCGACAGGGCCGAGCTGATGATCAGCACCGGTCCCAGCATCACCGGCAGCAGTTGCCACCAGCCGCTGCGGCCCATGTCGTGCAGGCGCTTGGTGCAGAGGCAGACCCAGGCGAAGATGGCGATCAGGCCGATGACCTGGCCGATCAGCGGGATCCATCCGGCCACCACGTGGGCGCCCAGCAACATCAGCCAGCCGATCCAGAACGCCTGGCGGCCAATCCGGCCCTCGGCCGAGAAGAAGAGTGATTTCCAGTCCATTTCCAGCTCCCAATCTTGAGGCGAGATTAGGGCCGGGGACCTCGCGGTTGAAGTGAATTGCAAGTCATGACGCGGGTTTAACCTGGGGCGAGCGCCAGGCGCGGGCGGGCTTGTTCGCCGAGGACGACGGCAAGGCGCCGAGCCAGACCGTGAAGATAAGACCCAGGGCGGCGGTGGCCATCGCGTCGGCGATCAGCGGCACGATCAGCGCGATACCTTCTGGAAAGAGATCGTAGATTGATAGTCCGGTCAGGACGTGGACCACCAGGACCGCCAGGCCGACGCTGACGACAGCGCGCGAGCCTCTACCAGCGTCGCGCAAGCGCTTCAGCATCAGGCAAGCCGTGACGTAGAAGCGCGCGACGACGAGGAAGACCCCCGCCATGAGCGAAATGCTTGGCAAGGCTCCGCTACGTGCATGGCTTGCGGCTTCAATGGCCACAAAAGCGTCTCCGATCGCGGGAAGCGCCGCCGAAGCCACTCCACCATCAACAAGGGTCAGCCCCGCATAAACCGCCAGGCTGACGATCATCAGCTGGATCAGGCCGCTCCAGAACGCGCGCCGATCGATGGCGCCGCGCGGGTCGAACAGCAGGGACAGGACGCGCATCGGCGGGGCTCCTCCGGGTGTTCAATCTCTATAAGTAAATACTCACTCACATGCAAGAGGCGACATCATGACCGCGTTTCACGAGACGCGCCTGCCCGCGCGCCTGGCCTTCGGCTGCACGGGCGGGGTCGAGCGGCGGACCCAGGTGACGACCCTGGCCTCCGGCTTCGAGCGGCGCTCCAGTCCCTGGGCCCAGGGGCGGCGGCGCTATCTGATCGGCACCGCCGTGCGGCCGCTGGACGACGCGGCGGCCCTGGTCGCCTTCTTCGAGGCGCGGCGCGGGCGGCTGCACGGCTTCCGGTTCCGCGACCCGGCCGACTGCAAGTCGTGCTCGCCGTCCCAGACGCCGGCCGCGACGGACCAGGTGATCGGAACGGGCGATGGCGCGCGCAAGGCCTTCGCCCTGACCAAGACCTACGGAAGCGGCCCGACGGCGGTGGTCCGGCCGATCACCAAGCCCGTGGGCGGCACGGTCAAGGTGGCGGTGGCCGGCGTGGCCCTGGCGGTCGGAGCCTTCGCCGTCGATACGGCCACGGGCCTTGTCACCCTGACGACCGCTCCGGTGGCGGGAGCGATCGTCACCGCCGGCTTCGAGTTCGACGTGCCGGTGCGCTTCGACGGCGACCGCATCGACGTGACCCTGGAAAGCTTCAACGCCGCCCGGGTCGGCGCCGTGGCCCTGGTCGAGGTGCGGGTCTGATGCGCGCGATCCCCGCCGAACTGGCCGACCGCCTCGAGAGCGGCGCGGCCAGCCTGTGCCACGCCTGGATCCTGACCCGCGCCGACGGCGTGGTGCTGGGTTTCACCGACCACGACCGCGACCTGGTGGTCGAGGGCGTAACCTGCCGCGCCGCTAGCGGCTGGACCGC
>Ga0101941_1001458_pt1 | contig 16725 bp, 20 predicted proteins | sample DewCreD2012metaG_3_FD_75242 | JGI IMG/M metagenome (GOLD analysis project Ga0101941, IMG submission 75242) | Hot spring sediment bacterial and archeal communities from British Columbia, Canada, to study Microbial Dark Matter (Phase II) - Dewar... ...
CCTTCTGGAAATCCTAGGGGAAGCAGCCAAGGGCCTTTCCCCTGAGTTACAGGGCCGGTACCCTCATGTCCCCTGGCGTAGCATCGCTGGCCTGCGCAACCGGCTTATCCATGAATACTTTAGACCGATATGGAAATCGTCGCTGCCATCGCCCAAAAAGACATACCTGTCCTCATCCAGCAGCTGGAAGCCATCCTGGTGGAAGAGGAAAAGGGATCATAGTTGCACCACGGCACAGCCTACCGCAAACTGTTCTTGACGCTGGCGGCGTCCCTACCATGAAAGCCTACCTCGGCCTCTACAGCGCCCGGCTGGAAACCCCGGCAAGGAGCCTCAAGGAAAAAAGGGCCCTGATCAAGCCCGCCCTGGAACGGGTCAAGGCCCGCTTTCCCGTCTCTGCCGCCAGGCTTTACGGCCTGGACGCCTGGGGCTTTGAGGTGGTGGGCCTGAGCGTCCTGGGAAACGATCCCGGCTGGGTAGAGCAGACCCTACGGGAAGCCGCCCGCTTCCTGGCCAGCCAGGGGGGCTTCAGCGTGGCCCTCGAGGCCTTTCACCTCGAGGCCATCGACCTAGACGGCCTGGTCTAGATCCCCAGGGCCTTTCTTACGATCCGGTGCCCCTTGACTGCACCAGCTTGGGGCTTACCCCACCGGGGCCCCCACCCTGGCGAAGCCAGGGTGGCGTGGCGCTAGACCAGCTCCACCGCCACCGCCGTGGACCCTCCCGTCCCATGGCAGATGGCGGCAAGGCCCCTTTCCTGCCCCTTGCTCCGCAAGGCGTTCAGCAGGGTAACCAGGATCCTGGCCCCGCTGGCCCCGATGGGGTGGCCCAGGGCCACGGCTCCCCCGAAGACGTTCAGGCGCTCGTAGGGCACCCCCAAAAGCCGGTGGAAGAGCACGTTGTTGAGGGCAAAGGCCTCGTTGTTCTCAAATAGGCCGAAGTCTTCAATCCGCATGCCAAGCCGGTCCAACAGGCGCTTTACCGCCGGGATAGGGGCCTCGGGGAACCGCCAGGCCTCCCCCGCCGCCCAGGCTCCCCCCAGAACCCGGGCCAGGGGCTTGAGGCCATACCGCTTCACCGCCTCCTCCGAGGCCAACAGAAGCGCCGCCGCCCCATCGGAGATCTGGCTGGCGTTCCCGGCGGTCAGGATCCCATCCTTCCGGAAGGCAGGCTTCAGGGCCGAAAGGGACTCCAGGGTGGTTTCAGGACGGATACCCTCATCCTTGTCCACCACCACCGGTCCCTTCTTCCCCGGAAGCTCCATGGGGGCGATCTCCTGGGCGAAAAGCCCCTTTTCCGTGGCCTCCGCCGCCCGCTTGTGGGAAAGGTAGGCGGCCTCGTCCACCTCCTTCCGGCTCACCCCGTAGTCCTGGGCAAGCCTTTCAGCCTGCTCCCCCATGGCCTCGCCCGAAAAGGGATCCGAAAGACCGTCCCTCAGGAGGATGTCCTGGAGGTTCTCCGGCGCCCCCATGAGGAACTTGTACCCCCACCTCGCCCTATGGGAAAGGTAGAACCCCGCCTGGCTCATGGACTCCATCCCCCCGGCCAAGACCAGGTGGGCTTCCCCCGTGCGCAGGAACTGCACGGCGTTCATCACCGCCATCATCCCGGAGGCGCAGACCATGTCCACCTGGTAGCCGTCCACCTCCTTGGGGATCCCTGCCTTAAGGGCCGCCTGCCGGGGAAGTAGCTGCCCGTGCCCGGCCCTCAGCACGTTGCCAAAGACGTAGAGGTCCAACTCCTTCCCCTCCACCCCCGCCCGGGCCAAAGCCGCCCCCATGGCGTGGGCCCCAAGCTCCACCGGGCTTACGTCCTTCAAGGCCCCCCCGAACCTCCCGATGGGGGTCCTGGCCGCAGAGACGATATAGACCTCTTTCATGGGCCTATCATACCCCCCATTTGGAGGATGCGGGAGCGCCTCCCTCCTGCCAGAATGGGGACCGATGAGAAAGGGTATCGCCACACCCATAACGTTGGTGGTCCTGATGGTGGTCTTCACGAGCCTTCTTGCGGCCACCAGCTACATGGCGCTGGGAACCCTCAGGGGCGGAGCGGTGGAGCGGGGTTCGTACCAGGCCTTCGTGGTAGCCGAAAGCGCCTTAGATGTTTTCCCGAGGCTGGTCCAGTGCGGTCAAAACCCGCCACCTAGCTACTCCCTTCGCATCTCGGATGGGACCGCCTTTACCGCCACCTACACCTACCCAGGAAGGGCTTCCTCGGCACCCATCTCTGCAGGGGACATCACCGTTCAGGCCACTGCCGAGGTTGGAGGGGCGAAGGCCCGGGTGCAGCAGACCTTCTCCGTGGGTTGCGGCATCGCCGGGGCCATCCCTGCGGCGCTCACCTCCAGGCCCCGCATAAAGGTCAGGGGAAATGCCCAAGTCATTGGTCAGGACTTCGCCAGCGCAACCGGCCTTCTTGAGGTCACTACGGTGAGCTTAACTGCAGGCTTATCTGTGCCCCAAAGCGGTAGCTTTACCCTCAACGTTCAGGACGCCACCCTGATCACCCCTGGAAGCTATGTGCAGATCCCCACCGGAAGTACTCTGAGGACCTACAGGGTGGAAAGCAAGAATGGGAACGCCCTCAGCCTCACACCCATTGTTACGCCAAGCTTGACCGATGTGATTCAACCGGGAGCTAAAGTTAACTTGGTGCAGTTTGGCGTGAAGTCCTACGACAGCAATACCAATACCCTTATTCTCAACGACGCTCGAGGTCTGGTCCAAGGGCAAACCATCAAGGTAAACAACGACCAGGCAACCGTTCAGAACGTGGATCTAGCCACAGGAGCAGTAACCGTAACCTGGAGCGGGACTCCCCCTTCCTCCATTCAAGAGGGTACTCCCTTGATCCCCCAGATACTGGGTGCATCCAGCAACTTAACTATTGACACAAGCGGGAGGGGAGAGATCCTTAACGGCACGGCACAAAACTCCCCAATGGTTCCCTCTAATCCCGACGAGCTCTTCCTACGCATCTTTGGTATGCCTAAGGCTACCTTCCAGGCACTATACCCCTCTGTTTCCCCTTCCTCCTTCAACGGAACTCTGCAAAACTGGGAGCTAAAGGTAGTCCAAGGGCCTCTTAACCTCACCGGGAGCAATCGGCTCTGCGGATCGGGCATTCTGGTGGTCTTCGGAAACCTCACGGTCAACGGCTCCTGTGATCAAGGCTTCCAGGGGCTCATTTATGTGGCTGGGGACTATGACCAGCAAGGAAATGCGGTCCTAACAGGGGCCGTGGTGGTGGAAGGCGTGGCGGAACTGCAGAACTGCAACGGCAGCGATTGCTGGACCCAAATCGCTGGCACAGGCCAAGGAGGCGGCAAGATCGTCTACGACCCCATGGTGCTCCAAAGGCTAAGGGTGGCGAGCCAGGCGGGAGCCAGTGTGGTAGCCAAGGCCGGCACCTGGAGGCGGCTGTGAAACGGGGCTTCTCTCTACTGGAGGTGGTGATTGTCCTCGTTATTCTGGGCTTGTTGTTGGTCCTCGGTATCTCTAACTTCCTTCGTTGGCGCGCCCAGGCCGAGCTAGAGGAGGCCGCCCGCTCCCTGGCCCAAGCCTTTCAGTACGCCCGGGCCGAGGCCAAACGCACCGACAGCTCCCGGTGCGTGAAGGTGTGGCCCGAGGGGTGGGCCTCTGGCCAAGACTGCGGCACCCTAAGCAACCCTACCCGGCGCTTCCAGGGTGCCCAGGTGAGCGCAAGCAACTACACCCTACCCGCTAGCGTCCAGTTTAATCCTCCCTACGGTACCACGGACGCTCCCCTGAAAAAGTTCACCCTCCAGCACAGCCGCTACCCCAGCTTGCAGCGGAACGTGAACGTTGTCGGCGTTATCGGAAAGGCGGTGGTGCGGTGAGAAAAGGCTTCTCCCTGCTTGAGCTTCTGGTGGCGCTCGCCGTCTTCGGTTTCCTCAGCGTGGCTATCCTCGGGGGTCTCCTTGGGGTCTTCCGGGTCAACCGAAGCGCTGGGCTGGAAGCCCGGGCGGTGGCGGTGGCCAAGGACTACCTGGAGCGGGCAAGGAGGGAAGGCACCTACAGCAACCCCACCCTAACCCTTCCCTCCTTCAGCCAAACCGCTGGCTTCAGCGTGGACCTGCAGGCGGCCGGGCGCCTGGACCCGGGCCAGCCCCTAAGCTTTGCCCCTTGCTCCGGTAATCCTACTTCAGGTTACACCTGCACGGTAACTTGTCTCCAGGGTACTTCTCCTGCCTCCTGCCGCTTGGTGGCGGTAAAGCTTACCCTTTCGGGCGGGGGCAAGGCCTACACCTTCTACCGGGAGTGGGCGCCATGAAGAGGGGATTTACCCTTCTGGAAATCCTCGTGGCCCTGGCGGTGCTGGCCATCTTCACCACCGCCCTTCTCGCCTTCACCCAGGGGACCCTAGGGGCCAACCGCTTAGCCCGCAGGCAGGCCCAGTTGCTAGAGGAGCTCAAGGACGCTGCGGGATACCTCGCGGACACCCTTCAGGAAGTGCAGAGCGTGGTCACCTCCGCTACGGTGAACGGGCAAGTCTGCACTCCTCCCACCTGTCTGGCTGCCCTGGTGCCGGACCCCAATAACCCGGGGAAGTGCGCCCTAAGAGCCTACCGCCTAAAAGAACGGTTCCAGGTCGGGGACGACTACAAGGCCCCTGACCCCTGGGCCGACAGCAACACCTACATGCTCAGGGAGTACCGCCTCGGCAACCAGGCGTGCAACGCCACCACCCTCAGCAACGCCCAGCCCTTTGTAGTGCTCGACCTAGTGGATAACGACCAGGGCTTGGCCTTTTTTCAGGTGCAGAGCGCTCCCCGCCTCGCCCTCACCCTCAACCTGCGGCTTAAAGCCAAGGAGGGAAGCCGCATTATCTACGTTCCCGGCCAAGGCCAGGTCTACACGGTGCGGGTTTACCCCCGCAACGTCCGGTAGCCTTTCGCACCGCTTTCACACCCCTCCCCCATCCTGAGGGTGGCCCCTGGGGGGCTTGACGAAAAGGTGCCGGCGCTCCAGACTAAGGGGAGAAAGGGGGTGAGAGGAGGAGAAGGACGAGAAACCGGTGGTTAGAGGTGGTTTTCGGCTACAGGCACTCATGGCCGCGCAATACCATAAGAGCGCGGGAAACCTTAAGGAGGTAAGAAACCTATGCGTAACGCAAAAGGCTTTACCCTGATTGAGCTTTTGATCGTCATCGCCATCATCGCCATCCTGGCCGCGGTCCTGATCCCCAACCTGCTCAATGCTCGTAAGCGGGCAAACGATACCGCTGCTGTAGCCTATACACGCAATGTCGCCACGGAGATTGAAGCAACTCGTAACCCCACCACGGGTGAAGTTACTGCCACAGCCTGCCCCACCACCATTAATGAACCTGCCATTGTTACAGGCTGCACTGTAACGAGGATCAACAATAAAACCGATTTCCAACTGGAAGTAACGTACTCTAACGGTTCCGGCACTAAGGTTACCTACGATAGCTCCACGGGTCAAATTCAAGTGCAATAGCGTACAAAACAGCGGTAGCGGCAACAGCAACTCACCACAACAACGACCACGGCCTAGGGCTATCATCCTAAGGGCCAGGAGCTAAACCCAGCCGGTTTAGCTCCTGGCGTTTTACCCATCGGACTACCCGATGGAACCCCCTACTCCAAGTTTCAAGGTCCACAGGGTATCAGGTCGGCCTGTGTCTGTGCTACCTTGAGGGCAATGACCACGGAGGAGCGCCTTTACAAGCTGGAGGGGATTGTGGAGGGGGTCATGGCCACCCTCCCGGGCCAGATCACCTCCCTGGAGGGGCGCATGGAACTCTTCCGCCAGGAAGTGAAGGCGGAGATCAACCCTGCCTTCAACAAGCTCATGCTTTACTTCACCGCCCTGGCGGCGGCCCTGGCCATCCTCACCTTCCTCCGCTAGCACCACCCCATGCGGGCTGCCGGTGGGTGTGCAGCAGTGCCTAGACCTCCACCCCCTCGTAAACGGCTTCCAGGCTTAGCCTCGTTCCGAGGCAAGGCACCTCCGCCACCCCCTCTCCCTCCCAAAGGCGGTAGAGCCAGCCTTCCCCTTGGCGGAAGTAGCCTTCCACCCGCTTTTCCCGGGAATCCACCAGGAGGTAGCCTTGGAGGCTTGGCATTTCCCGGTAGCGCCAAAGCTTCTCCCTTCGGTCTATGGCCTCGGTGCTTTCGGAAACCACCTCCACCACTAGGCAGGGAGCTTCCTCGTAGTGCATGTGAGGAGGCTTCCCCCCGCAGATCACCATGAGGTCGGGGTAGTAAAAGGTCTTGGCGGAAACCCGAAGCTTGACGGTTTCCGTGTAAATCCGGCACCCCTTGGCCAGGGCTTGGGGCCTGAGGGCGGCGTAGAGGTTTCCCACAATGCGGTTATGGGTCAGGCTCCCCCCCGCCATGGCGTAGGGCACGCCCTCCAGGAGCTCGTGGCGCACGGGGGAGCCTTCTTCCATGGCCAGGTAGGCCTCGGCGTCCAGAAGCTCTAGGGGCCTTGCCGCCTCGCCCATGGGGCCATTGTACCCCTAGGCGGTGCGCTCCAGGTCCCCTTCCAAGGGCGCCTCTGCCTCTACGTAGAGGGGGGCGAAGGGGGCTTCCTGGTAGAGGCGCACCCGGCCCAGGCGGGCGGCCTCGAGGAGGGCGGCGAAGGCCACCGCCTTCTCCCCCCAGGAGGCGAAGGGAAGGCCCTGGAAGGCTACCTTCCCCCGCAAGAGCCCCTTGAGCCGCTCCCAGGCCTCGAGGAGGCCAAAGCGCTCCCGGCTCACGGCCAAGACCGCCTTCCTAAAGGGCCTCGCCGCCTCCACCAAGGCCCTAGGGGGAAGGCGTAAGGCCGGCTTGGGCAAGGGAGGCGGGGAAACGGGTACAAGCCGGGAGCGTTTCTTAAGGCGCTCCTCCAAAAAGGCCACCGTTTCCGAAAGATCCAGAAGTACCTGCACCAGGGGGGCTTCCTCCCCTTCCTCCCTTGGGGTCAGGGCCTTTTCCGGGGAGAGCTTGAGAAGCAAGAGCTCTGCCAGGATGGGGAGAAGCTCGCTTCTTTGCCTCAGGTCCTCAGGCACCTGGGCCAGGGCCTGGTCCACCACCAGGAGGAGGGGTACGGCCCTTGGGGATAGGCGCCCCCGCCGCAAGGCCTCCTTGAGCTCCAGGGGCGTGCCGGAAAAGCCGGGAAGCTCGAGGCGGATCACGAACGCACCGGGCGCTTACTGGGCAGAAGAAGCCCCACCTTCTCCCGCACCTCCTCCATGGTGGCCTGGGCCACCGCCCGGGCCCGCCTGGCCCCTTCCAAAAGGGCATCCATCACGTAATCAGGGTCCTTTTTGAGCTCCTCGGCCCGCTCCCGGATGGGGCGGAGGACCTTCATCATCTCCTCAAAGAGGACCCGCTTGACCACCAAGGTCCCTATCCCCGCCTTCCGGTACTCCTCCTTCAGGGCCTCCACCAGCTCCTTGGGGGCGAAGTAGGAAAGGTAGGTGAAGACGATGGTGCGCCCCGGCTCCCCGGGGTCGGAGAGGCGGATGCGCTGGGGATCGTCGGGAAGGTGGCGGATCTTCTCCCAGATGCTCCCCTCATCCTCCAAAAGACCGATGGTGTTCCCTAAGGACTTGCTCATCTTGGCCTTGCCGTCTATGCCCGGCACCCTTGGGGCTTCGGGGTTAAGAAGGGCCTCGGGCTCGGGGAAGGTCTCCCCGAAAAGGGCGTTGAAGCGGCGGGCGATCTCCCGGGTGAGCTCGATGTGCTGCACCTGGTCCTCCCCCACAGGGACGGTATCCGCCTTGTAGATGAGGATGTCCGCCGCCTGCAAAACGGGGTACATGAGAAGCCCGCTCCAGACCGCCTCCTGCTTGGCGGCCTTGTCCTTGAACTGGGTCATGCGGGTGAGGTCCCCCAGGGGGGTGATGGTGGTGAAGACCCAGGAGAGCTCCGTGTGCTCGGGCACATGGGATTGCACAAAGAGGGTGACCTTCTCCGGGTCGAGGCCCGCCGCTATGTTCACCAGGGCAGCCTCAAAAGTACGCTGGGCCAAGGTGGAGGGATCGTAGGCCAGGGGGTTGGTGAGGGCGTGGTAGTCCACGATGCAGAAGAAGGCCTCCCGGCCCAACCTCTCCCCCAGCTCCACCCACTGCTTGATGGCCCCCAGGTAGTTGCCGATGTGGATCTCCCCCGAGGGCTGGATGCCGGAAAGAACCCGCGTCATGCCCTTAAGAATAGCAAAAACCCCGCATAAGCGGGGCCTTTTGGTGCCGGGGGCGGGACTTGAACCCGCACGTCCGCGAGGACACACGACCCTGAATCGTGCGCGTCTACCAATTCCGCCACCCCGGCAGACGCAAGGGTCATTGTACGGAAGGGCCCTTTTCCCGTCAAGCCCTACCGCCAAAGGGTGAGGAGGGCCAGGAGCACCGCCAGGGCGCTGAAGTAGAGCATGAGGCGGTTCAGGGCGGTGTTGATGTCCGCCTTTAACTCTTGGCGCAGGGAGGCCATGTCCCCTTTGAGCTCCTGGCGCAAGGAGGCCATCTGCTCCCCAAGCCTCCCCTCCAAAGCCCCCATCTCCGCCTTCAGCTCCTGACGCAGGGAGGCCATATCCCCTTTAAGCTCCTGGCGGAGAGCCGCCATGTCCCCCTTAAGCTCCTGGCGCAGGGAAGCCATCTGCTCCCCCAGTCTCCCTTCCAAAGCCGCCATCTCCGCCTTGAGCTCCTGGCGCAGGGAAGCCATCTGCTCCCCCAGTCTCCCCTCCAAAGCCGCCGTCTCCGCCTTGAACTCCTGGCGCAGGGAAGCCATCTGCTCCCCAAGCCTCCCCTCCAAAGACCCCATCTCCGCCTTGAGCTCCTGGCGCAGGGCCGCCATCTCGCCCTTAAACTCCTGGCGCAGGGCCGCCATCTCGCCCTTGAACTCCTGGCGCAGGGCCGCCATCTCGCCCTTAAACTCCTGGCGCAGGCCCGCTATGTCGCCTTTCAGCTCTTGGCGGAGGAGGTCCATGCGGTTTTCCAGGGAAGTTATGCGCTCCGGAAGGGTGGCCATCACCCCTTCCACGATCCCCTCCAGCTTGTAAAGCCGCTCCTCGGTGGTCATCTGCCTTCAGGCTAGCATAGCCCTTGACCCTAAGGCAAAGGAAGCGTAGGCTATAGGACAATGCGGCGGGGCTTCCTGCTAGACCTAGGCCGGGCGGGCCCGGCTTAGGGAAGCCCTGTTGCCTTCCCCCGGGCCCAAAACCCGGGGGATTTTTGCAAGGGGAGGGAGCATGGGAAAGACGCTTTACGAGAAAGTCTGGGAGGCGCATGAGGTCAGGAAGCTCCGAAGCGGGCAAAGCCAGCTTTTCATCGACCTGCACCTCCTGCACGAGGTCACCAGCCCTCAGGCCTTCGGGATGCTGAGGGACCTCGGCCTCAAGGTACGCTACCCCCACCGCACCTTCGCCACCGTGGACCACATCGTCCCCACCCACGACCGCACCGAGCCCTTCCAGGATCCTTTGGCCCAAAGCATGCTGGAGGCCCTCCGGCAGAACACCCGGGAGCACGGCATCACCTTCTTCGACCTGGGAAGCGGGAACCAGGGCATCGTGCACGTGATCGGCCCCCAGCTGGGCCTGACCCAGCCCGGCATGACCATCGCCTGCGGGGATTCCCACACCTCCACCCACGGGGCCTTCGGGGCCGTGGCCTTTGGCATCGGCACCAGTCAGGTGCGGGACGTCCTCGCCACCCAGACCCTGGCGGCCCAGAAGCTGAAGGTGCGGCGCATCAACATCGAAGGGAAGCTCTCCCCCGGAGTCTACGCCAAGGACGTGATCCTCCACATCATCCGCCACCTGGGGGTGAAGGGAGGGTTGGGCTACGCCTACGAGTACGGGGGAAGCACCGTGGAGGCCATGGACATGGAAAGCCGCATGACCCTTTGCAACATGTCCATTGAAGGCGGGGCCCGCATCGGCTACGTGAACCCCGACGAGACCACCTTCGCCTACCTCGAGGGCCGCCCCTACAGCCCCAAGGGAGCGGAGTGGGAGGAGGCCAAACGGCGCTGGAAAAGCTTCGCCTCCGATCCCGACGCCCACTATGACGACGTGGTCACCTTCCGGGCGGAGGAGATTCCCCCCACGGTCACCTGGGGCATCAACCCCGGGCAGGCGGTGCCCATAGATGGGCGGATCCCCCTTTTAGAAGAACTCTCCCCCGAGGAGCGCCCCGCGGCCGAGGAAGCCCTGGCCTACATGGGCTTTAAGCCCGGCCAGCCCATCAAGGGGGTGCCCATCCAGGTAGCCTTCATCGGCAGCTGCACCAACGCCCGCCTTTCCGACCTCCGCGAGGTGGCCCGCTACCTCAAGGGCCACAAGGTGAAGAAGGGCGTGCGGGCCCTGGTGGTGCCGGGCTCGGAGTGGGTGGCCAAGAAGGCGGAGGAGGAAGGGATTGCCGAGATCTTCCGGGAGGCGGGGTTTGAGTGGCGGTACCCGGGGTGCTCCATGTGCCTGGCCATGAACCCCGACCGCCTGGAGGGGGATGAGCTGGCCGCCAGCTCCTCCAACCGCAACTACAAGGGCAGGATGGGAAGCCCCAGGGGGCGCACGGTGCTCATGAGCCCCCTCATGGTAGCGGCGGCGGCGGTGACGGGCGAGATCGCCGACGCCCGGGAAGTGTTCGGGATCGGGAGGTAAGCCATGCTGGAAAAGTTCACCACCATCCGCGGTAGGGCGGTGCCCTTAAGGGGCGAGGACATCGACACGGACCGCATCATCCCCGCCCGCTTCATGAAGGTGCTCACCTTTGAGGGGCTGGGAAAGTACCTCTTTTACGACGAGCGCTTTGACGAAAAGGGCCAGCCCAAGCCCCATCCCCTAAACGATCCCAGGTACCAGGGAGCCAGCATCCTCCTGGTGGAGGCGGGCTTTGGCTCCGGTAGCAGCCGGGAACACGCCCCCCAAGCCATCAAGCGGGCAGGGTTTAGGGCCATCATCGGGGAGAGCTTTGCCGAGATCTTCTTTGGGAACGCCACCGCCATCGGCCTTCCCTGCGTGACCTTGGCCCCGGAGGACCTGGCGGCCCTCTTTAAGGCGGTGGAGGAGAACCCGGCCCTCGAGGTGGAGGTGGACCTGGTGAACAAGGAGGTGCGCTTCGCTAATCGCACCGCCCCCCTTTCCATCCCCGAGGAGGCCCGGGAAGCCCTGGTGGAAGGGCTTTGGGACCCCATCGGGGAGCTATTGCAGGCGGGAGAGCTTCTGGACGAGTTCGACCGCCGCCTTCCCTACCCCAGGAGGTCGGAATGAGGATCGCGGTCCTTCCCGGGGATGGGATCGGCCCCGAGGTGACCGGGGCCGCCTTGAAGGTTCTCAAGGTCCTGGACGAGGCCCACGGGCTTGGGCTGAGCTACGAAACCTACCCCTTTGGCGGGGCGGCCATAGACCAGTTCGGGGAACCCTTCCCCGAGGTAACCCGCCAGGGGGTGGAAAGGGCCCAGGCGGTGCTCCTGGGAAGCGTGGGAGGGCCCAAGTGGGATAACCTTCCCCGCAAGATCCGCCCGGAAACCGGGCTTCTCGCCTTAAGGAAAAGCCAGGACCTCTTCGCCAACCTGCGCCCCGCTAAGGTCTTCCCCGGCCTGGAGCGGCTTTCCCCCCTCAGGGAGGAGATCGCCCGGGGGGTGGATGTCCTCATCGTGCGGGAACTTACCGGGGGAATCTACTTCGGGGAACCCCGGGGAATGTCCGAGGCGGAGGCCTGGAACACGGAGCGCTACAGCAAGCCCGAGGTGGAGCGGGTGGCCCAGGTGGCCTTCGAGGCGGCCAGGAAGCGCAGGAAGCACGTCACCAGCGTGGACAAGGCCAACGTGCTGGAGGTGGGGGAGTTTTGGCGCAAGACGGTGGAGGAGGTGCACCAGAACTTCCCCGACGTCTCCCTGGAGCACCAGTACGTGGACGCCATGGCCATGCACCTGGTGAAAAACCCCGCCCGCTTCGACGTGGTGGTTACGGGAAACATCTTTGGGGACATCCTTTCCGACCTGGCCTCGGTGCTTCCCGGCTCCTTGGGGCTCCTTCCCTCCGCCTCCCTGGGCCGGGGTACCCCGGTCTTCGAACCCGTGCACGGCTCCGCCCCCGACATCGCCGGCAAGGGCATCGCCAACCCCACCGCCGCCATCCTCTCCGCCGCCATGATGCTGGAGCACGCCTTCGGCCTGGTGGAATTGGCAAGAAAGGTGGAGGATGCCGTGGCCAAGGCCCTCCTCGAGGCGCCCCCGCCGGACCTGGGAGGCCAGGCAGGGACGGAAACCTTCACCCAGGAGGTGCTCCGCCATCTAAAATAGGGAAAATGCTCCGCTACCGCTTCACCGCCGAGGAGTTCCACCGCATGGCCGAGGCAGGCATCCTCCCCGAGGACGCCCGGGTGGAGCTCGTGGAGGGGGAGATCGTCACCATGAGCCCGGTAGGCAAACGCCACATGGCAGCCGTCAAGCGCCTTATGGACCTTCTGTTTCCCTTGCAACAGGCAAGGAAAGCCCTTTTGCAGGTCCAGGACCCGCTAAGGCTTTCCCCGGAAAGCGAACCCCAGCCCGATCTCGCACTCCTCTCCTACCGGGAAAACTTCTACCGGGACAAGGTACCGGAAGCCGAGGATGCCCTGCTGGTAATAGAGGTGGCGGACACCTCCTTGGACTACGACCTCACCGTGAAACTCCCCCTCTACGCCAAGGCAGGGATCCCCGAGGTGTGGGTGGTGGACCTGGTACGGGACCGGGTGCACGTCTTCCGCAAGCCCAGCGGAGAAGGCTACGGCGAGCGGCAAACCCTCGAGGAAGGCGAGCTGGAGGCTTTGGGGCTCAAAATCCCGGTGAAGGAGGTCCTGCCATGACCCGCCACCGGATCTCCCTGGAAGAATTCCACCGCATGGTGGAGGCCGGGGTTTTTCCCGAGGACCTAAGGCTGGAACTGGTGGAAGGAGAACTTCTGGAAATGAGCCCCATTGGAAAACGCCACGCCGCCAAAGTGGCCAGGCTCACCGCCCTCTTTAGCCCCCTCGTGCCCCACAAGGCCATCCTCTTCGTGCAAAACCCCCTGGTGGTGCGGGACTCGGAGCTCTACCCCGATCTCGCCCTCCTGCAACCCCGGTCCGACTTCTACGAGGAGGGGTTACCCACGGCAGAAGACGCATTATTGGTGGTGGAAGTGGCGGAAACCTCCTTCCGCTACGACCTGGAGGTGAAGGTCCCCCTTTACGCCCAAGGGGGCGTGCCCGAGGTCTGGGTGGTGGACCTGGAAGGCAGGCGGGTTCTGGTGCATAGGGAGCCCAGGGAGGGAGGCTATAAGGAGGTCAGAATCCTGGAACCCAGGGACACCCTGGCCTTTATGGGGGTAGAAATCCCCCTGGGAGAACTCCTATGAGAAGAACCCTGATCCTCACCGGGGCAAGCCGCGGGATCGGCCGGGCCCTGGCCCTGGAGCTGGCCCAGGCGGGCTACGACCTGGTGTTGAACGCCCGCTCGGAAGGGCCCTTAAAGGAGGTGGTCGAGGAGGTTCGCGCCCTAGGGGCCAGGGCGGAAGCGGTGGCGGGAAGCGCTGGACAAGCCCAAGTGGCCGAGGAGCTGGTGAAAAAGGCCGAGGGCCTAGGGGGGTTTTACGGCTACATCCACAACGCCGGGGTCCTCCACCCGGGGCCCTTCCTCTACGAGATCGCCGAGGGTCTCTTCCTGGAGGTCCTCGAGGCCAACCTCATCGCCGGCTACCAACTCGCCCGCTTCGCCTATCCCCTCCTCCGGCAAAAGGGGGAAGGGGTGGTGGTCTATGTGGGGTCCGGGGCGGCTGAATCCAACCTTCCCGGCATCGGGGCCTATGCGGTGGCCAAGGCCGCGGAAGAGCACCTGGCCAGACAGCTGGCCGCGGAGGTACCCGAGGTCCCCTGCTTCATCTACCGGCCCGGGGTGGTGGAAACCGAGATGCAACGCCAGGCCCGCGAGGCCCAGGGGAGCGCCGCCCCCGTGCTGCACCAGGTTTTCCGCGGGTACAAGGAGGAAGGCCGCCTCCTAAGCCCAAAGGAGGCAGCCAAAGCCCTGGTGCGCCTCCTGCCGAGGGCGCGCCAGTTCCATGGAAAGATCGCATCCTGGAGGGACGCATGAGATCCGACCGCATCAAAAAGGGACTCCAGCAGGCACCCGCCCGCTCCATGCTCCGGGCGGTGGGCGTGGGGGACGAGGACTTCAATAGACCCTTCGTGGGGGTGGTGAACACCTTCACCGACGGCATGCCCTGCAACTACCACCTCCGCCAGTTAGCCCTGGACCTCAAGGCCGGGCTTAAGGAGGCCGGAGTCTTCCCCTTTGAATTCGGGGCCCCTGCCATCTCCGATGGCATCAGCATGGGCACCCCTGGCATGCGGGCAAGCCTCATAAGCCGGGAGGTAATCGCCGACAGCGTGGAGCTTATCGCCCAGGGCTACCTGTACGACGGGATGGTGGTCCTCTCCGCCTGCGACAAGACCATCCCCGGCGGGGCCATGGGGGTGATCCGGAGCGGGGTTCCGGGCATGGTCCTCTACGGGGGTACCATCGCCCCCGGGGAGTGGCAGGGGAGGAAGCTCACCATCGTTTCCGTGTTCGAGGCCGTGGGACAGAGGGCCGCCGGGAGGATCACCGACGAGGAGCTTGCCGCCATCGAACGGCACGCCATCCCTGGCCCCGGGGCCTGCGGTGGCCAGTACACGGCCAACACCATGGCCATGGCCCTCGAGGCCCTGGGCCTCTCCCCCATCGGCTACAACGCCATCCCCGCCGTGCACCCGGAAAAGCCCAAGGCCACCCGGGAGGCGGGCCGTATCCTGGCCCGGGCCATAGAGCGAAACTGGAAACCCCAGGATTTCCTCACCCGCAGAAGCTTCCTCAACGCCATCGCCGCCGTGGCCGCCACCGGGGGGAGCACCAACGCCGTGCTACACCTCCTGGCCATCGCCCGGGAGGTGGGGGTGGAGCTGAGCCTGGACGACTTCGATCAGGTTTCCCGGAAAACCCCGGTGATCGCCGACCTCCTCCCCTGGGGCACCTACACCGCCTGGGAGCTTTACGAGGCCGGGGGCACCGCCTTGGTCTTCAAAAAGCTCCTGGAGGCAGGGCTTCTTTACGGGGACGAGAAAACCCTCACCGGCAACACCCTGGCCGAGGAGGTGGAACGGGCCTACCGGGAAGCGGAGGGGCAGAAGGTGGTCTTCCCCGTGGAGCAGGCCCTGAAGCCCCAAGGGGGCCTGGTGGTCCTTAAGGGCAACCTGGCCCCGAGGGGAGCGGTTCTGAAGCTGGCCGGCACCGAGCGCACCTACTTCGAGGGCCCGGCCCGGGTCTTCGACTCCGAGGAAGCCGCCATGGAAAAGGTCCTGGCCAAGGAGATCCGCCCCGGGGACGTGGTGGTGATCCGCTACGTGGGCCCCAAGGGCGCCCCCGGGATGCCCGAGATGCTTTCCGTCACCAGCGCCATCGTGGGGGAGGGCTTGGGTCCCGAGGTGGCCCTTCTCACCGACGGCCGCTTCTCCGGGGGCACCCGCGGCCTCATGATCGGCCACATCGCCCCCGAGGCCTTCGTGGGGGGACCCATCGCCCTTTTGGAGGACGGGGACCGGGTCCGGATCGATGTGGAAAAGCGCCTTTTGGAGGTCCTCCTCCCCGAGGAGGAGCTAAGGAAGCGGCAGGAGCGCTGGCAACCCAAGCCCCCCGCCTTCCGCCACGGCCTCTTCGCCCGCTACGCGGCCTTGGTGGAGCAGGCGGACCAGGGAGCGGTGCTGAGGGACCCTGAGGCCTAGGGTTTCCCCGGCCGCTTGACCCCATCGGGGGTGAGGTTCAAGCCTCGCCCCTTGCGTATCTCCTCCGGGGTGAAGGGATCCCCCTTGGCCTGGAGAAGGGCCTTCAGGTGGTTCAATAGAGCGGCAAGCTCCTCGTCCTTGAGCTGGGCGAAACCGGGCATGAGCCCGGCCTCCCCCTTCTTGCCGTAGAGGACCACCAGGACCAGGTACCGCCTCCCCTCCGGGGTGGCGAAGAAGGGGCCCACCCCCTGAAGGCCGGGGTAGGGCCGCACCCCCTGGGCCTTCTCCCCATGGCAGACGGCGCAGGTTTTGGCCCAAAGCCCCTCCGTCCCCTGGGCCAGGGCCGCCCCCAAGCCCACGAGAAAAAGGAGGGGCAAAAACCGCTTCATGAAACCAGTATAGGGGGCCCTGACCCGTAGGGCCTTTAGCGGGCCTTTACCTCGGTCCAGACCTGGTCGTACAGAGCGATGTCCGGCCCCAGGTCCTTGAGGTACTCAAGCTTGGCCCGCACCTCCTCCGGGGGAAAGACCGTGGGGTCCCGGCGCATCTCCTCAGGAAGAAGGGGAAGGGCCTTGGCCACGGGGGTGGCGTAGCGGGTGTACTCCGCCAAGGCGGCGGCGTTTTCCGGTTCCAGCAAAAAGTTGATGAAGCGGTAGGCCAGATCCTGGCTGGGCCCCCGCTTCAGGACCACCATGGCGTCGGTCCACAGGGTGCCGCCTTCCTTGGGAATGACATAGTGAAGCCTCTCATCCTCCTGCCTGGCCTGGAGCACATCCCCGGAGTAGGCCAGGGTGAGGGCGGCATCCCCGCCCAGGATGCGGTTCAAGGCCTCCAGGCCTCCAGCAAAGCCCACAGAGCGGCCCTTGGCCTCGAGGAGAAGCTCCTTGGCCTTCTCCAGGGCCTTGGGATCCGTGGTGTTCACCGAGTAGCCCAGGTACTTCAAGGCAGCCCCGATGGTCTCCCGCATCTCGTCCA
>Ga0101941_1001459_pt1 | contig 16708 bp, 13 predicted proteins | sample DewCreD2012metaG_3_FD_75242 | JGI IMG/M metagenome (GOLD analysis project Ga0101941, IMG submission 75242) | Hot spring sediment bacterial and archeal communities from British Columbia, Canada, to study Microbial Dark Matter (Phase II) - Dewar... ...
AGAGCAGGAGCGGCTTCGAGGTCGGGATCGCGCCGAAGCGCAGCACGACCTGCGGCGACAGTGCTCCGGCGATCTCCGGGTCGCGCAGGAAGGCGTCGTAGGCATCGACGACCAGGGCGCGGTCATGCGGCCCGCAGCGAACCTGCGAGAGCGGATCGGCGAGGATCGGGTAGCCCAGCGTCGCCGCCAGCCGGGCCAGCGCCGGGGCCAGCGCCTCGTCGGGCTGCGGCCCGGCGACGATCACCCCGCGGGGCAGCCCAGCGAGCAGCTCGGCCAGCTCGCGCGCGAGTGACTCGTCCAACTGCCTTGATCCGGCCAGGACGCGCGCGAACGGCTCCCCGTCCGGCCGGCCGAGCCGGGCCAGCGCTTCCGGCCCTGAGACGTCCGTCGGCTCGGCCGCCAGCGGGATCAGCGGCTCCCGGAACGGGAAGTTGAGGTGCACCGGCCCAGCCGGCTCCTCGCGCGCCGTCGCCGCGGCGCGGGCCGCCAGCGCGCGGGCGTAGCGCAGGAGGAGCGGCGTTCCCTCCGGCAGAGCGACCTCCACGAACCACTTGGCATACGGGCCGTACAGCCGGAGCTGGTCGATCGCCTGGGGCGCGCCCACGTCGCGCAGCTCTGGCGGTCGGTCGGCGGTCAGCACGAGCAGCGGTACGCGGCTGTAGTGCGCCTCGATCACCGCCGGCAGGAAGTTGGCCGCCGCCGTCCCCGAGGTGCAGACAACGGCCACCGGCTCGCGCAGCGCCTTCGCCAGGCCCAGCGCAAAGAAGGCTGCCGAGCGCTCGTCGAGGTGATCCCAGAGGCGGATACGCGGCTCGCGAGCCAGCGCCAGGACGAGCGGCGTCGAGCGCGAGCCGGGAGCGAAGCAGGCGTGGCGCACCCCAGCACGCGCCAGCTCGTCGACGAAGGCTCCGACGTAAGCCGCTAGAGCGGCCGGATAGTCCACCGTTACGCTCCTTCGAGCGCCCGCAGCAGCGGCTGCAACTTCAATTCCGACTCCGCGTACTCCGCCTCCGGGTCGGAATCGGCCACGATGCCGCAGCCGGCATAGAGGCGAGCTACCCGGCCGCGGATCAGCCCAGAGCGGAGCGCGACTGCGAACTCGCCCTCCCCGCTCCGGTCGACCCAGCCCACGGGCCCGGCATACCAGCCACGGTCGACCGGCTCGTGTGACCGGATGAAGGCCAGCGCCGCCGCGCGCGGCACGCCGCCGACTGCCGGGGTCGGGTGCAGCCGCTCCACCAGCTCGAGCACGGTGTGGTCGCCGGCCAGCTCACCGCTCACCGGCGTGGCCAGGTGGTGGACATTCCGCACGCTCAGGAGCGAGGGCTCTTCGGGGATCACGAGCGCGTGGCAGAGCGGAGCCAGCGCCGCCCGGATCTCGTCGACCACCACGGCGTGCTCCCGGCGATCCTTGGCGCTCGCCAGCAGCGCGCCAGCCAGCGCCGCGTCCTCTTCCGGCGTCGCGCCGCGCCGGATCGAGCCGGCCAGCGCCATCGTCTCGACCGTACGCGCTGTGAGGCGAACCAGCCGCTCGGGTGTCGCCCCGAGAAAGACCGCGTCACCGTAACTGAAGGCGAAGAGCGTGCAGCCGGGGTAGCCAGCGGCGAGCCAGCGCAGCACGCGCTCGACGCTCACCGGCTCCGGCCCCGAGACCTCGACAGCACGCGCGAGTACGACCTTCGCCAGCTCCCCGCGCCGGATCGCCGTAATGGCTCGCTCCACCATCGCCCGCCAGCGCTCCGGGCCGCACAGTTCGCGGCGGACTACCTCAACCGGGAGCGCGCGACCGTTCGTCGCTGGCATGCAGCCGGATGGGGCGGGCTGCAGCAGCAGCGCGCGCAGCCGCCGCAGCTCTTCGATCTCACCCGCAGGATCGCGCCCCGGCCACGCCACGAGCGTGCTCGCCAGCCACCAGCGGCCGCCCTCGCCGACCAGCAGGAGCCGCGGCAGCACGAGGCGGGCTGGCGGGAAACTCGACCAAGCCGGCTCGGGCGACCGCAGCGGGTCGAAGGCGAAGCCGCCGAGCAGCAGCGGCCCGGCCGGTGCGGGGCTGTCGCTGGGGGCATCGACGAGCGCCCCAGCGGCCAGCCGGCGCCACTCACGCGCGATCTCTGCGGGCGAGACATCCAGGCCGTGCCCCTGGTAGACCCCTCCCGCGCAGGGAGCCGGGCCGAGAGCCAGCGCCTCGCCCAGTCCCACCAGCGCCAGGCTGTCCGCCCCCCACCAGAGCGCACGGGTCAGCTCCACTGGGGCGCGGACGAACCGGGCGATCGGGTCCTGCACTGGAGACGGCTCGACCAGGGTGGCCACGACCGGGCGGCCGCTGGAGTCCGCCTGCCGCTGCGCCTGGCGGGCCAGCGCGTGCAGCCGGGCATCCAGCCCGAGATCGATCGCGCGCGTTAGGATCGTCATGCATCCTCCGGTAGCTCAGGCAGGCCGACGCTCCGCCGCAGGAAGACCCGGAGCTGGGGGTAGGCATCCTCCAGCCGCTCGGGTTCCCCGGTCAGCACCCAGTTGGTCACCACCTCGTTGATTGCCCCGAACCAGGCCATGCTGGCTAACCGGGTATCGAGCGGTGGGATAGCCCCAGCCGCGATTGCCGCCTCCAGGTGGCGGGCGATCAGATCAGCGAAGCGCCGGTGGATCTCCATCAGCTTCAGGTGCGCCTCCGGCCCGGCACCGAGGGCGTCGACCAGGAAGAGACGGGCCAGCGCGCGGTGCGACGAGAACGTGCGCAGCACGACCGCGAGCGCGGCATCGATCTGCCGCGCGGGGTCGCGCTCGGCGGCGACGGCCTGCTCGGCGCGGCTCATCAGGAGGTCGGCCATCCGGTCGAGCAGGGTGAAGAAGAGGGACTGCTTGTTGGGAAAGTGGAAGTAGAGCCCGCCCTTGGAGGTCTCCGCCTCGACGGCGATCTCGTCCATGGCGGCGTCGCGGTAGCCGCGCCGGGTGAAGACGGCGAGCGCCGCCTCCAGGATGCGCTCGCGGCGGGCGATCGCGCGGAGCTGCTCACGCACCATCGGGCCGGCCCCTCTCCAGTCGAAATCCGACCGACGCGTCGGTCGGATTTCGAGGGTAGCATATTCCCCCTCGGCTCGCCAGTGGTACAGCGGCCCTCGGGTTCAGTTCGTCTTTACCGTCGTCCGATATCGGCTCAGCGATCAACGAGCTGCGGCCGCTCGTCGCGCACGTTCGAGTACCTGCACCGCCCGCTCGGGATCGTCGGTGATGATCCCGTCCACTCCCAGCGCCGCCAGCTCGGCGATCCGATCCGCGCTGTTCACCGTCCAGACGTTGACCGCCATCCCCAGCCGATGGGCGCGCTCGATCAGATGCGCCGCGTCGGCACCGAGCGCGGCGTCTGCAGGGTGCAGCGCGCTCAGGCCAGCCTCGCACACTCGGTCGAGCTGACGAAGCAGGGGATCGAACGGCATGACGCACAGCGCAGTTCGCAGCTCCGGTCGCATCTGGCGCAGCTCGCCGAGCACCACGATGTCGAACGAGGAGACGAGGAGTCTCTCAACCAGGGCCGGCTCTCGGCGACAGCGCGCAGCCAGACTCGCTGCGATGCGACGCCCGTCCGCCGCCCGCGCGTCGCCGTCAGCAGACGACTTGATCTCGAGGTTGATGCCGATGTGAGACGGCAGGTTCGCCAAGACTTCGTCGAGAGTGGGGATGCGTAACCCGAGTCCGCGATAGAGAAACTGCTGGCCGTCGGGAGAGAACCGATAGCCGGCATCGAGGCGGAGCAGATCCTCGAGGTCGAGCTCGTGCACTTGACCGAACCCATCGGTTGTCCGAGCCACGTCGGGATCGTGAAGCACGACCAGGTGACCGTCCCGAGAGCAGCGGACATCCAGCTCGATCATGTCGGCGCCCATCTCGACCGCGAGGTGAAAAGCGAGGAGGGTGTTCTCCGGTACGATCCCCGAAGCCCCGCGATGAGCGATGACCAGCGGGCGCTTCGCACCGCTCGATCGCTGTCCGAACTCAGCGCTCACGTCTTACCCCCTCGACCGCAAAGACGCCTCGCCAGCTTTCGAGCCCAGTCTCGCGCGCCAGATCCCGTGTTTCGTGAACATCTGATGGAATCTCCTCCCGCGGTATCGCGCTTAACGCCTGCACAACATCTCGACCGACTTTCCACCCTAGCATTGGCACCGGGAGGTGACCGGATGGCGCAGGGCCAGCCCGAAACAGTGGACAAATGGGCGCTGGCCCCCGCGATCGAGCGAGGGATCTCGCTGCGCCGGCCAGCGCTGGGCGAGTGGAGTCTCTTCCTTCTGCTCGCGGGGCCGAACCTGGTCCTCTTTGCGGTCTTCACCTACTGGCCGCTGTTTTACAACGCTTACCTCAGCCTGATGAGCTGGGACATGATCAGCCCGGTGAAAGCCTTCGTCGGGCTGGAGAACTACCGATACCTCGTGAGCGACCGGGAATTCCGTCGCGTCGTGCTCAACACGGTCATCTTCACGCTCGGCACCGTTGGCGGGACGACCGGACTCGGCCTGCTCTTGGCCCTGTTACTGAACCGGCCACTCTACGGGAGAACATGGGCTCGAGGGGTGATCTTCGCACCCGTGCTGCTGAGCGGCGCCGCCATCAGCGTCTTTTGGGTCAACATCCTCAACCCACGGTTCGGGCTGTTCGCGCAAGTCCTGAGCTGGTTCTCGCTCTCCTCGCCCAACTGGCTCAATCACCCCACGTGGGCGATGGTGGCGGTGATCCTCGTCTATACCTGGAAGAATGTCGGCTTCAGCATGGTCATCTATTTGGCCGGGCTCCAGGCGATCCCGGCCGACCTCTACGAGGCCGCCCGCGTCGATGGCGCCGGTCACCTGGGGACCTTCCGGTGGGTGACGCTACCGCAGCTCGGGCCGGTCACACTCTTTCTCCTCGTCGTCTCGATGATCAGCTCGTTCCAGGCCTTCGACATCATCAAGGTCATGACCGACGGCGGTCCGGTACACGCGACTACCACGCTCCTCTTCTACATCTACGAGCAGGGGTTCGTCGCCTTCAACGCCGGCCGGGCCGCGGCCGCCTCGGTCTTCCTCTTCCTGGCGATGCTGGCAGTCACGGTGATCCAGCTTCGGCTGGGAGAGCGGAGGGTGCACTATGGCTGAGCGGCTTCGCCAGCGGCTGGCTCAGGTACCGCTGTACCTGCTGCTTGCGCTCGTGGTTGTCGCGATGGGCCTTCCCCTTTTCTGGGTCGCCACCGGCGCGCTCAAGACGAACCAGGAGATCTACACCTTCCCGCCGGTGTGGATTCCGCGAGAGCCACGCTGGGAGAACTTCGTCGAGGCCTGGCATGCCGCACCGTTCGGCCGCTTCTATCTCAACAGCATCGTGACCACGCTCGCCGGCTCCGGTCTCGAGCTGCTGTTCGCGCTCACCACCGCCTATGCCATCGTCTTCCTGCGCGTGCGCGCCGCCGTCGCCGTGTTCCTCCTGATCTTGGCCGCGCTGCTGGTCCCTTCGCAGGTCACGCTGCTGCCGAACTACCTCACGGTCGCTCGCCTCGGCTGGATCAATACCTACCAGGGGATCGTCCTTCCCGGCGCGTCGATCGCCTTCGGCACGTTCCTCTTCCGCCAGCACTTCCGCACGCTCAGTCGCGAGATCCTCGATGCCGCAGTCATCGACGGGTGTGGCCACCTGCGTCTGCTGTGGCAGGTCATCGTTCCGCTCTCGCAACCCGTCATCGTTACGTTCACCCTCATCTCGCTGGTCAACAAGTGGAACGAGTTCCTCTGGCCGCTCTTGGTCACCAACAGCTTGGACATGCGCACGCTCCCCGTCGGCATCGCGTACCTCTACAGCGTGGAGGGGGTCATGAACTGGGGACCGATCCTGGCCGGCACGCTCTTCGTGATCCTGCCGATGCTGGTGGTCTACCTGTTCGCCCAGCGTTGGATCGTCAGCGGCATCGCCAGCGGCGCGGTCAAGGGCTGAACGAGTGCGGTGGCGTGAGGCGCACGCAGGAGAGCAGTCACGGAGGAAGGAGGAAGGAGACCGGTGGCACGAAGTCTCTCACGGCGGGCCTTTCTGACCGGGCTAGTCGCATGGGCAGGTACGGCGACGCTGCTCAGCGCCTGTGGCTCGGGGGAGAGCGGAACCTCCGGCAGCCAAGGTTCGACGAGCGGCACCAGCTCGCCAACCACGCCAGCGGGCACCGGCACACCGGCGGTCGTGTCCTCGACCGGCTCGCGGGTCAGAGTGGTCTACTGGGGCTCGTTCAGCGGCGCTCTCGGCGAGGCCGAGCAGGCTGTCGTGCAGCGCTTCAACGAGTCCCAGGACGACGTCCAGTTGGAATACCAGTATCAGGGGAACTACGAAGAAACAGCGCAGAAGCTGGCCCAGGCCGTCGCCGCGCGCCAGACGCCCGACATCGTGCTCCTCTCCGACGTCTGGTGGTTCAAGTTCTACCTCAACGGCGTCATCGCTCCGCTGGACGACTTCTTCCAGGCCAGGCAGATCGACCGGACAGACTACGTCGATCCGCTGATCAACGAGGGGATCCGCCAAGGGACTCTCTACTGGGTTCCGTTCGCTCGCTCGACGCCGCTCTTCTACTACAACAAGGAGATATGGAAGGAGGCTGGCCTCCCAGACCGCGGACCGAGCACCTGGGACGAGTTCCGACAGTGGGCCCCGAAGCTGGTCAAGACCGAGGGCGGTACGACGACCCGCTATGCCTTTGCGCACCCGAATGCCGCGTCGTACATCGCCTGGCTGTTCCAGGGCGTCATCTGGCAGTTCGGCGGCCGCTATTCCGACCCCGATTTCACGATTCGGCTCGCTGAGCCAAACGGTGTGGAAGCGGGCCAATTCTACCGCAGCACCGTCGCCGAAGGCTGGGCCGTCGCCTCCCAAGACCTGAATGCCGACTTCGTGAACGGGCTCGCCGCAGCGATGCTGGCTTCGACCGCCTCGCTCGGCGGGTTGACCAGATCCGCTCCGTTCGAGATCGGGACGGCTTTCTTACCGGAAGGCCCGGCAGGATTCGGCTGCTGCACGGGTGGTTCCGGGCTGGCCATCTTGGCCGACAAGCCTCGCGAGATCCAGGAAGCAGCATTCAGCTACCTCGCCTTCGCAACCTCGCCTGAAACGACTCTCTTCTGGTCCCAGAGAACCGGCTACATGCCGGTCCGCAAGTCAGCAGTGCAAAGTGAGGAGATGAAGCGCTTCTACCAAGAGAACCCGAACTTCCGCACCGCGGTCGAGCAATTGCCCAAGACCCAGCCACAGGATGCAGCTCGGGTCTTTATCCCGAATGGTGACCAGATTATCGGTAAGGGCCTCGAGCGGGTCACGATCAACCAGGAAGAGCCGCAAACCGTCTTTGCGGAGGTCGCTCGGACGCTCGAGAGCGAAGCGAAGCCGGTCCTGTCCCAACTGGCGCAACGCGAGAAGTGAGCCGCGGGAGCAGGAGCCGGTTGCTCGGCCGCGGTGTCGCGCCGCTGTCGCCAGGTTAGACCCAGGTGATCGCCTCGATCGTTCCCTGGGAAGAGTAGCGGAGGGCGCCGAGCTTGACCGGCTCACGCCCCTCCGGGTCACGCCGGGCATCTTCGAGCAGGAGCGGCAGCACGAGCCGGGCGTTGTCTACCAGATCGAGCTGCTCCAGCTCGCCCGCGCGAACCCAGCACAGTTCCCCCTCCGGCGACGATGCCGGAAACGGTACCAGCTCGTCTTCTCCGGGAAGCTCGCCGGTGAAGTAGAGCAGGAGGGTGAGTGGCCCACCGGGACGGGCGTGGAGCAGCACCCGGCGCAGTGCCAGGTTGCGCACCTGCTCTGTCTGGATCCCTGCCTCCTCGCCCAGCTCTCGCAGCGCCGCCGCTCGCAGGCACTCCAGCTCATGCGGCTCGACCCGCCCACCTAGTCCCGTCCACTGGCCGGGGAAGCGCGCCCGGTGCTCGGCCCGGCGCAGGAGTAAGCATCGCTCTCCCCGCAAGAGGAGAACGAGCGTGTAGGCCGCCAGGCTGTCCGGGCGCTCCGCCTCGCTCATGCCCCGACCGCGCTATCTCCTCCGGTCTCCCCTCCAGAGACAGAGGGGCACTCTCGGCAGTGGGCTCACCTTACCGGCATGCGTCCCGGCGCTGCTGCATTGTAGTGCACAGCCCGCTGCCCGGAGGCGATGCCGGCACCGGCAATGCGAGGCACGATAGGCCGCGCCCCTGCCGTCGCGGCGCCTCGGGGGATCGTCGTCGTTGCTGGGCTGGCAACGTGCTCGCGCCTGGCAGAGGGATCACCGGCCCGCGGGAGGCCCGCGCGGGCGAGCGCAGCGATGCGATGCTCACGCCAAGGGTGGAAGCACCGTATCTGGATCCTCGAAGGGATCCCAGCTCAGCGCCTCGTCGACGCTGTCGAACCAGTTGATCGCCGAGCGGTTCAGCACCGCGATCACCGTCGGCAGCCGGAAGAAGTAGCGCAGGTAGCCCGGCTCGACCGAGCAGACACCCGGCACCTCGCGCAGCACCTCGATCAGGCTCGGCTGCTCGGGCGTCGCGACCAGCGTCTCGTCGAAGGGCGAGTCGGCGAACCGGTTGGTGGCGAGGTAGCTGAGCCCGTGGATCGGTGGGAGCGAGGCCCCCCGGTGACGGACGATCCAGTAGAGCGGAGGTTCGACCATCCAGCGTAAATCGTCGCCGGCGAGCTCTCCAGGCTCCCCGGCGACTCCTCTGTTATCCAGGAGCGGCTTCTCGTCGCCGACCGCCACGCGAGACCTTTCGCTATCCGATCCCAACACTGCGGCTCTCCAGGCCGGCAGGAGCAGAGGATAGCACGCCAAGAGGCCCAGCGACAACGATACAGTGGATCCGGTCACAGCCTCGATCGTCTCTTCCCGGCAACCGGTTTACCCTGAGCGCCCGGCGGTATCTCGGGTACGATACGATTTGCCTCGTTACCGGATTGTCGCTGGCCGAGCTCGCGCAGCAACGCGGGGATGGACAATGTCTTTGAGGATGATCGCGGTCACCATCCACGCCGGTGACCAGGAGCCGGTCCGCCAGGCGCTGCTGGACGAGCATCGTCCCCAGGCTCTATGGTCGCAAACCATCCAGGATGATCGAGTCTTGCTCTGGATCGTTGTGGACGAGGAGCAGACCGAGGCGCTGCTCGACCGACTGGAAAGCCGGTTCGGCGCCAGGGAGGGTTTCCGCGCTGTCGTGCTGCCTGTCGAGGCTGCACTGCCCCGCCCAGAGGAGCCGGCTACACCTTCTGGAGACAGGCATTCCAGCGGGACTGCACCTTCCAACCATACCGGACGGATCAGCCGCGAGGAGTTGTACGACGACATCGCCGGCGCTGCTCACCTCACACCGGTCTTTATCGCGATGACCCTGCTCTCGGCCGTCGTCGCCATGTTCGGATTACTCAAGAACAACGCCGCAGTGATCCTCGGGGCTATGGTGATTGCCCCGCTTCTCGGGCCGAACCTCGCCCTCTCCCTGGCGACGACGCTCGGCGATCTCGACCTGGCCCGCAAGGCTGTCAAGGCAAATCTCGTGGGGACCGGAGTGCCGTTCCTGCTGGCGGCGATCTCCGGCACGGTTCTTCCTGTGAATCCCCAGGTAGACGAAATCGCTCTGCGCACCTTCCTCGAGCCGAGCGCGCTCGTCGTGGCCCTGGCGTCCGGGGCTGCAGGAGCGCTCGCCTACACGACTGGCGTGGCAACAGCGCTCATCGGAGTGATGGTCGCGGTTGCCCTTCTGCCGCCGCTCGTCGTCTGCGGGCTCCTGATTGGTGCCGGCTACTGGGATTCCGCTTTCGGAGCCTTCCAGCTCTTCGTGAGCAACTTGATTTGCGTGAATCTGGCTGGCGTACTTACCTTCCTCGCCCAGGGTGTGCGCCCACGACGGTGGTGGGAAGTCCAGCGGGCACAGCGGGCTACTCGAATCGCATTGTCACTCTGGAGCCTCTCGTTCGTGCTCCTGATCGTCATTCTCTGGTTCGGCCGCCGGTAGATGCGCTCGCGGTAGCTAGCGGGGATACGAGCGATTGTCGTCCAGTGCAAGCGCGCCCACCGAGATGGCTCCTGAACCAGTCCAGGATCCGAACCAGGAAATCCTGCCGGTGCTCGGGAGGCCCCTCTCGCAGCATGCCGTGCGAGCCACCCGGATAGCGGACGAACTCGGCCTCGCAGCCGGCCTTCACCAGCGCCACGAACATCTGCTCCCCCTGGCCGATCGGGCAGCGCTCATCGGCCTCGCCGTGCACGATCAGGGTCGGCGTCCTGGCCCGGTGAGCGAAGCTGGAAGGCGAGTGCGCCTCGTACCACTCGCGCTCGGCGTGGGGCGGCCCACCCCACTGGAGCTCGCCGAAGACGTGGCTGATATCGCTGGTGCCGTACATCGACTCGAGATCGAACGCTGGTGCGCCGCAGACAGCCGCCTTGAAGCGGTCGGTCTGCCCGATGATCCACGCGGTCATGTAGCCGCCGTAGCTGTAGCCCCACACGCCGAGCCGATCCGGATCGGCGTACGGCCGCTCGAGCACCGCGTCGACCACTGCCATCAGGTCGAGGTAGTCCTGCCCGCCCCAGTCCCGCCGCACCTGCTGAGCGAAGCGTCGCCCGTAGCTGGTCGAGCCACGGGGGTTGGAGTAGACGACGAGGAAGCCGCTGGTCGCCAGGAGCTCGCGGGTCGGATCGAAGCCGTAGCCGTAGAAGGCGTTGGGCCCGCCGTGGATGGCGAGCACCAGAGGGTAGCGTTTCGCCGGGTCGAAGTCCGGAGGGAAGAGCAACCAGGCCTCGATCGTAAACTCGTCGCGGCGCACCTCGAACCGTTCCCAGCGCGCCGGCGGATGCTCCTCGAGCAGCGCGCGGTTCCAGCTCGTGACGAGGCGCAGCTCTCCGGTCTCCCGGTCGAAGAGCGAGATCTCGTCGCCCGCGTCCAGGCTGCTGAAGGCCTGGGCGACGTACCGGCCGGCGCGATCCACGCTCAGGCCGCTGCGCAGGGACGGCCCGTACTCGAGCTGCTCGACCGCTCGGGTCGTCACGTCGATCCGGTAGAGGCCGCTGGCTCCGGCACGGAAGGCGTGGAAGAGCACGCGCTCGTCGTCCAACCAAACCGGCTGCGAGGATGCGTAGACCTCGACGAGGTAGGGCAGATCGTCGGTCAGCCGGCGCGAGGTGTCGCTCGCGAGGTCGTACAGGAAAAGATCGTGGTGCCAGGACTTCTCGAGATCGCCGGCGTAGAGGATCCGGTCGCCGCCGGGCGACCAGGCCCAGGCGCCGATCACGCCGGTCTCCGGGCCTACCACCCGCGGCTCGCCGCCGTCGACTGGGACGAGCACGAGCTGGGAGAACATCCCGTTCAGCCGGAGGCGCCGCGCGGCGATCCAGCGCCCGTCGGGCGACCACTGCGGCAGCTCGTGATCCAGCGGCTCGTCAGTGAGCCGCCGCCGCTCGCCGCTCTCGACGTCCACGACGAAGACCTGCTGCCGGGCATCGCCCACGTACCCGCGGCCGTCCTGCTTATAGTCGATCCGTCGGGTAACCCGTACGCGGGGAGCCATATCTTTCGGCGGCTCCTCCTCGTTCGGGTTCTCCGGGTCGAACGTCGTCACGTAGGCGATCTGCCGGCCGTCCGGCGACCAGGCCAGACCGCTGATCGGCTGGCGATGCCGGGTGACCTCCCGCGCCTCTCCGCCCTCTTCCAGCGGCAAGACGAAGATGCCGCTCTTCTCGACCCGGTCGGAGACGAAGGCGATGGAGCGGCCGTCGGGCGACCAGCGGGCGCCACCGTTCCGCTGGCCGCTCCAGGTGAGCCGGCGCGGCTGGCCGCCGTCGATCTGGCAGAGCCAGAGGTGGGAGGTCGTCTTCTTCGCGCCCGGGTCGACCTCGGTGAGGGTGTAGACGATCCGGCTGCCGTCAGGGGAAACCTGCGGGTCGCCCGGCTGCTTCCAGGCGTAGATCAACACCTCCGGCGTCAGCGGCTGCCCCATCGTCCTACTCCTGTCCACGTCGAGTCGTCGTGCCACCTGCGGCAGCATATCGCACGAGGCTCACCCTTGTGTCTGCCCCGGCTCCTCTCCCTCGACCCGCTCGGCCAGTCGACCACCGAAGCGCATGAAGGTCGGGCGCCCCGACTCGCCGTCGATGAAATCGATCCGCATGCCCCGGTAGTCCCCCTCTGTGACGAGAAACTCGTTCAGGCTGATCGGCTTCGCTACGATGGGCGGGAGCTTGGTCTGCTCGCCGGTCAGCGGGTGCTGCACCGTCGACTCGACTGCGATGCCGTCGTGCTCGACCCGCACCACCTGCTCGACGCCCGGGCGGCGATACAGGCCAGCCACCCGCTCGAGCTGCTCCGGCGCGACCGACACGACTGCCGGCTGCTCGATGGTAATCCCGCAGTAGCGCTCGAGCGCCCACTCCTCGATGTCGCGGATCGCCGCGGTGCCGCGGCTGGAATTCGTCAGAACGGCAACAGCGAAACGCTGCTCAGGCACCAGGAGGAGCTGCGCCTGGAAGCCATTGGTCGAGCCGCCGTGTTCGACGATCCGCGCGCCACCCGGGGTGCGGATCGCCCACCCGATGCCGTAGGCATCGGCGAAGTTCGCCGCCACTACCTGGGGCTGCTGCATCGCCTCGACCGAGGCTGGGCTCAAGAGCTGGGTATCCCCAATGCGCCCGCCGTCGAGGTGAAGCGCCGCGAAGCGCAGCAGATCGCCGACGGTGGAGATGATCCCGCCGGCCGGATTGCTGCTCCGCGGGATCGGGTAGGGCCGCGCGATCTGCGGCCCCGCGCCCGAGACCGGGTCATAGCTGTGGCCCACCGAGACAGGGAACGTGATCGCCTCATGCGCGAAGAAGGTGGAGCGGGACATCCCCAGCGGGTCGAAGATGCGCTCCTTCACCACCTGCTCATATGGTTTCTCCAGCAGCACCTCGATCACGCGACCCGCCAGGTTGAAGCCGCTGTTGCAGTAGCTCCAGAGCTGGCCCGGCCGCGTCCACTGCCGGAGCGTGCACAGGTTGGCGACATACTTCGCGAGCGCGTCGTCACCCCAGCCGAAGTCGGCGAAGTAGTCCCCTTCGATTCCCGATGTGTGCGAGAGCAGGTGACGGAGCGTGATCGCGCGCTGGGCCTCGGCGTCGGCGAGCTCGAGATTCGGAAGGTACTGGACGACCGGGGTGTCGAGGTCGACCTTCCCTTCATCGACGAGCTGCATGACGACGGTCGCGGTAAAGACCTTCGTGATCGAGCCGATTTGAAAGAGGGTGTCTGGACGAACTGGGCAACCGGTCTCGGCGTGCGCGACGCCGAACCCTCGCTCTTCGGTCGAGCCGTCGTGCAGGACGGCGACGGCCAGGCCCGGCACCTTCCAAGTGTCCAAGCGGTCACGGACGAAGACCCCGAGCTCCTCGAATACTGCGCTTTCAGCCACTGCGTACCACCTTTCCTCCTACCATCGCCAGAGCTACTCTTTTACCGTCCGATGCGGGCCGTGCGCCCCTGCGGGTCGAGGGCATCGCGCAGCCCATCGCCGAGCAGGTTGAACCCGAGAACGGTCAGTGCGATCGCTACCCCGGGAAAGGTCGCGATCCACCACTCATCGCGCAGGTACTCACGACCGGTCGCGAGCATGGCACCCCACTCCGGGGTGGGCGGCTGCGCCCCCATCCCGATGAAGCTGAGCGCGGCGGCCGAGAGCACTGCGCCAGCGAAGCCGAGCGAGGCGAGCACGATGATCGGCGAGAGGGTATTCGGCAGGATGTGAACGAAGAGGATCCGGGCCGAAGAGCAGCCGATCACCCGTGCCGCCTCGACGAACTCGTCGTGCTTGAGCGAGAGCACCTGTCCCCGCATCAGCCGGGCGTACGCCGGCATCGAGCCGATGCCCACGGCAACCATCACGTTCGGTAGCCCCGGGCCGAGGACTGCGATGATCGCCAGCGCGAGGAGCAGGCCGGGGAACGCCAGGAGCACATCGACCAGCCATTGCCCGGCCGCGTCCAGCCACCCTCCGACGTAGCCAGTCAGCAAGCCCAGCAGCGAACCCAGCGTGCCGGCGATCCCGATCGCGATGATCCCGACCTGCAGGGAGATCCGCGCGCCGTGGATCACCCGCGTGAACACGTCCCGGCCAAAGTCGTCGGTACCGAATGGGTGGGCCAGGCTCGGCGGGAGGAAGCGGTTCGAGAGATCCATCGCGACCGGATCGTATGGGGCGACGAGCGGCCCGACGAGCGCGACTGCCAGGAGTACCGCGACGATACTCCCGCCGAGCAGGGCACTCCGGTGCCCGGAGAGCCTCCGCCACAGCGAGGGGGGACGACCCCGCAGCCTCTGGAGCCGCTGCTGTTGTCCAACTGCTGCCAGTTCAGCCATCGTCGCTGGCCCGCCCGATCACCGGCACGCGCTTCTCACGAGTAACTCACCCGCGGGTCGATCAGGCAGTAGAGCAGATCGACCACGAGGTTCACCACCACGTAGATGACGGCGACGAAGAGGACGATCCCCTGGATGAGCGGAAAGTCGCGGGCCTGCAACGCGCTGACCGCCAGGAGGCCGACGCCAGGGTAAGCGAACACGGCTTCGATGATGAACGCGCCCGACAGGAGCTGTCCGAGCTGCAGGCCCACGATCGTCACCACCGGAATCAAGGCGTTGCGTAGCGCGTGCCGCGCGATCACCGCCGACTCCCGCAGCCCCTTGGCCCGCGCGGTGCGCACGTAATCGCGGGAGAGCTCTTCCAGTAGGCTCGAGCGGGTCATGCGGGCCAGGATGCCCGAGGTCAGGACTCCGAGGGTGACCGCGGGCAAGACCAGGTGTCGCCAGGTGGCAGCGCCGGACACTGGGAACCAGCCGAGCTGCACGGCGAACAGGAGGATCAGCATCAGGCCGAGCCAGAACCCGGGGAGCGACACTCCGAGGATCGCGATCACCATCGTCGCTGCATCGATCCACGACCCTTTGAACATCGCCGCCACCATGCCAGCGCCGACCCCGAACAGCACGGCGACGGAGAGGCTGGCCACGGTGAGTTTGACCGTGTTGGGCAGGCGAGTCACGATCTCGCTGGTGACCGGCTGCTTCGTGCGGAACGATCGTCCCAGGTCACCCTGGAGCGCCCTGCCGAGGAAATGCAGGTACTGGCGGTGAATCGGCAGGTCGAGCCCGAGCTGGTGCCGGAGCGCCGCGCGCTGCTCGGGCGTCGGCCGCGGCTGGTTGGCGAACATGATGTCGATCGGGTCTCCCGGGACGAGCCGCACCATGGTAAAGACCAGCAAGCTGACACCGAAGATCACCAGGATGGCCGAGACCAGTCGTTTCAGGAGATATTGCCGCATCCATCCAGCCTTCGAGACGGCTGCCCGCCATGCCTAGCCGCGACCGCGCCGGGGCGCTCAACTCTCGATGGTGGCATCCTCGTAGACGTAGATCCCCTGCGGCCCGATCTTGAAGCCCTTCACCTCTTTGCGCGCGCCGACGACCGAGACCGGTGACCACAGCGGCACCATGGCGGCATCCCGCAACATGATCTTCATCGCCTCGAAGTACAACCGGCACCGCTCCTCGTGGTCGACGACCCGGCTCGCCTCGACGACCAGCTTCTGGTACTCCTCGGGGCGATACAGGCCGATACCGGCCGTCGTCTGGGTCATCATCAAGAGCATGTGCGGCTCGGTCCAGCCCCAGCTCATCAGATCGAAGTGCGAGGTGTCGTCCGCCGTCCCGAGACGTGCCAGCAAGCTTCCCGGCTCCATCGTCTCCAGCTTGACGTCGAAGCCGATCTGGTTGAGCTGGTTCTGGATCACCTGCGCGACCTTCTCCTGCGTCGTCGCGTTCCACGTCCACAGCGTCACCTGCAACGGCTGCCCGTCCTTCTGGCGTACGGAGCCGCCGGACGGTAGCGTCCACCCGGCTTCATCCAGAAGCTGGGCCGCGCGCTGGGGATCGTAGTGGTAGCCGAACTGCTCGATCGCCGGATCGTAGCACGCGACGCCCGTCGGCAACGGGCCGTAGTTCCGCACGGCGAGCCCCTCGAGCACGGTCGCGATGATCTCGTCGGCGTTCACGCCGTAGGCGACAGCCTGGCGGACTCGGACGTCGTCGAACGGCGGGCGGAAGATCGCGCCGTATTGGCCCTGCGGGGGATCCATGTGGAACTCGAGGAAGCTGATCCCGACGCTCTGCTCGACTCGGAAGATCTGGACGTCCGGGTTGCCCTCGAAGTCCGCCACCGCATGCGGGGGCACCGCCAGCACGTTGATCTCCCCCGTCTCGAAGGCGGCGATCTGCGTCTGCTCGTCCGGGATGTTGCGGAACACGAGCTCGCTGACCAGCGGCGCGCCCTTGTTCTCGACGTAAGAGTGGAAGTTCTTGTAGTCCGGGTTGCGCTCGAGGACGATCTCCTCGCCGGCGCGCCATTCCTTGAACTTCCACGGGCCTGTCCCGACCGGGTTCTTGCCGAACTCGTCGCCGTACTTCTCGACGGCAGCGGGCGAGACGATCCCGAAGTACCCGGTGCAGAGATTGCCCAGGAACGGCGCGAAGGGCTCCTTCAGCCGCATCCGCACGGTGAGGGGATCGACGACCTCGGTCGACTCCAGGCTGGTGATCCAGGCGGCAGCGGGAGCCCCAGTCTGCGGGTCGAGGATCCGGTCGAAGGTGAACTTCACCGCGTCGGCATTGAACTCGGTGCCGTCATGAAACGCGATGCCCTCGCGGAGCGAGAAGGTGTACTCCAGGCCATC
>Ga0101941_1001463_pt1 | contig 16634 bp, 11 predicted proteins | sample DewCreD2012metaG_3_FD_75242 | JGI IMG/M metagenome (GOLD analysis project Ga0101941, IMG submission 75242) | Hot spring sediment bacterial and archeal communities from British Columbia, Canada, to study Microbial Dark Matter (Phase II) - Dewar... ...
GTAGTCGGCCAGCACGGCCAGGCTTTCGTCGTAGTCGCCCAGGGCGGCCAAGCCCTCGCGGCTGATCCAGTCCTGGATCATCGAGCCGCCCCAGGTGGCGTCGATCAGGCCGATCGGGGCGCCGGTGGTCATTTTGATCTCGCGGCCCATGAAGAAGCAGGCGGCGCTGAAATTATTGGCCGCCTCCGGCGTGGCCGCCCGCCAGACCGCGTCCTTGGGCAGGGCGGTCGTCGGGGTGGGCAGGCTGGTGCGGCCGGTCTGCAGCAGGCGGATGTTCGGATCGGCCGCATTGGCCGCCTCGGCCTCGCCGTTCAGGGACCGGCGCAGCGGATATTCCATGTTCGACTGACCCGAGCACAGCCAGACGTCGCCGACCAGCAGGTCGGAGATCGTTTGCCGCTCACCCTGGGTCTGGGCCGTCAGGGTCAGGGCCGCGCCCGGCTCGCGGACCGGGAAGGTCGCGAACCAGCGGCCTTCGGCGTCCGTGGTGGCGCTGGACTTGGCCTCGCCCAGCGACAGGCTGACCATCTCGCCCGGCCGAGCCGCGCCCCAGACCCGGATCGGCTGGCCGCGCTGCAGGACCGCGTGGTCGGTGAAGACCGGGGCCAGCAGCGGCGCGGCCGTGGCCGAGGCCGGGCTCAGCGCGGCTAGCGCCGTCAACGCCACAAGGCCGAAGAACTTCGAGCGCATGAACTTACTCCATAGTCCGCTCATCCCGGCGAATGCCGGGACCCAGATCCCATGGCGGTGTGGCTGATTGGACGAGCTCAGCGCCCGTGGCGTCAGCTTCAAAGCCATTCCATCTGGGTCCCGGCATTCGCCGGGATGAGCGGGACAAAATTAGTTCTCAGCCTTGGCCGGACAAACCGCCCCGGCCGGGTCGGTGGTCAGCTTGACGCTCTGCAACGACACCGTCAGCGCGCCGGGCGTGCTCAGGGCGAACGGCGCCGTGACCTTGGTGACTTCGGTTCCGGCGGCCTGGAAGCATTTGAGCGGCACCTTCAGGCTCTTCCATTCGCCCACGGGCGCGGCGCTCAGCACCGGCGTCACGTCCAGCTTGCCCCCGCCGATCGCCAGGGTGACCGGACCGGTCGGCTTGGTATCGAGGCGATAGTCGACCAGCAGGGCGATGTCGGCGTTGGTCTGGAACGACAGGTCGAACGCCTGGTCGGCGGCCAGCGAGACCGTGGCCGTCTTGTCTCCCGAGAAGATCAGCTGACGGCCGGCTTCCTGCACGTTGCCCGCGTCGACGGGACGGACCTGCACCGCCGTGCTGGGCGAGGGCTTGAACTCGAACGGGGCCGGCGTCTTGCCGGCCACGAAGTAGTCGCTGACGTTCTCGGTGGCGATCGTGAAGCCGGGCTTTTCCGACAGCGTCCCGACCCGGACCTTGGAGGCGTAGGTCAGGCCGTAGCCGTAGGCGAACTGCGGATTGTAGGTCTTGTCGCCGCGGTTCAGGGTGAACTGGCCGGCGGTCCTGGGCCAACTGAACGACAGCTTGCCGTGGAAGTCGGTGCGCGGCTTGCCCGCCGCGTCGCCGATCAGGACGTCGGCGATCCCGCCGCCCTCCGAGCCCGGCAGCCAGGCCGCCACGAACGCATCGGACGTATTGATCTCGGGGTTCACCCAAAGCGGACGGCCCGACAGGAACACGCCGACCACCGGCACGCCGGCGGCCTTCAGCTTCTTCAGCAGGGCCAGGTCGGACTTGGTCCCGGGCTGAAATTCCAACGTCCTGATGTCGCCCACGCCCTCGGCGTAGGGCGTCTCGCCGAACACCACGATCGCGACATCGGGCTTTTTCTCGAAGCTGCCGTCGACGCTGAGCGTCGCGCTGCCGCCCGAGGCCTCGACCGTCTCCTTCAGGCCCGAATAGATCGACTGGGCGTTGGGGAAGTCGGCCTTGGTGTTGCCGGTGCCCTGCCACGACAGGGTCCAGCCCCCAGCCTGCTGGCCGATATCGTCGGCGCCCGAGCCGGCGACCAAGATGTTGGCGCTGGCCTTCACCGGCAGCACGCCATTGTTCTTCAGCAGCACCAGCGACTCGCGCACCGCCTGGCGGGCGATGGCGCGATGCTCGGCCGAGGCCATCAGCGCTTCCTTGCCCTCCAGCGGACGCGCCTGCTGGAACAGACCCAGCTTGGCCTTCACGCGCAGGATGCGGCGCACGGCGTCGTCGATGCGGGCCATCGGGATCTCGCCCGACTTGGCCTGGGCCAGGGTGTTGTCGAACAGCGCCTTCCAGCTGTCGGGCGCCATGTACATGTCCAGGCCCGCCTTGGCGGCCTGGGCGCAGTTCGTGGGCGAACAGCCGGCCACCTGGCCGTGGCCGTTCCAGTCGCCGACCACGAAGCCGTCGAAGCCCATCTGGCCCTTCAGCACGTCGGTCAGCAGGCTCTGGTTGCCGTGCATCTTCTCGCCGTTCCAGCTGTTGAACGACGCCATGATGGTCAGGGTCCCGGCGTTGATGGCCGGCACATAGCCCTGGGCGTGCAGGCGGATCAGCTCGGCCTCCGACAGCTGGGCGTCGCCCTGGTCCTTGCCGTTCAGCGTGCCGCCGTCGCCGAGGAAGTGCTTGGCGCTGGCCGCGACGTGGCCCTGCTGGAGGACGCCGCCCCCGCCGCCTTTGAACGTGGACACCGCGCCCTGCAGGCCCAGGATCATCTGGCTGGCATAGTCGCGCACGATCTGCGGATCTTCCGAATAGCCCTCGTAGGTGCGGCCCCAGCGGTCGTCGCGCGGCACGGTCAGGGTCGGGCCGAACGCCCAGTCGAAGCCGCTGGCGGCGGTTTCCTTGGCGGTGGCCGCGCCGATCTTGCGGATCAGCTCCGGATCACGCGCCGCGCCCAGGCCGATATTGTGCGGGAAGAGCGTGGCCCCGACGGCGTTGCCGTGGCCGTGCACCGAGTCGATGCCGAACATCAGCGGGATCTGCGTGCCGCCCTGGCGTTGCGCGGCGGCGGCCCTGAAAGCCTCGACCGACTTGACCCAGGGGCCGATCGGCGAGCGATCGGGCGCGCCCAGCGGCGGCGAGCTGCCGCCGGCCAGGAGCGAACCCAAGGGGTAGGTCTTCAGGTCTTCCGGCTTCACCGAGCCGATGTCGCCCTGGATCATCTGGCCGACCTTCTCCTCGAGGGTCAGCTTGGCCAGCAGCGCGTCGACGAAGGCTTCGGTCTGGGGGTCCACCAGGCCCTGGCTCTTGGCCGCCGGCCAGACCGCGGGATGGGCGGTGCTCTTGGTGTCGGCGGCGGACGCCGCGCCGTTCAGAGCCATGGTCGTCAGAAGCGTGGTCGCCAGCAGCGCCGTGCAGAAGGCCTTGGTGTTCATAACTCCCCACATTTTTATCGTTGAAATCCGACAACGTTGTCAGTGGCACACCGACGCGGTCCGGGCAATCTACACGCGCCTTGTGGTACCGGTATCTAAAAGCTCGACGGCGATCCATCCAACAGCTAATTGTGTGACAAATAGAAACGACAATAGAAGCTTGGGGAGTGATGTCATGCGAGGAATCGCCACGAGTCTGATGTCCGGCGCGGCGCTCGCCACTTTGTTTGTCGGTCCGGCCGGCGCGGCTGAACATCGGCTTTCCTCCCCCGACGGCGGCCTCGAGGTCATGGTTTCGGACAGCGACGGCCAGGCCCGCTATGCCGTCGCCTACAAGGGCCAGCCGCTCCTGGCGCCCTCCCCCTTGGGTGTTGTGCTGAGCGTCGGCGGATCGCTCTCCCACGGCCTGAAGATCACCGGCGCGGTCCCGTCGGCCGGCGATGCGACCTACGACCTGGTGGCCGGCAAGACCCGCACGGTCCGCGACCACTACAATCAGCTCAGCGTCGATTTCCAGGAGCCCGACGACCGCAAGCGCCGGCTGCGAGTGATCGTGCGGGCCTATGACGACGGCGTCGCCTTCCGCTATGTGCTGCCGCGGCAGCCGGGTCTGGACGCGGTCAATATCCGCAACGAGGAGACCCGCTTCGACTTCCCCGCCGACTATCGCTGCTGGGGCCTGAACCTGGGCAAGTTCGGCACCAGCCACGAGGGCGAGTACGATCCGGTCCAGGCCTCGAAGATCCGCGAGCAAAATCTCTACGACGCCCCACTGGTCTGTGAAACCGCCAACGCCGCCTTCGCGATCACCGAGGCGGACCTGAAAGACTATGCCGGCCTCTACCTGACCGGACGCGGCGACGGCGGGCTGGGCGTGCAGGCGAAGCTGTCGCCGCGCCTGGACGAGCCGAGCATCGCCGTGCGCGGCAAGCCCGGCGCCGACATCGTCTCCTCGTGGCGCGCGGTCATGGTCGCGCCGACCGCCGGCAAGCTGATCGAGAGCAACCTCGTCACAAGCCTCAACCCGCCGACGGCCTTGGCCGATACGAGCTGGATCAAGCCGGGCAAGGCCGCCTGGGACTGGTGGAACGGTCCGGTGGTCTCGGGCGTGCCCAAGGCCGGCATGAACGACGCTACGATCAAGCGCTACATCGACTTCGCGGCCGCCAACGGCCTGGAATACATGCTGATCGATGACGGCTGGTATCAGAACAGCGGCGGAGCCGGCACGGTGAAGCCCGGCGCTGACGTCACCCAGACCATCCCCGAGATCGACATGCCCGGCCTGGTCGCCTATGGCGCCGAACGCAAGGTCGGCCTGTGGGTCTGGGCCCACTGGAAGTCGATGGACGCCCAGATGGACGAGGCCCTGGCCCTCTACGAAAAGTGGGGGATCAAGGGGATCAAGGTCGACTTCATGGACCGCAACGACCAGGCCATGGTCGACTACTACCACCGCCTGCTGACCAAGGCCGGCGAGCACCGCCTGATGGTCGACCTGCACGGCGCCTATCACCCCACGGGCCTGATCCGCACCTATCCGCACTACCTGACCCAGGAAGGCGTGCTGGGCGCGGAGTACAACAAGTGGAGCCGGCGGATCACCGCCACCCACAATGTCACCCTGCCCTATACCCGCATGCTGCTGGGCCCGATGGACTACACGCCCGGCGGCTTCCGCAATGTCGCGCCGGCGGGGTTCATCCACCGCAACGACCTGCCGTTCGTTCAGACCACGCGCGGCCAGGCCTTGGCCATGTACGTGGTCTATGACAGCCCGTTCGGCCTGGTGTCGGACAGCCCCGACACCTACCAGGCCAACCCGGCCGGCCTGGACTTCGTCAGCGCGGCGCCCGCCACCTGGGACGAGACCCGCTTCATCGCCGGCGAGATCGGCCAGTCGATCGTGCTGGCCCGTCGCAAGGGCGCGGAGTGGTGGATCGGGGCCATGACCAACGAGACCGGGCGCACCGTGAAGGTCCCGCTGACTTTCCTGGGCGCGGGCGGCTTCACCGCCGACATCCGCCAGGACGGCGCGGCGCCGACCGAGCTCACGGCCTCGACCCGGACGGTGAAGGCCAGTGACGTCCTGACCCTGAAGCTCGCCCCCAGCGGCGGCGGCGCCGTGCGGCTGACGCCCGCCCGCTAGGGGAAGCCTCGGTGTCCAGCTTCAAACGCCTCCTCGGCCTGGCTGTCGCCGCCGGCGCGTTGGCCCTGGCCGGGCCCGCCCTCGCCGCACCTCCGACCGTCCAACCCTACAGCTGGAAAACCGTCGAGGTGCTGGGCGGCGGCTTCGTCAGCGGCGTGGTCCACCATCCGACGCGGAAGGGTCTGGTCTATATCCGCACCGACATCGGCGGCGCCTATCGCCTGGACCGGACCGCCGGCCGCTGGATCCCGTTGAACGACGGCCTCAAGCGCGCCGACGGTCAGTTGGCCGGGGCGCTCAGCCTGGCGGTCGATCCGAACGACCCGAACCGGCTCTACATGGCGGCCGGCGAATATACCGGCCCCCATGCGCGCGGCGGCGCCCTGCTGCGCTCCACCGACCAGGGCGCCACCTGGGCCAGGACCGAGCTGCCGGTCAAGATCGGCGGCAACGAGGACGGCCGCAACACCGGCGAGCGGCTGATGGTCGATCCAGCCGACGGCGCGGTGCTGTTCCTGGGCGCCAAGGATGGCCTTTACCGCAGCGGCGACCACGGCGAGACCTGGTCGCGGGTCGAGGCCTTCCCGAAGGCGCATGTCACGCTGGTGGCCTTCGATCCGGTGGAGAAGACCAAGGCCGGCGAGACGGCGATCATCTATGCCGGCTTTGCGGGCGCTGAGGGCGGCGGCCTGCTGGTCAGCACCGACGGCGGCGCGACCTGGGGCCTGGTCAACGGCCAGCCCAAGGGTCTGATCCCGCACCATCTGGGGCTGGACGCCAAGGGCGCGGTCTTTGTCGCCTATGGCAACGGTCTGGGCCCCAACGGCGTGACCGACGGCGCGGTCTGGAAGATGGATCCCGACAGCGGCGCCTGGACCGACATCACCCCCGTCACGCCCGGCGGAGCCGACGTGTTCGGCTATGGCGGCCTCAGCCTGGACCCGGCCCATCCGGGGACGATCATGGTCTCGACCCTGGATCGCTGGGTGATGGGCGACGACGTCTTCCGCAGCACCGATGGCGGCAGGCGCTGGAAAGCCCTGCGCGACAGGTCGGAACACGACACCGGCCGCGCGCCCTGGGTGCGCAGCCTGGAGAGCAAGGCCGGCCGACGCATGGGCCACTGGATCGGCGACATCGACATCGACCCGACCAATCCCGACGAGGCGATCTACGTCACCGGCTACGGCCTGTGGCGGACGACGAACCTGACCGAGGCCGACCGCTCGGGCCGCACGCTCTGGCGCTTCGACGCCGAGGGGCTGGAAGAGACCGTGGCGCTGGAACTGGTCACGCCGCCCGGCGCGCCCTTGATCAGCACGATCGGCGACATTGGCGGCTTCCGTCACGACGACCTCGACGCCGTCGCCAGCAGCCGCTATTTCGAGCCGCACGGCGGCACCAATCGCGGTCTCGACTATGCCGAACTGCGGCCTGAGGTTCTGGTTCGAACCAGCGACCCCACGCCGACCGCCGGCTTCCGCTCGATCGACGGCGGCAAGACCTGGACGGCCTTCGCCGCCTCCCCGCCCCGCGACGCCCACATCCACACCGGCCGGATCGCCCTGTCGGCCGACGGCAAGCGGATGGTCTGGGCCATGCGCGACGCCGCGCCCTACGTGTCCAACGACGACGGCAAGACCTGGCGGGCGGTCCAGGGCCTGCCCCCCAGAGGCCCAAAGGGATCCGACCGCCCCGACTTCACCCCTGCCTCGGACCGCGTGAACCCGATGCGGTTCTACATCTATGACGCCGCCCAGGGCGCGGTGCTGGCCAGCACCGACGGCGGCGAGACGTTCAAGCTCGCCGCCCGTGATCTGCCCAACGGACGCCCGCCAAAGGCCGTCCCCGGCATCGAGGGCGAGCTCTGGTTGCCCACCGCCCAGGGCCTGATGCGCTCGACCAACGGAGGCTTGGGCTTCAAGACCGTCAGCGGCGTCGATGACGCCGGCCTGGTCGGCTTCGGCAAGGCCGCGCCGGGCCAGACCCATCCGGCGGTGTTCGTCTGGGGCAAGGTCGGCGGGGTCGAGGGCGTGTTCCGCTCGGACGACGTCGGCAGGACCTGGGTCAAGATCCACGACGAGCGTTGGGGCTTCGCCGAACTGCGGGCCATGACCGGCGATCCGGACCGCTTCGGCCGCGTCTATCTCGGCGTTCACGGCCGGGGCATCCTGTATGGCGATCCGTCGCCGGCTAAGGACTAAGGACTGTCATGGGCCTCAATCGCCGCGACCTGCTGAACCTCGGCGCCGGCTTGGCCGCCGCCTCGGCCACGCCCGCCTTCGCCGGTTCCAAGCCAGGCTTCCAGCCCAGTTGGGAATCCCTGGCCGAGGGCTACAAGACGCCCGATTGGTTCCGCGACGCCAAGCTCGGCATCTGGTCGCACTGGGGTCCGCAATGCGTGCCCGAGTTCGGCGACTGGTACGGCCGCCAGATGTATATCCAGGGCAACCCGTTCTACGAGCACCACGTCAGGACCTACGGTCACCCCAGCCAGTTCGGCTTCATGGAATTCATCGGCCGCTGGAAGGCCGACCGCTGGGATCCGGAAGGCCTGATGAAGAAGTACCAGGCCGCCGGCGCCAAGTACTTCATGTCGATGGCCAACCACCACGACAACCTCGACATGTTCGCCAGCCGCCACCATGCCTGGAACACCCTACGCGTCGGTCCGGGGCGGGACATCGTCGGGACCTGGGAAAAGGTCGCCCGCGCCCACGGCATGCGGTTCGGCGTCTCCAACCACGGGGCTCACGCCTGGCACTGGTGGCAGACGGCGTACGGGTACGACGCCGAGGGCCCGCTGAAGGGCCGGCGCTACGACGCCTTCCACCTGACCAGGGCCGACGGCAAGGGCAAATGGTGGCAGGGCCTGGACCCGCAGGACCTCTACACCGGCCGCAACATGGTCATCCCCGACGGGATCGACAGCATCGCCGCCGCCAACGCCTGGCACGACAAGCACGACGGCGAATGGCTGGAAACGCCGCCGCCGAACAACCCGGCCTTCACCGCGAACTGGCTGGCGCGCCAGAACGACCTGGTCGATCGCTACAAGCCCGACATGGTCTATTTCGACAATTACGGTCTGCCCCTGGGCCAGGCCGGCCTGTCGGCCACCGCCCGCTATTACAATCAGGCCAAGGCCTGGCGCGGTTCGACCGACGTCGTGGTGACCGGCAAGAAGCTCAGCCCGCTGCAGCGGCGCGGGATCGTCGAGGACGTCGAGCGCGGCTTCTCCGACCGCCTGCGCCCCGAGCCCTGGCAGACCGACACCTGCATCGGCAGTTGGCACTACGATCGGCCCCTATACGAGCGCGACGGCTACAAGAGCGCCAGGGACGTGATCCAGCGGCTGATCGACGTGGTCAGCAAGAACGGCTGCCTGCTGGTCTCCATCCCCCAGCGCGGCGACGGCTCGATCGACGACAAGGAAGAAAAGGTGCTGGACGGCATGGCCGGCTGGATCGCCGTCAACGGTCCGGCCATCTACGCCTCGCGGCCCTGGCGGATCTATGGCGAGGGCCCGACCCGGCTGGTCGAAGGCATGCAGAACGAGGGCGAGGCCAAGCCGTTCGAGGCGGCCGACATCCGGTTCACGACCAAGGGCGGGGATCTGTTCGCCCTGCCGATGGCCTGGCCGACGGGGGAGCTGGTGATCGAGAGCCTGGCGACGTCGGGGCCGACCAGCACGGGCGACGTGCGGCGGGTGGAACTGCTGGGCGGCGGCGAGCTGGCGTTTAGGCGCGATGGCAAGGGGTTGCGGGTGGTGATGCCGGAGGCGCGGCCGGCGTTCACGCCGGTGGTGAAGATCTCTGGGCCCGGGCTCGTCTAAAGCGATCCCGCCTTCCTAGAACCCTCTCCCAGAGGGAGAGGGAGGGGCCCGCGACGAAGTCGTGGGAGGGAGAGGGGTTACGCCGTGTCAGCCTTGACCCGGTGCGAGCATCCCCGACATCTAAACCCCTCACCCTCCCAACGCTTCGCGTTGGGCCCCTCCCTCTCCCTCTGGGAGAGGGTTCAAGAGGCGCCATGACCGACCTTTCCAACCGCACCCTCCTGATCACCGGCGCCTCCTCGGGCATCGGCGCCGCCTTCGCCCGCGCCGCCGCCCGGGCCGGAGCCAAGGTCGCCGCCGCCGCGCGGCGGGCCGACAAGCTGGAGGCGCTGGTCGCCGAGATCGCCGCCGCTGGTGGAACCGCCCAGGCCTTCACCATGGACGTCGAGGACGAGGCTTCCGTCATCGCCGGTTACGACGCGATCGAGGCCGCGTTTGGCCCGCCGGAGTCGGTGATCGCCAACGCCGGAATCAACATCGAGGGCTCGGCGCTCGACATCGCGATCGAGGATTTCGACAAGGTCCTGAACGTCAACACCCGCGGCGTCTTCCTGACCGCTCGCGAGGGCGCGCGGCGGATGATCAAGGCCGGAAGCCCGGCCAGCGAGCGCGGCCGCATCCTGCTGGTGGCCTCGATCGGCGCGCACAAGGTGCTGCCCGGCCTGACCGCCTACGCCGCCTCCAAGGCCGCCGCCGCCCACATGGGCAAGAGCCTGGCGCGCGAGTGGGCGCGCAAGGGGATCAACGTCAATGTCCTGTGCCCCGGCTACATCAGGACCGAGCTGAACGACGCCTGGTTCGACAGCGAAGGCGGCCAGAAGCTGGTGGCCAGCTTCCCGCGCAAACGGCTGATGGAGACCTCGGACCTGGAGGCCATGGCGCTGTACCTGACCTCTGACGAGGCGCGGGCGGTGACGGGCGGCGTGTTCACGATCGACGATGGACAGTCGCTGTAGGTTTGGACAAGGCCGAAGCGGACGCGTAGACCTCCGCCCTCACTCAAGGAGCCCTCCATGCCCGACACCATCAAGCGCGGCGTCACCGTCGACCAGAAGCTGAAGGCTCACCGCTATCTCGCGACGCTGACCGCCGAGCGCGCCAAGACCGTCGCCGAAGCCGCCAAGGCGCGCCTGGCCAAGAACCCGACCGGCCGCGACGAAGCCATCGACGCCGCCTACGCCGACCTGGCCGTCAAGAAGTAGACCCTCCTCGCGCCCGGCCGAACCGGGCGACGAGGTCGTAGGCCTCGCCCGGGAACAGCTGGCGCACCCAGGTCACCGGTTCCCTCGCCCGCCAGGTGCGACGCTCGACCGCCAGCAGGGCCGCGCCGAGGTCCAGCGCCATCAGCCCGGCCGTCGCCGCGTCGGCCCCAACGGCGCTGATGCGGTTCTCGGCCTCGGTCCAGGGCACGTGATGCAGCAGCCAGGCCCCGGGCGACTCCTCGGCGAAGTCCAGCTCGGCCGCCCGCGGCACCGCGGCCAGGCTGATCAGCCTGTCCTCCAGGGCGAACGGCCGGTCGCCGGCGACGTGCAGGCCGCGCAGGACCAGCAGTTCGCCCCCCGCCGCAAGGGCGACCTCGTCGGCGTCACCCGCTCTGGCCTTACGGCGCTTTCGGTCCAGCAGGTCGAAGCGGTAGGTCTCGCCGCGCGCCACGATCTGCGCCTGGATGTCGGGGATGTCGAGCACCGTGGAGTGCACGCGCGGCCGGGCCACGAACGAGCCGGCCCGGCGGCGGCGGACGATCAGCCCCTCCTGCGCCAGGGCCGACATCGCCTTGTTCACCGTCATCCGCGAGCAGTCGAACTGGGCCATCAGTTCGGCCTCCGACGGAACCTTGCGGCCCGGCGCCCAGGCGCCCGAGCGGATCAGATCCTCGATCTCGCTCCGAATGCGCTGGTGGAGCGTCGTCTCTTTCACCCTCAAGCCAGCACGCCCCCCAAAGCCGTCCGATAACGCGCCACGATCGCCTCGCGCGCGTGGTGGCGGCCGCCGCTGACGACCTGGCGGCCGCCGCGCCAGACGCCGTCGATCGCCCCGTGTCGCCCGGCGAACACCCAGCTGTCCAGCAAGGCGTCGCCATCGCGGCCGATCATCGCCGGATGGGCGCGGTCCAGGGTGACGAAGTCGGCCGGACGTCCGCGCCGGAGGCCGCCGGCCATGCCCAGCGCCTGGGCTCCGCCGTTGACGGCGGACCGGAACAGCGCCCCGCCGGTCGAGCCGCCGGGGGCCGTGGCCAGCACGTTTCGGGCCCGACGCGTGAGGCGCTGGGCATATTCCAGGGTTCGCAGCTCTTCCGCCGCGTCGATCAGCACGTTGCTGTCCGAACCGATCCCGAACGCCCCGCCGGCCGCCAGGTAGTCGTGGGCCGGGAAGACGCCGTCGCCCAGGTTCGCCTCGGTGATCGGGCACAGGCCCGCAACCGCGCCGCTCTTGGCCAGGCGCTCGGTCTCCATGGCGTTCAGGTGGGTGGCGTGGACCAGGCACCAGCGCTTATCGACGGGGGCGTTGTTCATCAGCCAGCGCACCGGCCGCGCGCCGGTGGCGGCCAGGCAGTCGTCGACCTCCTTCATCTGCTCGGCGATGTGGATGTGGATCGGGCCCGCGCCCGCCAGCGGCAGGATCGCCGCCAGCTCCTCGCCGGTGACGGCCCGCAGGCTGTGCGGCGCGATGCCGACCACCGCGTCGGGCAGGCCAGCCACCGCCGCGCGGCTGGCCTCGATCAGCCGGCCGTAGCCGTCGACGTCGTGGACGAACCGCCGCTGCCCCTCGCCCGGCGCGACGCCGCCGAAGCCGGAATGGGCGTAGAACACCGGCAGCAGGGTCAGGCCGATCCCCGTCTCCTCGGCCGCCGACGCGATCCGCGCGGCCATCTCGGCGGGGTCGGCGTAAGCGCCGCCGTCCTTGTCGTGGTGCAGGTAGTGGAACTCGCCGACCCGGGTCGAACCGGTCTCGAGCATCTCCATATAGGCCAGCGCGGCGATGGCCTGGACCTCGTCGGGACCCAGGCGGTCGACGAAGCGGTACATCAGCGCGCGCCAGGTCCAGAAGCTGTCGCTCCCAGTTCCAATAGCGGGCGGACCGCGGGTCTCGGTGAGCCCGGCCATGGCGCGCTGGAAGGCATGGCTGTGCAGGTTGGGCAGGCCCGGCAAGCACGGGCCGTGCGCGGTCTCGCCGGACTGGCGGGCGACGTCGGTGTCGATGCGGCTGATCATGCCGTCGATGATCGTGAACCGCACCTGCCTGGCCCAGCCGTCGGTCAGCAGGGCCTGCTCGAACCACAGGATCTGGGGACCGGACGGAGCCGCCGATTGGGCCACGCGCTCGATCTGCGCCTGAGGCAGGGCCTCGACGTCCGGCGCGATGTCAGCCTCGACCTCGGGAGGCGGCGTGTAGATCGGCTCGTCGTCAGAGGCGTAGGGGGCCTCAGGTTCTGACGGAAATGCGTCGTCGGTCACTGGACAATCCTCGGGTCGCGCGAATATGTCTATACATATTGAAGCCGTCGGCAAGAGACCGGACCGGCGTCGGGAGATCCCAGGCCATGCGCTGCGATCGGGTGTGGAGCAAGGCCCGCCTGGCGACTTTCGCCACCGACAGGCCGGGCTTGGGCGTGGTCGAAAACGGTGTCGTGGCCAGCGTCGGCGGGCGCATCGCCTATGCCGGGGCGGCCGCCGACGCGCCCGCCTTCGAGGCGCGCGAGACCATCGACTGCGAAGGCCGCTGGATCACGCCCGGCCTGATCGATCCCCACACCCACCTGGTGTTCGGCGGCGACCGCGCCCACGAGTTCGAGCTGCGGCTGGCCGGCGCCTCGTACGAGGAGATCGCCCGGGCCGGGGGCGGCATCGTCTCGACCATGAAGGCCACCCGGGCCGCCACGCGCGCCGAGCTCGTCGCCAGCGCCCTGCCCCGCTTGGACGCCCTGATCGCCGAGGGCCTGACCACCATCGAGATCAAGTCCGGCTATGGCCTGTCGCTGGACGACGAGCTGAAGAGCCTGCGCGCCGCCCGCGCCTTGGCCGACGTCCGCCCGGTGTCGGTGACCACCACCTTCCTGGGCGCTCACGCCCTGCCGCCGGAATATGCCGACGCGCCGGACGATTACATCGACCACGTCTGCTACCAGATGATCCCGGCCGTCGCCGCCGAGGGCCTGGCAGACGCGGTCGACGCCTTCTGCGAGGGCATCGGCTTCACCCCCGCCCAGACGCGCCGAGTGTTCGAGACGGCCCGCGAGCACGGCCTCCCGGTCAAGCTGCACGCCGAGCAACTTTCCAACCTCAACGGCGCAGCCCTGGCGGCGGAGTTCGGAGCGCTGTCGGCCGATCATCTGGAGCATCTGGACGCCGCCGGGATCGCCGCCATGGCCCAGGCTGGCACGACGGCGGTGCTGCTGCCCGGAGCCTTCTACTTCGTGCGCGAGACCAGGCTGCCGCCGATCCAGGCCCTGCGCGCCGCCGGCGTGCCGCTGGCCCTGGCCACCGACTGCAACCCCGGCACCTCGCCCCTGACCAGCCTGCTGCTGACGATGAACATGGCCGCCACCCTGTTCCGGATGACTGTCGACGAATGCCTGGCCGGCGTCACGCGCGAGGCCGCGCGGGCGATCGGCCGCCTGCAAAGCATCGGCACGCTGGAAGTCGGCAAGGCCTGCGACCTGGCTATCTGGGACATCGAGCGTCCCGCCGAACTTGTGTACCGCATGGGCTTCAACCCGCTCCATGCGCGCGTCTGGAAGGGTGAAGTCACGTGATCGAAGTCGTTCTCAACCCCGGCGAGGTCAGCCTCGCCGACTGGAAGGCCGTCTATCGCGGCGCGCCCGCGCGTTTGCCCGAAAGCGCCGCCGCGCGGATTGCAGAGAGCGCGGCGGCCGTCGAGCGCATCCTGGCCAAGGGCGCGCCGGTCTACGGGATCAACACCGGCTTTGGGAAACTGGCCAGCGTCCGGATCGGCGACGAGGACCTGGAGACCCTGCAGCGCAACATCGTGCTGTCGCACGCCGCCGGCACGGGCGCGCCCTCGCCGGTCCCGGTGATCCGGCTGATGATGGCCCTGAAGCTGGCCAGCCTGGCCCAGGGCGCCTCGGGCGTGAAGCCGGCGACGACGGACTTGCTGCAAGCCATGCTCCTGAAGGGCCTGACGCCGGTCGTTCCGTGCCAGGGCTCGGTCGGCGCCTCGGGCGACCTGGCCCCGCTGGCGCACATGGCCGCGACGATGATCGGGGTCGGCCAGATCGTCGTCGACGGCCAGCGCCTGCCCGCTGTCCAGGCCCTGATGGAAGCCGGCCTCAAGCCGCTGACCCTGGGTCCGAAGGAAGGCCTGGCCCTGCTGAACGGCACCCAGTTCTCAACCGCCAACGCCCTGGCCGCCCTGTTCGACGCCGAGCGCCTGTTCCAGTCGGCCCTGGTCACCGGCGCCCTGGCGACCGAGGCGGCCAAGGGGTCGGACACGCCGTTCGATCCGCGCATCCACACGCTGCGCCGCCAGCCCGGCCAGATCGAGACCGCCGCCGCCCTGCGCGCCCTGATGGCCGGCTCGGCGATCCGCGACTCCCACCGCGAGGGCGACGCGCGGGTGCAGGACCCCTACTGCCTGCGCTGCCAGCCCCAGGTGATGGGCGCGGCGCTGGACATCCTGCGCCAGGCCGCCGTCACCCTGGCTACCGAGGCCAATGGCGTCTCCGACAATCCGCTGATCTTCCCCGAAACAGACGAGGCCCTGTCGGGCGGCAACTTCCACGCCGAGCCGGTGGCCTTCGCCGCCGACATCATCGCGCTGGCGGTCTGCGAGATCGGTTCGATCGCCGAGCGCCGGATCGCCATGCTGGTCGACCCGGCCTGCTCGGGCCTGCCGGCCTTCCTGACCCCCAAGCCGGGCCTGAACTCCGGCTTCATGATCCCCCAGGTCACCGCCGCGGCCCTGGTTTCGGAGAACAAGCAGAAGGCCTACCCCGCCAGCGTCGACTCCATCCCGACCTCGGCCAACCAGGAGGACCATGTCTCGATGGCGGCCCACGGCGCCCGGCGCCTGCTGGCCATGGTCGAGGCGGCCGAGGCGGTGATCGGCATCGAGCTGCTGGCCGCCGTCCAGGGCTGCGACTTCCACGCGCCGCTGGTGTCGAGCCCGGCCCTGGAAGCCGTGCGCGGCGTTCTGAGGGCGCAGGTCCCGCACCTGTCGGACGACCGTCACTTCCACCCGGACATGGAGGCCGCCAACGCCCTGGTGCGCTCCGGCGCGGTCGTGGCGGCGGCATCCAGCGTGGATCTGCCGGGGGTGGAGGGATGAGCCTGCAAACGCCGTGCGTCCTTCGAGGCCCGCTTCGCGGGCGCCTCAGGATGAGGAAGACTTTTGCTGAATCCCTCATCCTGAGGTGCGTAGCGAAGCGAAGCCTCGAAGGACGCACGGCGCTGGTCGGGGCGATCGCATGACCGACTGGCTCCACGTCACCCGTGGCGACGCCCCCCTCGTCGTCAACATCCCCCACGCCGGGACGATCATCCCCTCCGACATTGAGGCCCGGCTGGTCTCGCCCTGGCTGGCCCGCAAGGACGCCGACTGGTGGCTGGGCGAACTCTACGCCTTCGCCGCCAGCCTGGGCGCCACGGTGGTGCGCACCGGCGTGTCGCGCACGGTGATCGACGTCAACCGCGACCCGTCCGGCGCGTCGCTGTATCCCGGCCAGGCCACGACCAGCCTCTGCCCTGTCGACACCTTCGACGGCGAGGCGCTGTATCGGGACGGCGAGGCGCCGGACGACGCCGAGATCGCCCGGCGGCGTGTCACGTTCTTCGATCCCTACCACGCCGCCCTGGAGGCCGAACTCGACCGGCTGGTCGCGCTCCACGGCAAGGTGGTGCTGTACGACGCCCACGCGATCCGGTCGCGCGCGCCCCGACTGTTCGACGGTGAGCTGCCCCAGTTCAACATCGGCACGAACAGCGGCGCGGCCTGCGATCCGGGCCTGACGCGCAAGGTCGAGGCCGCCTGCGACGCGACCGGCCTGCCGCGCGTCACCGACGGCCGGTTCAAGGGCGGCTGGATCACCCGCCGCTACGGCCAGCCGGACGAGGGCGTCCACGCCGTCCAGATGGAGCTGGCCTGCCGCGGCTATATCGACGAGCCGGCGGTGCTGACCTCGGATAACTGGCCCACGCCCTATTCCGCCGCCCGCGCCGCGCCGCTCCAGGCCGCGCTCACCAACGTCCTCAAGGCTTGCATCGCCTTCGCTTCCACCTCTCCTCCCCCGTGAAACGGGTGAGGAGAAAAAGGATCCCATGACCCGCCTCGACAACACCCGCGTCATCCGCCCCGCCACCGGTACCG
>Ga0101941_1001467_pt1 | contig 16595 bp, 13 predicted proteins | sample DewCreD2012metaG_3_FD_75242 | JGI IMG/M metagenome (GOLD analysis project Ga0101941, IMG submission 75242) | Hot spring sediment bacterial and archeal communities from British Columbia, Canada, to study Microbial Dark Matter (Phase II) - Dewar... ...
TGCGCACTCCCTTGTGGGCGATGCGCGTTCCGGCGCCCGAACAAGCTATCGAGAATCCCCATTTACCCTGCTCCTCCCCCACGCACTGCCTGCCCCTGCCGGCTCCCTCCGAAACCGAGCGCACGGAGCAGCCGCCGCAACGCGCCATCCGGCGCCTCCAGCACCATGAGCGGGACATCCTCGCCCAGCAGCCGGGCCGCGATATCGCGGAACGCCTGCCCGGCGCGCGAGAGAGGATCCAGCGCCACCGGCTCACCGCGGTTCGTCGCGGTGATGATGGTCTCGTCGTCCGGCACGAGGCCGATCAACGGGATGGAGAGGATCTCCGTAACGTCTTCGACCGACATCATGTCGCCACGCCGGACGAGTTCCGGATCGATCCGGTTGACGATCAGCCGGGGTACCGGGAGTTCAGCCGCCTCGACCAGCCCGACGATCCGATCAGCATCGCGCACCGACGACACCTCTGGATTGGTGACCACGATCACCTCGTCGGCGCCGGCGATGGCGTTACGGAACCCCTGCTCGATCCCGGCCGGCGAATCGATCAGGATGAAGTCGAACTGCCGGCGTAGCTCCTCGCAGAGCGCGCGCATCTGCTGGGGAGAGACCGCCTCCTTGTCGCGCGTCTGTGCGGCGGGGATCAGGTACAGGTTGTTCAGGCGCTTGTCCCGAATCATCGCCTGGCGCAGGCGGCACCGCCCCTCCACCACGTCCACGATGTCGTAGACGATGCGGTTCTCCAGGCCCAGGACGATGTCCAGGTTGCGCAGGCCGATGTCGGCGTCGAGCAGCACGACCGACCGCCCGCGGGCCGCTAAGGCTGCTCCGAGGTTGGCGGTGGTCGTGGTCTTGCCGACTCCTCCCTTGCCGGAGGTGATGGTGATGACTCGCCCGTTGACCTCCTGTTGTTGCTCCACCGTATCCCTCCCTTGGCCAGTGCTTCCCTCCACTAGCTTTTCCATCCCATCAGTGTCGCCGATCTGTCCGCCACGGCTCCACGACGATGGAGCCGTCGAGTACTCGTGCCAGGGCTGGCTGTTCCAAGAGCGCCCGCCCGGAATCGGGCGCCCGGGCAACCAGCGAGCCGATGCGAAGCTGCGTCGGCATCAGCCGCAACGCCGCGATCATTGCATCATGATTCCCATGCATGCCGGCGTGAACCGTCCCGCGCAGCACGCCCCACACCAGGACGTCGCCGGCAGCGTAGACCTCGGCGCCGGGGTTGACGTCTCCGACGATCACGAGGTCGCCATCGCTCGAGATCGACATGCCGGAGCGGAGCGTCCGCCGGACATAGAGCGCGAGATGCTCTCCCTCGGCCGGAACGCCTCCGGGTGACGGTAGCGGCCGAACGGGCGAAGGTCCGTCCTCGCGATCCACCAGGCGGAGCGGATGAAATCCCCAGGAGCGCAGTAGCTCCCGGTGCTCCGGCACGCTCGAGGTTACCGCCCGCAGCCGCACGCCGCGGTCGCTCAACAGATGCTGCAGCGCGACGATCTCTTCGAGATTCGGCTCCCGCCCGGCGTAGTCGACGATCAACTCGCCGTCGCGGAAGAAATCGCGCGCGCCGTCGATGCTGCTGCGCACCTGGCTCAGCAGCATCGGGAGCGGTACGCCCGCCGGGAGTTGGAGCACGAGCCCATCCTGCGTTCCTCGTACCCGAACCTGACCGACCTCGCGGCGCTTCTCGACCATGCCATCTACCCCTTGCCTTCTTCGACCGGCCTGTGAGGTCGCCTGGGGCCGAGCCTGGTCGCCTATCCCGAGCGGCCGAAGTAGGTCGCCAGGATCGCGTCGGCGACTGGCACGGCGAAGGTCGATCCTTCGCCTCCGTCACGGATCAACACCAGTACCAGCACCTCCGGCGCATCGAACGGAGCAAACGCCGCAAACCAGGCGTGCTTCTTCTCGTACCGCCCATCGACGGCCTGGCCATACTCCGCTGTCCCAGTCTTGCCGGCAATCGGGATAGCGTCCCCCGTGCGGATGAACTTTCCCTTCGCCGTCCCGTCCGTGACCACCCGGCGCATCGCTCGGCGCACCAGCTCGATGTGCTGCGGCTCGATGCCGAGCTGCCGGACGAGCTCAGGGGCGAACTCGCGTATCACGCTCCCAGATGAGTCGCGCAGTGCCCGCACCAGCCGCGGCCGGTAGTAGGATCCGCTATTCGCGATGGCGGCCAATGCGCAGGCGAGCTGCAGTGGCGTGCACGCCAGATGCCCCTGGCCGATTGAGACGTTTATAGTATCCCCGACCGACCAGTACTCTCGCAACGTCTGGAACAGCCACAGTGGGTTCGGGACCACGCCGGCTGCCTCGCCGGCCAGCTCGATGCCGGTCGGCTGTCCAAAGCCGAATTCCTGGCGCAGGTAGCGCTCGATGCGCTCGATGCCCAGCCCAGCGAAGTAGTGCGGCGTGGGGTCTCCTGGGAGATAGTAATGCAGCGGCTCGTCATCGCCCTCCGGGACTTGACCGGGCGCCCCCACATTGTAGAAGAAGACGTTGCATGAGTGGGTGATCGCGTCCTCGACGGTCACCGGCCCGTGCCCGCTGGCCAGCCAGCAGACGTAGATGTTGCCCCCCTGCTCGTCGAAGACGGTCGGTACGCGGATCTGTCCGCGGCAGAGGAACGTCGTCCCGCTGTCGATGACTCCCTCTTGCAGGCCAGCGCAGGACAGGATGGGCTTGATCGTCGATCCAGGGGGGAACGTGCCGCTGATCGCGAAGTTCACCAGCGGGGTGAACGGGTCGTTCAAGTAGGCCTCGTATTCAGCCTGGGTGATCCCCTCGGCGAAGCGCTGGTTATCGTAAGTCGGCAAACTCACCAACGCCAGCAGCTCGCCGTTGCGCGGATCCAGCACGATGGCGACGCCGGAGCCGACCGGCTCACGGCCTTCCTGGAGTGCTGCCCGGTTCGCCTGGTCGATACCCTCGCGCAGCGCCTGCGTCACCGCGCGTTGCAGCTCGGCATCGATCGTCAGCTCGACTGTGTAGCCAGGTCGCGGCTCTCGCCGCCGGTGGCGCAGCTCCGCGATCTCGACGCCGCGCGCGTCGGTCTGGATCCAGCGTCCGCCGCGCTGGCCGCGCAGCATGTTTTCCATCGCCTGCTCGACCCCGCCACGCCCCACGTGGTCATCGGGCAAGTACGGGTTACGCGGGTCGTACCCCCCGGCCGCCTCGAACTCCTCCTTGGAGATCGGGCCGACGTAGCCCAGGATGTGCGCGAATTCAGGGCCAGCGGGATACTGTCGCACCAGCGTGTCGTCGCTTACACGCACCCCTTGCAAGTACAGCTCGTTGGCGGCCAGCGCCAGTGCCAGATCATGAGGGACGTCCTGCTTCAACACTACTGGCTCGGCCGAACCGGCGTGCAGTTGTAGCAAGTAGTCGTAGCGGTTGAGCACGTGGACTCCTGGCAGCCGCTTGGCTAGCTCGCGTAGCCGGCTGGCCTCCTCCGGGCTGAGACGTTCCCGAATGAGAGCGAGCGGCCCCTCACTAGGGTCGAACACGGTGGCGATGAGGCTTGCTGGCTCCGCGCCCAGCGCCGCGGCCAGCTCGTCCAGGACCTCGCGCTCCGCCCCTCGCGGCAGTGCCGAGCGGCGGACCACCAGCACATCGTCCAGCCCGAGTGCCTCGATGAGCTGTGCGCGGATGGCTGCGCGGCGCGTCTCATCATCGGGCAACTGCCCGGGGATCACCGCGACCGACCAACTCCGCCGGTTCTGTGCCAGGACGGCTCCATGGCGGTCGACGATCAAACCGCGTGGGGCGCGAAGCGGCTCGAAGCGGATGATGTTTCCCTCGGCCTGGACCTGGTACTGCTGGGTGTCACGAACCTGCATTTGCCAGAGCTTGCCGATGACGGCACCGAACCCGCCGAGCATCAGCCCGCGGAGCAGAAAGGCGCGGCGCGTCAGGCGTCGCTCACCGCTCTCCTGAGGATCCTCGATCCGGCCCCGCCGTCGCTCGTGCGGCGGAGCGAGTTCCATTCGCTTACCGCGACGGCGCACGGCGCATCCCCGACCTCTCCAGCGCGACGATCGCACCGTAGACCAGCGGTACGACCGCGACGTTCAGCAGTGCCGTCAGCCCGGCCACGCGTAACACCACGTCGATCGGCGGTCTGGTACCGAGTGCCCACTGCAGGGCTACCGCGACGAGGTGGCTAGCGAGCGTGGCCAGTATGACCAGCCCCATTGGGCTGACCAGATCGCTCCGAAACAGCCGGCGGTGTGCCAGGCCACCGATAACTGCCACCAGCAGTAGCCCCAGTCCGTGCGAGCCGAGTGGCTCCAGCGTCAGGAAATCGAGAGCGAACCCGGCGAGGGCGGCCCAGATCATGCCGGCGGCGACGCCGCCCAGGCTGCTGGAGACCAGCACCAGCCCGAGTACCAGATCTGGGCCAACCTCGAGGGGATTTGCTCTTGGCAAGAGGGTAACCTGCACGGTGGCTGTTCCCACCAGCAGGAGGGCGAAGAGGAGGCGCTTCACTGCCGGTCACGGTCCCCCACCAACCACTGCACCTCGGTCGACTATCGTATCACATCACCGGCGAGTCCCTTCCGGACGGTTGTCGCGAGCGGCGACCCCTCGCTAGTGGGCTGATTTCCGGCCCGTCGAGAGACCACGCCGCGCATTGACGCGGATGGTGCCCACTTCGTATCCTTGCCTTTTCGGGTTATTGTCACAGCCAGCGCGAGGACGCGCATCGAGACGCGAGGGAGCGGCAAGCGGCCAGCGCTGAAGCGGTACAGGGCGGTGCCCGCCTGTGGCGAGACGCTCTTCCGGCTCACCGAGCCCAGCGATCCAGGCGGGTGACTCTGACCAGCATGGTCGATTCGTGCGCGCACCCATCGTCCGCCAACCGTCCGGGGGTCAGCAGTGGTCGCCGATAGCCAGCCTCGCTACCGCCGCTACCGTATTGAGATCAGCCCGGCGCCGGATCTGGTGCGCCTCCCTCCTCGCTTCCGGGTCGAGGTCGAGAAGCATCGATTAATCAGTCTCGTCCTCAAGGAGCTCATCCACTACCGGGCGAACCTGCCAGTGGTGTTGAGCCGTCCGTGCGTCTACGGGGTGTTCTCCTGGCCGATCGGCGGTCTCGCTCCCAAGGAGGAACTCTGCGTCGGGTGCCTGCGCTGCATCGTCCAGTATCCAGAGGTCGTCCAGATCTGCCCGAATCCGGAGCGGGAGCGGCTCGGGGACTCCTACCTCGGGCCCGCATGTGTCGACACGCTGCTCTACGAGGCCCGCACCGGCCACGTCCCCGTGCGCGGGGCAGGCTATCGCGGCCCCTTCGGCGGGGCCGGCTGGGATGGCATGTGGACCGACATGTCGGAGATCGTCCGGCCGACGCGGGACGGCATTCATGGCCGGGAGTTCATCTCGACGGCGGTGGACATCGGCGAGAAGCCGGCGCTGCTCGAGTTCGACGAGCAGGGTCAGCCCGTCGGGACTCTGCCGAAGGCCATCACCCTTCAGGTGCCGTTCCTGTTCAATCACCCGCCGCCGAGTGCCCGGTCGCGCCGCCTCCTGGAGATCCTGACACGGGCCGCGCGAGAGATCGACACCCTGGCGATGGTGCCAATCGATCTGGCCATCCGGTTCGAGTTGGCTGGACCATGGGTCGTCCCGGTCGTGGGGGAGGAGACCTGGTACTGGCTCGGACAGTTGAACTGGCTGCCCCGCATCATCGCGCTCGAGGGCTGGGATCGGGAGCGCGTCGCCGAGCTGCTGCGCCGCTTTCCCGAGAGCATCCTCTGCGCCCGCGTGCCGATGGAGAGCAATGTTCTGGAGCTGGTGCGAGAGGGTGCCAGGGTCGTGCACCTGACGGCGGACTACCACGGCCGTCGCAACGGTCGATTGGTTATGGACTTGATCCGGCAAGCACACTAGCGTCTGGTGGATGCCGGAGCGCGCGAGGAGGTCACGCTGATCGGGAGCGGTGGGATCGTGATGGCCGAGCATGTGCCGAAAGCGATCATCTGCGGCCTCGATGCCGTCGCGCTCGACACGGCGCTCTGGGTGGCGCTGCAGGCCCGCTTCGCTGGCGAGTGCCGGGACCCGGAGAGCGCGCTCGTCTCGTTCCCGCGGCTCGAGCCGGCCTGGGGCGTCCAGCGGCTCGAGAACCTGGCCGCTTCCTGGCGGGACCAGTTGCTCGAGGTGCTGGGCGCCATGGGGCTGCGCGAGGTGCGGCGCCTGCGCGGCGAGCTGGGCCGCTGCATGTTCCAGGCCGAGCTGGAGCGCGAGGCCTTCGCGGAGGTGGCTGGCTACCGTGCTGACGCGTAGGGCGTCCGGGCATTCGGTTATCCGCAAGCACGAAGAGGCTCTGCACCTGGGCTACCACCGCTGGCCCACGCTCGACTTCGGGCTGCCGCCGGCGATGGGCGACGAGCGCTGGCCCGCCGAGTTGATCCTGGCCACTTGGTTCCAAGCTGAGACTGGTCGCCCACCGGCGAATGGCCTGGAGTATCGGGTCGGCCGGTCGGGAGGCGGGTTCGACGCACTCGACGATCGTCTACGGCGATGTCGGCCAGACGTCCGGCTACGCCGCCAAGGGTGGTCGCGCCTTCATCCTCGGCAATGCTGCCGGGCGGCCGCTGATCAACGCGGTCGGCCGGCCGCGCGTGGTGATCAACGGCACCTGCCTGGACTATCTCGCCGAGTCGTTCATGGCCGGCGATCCGCTGGAGGGCGGTGGCTTCGCGATCCTCAACGGGGTGGCCTTCGACGAGGACGGCCGGCTGCACGAGCTCGACACGCCGTATCCCGGTGGCAAGCTCTTCTCCCTGGCCTCTGGCGGGGCGATCTACGTGCGTGACCCGTGGGGCCTCCTCGACGAGAGCCAGCTCAACGGCGGCGAGTTCGCTGCGCTGACGGCGGAGGACTGGGCGCTGATCCGGCCTTACCTCGAGGAGAACGAGCGTCTTTTCGATATCTCGGTGGACTTCCTGCTCAGCGTGGACGGGCGACGGCTGCGGCCTGAGCAGGTCTACCGCAAGATCCGGCCCGCCGGCCACGAGGCGCTCATGCCAGAAGAAGCCTGGATCAAGCGCGTGGCGTGATGGAATTCCTGGGCGAGGCTGAGGCTTTATAGCCTCAGCCTCACCCACACGTCATGCTCCTCGAGTGGATCGCGTGTCGTCGTAAAGTGCATCGCCTGGCGCTTTCCGCGAGCCGCTGAACCCGCGGACCGGATCGCTTCGATTTCCCATCCCGTATTCGCCAGCGATCGCTCTAGGAGGTGTAGCGGGTCGACACGGCGGTCGTGAATACGACCGAAGCGAATGATCATCCGCGCATTTGTGTCAGCCACACTGGCCACGAGACTCCAGACACGGCGCAAATCGCGGGCGAACGTCTCCGCGCTGCTGTGGGAGATTTGGCCGTTCTGGCTGTAGTCGGGCCATGCTGGACCCCCGAGGAACCAGAGCCGGAGCCACTGGTCTGGGCGATAGGTTCGCATACCGTAGTACGGTGGAGAAGTAACGATCCACTTGAAGCGGATACCGGAGAGCTGCGCGAAAGTGGCTGGATCACGGCTGTCGCCTTCGATAATCCATCCCCGTGCTGGCGGCAGAGCGGAGGCGAAATAACGCTGCGCCCGAGTCGCTACGATGTCGACCAGGTCGACCCTCTCGGGCTGAAGGTCACGAGCACGCCAGAAACGCACGGCGTAGGCTGGTTTTGGTGCGTATGTACGTGGGGCTTGGTTGGACAGGTAAGTTGGCCGGCATTTTGCTCGTGGACCGTGGAGCGCGCCCAAGATCACGGCTCGTAAGGCTTGGCGCTCCGGGGTCGTGCACTTGCGCAACAGTTCCTCGCGTAACCGACATAGCTCGAAGAGCACATCTGGATGGAACGCGAGTTCCCAGAAGTTCCCTTCAGGAACCGAATCCGGTGGTGGTGCGCTCTTGAGGATTGCGAGCAGCTCGTCGACGATTGCCTGTGGAGAGACATCCAGCAGCTTGGCCTGGGCTATCGCTGCTGCGACGGGATAGCTATCGATCCCTACGGCCGGAAGCCCGCACAGACGAGCGGCGAAGACAGTCGTTCCGCGCCCACAAAAGGGATCCAGAACCCATTCACCTGGGGAGGCATAGGAGCGGAGGATGCTGAGAGGGAATTCCAGCGGGAACATGGTGAAATACGGACAGATTGCGTTGAGTCTGTTACATGTAGGCATTGCCGATTTGTCATTCGAAACAGCTACCCAAAGAGTCACGTTGTCTCTCCTCTTGGTCCGCACCTGATCCAGGTACGATTGCCGTCTCTGGTGGTGTGCCAGCCTCCCGCGCGTTCTGGGCCATAGAGTCGGTTAAGGACAGTAGGCACCAGCTTATAAGCCAGATCGTCACGATCGAGAATATCTTTTGGAAGCGAATCTCGGATCACCGCCTGGAGTCGTCCCCACAGCATACCCCGTGACTCGAGTTCCTTCCTGACATCCTCATTGTCCCGCACCGCTTTCACCGCGAGAAGTTCGTATACTCGCATCGGATCGAGCTCGGTAACCGGTTCGTCTATCGACTCCGTCGAGGTGGCTGCTACTTCCGAGCCGGGATTCTGGTTAGTAGAAGCGATAGTTTCGACGCGAGTAGTCTCGACACCTGTATGACCGGCGTACCCGTCTCCATTGCTTGAGATCAGGCCTGCCTGGTGTGCAGCTCGCAAGATGCGTTCCTCGGCCTCCCGCCGAAGTTTCATCGCATAGGTATCGGCAGCTGCTTCGCAGTACTCGGGATCGCGCAACGGTGTCAGCTTCTCGAAGGAGAGTGCGCGCACCGGTACCGGATAACTTCGATGCCCTGAAACCGACGACCAGAAAACTCCCTGCCCTACGATGGGCTCGTTGAGCAGAGCGCTGAGTAGGTCCTCGCTGAAATGGGCATTGGCAGCGTTGAGTGCTGCCAGATCGGCACGTGACAGAAGGTGGAAAATGAACCAGTTATCGCCCTGGCTCAAAATCTCCTTCGGAATGCTGCCTGGCTGCTGGGTCACCATCAGCGCACCTAGGTCGTACTTTCTTCCCTCCTTGACCCACGTGATATAGGGTTCGGTGCCTGACTTTCGCTCATCGAGAACGGCCTGTGCTTCCTCCACCACGGCAATAACTGGAATCGTCTCTGGGTTCGCTGCTGTAAAGTGCTCTTGGTTGTGGTCGAAGATATATCGAAGGATCAATCCAGACAGAATGAGTGCCTGGCCACCGCTCATCTGCGAGACGTCCACGACGCAAAGCTTTCCCGCCTTCAGCGCGTGCAGCAACAGCGCCATCAGCTGGCTGTGCGGGTCGTGGATCATGTTCACGATGGTTGTCATGTTAGATCGCGCCGCAAGCGCTTCGGCTTCTTGGCTGCTCTCGAGTCCCAGAAGTTCCTGTATTCTTCCTAACTCTGCCTGGTATCCGTGATCGTGGATCAAATTGACCAGTTCCCGCCAGTTGTGGTCGTTGAGCGCTGCGAGCTTGCGAACGTTCTGCTGCTCCTGGCGATCTGCTGGAAGCGCGATTCGAATCACGTCACGCGGCCTGAGTGTGCGAATGTCGAGTTTGGTGCTGCCCGCGACGAAGGACCCGTAGAACGCACTGGGCGCCCGGCGAGAAGTGAAGATTACAAGCTTGTCTTCAAGCCAGGGCACGTCGCACAGCCCTGGACGTCCCTTGTCATCGGGCCAAAAGTATTCGCCATCGGGATCGAAGATGAGTGTGCCTACAGGAACTTGACGTCCACCTCGCTTGAGTACTGTCGGCGTATTTCTGTATAATTCGCTAAAGAGCAGTTTTATCAAGTTCGACTTTCCGAACCCGGCGCGCGCGAAAACAAATGAGCGTCGCGAAACGAGATTCTCGACCGGAAACCTGATCTGAACCTCCGGCGACTTGACCTGCATCCAGGCTTGCGGTTGGAGGAGTTCGCTGCCTTCGGCATAGATGTACTCACCGAGTGCGAGATGACCGATCACTGCTCCTGGATCGTTATGCCCTGCGATCTCCTGTAAGACGGGGGGAGAGGCGAAAGCGACCGGGCTCCCGAGATGCGGTAGGCGGCGATGTGATGGCACGAACAGGAGCTCTTCATCCCGGGCGCGCAGTACTCCGAGCACTCGAATGTTCACGCGGTACTTTAGGTAGTCCTGTCGCAAATCCTCCGGTACGGGGCGTCTCTCGCGAAGTGCTCGCAGGGTAAACTCTTCTCCTGCGCCTTGGGCAAGTTTGCCCGCTGGCTCGAAGGCTGTGATTCGTCCGAGCACCGCCTCCTCGGGAGTCTCGAGTTGAACCAGAACAAACTGACCATGCATCGGCACGCTCTGGAACTCGCTCCGATACGGCAAGACGAGATCTGCATGGAACTCCATGCCGCCCTCGCGAAAGCCGATGAAGACACCGACAATTTGGTCGTCCGGGAAGAGCTTGAAAGTCGGCATCTCTACACCCCCTCAGTAGCGCCTGGTCGCCGGGTCGACTGTCTGTAGACGGAAGATGTCCAGGACGGGCGCTTCACACTCGAGGGCTTGTCGAATCCCCTCGAAAACTTCATCCTGCAGGATGTCGAGATCAAAGTCCACGAGTGCCGCGTTCTCATGGGCGCGCTGGAGACAGCGCGGGTAATAGGGTATAGGGAAGCCCTCGATTGCGTCTGCTAGAAGGCAACCAAGGATCGTTTGTGCTTCACTGCGCTGTTGGCTGAAGATATCGACCGGCCAGATAGGATCTCGTGGTCCGGGACCAAACTTGACCAGAAACATATTTCCAGCCACGTACTTATTAATCTCTCCTGTGACATCGCGATCATCACCCCTGGCATATTCTGTCCAAACATATGCCTTCTCTTCGATCTCCCGAGGTACTTCGACGTAAGCTGGATAGGGGCAGGTTAGTACACCCTCGAGGGCCATCGCAAGGCGATAACGATCGAGAACCTTGCTGTGCTTGGCTAATCCCACAAGGTAAATTCGACGGTGATGCCGCCTAAATTGTTCTTGAATGCCTTCCCAGAGACCTTGACGCACGCGAGCAAAGAGATCACGACTGAAAATCTTGCTTCGGAGCAGCCCATCGAACACGATAAGCGTATCTGTGGCGAAGTGGTATTCGCGTACTAACGTGAAGAGAATTGCCCACTCGACAAGCTCGCGGTAAACCTGGATCCAGACGCGTGAGACCGGATGACCATCCGAAGTCGAGCGTGGGATCATCGGGCTCAGCTCATAGAGCTCACTCTGACCGAGATAATGCATGAGTCGGCCGAGAGCCGTTACCGGAGCACCGTTCTCGTCGAATTGTCGCCGGGCAAGGGCTCTTACATCAGTTGTCGGTGTGACAACCTCCAGGCAGTACTCGTTATTGCTCGAGTCGACTACGCGCACAAGTTGCACCAGGAAGGGATCGAACCGGAGGTATATATTGCCTCCGTCAGTAGCCACGAGGGAAACAGCGGTCGTTGACCGGGGTTGAATACGGCGCATCTGATTTACAAGCGGCCGAATCTCGTCGCGAAGGCTGTCGAGCAGTGCGCGATCACTCGCCATGCGCTCGATGATCTCCTGCCGGAGCCGTTGTCGACTTGCCGAGTCGATCATGGCGGACCCTTCTGGTTGAAACGAAAGCGGTGCTGGCCCAATAATACTCTAGCTTTCGCCGGGACGATAATTCCTGCCGACTCTTCTTTCATCGTGCTACAAGGTAACTGACGGCGTTGCCAGAACCGGTCAGCGACAATACGTTACTCATGGCCGTTACGCCGTGACGTGAACGGCTGGCTCGAAGGCGAAGACGGCCTTGATGACCCCCGAGGAGCCCTTGCTGGTCACGGTCTCCAGCGCTTCGCGGTAGTCGGCCAGCGCAAAGGTGTGAGTGACCAGCGGCTTGAGGTCGACGACCTTCTCCGCCATCAGGCGCACGGCCAGCCGCACCGCGTCGACCCGCTCGCCGCGGAAGTCCTCGATTGCGTAGGCGACGGCGCCGCGGATCTCGACCTCGTGCAGCCAGACCGGTGTCCAGTCCACCCCGCTCGGCGTGCTGGCCAGCCCGACCAGCACCACCCGGCCGCCGGCCCGCGCCAGCCGCAGCGCGTCGTCGATCGTGCGCCCGCTGCCGACGCAGTCGAACACGATGTCGGCGCCGCCCTGCACCAGTGGCCGGCCGATCACCGGCTTGAGCACCTCGGCACCGGTAAGCTGGGCTACCTGCCGGTAGAGTTCGGCCCCGCGGCGGGCGCGCAGCACCACATCGGCCCCGAGCCGAGCCGCAGCCTCGGCCTGGAACGGATGGCGGGCGGTGACGATCACCCGCGCCTTCGACCCGGTCGCCCGGATCGCCGCCACGGTCAGCAGGCCGATCACCCCGGCGCCGATCACCAGCACCGTCTGTTCGTCGCCCGGCCGGTTGCGCAGGACGGCGTGCAGTGCCACCCCGAACGGCTCGGCCAGTACCGCCTCTTCGTCCGAGAGCGCGGCCGGCACCGGGATCACCTGCGAGCGGTGGGCCACGAAGCTCGGGCTCCAGCTCCCACCGGTGTCGCGGCAGAAGCCGATCATGGTGCCGGCGGAGACCGTGCCCTGGTGGAAGCGCAGGCACCGGTTCGGCTCGCCGCGCGCGCAGTTCGGGCAGAGGTCGCGGAAGCCGCGGGCCACGCAGCCGAGCAGCGGGTTGACGACCACGCGCTGGCCGACCTCGATCCCATCGACGGCGTTGCCCACCTCAGCGATGATGCCCACGTTCTCGTGCCCGAGGGTGAAAGGGAACGAGGTGACCGCGGAAGCTGCCGTGCTGGCGTGGAGCAGGATGGTGCCCAGGTCGCTGCCACAGATGCCACCGTAGCGTGTAGCGATCCGCACCCATTCCGGCGTCGGTAGCCTCGGCTCGGGTACGTCGCGGAGCTGGAGGCAGGCGAGGTCGCTCCAGTAAATCGAGCGGGCGACTCTTCCGAGCGCTTTCGTCAGCGCATAGCGCGGAACGCTCTGGATGAACTGTAGCGCCTGCACTGCGTGTCCTCCCTCCGTTCAGCCAGTAACCCGCGGCGATGCGGAGTCCCCTCGGGCCGCAGAAGCGGTCGCTAGCGTCGCCCCGGGCCGTCGACGATCCGGCCGGGCATCGCCCCGGTGTGCTGGCCGCCAGCGATCACCTGCACTCCATTGACGAAGACGTGCTCGATCCCGACCGAGAGCTGGTGCGGGTCGGTGAAGGTGGAGCGGTCAGCCACCGTCGTTGGATCGAAGACGACGACGTCGGCGAAGGAGCCGGGCCGGAGCATCCCGCGGTCTCGCAGTCCCAGGCGGTCGGCGACCGCCGAGCTCATCTTCCGCACGGCATCCTCGAGCGTGAGGACACGCTCTTCCCGCACGTACTTGCCGAGCACGCGGGTGTATGTCCCGTACGCTCGGGGGTGAACCGGCCCGCGCTCGGCGGCCCAGGCAGGATCTACCCCACCAGCGTCCGTCGAGACCTTGATCCACGGTTGCCGGAGCTGCAGGCGCAGGTTGTCTTCACTCATCACGAAGTAGATCGTGAAGATGTTTCGCCCCTCGGTCAGCAACAGGTCGAACACGGTGTCGAGCCAGTGCTGGCGACGTAGCTCGGCGATCTCGGAGAGCCGCTTGCCCACGTACGACTTCAGCTCCGGGTGTTCCATCCCGACCGGCATGACCCCTTCCGGGCCGGCCTCTGAAGCCAGCGCCTCCCAGTCGCCCGAGGGGTTCAGGACTTCCTGGCGGATCCGCTCGCGCATGGCTGGGTCGCGCAGGTTATCGAAGAACTTGCCGTCGGCCGCGACCCACGGTGGGAGAACCGAGGCCAGCCCCGTGCCGGCTGCGGTGTACGGGTACATGTCGGCGGTGACGTCCAGGCCGCTGGCCCGAGCTGCGTCGATGCGCTCGATTGTCTCGGGCATCTTTCCCCAGTTGCTCATGCCAGCGGCCTTCAGGTGGTAGATCTCGACCGGCACCTCGGCCTCGCGACAGATGCGGAAGGTCTCCTCCAGCGCCTCGAGGAGGCGGTCGGCCTCGGAGCGCATATGCGTGATGTAGACACCGCCGTAGCGAGCGACCACGCGACAGACCTCGATGATCTCCTCGGTCGTCGCGAACGCGTCGGGCGGGTAGATCAGCGCATAGCTGACCCCGAAGGCCCCGTCTTCCATCGCCTCGGCCATCACCCGGCGCATCGTGTCCAGCTCCTCGGGTGTCGCCGGGCCCATCGCCATGCCCTTGGCGTATTGCCGGAGCGTTCCCCCGGCCAGGAAGGAGCCGATATTGGGCGAGACGCCACGCTCGACCATCGCCTCGAGCCAGTCTCGGAAGCGACGCCAGCCGCGCGCTCGCTCCTCCCACTCGGGCATCCGATCGGCGAAGAAGGCGCCGGCCATCGGTGAGTCGATCAGGCCGCCGAACGGTGCTGGCGTCCAGCCCTCGCCCATGATCTCAGTGGTGACACCCTGGGTGATCTTGGAGAGGCATCTGCCGTCGAGCATCAAGGGGATGATGGAGTGGCTCTGGATGTCGATGAAGCCGGGGCACACGACGCGCCCTCTGGCGTCAACGATCGTGCCGGCGTACTCCGTCGAGATCCGCCCCGGCGGGGTCACGGCGACGATCCGGTCGCCCTCGATCGCCACATCGCCGTAAAACCAAGGATTTCCAGTCCCGTCGACGACCCGGCCGCCTCGGATCAGCACATCGATCGCCATGCCCCGCTCCCTTCCGGCTCGTGCCACACGCCTAGCCACTCCACTCCCCGCATCATACCGAAATCCCGCCGGTGGCTTGATACGCGGAACGCGGCCAGCCGTCGATCCCAGCCGAATCGCGCTGCCGGCAGTCTGAGCTGGGCATACCGCTCCACTGGTGACACCGGCCGAGATCGCGCGCGACCGCGCCTTTGCCCGCGGTACGATAGACGCCCGGCGGCTCGACTCTCGGGTCGTCTCGTCTCGTGGCGGGGTACTGGAAGGAGCGTACCGTGCCCTACGTCGAGGTCGACGGCATCCGGTTGTTCTACGAGCGGACTGGGGAAGGGGTACCGCTGATCCTCCACGCTCACCATCACACCGCGTGGATGGTCTACCAGGTGCCCTATTTCTCGCAGTTCTACGAGGTCATCGTCTTCGACCGGCGCGGCACCGGGCGCTCCGACGACCCGCCCGGGCCCTGGACGGCGGCCGATCTGGCGGCCGATATCCGCCGGCTGATGGACGGGCTGGGGATCGCCCGCGCGATCGTCGGTGGCAACTCGCTCGGCGGTGTGGTCACGGCGCAGTTCGGGCTGGACTACCCCGAGCGGGCATTCGCATTGGTCATCGGACACACTGTGCCGTACCTTTGGCCGCTCGCGCGGGAGTGGCTGGAGGAGCAGATCGACCTCGCGCTGCGGGGCGAGCCCGCCGTCGTCTACCAACCTCGCTCCTTCGCCTGGGAGGAGCAAGGCTCGCCGACGATCCGGCCGGGGTTCCCTGAGACGGCCGAGGGGCGGTTCTGGGCGACGCTCGACCGGGCGCTGGGCCGAAGTCCAGAGGGGCGGGTAAAGTCGCTGCAGGTACTGGCTGGGTGGGATCTGCGGCCTCGCTTCCCGGAATTGCGCCGGCTGTCGCTACCGACCCTCGTGATCGTCGGGGCGAACGAACCGCAGAAGACGATCGAGCTCGCATACGAGTGGCACCTCCAGTACGCGAACAGCGAATTCGTGATCCTGCCGGAGACGCATCATGCGGCCGCCGTCGAGAATCCGGTGGGCTGGAACCGTGCGGTGCACGGGTTCCTCCAGCGACACGGCTTCTAGACGCCATACCCGCCGGGCCGACGGGTAGGGTGAACCCTTGGAGAGGGTCTCGTGGCGCCGTGGTGGCGAGCAACACCGGCTCCAGGATCGTGAAACGGCGCTCCGGCCGGTGCGTGACCTCCTTCGTCAGGCGCCACGCTTCTTTCGCCACTCCTCGTACTCGAGGCGTGCCTCCTCGGTGAGCGGGTAGTACTTCCGGAGGTCACCCCCGGCAGCGAGCATCTGGCGGGAGAACTCCTCCCACTCCGCATGTGCGGTGGCCTCCTCGACCACTTTCGGGGCGAGCGCGACCGGAACCACGACCGCGCCGTCGTCATCGGCGATGATGATGTCCCCAGGCATCACCAGCCGGTCGCCGCAGGCGATCGGCACGTTGACCGCGAACGGGACGATATCGGTCTGGGTGTGGAAGTTCGGGGTGACCCCGCGCAACCAGAGACCGAGGCCGAGTTCCTTGACCTTCGGATAGTCTCGGATGCAGCCATCGATGACGACGCCGATGCCGCCCTTGGCCTTGAAATACGTGAGCATCATCTCGCCGAAGACGCCACTGCCCAGGTGTCCGCGCGCATCGACGACCACCACGTCGCCCGGCTGGGCACGGTAGAGGACGTGCCGATGGAGCTGGCGCTCTGGATCGGAGTACTCTTCCAGGCCGTACATGTCCTCACGCTTGGGCATGAACTGGAGCGTGAGCGCTGGCCCGACGACTTTTGCCCCTGGTGACCAGCAGGTAAGACCGCGCAGGTGCGAATCGCGGATCCCGAGCCGGTTCAACACGCCTGTCGCTGTCGCGCTGCTGATCTGCTGAAGCGCGGCGATA